>Ga0334896_1002137_pt1 | contig 14462 bp, 13 predicted proteins | sample GraSluR3_MG_8_FD_207734 | JGI IMG/M metagenome (GOLD analysis project Ga0334896, IMG submission 207734) | Sludge microbial communities from methane-producing bioreactor in Wageningen University, Netherlands - Granular Sludge_27_06-R3 | ecosystem: Engineered > Bioreactor > Anaerobic >... | reverse complement strand
AGGCAGGTCTCCCCAGGGGAATCCATGTCGATGTCACTAACAAGTTCATTGTAGCTGTCCTTCAGCAGTCCTCCCACAATCCTTGCAGCCTCCTTGCTGTTGCTTACAGAAGGATAACCATCTTTGAACACGCACTCGCATTCCCCTCCAAAGGCCTTGGCAATCCCCGAGGATATCTTAGCTATCTGGTCCCTAATCACCTCCCTGGATCTGCCATCAAGTGACCGTATGATCCCCTTCAACTGGACCATGTCCGCTATTACATTGGTGGCATTTCCCCCAGAGACCATCCCCACAGATAAGGTGGCTGTGGAAAACGGGTCAAGGTTCCTGCCCTGTATTGAATTCAAAGCCACAATAATATGGCCCGCAATGTTAATTGCATCTATACCCTGCTGCGGCTTTCTTGAGTGTGCAGACTTTCCCCTAATGGTTAATGTGAACCCATCTGAACAGGCTGTTATGATCCCTTGGTTCAAATGCACCAACCCTTTGTCCATGGGCATTACGTGAAGTGCCAGGGCCAGGTCCACATCTGGGTCCAAAAGTACTCCTCCTTCTATCATCCTCCTTGCACCTGCTCCCCTTTCCTCGCCAGGCTGATACAGGAACTTGACAATGCCACTCCATTCACCTCTCAAGCGGCTCATTACCCTTGCCACGGCAACAAGATTAGCGGTGTGGACATCGTGACCACAGGCATGCATGATCCCCTTGTTCCTGGATTTGAACTCCGATTCCACCTGCTCCTCAATGGGCAGTGCGTCCATGTCAGCCCTTAAAAGCACAGTCTTGTATTTTTGACCCGGCTCCGGTGCCTTTCCACCTTCCATGGTGAATAAAATTCCTGTATCACCTACAAGTTCAAGGTTTCCGTCAAGTTTGGACAAACTTTCTGCAACAAGCCTTGAGGTCTGGTATTCCACGTGGGACAGCTCGGGGTTCTGGTGGATTTTTCTTCTCAGCTCCACTGTATCATTTTCATATTCATTTGTGAGATTCAATATCTTATCAATCATAAGCTTCACCTGGTCATAATATACCCTATATCATACAGGTTTATAGCACACAAAAAAGTGCGGCCTTCAAACATCCACCATAGAATGTTTGAAGGCCGCACTTTTATTTCGCTGAAGAAACCTATCTCATCTTCATTGGTATTCCAATTTTATCTTCCCATGCCTTGGCCATGGGCCTTATTATCTGAGGCCCAATTTTTGATATGACAACCAGCTGCTCCTCTTCTCTTGGCTCCGTGTTTTTAATGTCCAGCCTGTTGCCGACAACATCAATCTGGCTCCAACCCTTTTCCAGTCTTGCAAAGCCCTTTATTCTGTATGCATCCTTCTTGATTTCATCAATGAAACTGGAAAGCTCCTTTTCCCCAAGAGGGCTTTCAAAGCTTATTGTCAGAGTCTTTGGCTTGTTCTCCGGAGCATTGGTTGAATCTTCCCCTTCGGTCCATTTGTATTTCATAAGGTCCTCACCCAGAAAATTGTAATCCAATCTCCCATGGCTTGATGTTTCAATTGGAACTATTGGATTTATCTCCTTGATCTTCTCTATTGTCCTTGTGAGACTGCTCTCATCCACCAGGTCAGTCTTGCTAAGCACGGCAAGGTGGCAATGCTTTATCTGTCTTTCAACTGTTTCAAGGTCTTCAAGCTGATCCATAAAATTAAGTGCATCCGTTACGCAGATAGCTCCCCTGTAGTCATAAACACTTCCCTTTACAGACTCAACACCTTCCATTATCTCTCCGATGTTTGAAGGATCTGCAAGCCCTGATGACTCAACAAACAGATACCTTATATCCCTGTCAGCCATTTCAACCATTGCCTGAGCAAAATTCAACTTCAGACATGAGCAAAAGATGGATCCCCTGTTTATTTCAGTAAGCTCCAGACCATCCTTCCTTATGATGTCACCGTCTATTCCAATCCTTCCGAATTCATTCATTATGACGCCAACCTTCTCATGGGAAAGGTCCTCAAGAATATTCCTGAGGAAGGTTGTCTTTCCCGCTCCAAGAAAGCCAGTCAACAGATACAGGTCAATTTTTCTATCCACTACTTACTCTCCTCTTCCTTAGCTCTCTTTATCAAATCCTCAACCTTTTCCTTTATTATATCCCTGGTCTCCCTGTAATCCTCAATAGGTCCACCGGAGGGATCGTCCAAGCCCCAGTCCTCCATAAATCTGTTTGGGACAAAAGGACAAACCACATTACACCCCATTGTTATGAGATAATCCACTTCGTCAGGTACTGCATCCATTAGCTTGGGATAATGACCGGACATGTCAACGCCGGCTTCCTCCATTACTTCCTTTGCCAAAGGCTTTACCTCAGGGTACTCCTCGGTACCTGCAGAATATACCTCAAAATCGTCTCCTCCCAGGTGCTTGAGCCAACCTTCAGCCATCTGAGACCTGCAAGAATTGTGCACACACACAAACGCAACTTTAGTTCCCATCTAACCACTCCTTAAAGTTTACATATTCTTGTCTTTCTATGACATATGCAGTTTTCCTTCGGATTGGTCAGATACTCAAGATAACCCGAAAGATCCTCCACGACATCATGATTTATACTGTAATTCATCCATTTTCCTGCTTTTTTCCCTTCAACAACCCCTGATTTCACAAGTATTTTCATATGATGAGATATTGTAGGCTGAGTCAGCTCCAAACCCTCCATAATGTCACAAGCGCACATATCTCCGCATGATAGCATATCGAGAATCAAAAGCCTGTTTTTGTCAGCCAGTGCCTTTAAAACGTCTACTCTACGATCCATACATACCCACACCCCTTTGCTTCTTTTACATTTAAATTTATCTATCTATATGTTAAAAGAATAACCCACTTTCGTGGGCTTGTCAATACTTTATCAATGATTTTGCAATAATTTTACAATAATTCAACAATCATTGCCTAAAGGGTATGGATCCATGGCTACTTTTCTAAAATAATCCTTTTGAAATCCTCAACACTTGGTATCCTGCCTGTTGTCAGGACCTTTTCATCAACTACAATTCCTGGAGTTGTAAGGATTCCATACTTCATCATGGTTACCAGGTCTTCAACCTTTTCCAACTGTACCTCCTGCCCAAGCTCATCAATGGCCTTTTGGGCATTTGCATATGACTTGTCACATTTGTCACAGCCTGTTCCCAGAATCTTGATTACCATATGTCACCTCCGTTCAATGAATATCTTACCCAGCAACTGCAACTTTAAGCTGACTATGTCCATAATTTCTTAAATATCCCGAATATATAAGTTCCAGACCTTCATACTCAATTATGTCCATAGGTGAAGTAAGACCTGGATGCTTGCTTGATAGGTCGATTCCACTCTTAAGGAAAACCTCCGAAACAAATTGGGAGCAGAAGTACTTATATTTTCTACTTAGTGGATAATTTAAGGATGCTGTTATAATTCCAAGAAAGCTGTATGTATACTTATGGCCTTCTGCTCTGAACCTGTCAATTTCATTTTTTATGCTTCTGTATTGCTTCCCGGTAACCTTAAGTTCATAAAGTGAACAGGTCGTATTTGGGAATCTGCTGAATGTTCCGTGATGAATGTCCTCCCTTACGAATCCAGCGAAGAATGGGTTGTATGGATTGAGCCTTCCAAAGCTGTAAACCTGGTCAAGATTTTCATCCAAAGCAATGGATACATGTGTATAAGGATGGTCAGTAAAGAAATTGATCGTCCTTGAAAACATGGAACCACTATGGGATAAAAGTAGATAAACTGAATATTCTTTTTTCATATGTTCTCTCCATCTATATTATTATCTTCTAATGATACTCCTTTTTTTGCATATTTACAATAAAAAAATCTGGATCGAGGATTGCTCCAGATTAGGTTACATCAAAGTTCCATCATTCTCGGACATCAGATAAAATCCCCACCTGTAATCAGGTGGGGATAAATGTCCTTAAGTTATTGGTGGCTACATCATGCCGCCCATGCCACCCATACCGCCCATGCCTCCCATGCCGGCCATTGGGTCCTCTTTTTCAATGTCAACTACTGCACTCTCGGTAGTCAATACCATTGCAGCAACACTTGCAGCATTTTGAAGGGCTGATCTTGTAACCTTGGTTGGGTCTACTATTCCCTTTTCAACCATGTTTACATACTGCTCGCTTAGAGCATCAAATCCAATTCCCTCATCAGCTACCTTAACCTTTTCAACGATGATCGAACCTTCGATTCCAGCGTTTGCCGCAATCTGTCTTACAGGCTCCTCCAAGGATCTCAAAATAATGCTGATTCCTGTCTTCTCATCGCCATCTGTCTCATCCAACAGATATGCAATCTTTGCTATTACATTCAACAGAACAGTTCCTCCTCCAGGAACGATTCCCTCTTCAACAGCTGCCCTGGTGGCTGCCAATGCATCCTCAATTCTCAGCTTTCTTTCCTTCAGCTCGGTCTCTGTTGCTGCACCTACCTGAATGACCGCAACTCCACCGGATAGCTTTGCAAGCCTCTCCATAAGCTTTTCCTTGTCGAACTCTGACTCAGAAGCATCTGCCAGGTTCTTGATCTGATTGATTCTTGCGTGTATGTCTTCCTGGCTTCCTTCACCATTTACAATCACTGTGTTTTCCTTGTCTATCTTTACCTTGGCGGCTCTACCAAGCATTTCTATCTTTGTTTCCTTAAGGTCGTGTCCCAGCTCCTCGGAGATTACCTCTCCGCCAGTAAGGATCGCGATATCCTTAAGCATCTCTTTTCTTCTATCTCCAAATCCTGGTGCCTTTACAGCAACACAGTTGAAGGTTCCCCTAAGCTTATTCACAACAAGAGTGGCCATTGCCTCTCCTTCAATGTCTTCAGCGATTATTACCAGAGGCTTGCTCTGCTGTACAATCTGCTCAAGAATTGGAAGTATCTCCTGGATATTGGAAATTTTCTTATCAGTCAACAGGATATATGGGTTTTCATACTCTGCTATCATCTTCTCAGTGTCAGTCACCATATATGCTGATACATAGCCTCTGTCAAACTGCATTCCCTCAACAACATCAAGGGTTGTACCCATTGACTTGGATTCCTCAACAGTTATTACTCCATCGTTTCCAACCTTCTCCATTGCATCTGCTATCAACTGACCGATTTCCTCATCAGCAGCGGAAATTGATGCGACCTGAGCTATTGCTTCCTTGGATTCAACAGGTACTGATGCCTTCTTGATCTCCCCGACAGCTGCATCCACAGCCTTTCTGATACCCTTCTGGATTATCATTGGGTTTGCTCCTGCTGCAACATTCTTAAGTCCTTCCCTAATTATTGCCTGTGCAAGCAAGGTTGCTGTAGTTGTTCCGTCACCTGCAACATCGTTTGTCCTTGTTGCAACTTCCTTTACAAGCTGAGCTCCCATATTCTCGTATTTATCCTCAAGCTCAATCTCCCTGGCAATTGTAACACCGTCATTTGTAATCAGGGGAGCACCGAATTTCTTATCAAGTACTACGTTTCTTCCCTTAGGTCCAAGTGTCACCTTAACGGTATCTGCAAGCTTGTTAATTCCTCTTTCCATTGATCGACGAGCTTCCTCGCCGAATTTGATCTCTTTAGCCATATTGTATTCACTCCTTTTTATTAATTCTCAATTCTCAATTCACAATTCACAATTGATTATTCAAGTCGAGCTATGTGGTCTAAGATCCTTCGTTTCACTCAGGAAGACAAAATAATTGTCACTCTGAGCTGTGCGAAGAGTCTTAAATCTTCTTATTATCATAAGTTTTCTAACTCTTAATTCTTACTTCTTAAATATTAACTAAATCTTTCAACTTTCAACTGACTACTTTCTGCAATTTAGTCTTCAACCACCGCAAGTATATCCATTAGCTTAAGGATTGTAAGCTCCTCTGCGTCAACCTTCACTTCAGTTCCCGCATACTTTGAGAAGATAACTTTATCTCCCACCTTTACCTGATCTTTTCTCTTTTCGTCATTAAGAATTTCATCCCCAATGGCAACTATTTCCGCCATCAAAGGCTGCTCTTTGGCTGTGGATGGCAATACGATTCCACTCTTGGTCTTTTCTTCAACCTCCATCTTCTTTATGATTATTCTGTCTCCTAAAGGCTTAAGGTTCATTCATACTCCTCCTCGATATATAGTCTTTTTTTGTTAGCACTCATCTCATCTGAGTGCTAACATCTATTTATAATAATACTCTAAAACAAGGAGCTAATCAAGTCCATTTTTGCCTTAAAAATAAATTTTAAAGGGAAATTTTAAGATTTATCTGCCCATTGCTTTAGAATACTATGATTTCCTTGTTATTTCTTTCATTTACTTTAAAATAAAGCCACAATTGAATAATATACAATGGGAATAAATATGGCAGGCAGCATATTTGCTATCTTTATTTTCTTTATTCCAAGTATGTTAATGCCTATTGCCATTATAAGTATGCCACCGATAGAGGACATTTCATTGATGACCTCAGGGGTCAAAAAATCCTTGACTGAGCTGGCCAAAAGGGTTATGGCCCCTTGATACAGAAAAACTGCCACTGCTGAAAATGCAACCCCTATTCCAAAGGTGGACGCGAATATAACTGCAGATACTCCGTCTAGTACCGATTTGGCGTAGAGGGTCTCATGATTTCCTGTAAGTCCGGATTCCAGAGCCCCAAGAATGGACATCGCACCTATGCAATACACAAGGGATGCCATGATAAAGCCCTTTGAGAAGTCAGAGTCACCCTTTCCAAACCTCTTTTCCATGTTGGTTCCCAGATTCTCCAGTCTCTTGTCCAGATCCAATTTCTCGCCTATTATTCCACCAACCACTATGCTTGCAAGTACAACAATCAGATTGTTCATTTCAAAGGCTCCCATAATTCCTATGATAACAACCGCAAGAGCCATTCCATCCATGATTGTGCTGGTATACTGCTCCTTGATTCCCTTTCTCAGAAAAACTCCCAAAAGCGCACCTGCAACTACCGCTATGCTGTTGACAATAGTCCCCATCATAATTATCACCTACCCATTTTTTTGTCTGCTATACTAAATGATAACGCAAAATCCTAAAATTATCCAGAAAAAAATGGGAAATCGAATCATCGGTTCCCCATTTTTCCAAATCTACCGTTGAACAAAGCTCTCAGTCCATTCTGGCATTGGAGGATTTGTGCCCTCCCTTATCATTTCCTGCCACTTCTCATCTGTTAGCCTTTCCTGTGATACGAACTCATAAAAGCTCATAACAGCTCCCCTTGTCAGGTAAAGCTTCCCATCGATTGGTGCCAGCACGTATATTTCATATGCCGGTCCCACGCCAGCCTCCATCACACCATCCCTTCCGATTGTGTGATAGTCAGAGATTACAGCCATGTTCTTGTCTGTCTCAGATGTAATTTCATGCCATCTGGTTCCCTCACCTGTAAAGGAGCTTGTCAAATCCTCCAAAATCCCTCCATATATTTTAAGCCTGTCATGTTCCTCCTGGGTCAAAGGGACTCCTTCAAGCTGCTTATTTGAGGCATCTATAAGAAAGTCAAGAAGCCACTGGAACCTTTCCAGCTTAACATCAATTTCCTCCACCTGCAGATCCCATTCCAGCAGATAGTCCCGAGTTTGGTTTGTCAACCATAAAAGTCTTTGGTATACGTCAAGGTTTGGCTCCACATAACCTTTAATCTCAACGTATTCCGCCCCTCCCATTTCAGCGCCGGAGGGCTTTCCGTAAAGTACAGTATCATGCTTAAGCTCAGCCCAGGACCCAAGTGCAGTGTTAAGGTTCTTGTCCTCCCAAGCCTGATTTTTCATAAATGTAGGCATGGTGGCATCCGCTGGCCCTAGAAGACCATCAAGGACCCACATCCATCCGGTGTATAGGTTTCTTTTCCAATCCACCTCAGTATAAAGGGAGAATTCCTCCCTGAGTCTTCCCATTTCAACTGGATACTTATCCCACTGCTGGTTCTCCGGCTTTTGGAGCTGAATCTCCTTGGCTCTGTCAGAACCCAGCACCGCCATTACATCAAGCCCTGAAGGGATTGGCCTAAGTATTGGATATACCAGTTCCTGAATGATCTGGGAATCAAAGACATACCTCTGGCCCATAAACCTGAACTGCTTGTCTACAGGGGTGTTTGTTGATATATACCTTCCCACAATCCTGGGCTCTGGAAATTCCTCAGCCCTTTCGTAGAATTTGTCAAGAAGGGTTGGATTTGAGTAATCATCATATTCTGCACCCTTACCATAGATTTCATCTATTGCACCGGAATAATCAGCAATGCCCAAATCGTCTGAGGAGCCTACAAAGAAGTCTGTCGGTTCATATATCTTTTCCCATTTTTGGAGAAGGTCTTCATCCTCCCAAATCATCCTGGTGATCAGAATACCCTGAAGGGTCTGCTCCTGATTTCTTACATCCTCGCTCTCATAAAGAGGAAATGGAACCTGTCCGTACCACATCATGGCCAGGAAGTATCTCTCAAGGTCCTCTGACCGTGTGTAATGACCTCTGGGTACATACTGGCTGTAGTCCATCTGAAAAGGAAAAATGGCAGAATCGGTAAAGCCAGCCTTATCCTCTATCAGGGCAAGCTCCTTTGATGCCATTTCCAATGATTCTGCTGGGATCCCATCTGGCAACTCATTCTCCAACAGCAGCTGGGCAACAGTAAAATATGAAATGTTCTTTCCCTGAGCCACCTTCAGCTCCCCTTCATCCAGACCTTCATAGACTGCTATGGATTTAAGGAGCATCTCTTCAGTGAGCTCCTCGGTCAATTGAAGGAGCTTTTCATTTTCAAGTGTCCTTAAAAGATAATCATAGAATATATGATAGGTGTGTAGCACAGAATCCGTTGTGATAAAATTGGGCACTTTCTGATACTCATTCAGCTCATAAACATAGAAGAGCTGCGCCTGGTCCGATGGTGATACAAAGAACCTGTTTTGCAACAGCATTTCCTTCTGGGCAGCTGACAATTCTGGGAAATCAGACATATTTAAGACATTTGAAAAATCGGTCTCCGGTACTATGTCCTCAGGTCCCCCGGGCTGCTCCTCTGGCTGCTGGGCGGTCTCATCCACTTCAGATGGCTCCTGGGGAACCTTTTCATCCACCATTCCCCTGCAACCTGTAAATATCAACATAAGAGCTAGAAAATATGAAAGCATTACAACACTATTCTTCCTTTTCATGGTACTCCCTCCATTCCAATCCCTCTTCCGCCTCTTCAACAAAATACCTTGTATTAACCAAATCCTCACCTATTATTGCGTGCAGCTGATCATTGAATATGAAGACCTTCTGGATGGACTTGACAGCATCGGTCTCCTTATATCCTTCAAAGCCAAACTCCCTCCATTTGTAGCTGTTGAGGACCTGAGTTCCATCCTCCAGATACTCCACGCTAACAACCTCCATAATCCGGTCCTTATCAAGGTCAAAAAGGATATAGTCCTCAAATGGCCTTGACAGTCGCGAGCCCCTCCACTTGGGAACCAGGTCTTCACCATTGAAATTATAAAAGAAGGGTCGTTTTGCCATCACCGGATGCAACGGGGACTCCTTGTATACCCCTATGGAAATCTCATCCAGGCCATCACCATCCACATCCCCCACCATGAGCTTCCACGGGTTCAGGTCTGACATGTCCTTTCTGAAGACTTCTCTCTTGCCACTCCTGGTGTCATATATTATCAGATCCTTCAGATACTCCTTACCATCCTCTCCTGTCAGGACCACCAGAAACTCCCCCTCACCGGTCAGATCACCTCTGGCATGGAACAGGGCCTTATCCTGTCTGCATCCTGTTAGAAGAAGCATTAGGACCGTAAGGATCAATATTGACATGTGTCCTAGCAGCTTCATTCTTCCACCTCACTTGTGTATCTGACTAAAGTATAACAATATGGTCCCCTACATAGTTTACGATAAAGTAACAATGTGTTGACAAAAAAGTTAAACCACCGTCTTATGACGATGGCACATATCACTTACCTATTCCCAGTTCCCTGGCATAGTAGAAGAGGTATTGCTGGGCATAGCCTGCAAGCTTTCCAAAGATTCTTTCGCCTGATTCCTCCAGCTCTCTCCTCTTTGCGGGTCTCTTGAAATAGAAGTGCTCCATAACCCTCTTGACCCAAACATCCACTGGAAATGCCTCTGACTTGTCATAGGCAAAAAGCAGGATGCATCCGCTTACCTTTGGACCTACACCTGGAAGGGTTGTGAGCATGTCAACCGCATCTCCATAATCTGTGTCATAGATGCAAAGGGTGTCAAACTCGCCCTCTGCAATTCTTCTGCTTACCTCTCTTATCCTGTCTCCCCTAAAGCCAACTCTGTACTTCTCCATTATATACTGGGTGGTTTTTGATGCCAGCTTCTCCGGCTCTGGAAAGCTATAGTAATCTCTTCCTCTGTAGCTTCCGACATAATCCCCAAGGTCATTGGAGATTGCCTCCACTGCATTCTTGATTCTGGGTATCTGGTTGTTTGCAGAAATGATGAAGGAAATAATGGTTTCATAGGGATCCTGGTTAAGCAATCTCAATCCTTCCCCAAACTGGATAGCCTCCTTGAGGATCGGATCCCTTGAAAGCTCCCTCTTTATTTCACCGTAGTCCCTGTCCAGATCAAAATAGTTGTGCCAGTATTCTCTCCAGCTTTTTTCATCAGCTCCATTGACAATTATCCTGCCCCCATCCTTCAGGATGTTGATCAGTCTGCCTCCTGCTACTGTTGTATAGCTTCCGTCATCTTCCTTGTGCCACCTGAAGCACTGGCCGTTCTCGAATATATGTGTAGGATTGAAGTCCTTCAATCCATGAATTACTAGCCTGTTTTCAGACCCCTCTATTGTGTAGTCCATTATTTGTCTCCTTAGATTTGTTTTGCCTTATTATACTACATTTATATAACAACTCTCAATTCTCAGTTCACATTTCATACCCTGTCAATGAATGATCTAACCAGGACAATGGCTATCGCCATGGGTAATTTTCAAAATCCAAGAAGTAAAATGGATAGAGGTTAAAGATGCCAGGCGGAAAGGGGAAGCGAAAAGTACAAACAAGAGGCAAGGATTTCTCCTTGCCTCCTAATTTATAATTATGTTATTTTACAGCTTGGGGCTGATTAGTACCATCCTCTAAGCTTCATAACATCAGCAACCTTCTTGACTGAGTGCATGTAAGCTGATCTTCTCATTGGTACATTGTATTCTTCCTTGATCTTCCAAAGTGCGTTGAAGGCATTAACCATAGCGATCTCTTCCTTCTCCTCAACTTCCTTCTCGTTCCAGTAGTATCCGTAAAGGTTCTGTACCCACTCGAAGTATGAAACTGTTACTCCACCTGCATTTGCAAGGATGTCAGGAGCAACTACGATACCCTTCTTCTCAAGTATTTCGTCAGCTTCTGGTGTTATTGGACCATTTGCTGCTTCAATTACCAATTTAGCCTTTATCTTGTCTGCATTGTGAAGAGTTATTGCATTTTCAAGAGCAGCAGGTACCATTATGTCAACGTCAAGCTCCCAGAACTCGTCAAGTGTGATCATCTTTGCTTTTGGATAGTTTGCAATTGTCTTGTGCTCTGCTTGGTAAGCAGCAAGGTCAGCATAGTCAAGTCCATCTTCATTGTAGATTGCGAATGTACCGATTTCCCTGTTCCACTCACCTATTGCAATGATATTTCCACCTTGTCTCTCAATATTCTTAACTGAGAAGCTTCCAACATTTCCAAATCCCTGGATTGCAATCTTTGCTTCCTTGATATCGATACCAAGCTTCTTGGCTGCCTCTCTGGTTACTACGGCAACTCCAAATCCAGTAGCTTCGTTTCTTCCAAGTGAACCGCCCCACTCAACTGGCTTACCTGTAATAACTCCAGTGTTCATAGTTCCAGTCAGCTTGCAATACTCGTCAACCATCCAAGCCATTATCTGACCATTGGTGTTAACATCTGGTGCAGGGATATCTATTTTCTCGCCTAAGTACTTGTAAAGGCCTTGGATATATCCTCTTGACAGTCTCTCAAGCTCTCCTTGTGAAAGAGTTGATGGGTCAACAGTTATTCCACCTTTACCTCCACCATAAGGGATTCCTGTTACACAACACTTGAATGTCATCCATACTGAAAGTGCTTTTACTTCATCAGGGTTTACATCGGGATGAAAACGTATTCCACCTTTGCCTGGTCCAACAGCGTCACTGTGCATTGATCTGTAGCCTTTAAATACCTTTACTGAACCGTCATCCATCTTAACTGGAATGGAAATCTCAATAAATCTCTTTGGCTCTTTTAGAAGCTCGTACACAGATTCTCCGTAACCCAATGCCTCACAAGCATCTTTTACCTGTTTCTGAGCACTTTCCAACGGATTTAGTATTTCTTTTGACATGGTAAAACTACCCCCTTTAATTTAGCTGTGAAAAAAACTCACAATAACTATTAATCTCGATAAAATTATATCATACCGCCCAAGGTCTGGCAACCTTAAAACAAAAGGAGCATTTTCCTTTTGTCTAAGGGCGGACAGCTATAATTCAATCGAGATCATCCTGCTCTACTTTTCAGTTGACGCCTTAAGAAAGTATGAAAGAATAAACAAACTTTCGTTTAGTCTTACATTCTCTATGATCATGTTCTCAGGTACATTGATGTCTGTGGGCGCAAAATTCCAAATTCCTCTTACTCCAGCCTTCACATAGATATCAGCTACGGCCTGCGCGCTTTCCTTTGGCGTGGTTATGATACCTATCTCCACGTTGTTGTCCTTGATGAACTCCTCAATGTTTTCCATATCCCTGATTTCAATATCACGGATTTTTAGACCAATTACTCTAGGATTTCTGTCAAACATGGAAAGAACTCTAAAACCTGCATCCTCGAAGCCTCTGTAATTGGCTATTGCCTGTCCAAGGTTTCCAGCACCAACAATAACCGCGTTGTATTTCTGGTCCAGTCCCAGTATCTTGCCAAGCTCCCTTTGAAGGTCCTCAACATTGTATCCGTATCCCTGCTGTCCGAAACCACCGAAATTATTCAGGTCCTGCCTGATCTGCGAAGCAGTAAAACCCGTCAATACGCTTAGCTCCTGTGAGGATATCCTGCTGATTCCCTTATCCATAAGGTCACTGAGATAACGATGATACTTGGGTAATCTTCTTATAACCGTTAATGATACCTTATTATCTTTGCCCAATAAACTCACCACCCATCTTGAATTCTGGGATAATTATATCATTGACAAAAGCATATGTCAATTTATTCACAGGCCTTTAACAATCTTTTTTGTCTCCCCTGAAGCCATTGATTTAACTTTTAAAGAGATGTTTTTTCTGTTAGAATGGTCATAGGAATCATGGAGGGATAAAAATGCCAGTACTAACAGCTAACCATATATATAAAACCTATGTTGTCGACCCAATCCTTGAGGATATCAGCTTCCATGTGGAAATTGGGGATAAAATCGGTGTTCTGGGCCTGAACGGAACTGGAAAGACAACACTTTTTCAGATACTCTCAGGAAAGCTTCCTATGGACCAGGGACAGGTTCAGGTGCAGCGTGGAACAAGAATTGGATATCTTGAGCAGCATACAAAAATAGACAGCAGGCTAAATGTTTTCGAGGAATGCCTGACGGTTTTTGAAGACCTTATAATTATGGAGAACCGCTTAAGGGAAATGGAAATCGAGATTTCAAGGGCGGGTGAGAACGCGGATGAAAATCTGGAGAGGCTCATGGATGAATACGGCCATATGCTGGAGGAGTTTACTGCCCTTAAGGGCTATGGGTACAAGTCGGAAATTAGGGGGGTCCTCAAGGGTCTCGGTTTTGTTGAGGAGGATTTTGAAAGGCAAGTGGAAATCCTCAGCGGTGGACAGAAATCGAGATTGTCCCTTGCAAAGCTTCTATTGGAAAAACCGGACCTTCTTCTATTGGACGAACCTACTAACCATCTGGATATAGATGCCATCACCTGGCTGGAAAAGTTTCTAAGGGACTATAGGGGTTCAAGTCTTATCATTTCCCATGACAGGTACTTTCTGGACAATGTGGCAAACCGGATCTTCCACATGGAAAACAGGAGCCTCAGAAGCTACAATACTGATTATACAGGCTTTATGGTACAAAGGAAAAAGGAACTGGAAATAATGAAACGTCAATATGAAAACCAGCAAAGGGAAGTAAAGCGGCAGGAGGAGATTATCCAGAGATTTATGAACTATGGCGGTGAAAGGTATGTCAAGCAGGCTCGCAGCCGTCAGAAGATGCTGGATAAGATCAAGCTGTTGCCAAAGCTTAATGAATCGAAGAAGGCATCCTTCCATTTTGATCCTGAAACCAGATCTGGAAGGGACGTGCTCCATGCAGAGGGAATCTGCAAGAGTTTTGGCGACCTTAAGCTACTTAAGGATATCTCACTTGACATCTACAGGGGAGAAAAAGTCGGT
>Ga0334896_1002129_pt1 | contig 14523 bp, 11 predicted proteins | sample GraSluR3_MG_8_FD_207734 | JGI IMG/M metagenome (GOLD analysis project Ga0334896, IMG submission 207734) | Sludge microbial communities from methane-producing bioreactor in Wageningen University, Netherlands - Granular Sludge_27_06-R3 | ecosystem: Engineered > Bioreactor > Anaerobic >... | reverse complement strand
TCATGCGCACGATCGGTATGGAGCCTGGTGGTATTCGCATTGTCTCTTGTCCTCGTTGTGGGAGAGCCTCATTCGATTCACAGGGTTTCCTTAAAAAAGTGCAAGGAAAGCTGCTCACCTACGATGTACCGCTCCAGGTTGCGATCATGGGGTGTCAGGTGAACGGTCCGGGAGAGGCGGCTCATGCAGATATCGCGATCACAGGGATTGGCAATAGAGTCTATCTGTATGAGAAGGGTAAACTGGTCAGAGAAGTAGATAAGGATATGGCCGAGGCGGTTCTTCTTGCCCGGATAGAGGAACTGTCACATGCGAAATAGACTCACTATCCGCGGTGCTCGTGAACATAATCTGAAGAACATCGACCTCGATCTGGAAAAAGATCGACTTATCGTGATAAGTGGACTGAGTGGGTCGGGAAAGTCTTCGCTTGCATTCGATACCATCTTCGCAGAGGGACAACGGCGATACGTCGAATCTCTGAGTGCCTACGCACGACAGTTTCTGGGAAGAATGGAGAAGCCCAATGTGGACAAGATCGAGGGACTCTCTCCCTCGATTGCCATCGAGCAGAAGACCACACACAAGAATCCCCGTTCCATTGTTGGGACCATCACCGAAATCTATGACTACTATCGTCTGCTTTGGGCCCGAATCGGACAACCACACTGTCCCGAATGCGGAAGGGAGATCAGTGACCAGACAATCGACCAGATACTCGACACCGTCTACATGATGCCGGAAGGGAGCAGACTCATGGTGCTCGCACCCGTGGTCATGGGGAGAAAGGGAGAACACAAGAAGATCTTCGAAGATGCGAAACACGCAGGATTTGTTCGTGTACGTGTCGATGGTGAAGTCAGAGAACTCTCCGATACCATAGTGCTGGATAAACAGGTGAAACACACCATTGAGGTGATCATTGACCGCATTGTCCTACGAGATGAGGGGAGAAGTCGGCTTGCAGATTCGGTCGAGAGCGCCATTGAGATGAGTGACGGTATTGTACGGATTGTACGATTACTTGAAGATGGGGCCGAAGCGTCGGAGACATACAGTGTTCATAACAGCTGTGTGCACTGTGGAATCAGTATTCCTGAACTGGAGCCGAGACTGTTCAGCTTCAACAATCCATTCGGTGCTTGTCCCTCCTGTCACGGTCTTGGTGTGAAAACTGAGTTCGACCCCGACAAAATCATCCCAGACAGGAACCGTTCATTCAACAAAGGGGCAATTGCAAGTCAAAACCCGGAGGCAACCTGGGCCAGAGTACCGTTCAAGGCGTTGGCAAAACGGTACGGTTTCAGTCTCGATACTCCGTTTTCCGAACTCAGCGACGAGGTCATCCAGGTGATACTCTATGGGACAGACGAGAGACTTCCTATGCAGTATCACAATGAGAAGAATCATGGCCACTACACCATGGAGAAACCATTTGCAGGGATCATCCCCGATCTACGGAGAAGATACTATGAGACTAATTCCATGCAGATTCGTATCTGGATGGATTCATTCATGACGAGCAGAACATGCGAGGTTTGTCGCGGTGCGCGCCTCCGTTCAGAAGCTCTCGGTGTGACCGTGGGTGGACGGAATATCGTAGATGTGACCGCTCTTTCGGTACGAGAATCGCAGCGATTCTTCGATGACATCACCCTCTCAGAAACGGATCAAGAGATCGCAACGCAGATACTCAAGGAGATACGAGGAAGACTCGGGTTTCTCGTGAACGTAGGACTCGATTATCTCACGCTGGACCGTTCATCGGGAACGCTCAGTGGAGGGGAGGCTCAGAGAATCAGACTTGCTACTCAAATCGGGTCTGCCTTGAGCGGAGTAATCTATGTGCTCGATGAACCTTCAATCGGGTTGCATCAGCGAGACAACCACCGACTGATTGAAACACTCAAGACACTTCGAGATATTGGTAATACGCTCATTGTTGTAGAGCACGATGAATCGACCATCCGAGAGGCCGACTATGTAGTGGACCTCGGTCCCGGTGCCGGTGTTCATGGCGGATACATAACAGCAGAAGGTACTCCAAAGGAGATCGAGCAGAACCCTACCAGTATAACCGGTCAGTACCTTGCAAAGACACTCCATATGAGCATTCCTGAACATCGACGAACAGGAAACGGGACCATGCTCGCCATTCGCGGTGCAAAGAAAAACAATCTCAAAGAGATCGATGTAGATATACCATTGGGGAAAATGGTTGTGATTACCGGTGTCTCCGGATCCGGAAAATCTACTCTGCTCAATGAAGTACTCCTCCCTGCACTGAAGCGGAAGCTCGCCAAACAACACGAGGAATTCGATGGATATCGGGAGATTCTCGGCTCAGAGCATATCGATAAAGTGATCAACATAGATCAGAGCCCCATTGGGCGGACACCTCGCTCGAACCCGGCCACGTATGTTGGCGCCTTCACCCCGATTCGGGCACTGTTCGCATCTCTGCCTGAATCGAAAGCTCGCGGATACAAACAGGGAAGATTCTCCTTCAATGTGACCGGGGGAAGATGTGAACACTGTCAGGGAGATGGGACGTTGAAAATCGAAATGCACTTCCTGCCCGACGTGTATGTCCGCTGTGATGTGTGCAAAGGGAAGCGGTTCAACACAGAGACGCTCTCAGTGCACTACAAGGGGAAGAACATCCACGATGTACTCGATATGACAATCAGTGAGGCGAGTGAGTTCTTCGCTCCCGTCCCCTCCATACGGAGAAAAGTGGATACACTCGAATCGGTCGGACTGGGGTACATAAAACTCGGTCAATCTGCTTTGACCCTCAGTGGGGGAGAAGCCCAGCGGGTGAAGTTGAGCTTGGAGCTTTCTAAGAGGAGTACCGGAAAGACGCTCTATGTGCTGGATGAACCGACCACAGGGCTCCATTTTGCCGATATCAAGAAGCTTATGGAGGTGCTCGACCGATTGGTGGACCAAGGGAACACCGTCGTGCTGATTGAACACAACCTCGATATCATCAAAAGTGCCGACCATATCATCGATCTCGGTCCAGAGGGTGGCGATGGAGGAGGTCGGGTAGTGACGACCGGTACTCCAGAGGAAGTTGCCCTATGCAAGGAGTCCTACACAGGATATTATGTAGCGAAGTCGCTATATGAAGAACCGTAGGCTCTTACATGCCGTACTTCTGGCCCTCCTCATCTTTGTCCTCGTGCCGACACCGGTGTTGTATGCTCAGGAACCCGTTACGGATTTCGAAGCAGCTCGACTTTTACTGATCAGCGAAGAGATCTCCACAGCAACAGAACGAGAGTTGATCGACCGGGCACGTTTTCTCGGCATCTCGGTTGAAGGAGGCGTGGAACCCATTCGAAGGAGACTCTACGCCCACTATGGTCTACAAGAGACCGGAAGAGGTGAAACGGATCCGGCACAAGAGTTCTCATTTCGAGTGGAGATCCTCTCATCTGACCGTTTTTTCAGAACCGCAGGAACAGAGGAGTACACGTTACTTGAGGGCAATGTAAGTCTTTCAGTCACCGGAGTATCCGATACCGCGAGCATGACGATTTCTGCGGACCGCGTTTTACTCAACGGAGCAGAAGATTCCATTACAGCCATGGGCACTGTCCGCTACACGAGTGGTGGCACGGCAATTGAGGATCGTCTCTCCGGCAATATGGTTACGATCGGCCTGAATCGAGAAAACCTCTATCTCACAGATGGATCCACTACCATGATTCGCGAAAACAGCGAAGGCGATTCGGTTGAATTCTTCGCTAGTGGTTCCGAAGTCTTCTTCACCGAAGAACCACGGACCATATCATTTTCGGGTGGGCTGATCACCACCAATCCCGAACAGGCCTATTTCAGCATTCGTGCACGTGATTTGTATCTGGTGGATGGAGGAGATGTCTTCATAAATCGAGCGACCATCTCGCTCGGTCGTGTTCCCATGCTCTGGGTCCCATTCATCTACTATCCTGGAAAGACGTTCATATTCAACCCGGCTATCGGCTTCCACTCCGAACGAGGTGCTTTTTTCTCGACCAGTACTGAACTCTATGGGCGTTATCCCAAGATTGAGCGGGAAGATCAGAGTAGTTTCTCGACACTGTTGGGAAGTAGTGGAGGTGAAGACGAGAAACTCATGAGAGACGGGTGGGTATACTCAGTCGTTTCAGATGAAGAGCTGACCCCCCTGGAGAAGTGGGCAGACTCATCTTCTTCTCATTTCACGATCCTGCTCGACGCCTACCAGAGAAGGGGTGTATTCATCGGCCTCGATACCGTGAACAAGTTTCAACGATTCTCAACTACCATCAACGGATTCGGTGGAGTCGCATTCGCCGGAGCAGATGCAGCACTGCTCAGTGCCGTCTATGACATCCCCTCGATACGCTATTTTCTCGATACCAGTGTGAACATCGACACGAAGTCGGTAGATCTCTCACTGTATATGCCGTTCTACTCCGATCCAAAGGTGCTGAGAGACTACGGGAACCGACTTACGAGTTTCTCAGTCGATGCACTCATAAACGATGTCCAGTTTCCCGCTACATATAGATCCGATATCACCAGTTTCGATTGGGTGCTCTCAAGTCGTATCGTGTTTCCAACTGAATGGGCTAAGCCGTATATCTCCACCTTGCGTTTCGACCGTTTTGCGGCACGAGTCTCTTGGAAAGCACTCAGATTGGCAGAGGGAACAGGTTTCGAGATGACTTCGTTTACCGTGCCCGATCTGCAAGCATATGTAGCCGGTACGCTCTTTTCATTCAAAAGTGATACGACCGGGCAGGAGAAGGTCATGACCGAACCGATACCAGAACCATTGGATCCTGCCATAGAAATTGCAGACTGGGGAATCGATGCACCTTTTTCCGCCCCGAGAAGTACACGTACAGAGAGAGCTGAGACAGTATCCTCCACCTCTCTGCAGTATTCGCTTCGCCATACCACGACCAATACACAAGATTTCGATGATGGCCAAATAAGCGATCCCTCGCGGTATGCGCGGACCACCGGCTCCATCTCTCTTTCTAGTACAATCTCCCCGCAGATCCTCAGGTTCAATCAACAGATTGACCCTATTGTGTCAGTGAATCTCTCACCTGAGAAGAGAACAGAACAGATCACTGTGACATCGAAGACCGACGTCACACTTCCCGCACTCGGGTTCTCCTATGGTCTCACCGGTAGAATATTCAGCGAGAACACAGTTGCAGAGACCTCTGGAGTTCCTGAGGTCTCAGGTGGGTGGGGAGCGTGGGATACGAACACGATCACTCGACACCAAGTCTCATGGAAGTATGGATTCACGGTAGGCAGAGGAGTGCTGACTCCCAGCCTCACCGCTACATTGGCACCATTGACGTATGGATTCACCCCTAAGGGTACCTATGAGATCGGTCGATTCAGATCGTCCATAGCGTATCGCATAGCGCAGGATGACGATGGAATATTCAGGGGCGAACAGGCAGATCTGACCATTGCATATGTCAATCGGAACCGATTCGAGATCTCTTCACAGTTCAGCTATGACACACAGGCCTTTGCTCCGGATATACCGTGGACCGATCCTTTGAGCCTCAGTCACTCCGTCTCACTGTTTCTGTTCGACTCATACCTGATACTTCGAGAGCATTCGACATACGACTGGAAGACGAACCATCTTGATTCGTTCTCAGTCTCTGCTTCATTACCATGGGCTCGCGTGCGTATGGATGGCGATGGTCCTATCGAGAAGCCGAAGGTGCACCTAGTCGATACAGAGGTTTCTATTCAGGCATATGCTCGATCTTGGTGGAAGAACCGAATCAAACTCGAGTTCGATGTTTCGAGTTCGTATCGCCACTCATTCCAGTACGCATATGCCTCGAAGTTCACCTTTGGATTGAATCTATCGTTTAAGATCGAAGAGTTTCTCACGGTGGAACTTGCCCTCGAGACGGTAAACAACGGCTTTCATAGATACGATTCGTTTAACGAAGTGTGGGAGGATCTGCTGAAATCGTTCGATCTTAGTGGTGATGGACGGTATCAGACACAGTTCACTATGGACACAGTCACATTCTCTCTGATTCACCATATGGCAGATTGGGACCTGCATTGTAAATATGAGGGAAGCGTAGTATTATCTGACATGGAATGGCATTGGAGACCGGTATTTTCCGTGTTTCTCCAATGGAAAGCCATTCCGGAAATCAAGGTCGATCGAGAGTTCGATATGTGGAACCAGTAGGAGAAGGATGAGTAGCACCATCGTATTTGAACAGACGTCGCAGATGCAGAGAGTGTGTGGAGTGAACGACCGAAATGTCCCCTACATCGAGTTGTTGCTCAATGGCGAACTCTTTGTTCACGGTAACAGTATCACGTACCGAGACACTGTGGATCGCGAACATGCGGGAGACGCAGCGTTCACCAATCTTATGGTCAGGTTAAAACGTCTGGCCCAGCAGCGTGATGACATTACCGAACCGGAAATTTTCATGGAGTATCAGGCTCTTCAGGACACCGATAGCCAGGTCGATTCACGCAATGTGCAAGAGAGCGAGGTCACCATAGCGGTTGGAGGGAAACTCGTATACCCGAAAAGTCCACGACAACGATTGTTCATGCGGCTTATGGAGGAGAATCAATTGATCTTCAGCATAGGACCCGCAGGTACCGGGAAGACTTTCCTGGCCATTGCGCATGCGCTCGGAGAAGTTCTTGGTGGCAGAAAACAGAAGATCATTCTCACCCGTCCGGTAGTTGAAGCAGGTGAGAGCCTGGGGTATCTGCCGGGGGATTTAGCTCAGAAGATAGGTCCCTATCTGCGTCCATTATATGATGCCATGGAACTGCTCATTCCTCCTTCGATCATTAAACGGTTGGAGGACAATGGTGCGATCGAGACTGCACCTCTTGCCTATATGCGTGGCCGTTCGCTGCACAACGCCTGTGTCATACTCGATGAAGCGCAGAATACCACCACGGAACAGATGAAGATGTTCCTGACTCGAATCAGTGAGAACTCCACAGCGGTAGTGACCGGAGATATCACTCAGATTGATCTTCCGAGAAATCGAACCAGTGGTCTTGTTCACGCAGCAGCCATTCTGAACTCCGTACCGGGGATTGGCTTTGTCGAATTCAAGAGTAATGATGTAGTTCGCAGCAGAATGGTGCAAAGGATAATCGAAGCTTATGAGAAAGACGCACGCCGTTCCTGACCGGTATGCTGAGCATCCGCTCTGGCTGCGCATACTCATACCTCTTCTGAGTGTGGCAATTATCATTGTAGCAGTGTTGCTTCCCGTACTGCTTGCAAGCAATACGACTATGCTCACTGCAGATGTCCGTTCACGGTATACAGCAGGGACCATCGCCGAGACCGATGTGAAAGCAACCGAAACGTTCCATTATGTTGATGAAGGGGAAACCCGGAGAAGACAGCAGGTAGCAACGCAGGCTATCATTCCCCGATTCAGAATCTCTCTTGTCTCTTCACGAGAGATGCTTTCCGATGCCGAGTCGCTTTTATCTGGAATTCAGGCAGTGAGAGTTCCTATCTCGCCGAATCTGGAGCAGTCATTGCAGAATCTCTCCGAGGAGAATCTGCATAAAGTCGGGCTTCTTGTCCGGGAACTACTGGAAGAGTATATCTCGCAAGGTATCTTCGATGAAGAAGACATTATCGCCATGCGAAGTCAAGGATATCGCGAGATACAAGTCGAACGACGAGAGATTATCGGGGCTACCGATATTGAACAGATCGTAGAGACTCAGGACATGCTGCATACGGGAAACATCGCCAATCGCATGCATGCCGATTTGATCGTTGTCGGACAGGGGTTGGAAGATAGACTATTACCGATTGTATTCGATACCTTGAGATCCTTGATCCGACCGAATGTCCAATACGACCCCGTTGCTACAGCTTTGGCTCGTGAAGAGGCAGCGCTCGAAGTTCCTCCAGTGGTCGTGAGGGTCGAGGAGGGAGAGTACATTATCAAGCGAGATTTCGTCATTACTCAGGACGATATCAAGACCCTTCAGGCAATGCAACTTGCAGCAGTCCACTATGCACCATCACAGCTGATTGGACGTGCTTTTTTCGTCGTTATCTTGACTTTGAGCGCCATGTACGCGCTCTACCTTGTTTTCTACCATTCGAAACGGCGATATCAGTTCCTGTTTATCTTCCTCGTTGGCGTACTGATCACTCAGATCTCGACTTATGTGGTCATTCTGAACTCTGCTGGAAGATCGTTCATATCCCTTGACCAGTTCCTGCCGGTCTTCTTTCTTCCTATTTTCATGGCACTCGTCACTAATCGCAAGCGATCAGGTATGATCGCTGCAGTATTGCTCGGCTCATACGCGATGCTTCTGCCAAGATCCACCCAAAGTACGGTGTTCTTTGTCATTGCGGTATCGTTCTTTGGCATATACTTCATCAAGTATGTCTCTCGGAGAATCGACATGGTTTTCCAATGGTTCTTCGGTATCGTTGCATCAGCGTTCGTGGTGTTGTTCAACAATCTGCTCAACGGATATGGATTCTCTCAGATCCTTGCATCGATCTTCGCAATCTCTGTGAATATCTCGGGAACCTATATTCTCGTGACATTCCTTCTGCCTTTGGTCGAAGTGGCATTCAATCTGCCAACTCCGTTCAGGCTGAGAGAGCTCGCCTATAGCGATTCTCCTGCGCTGGTGCGCTTGTCGCAAACAGCAGTTGGAACCTACAATCATAGTCTTATCGTTAGTGAGATGGCTTATGCCGCTGCGAAAGAGATACAGGCAGATCCATTGCTCTCTCGAGTAGCCGGGCTCTATCATGATATTGGAAAACAGGAGCACCCCGAGTATTTCATCGAGAATCAGCACGGGGGGAACAAGCACGATGAGCTGAAAGCAAGTCTCTCTGTCGCCATCATAAAAAGCCATGTAAAAATTGGTGTCGAGAAGGGCAGAGAGGCTCGATTGCCACAAGAGGTCCTAGATATCATAAGTCAACATCATGGGAATGATGTGATAGCGATATTCCTGAAAGAGGCTCAGCTTGCCGCACAGAATGAGAAAGACAGGCGACAAGTCAAGCGTCAGGACTATGCCTATGCGAATCAGATTCCTCAATCACCTGAGGCTGCGATCGTGATGCTCGCCGATAGCGTCGAGGCTGCAAGTAGAACAGTGAAGAAGCCATCGGCTCAGAAATATGAGAAGCTGGTGAATCAGATCATCATGGGCAAGATCGAACGAAAACAGCTTGGTGCCTCTAGGATCTCGCTTACCGATCTGGAGACGATCGCACGAGTGTTCGTGCAAATTCTCACAGGTAAGTTCCATACTAGAATCGAGTATCCTGAGGATGAACCAAAAAAGGACCAGACATGATAACCGTCGATATCTCTTACGAGTCAGATAGCATGGAGTCTCGAGCTCCTTTCGAACAAGTTCAATCGGTAATCGCCAACACATGCACGATCCTTGGTGAACGATCGTGTGAGCTCTCCTGTTCATTCGTCAGTGACGAGAGGATGGAAAAGTTGAATTTTACCTACCGTGGAAAGCAGGAGAGTACGGATATTCTCTCTTTTGTGCAGTCAGATTCTGAGGAACCGTTTCCACTCACACTTGATGGCATAGAAGGTGAACGACTGCTTGGTGACCTGGTGATATCACTCGATGCGATGGAGCGCAATTGTGAAACATTTTCCGTATCGGCCGAAGAGGAGCTGACCCGTCTTCTGGTCCATGGCGTGCTGCATCTGCTTGGATGGGATCATGAAACGAACGATGCGGATGAACCGATGTTGCAAAAACAGGAGGAATTAGTGAAAATGGTCATGAAGGAGTCGAACGCGTGAAACTAGGAGAACGACTGAAACAATGGTTGTCTGGAGATGATTCCCAACCTCCAGAACAGGATACCCAAGGAGTCGAAGAGCGAAAGAGCATGATGGAGGGCATTGAGGAGCTTGCCGAGACCACGGTCAAGGAGGTTATGGTACCCCGTATCGATGTGGAGTTCGTTCTAGATACTATCACGTTCGAGGAATTGAAGGCTGTGATCGCCGACCAGGGGTTCTCCCGCTATCCTGTGTATACGGATACCATAGACAATGTAATCGGCATTCTGTACGTGAAGGATCTGTTGAGCCGTCTAGACGAGAAAGATTTCGATATTCGTAAGAGCATGAGAAAACCCTATTTCGTTCCTGAGACTAAGCGGCTCGACGAACTGTTACGTGAGTTCAAGAAGAGGCGGGTCCATATAGCAGTCGCAATAGACGAGTACGGTGGTGTCAGCGGAATCGTGAGCATGGAGGATATCCTCGAAGTGATCGTGGGTGATATTCAGGATGAGTTTGATGACGATGAAGATGACGATATCATCGAGATGGGAGAAGGAATTTATCTGTGCGATGCGAGAACGGCCATAGACGAGGTCAATGAGCGATTGGATCTCTCACTTCCCGAGGATGATTTCGAAACACTCGGAGGATTCGTCTTTGAACAATTCGGACGGATACCGGTGAATCAGGAGAAAGTCACCTTCGAAGGAATAGACTTCGTAGTTCAAGAGATTGAGGGACACAAGATTAATCGAGTGAAAATAGTCATGAAACGAACCTGATTCGTTGACGTTCCGGGCCTATTACCGTTATATTGATATCGATACATACCTACATATGGAGGGATATTACATGAAAATCGCAATCAATGGCTTCGGGCGCATCGGGCGCAATGTTTTCAAGATCGCTTTCGAAGACAAGGACATCGAGATTGTCGCAATCAATGATTTGACAGACCCCAAGACTCTGGCACATCTACTCAAGTACGACTCAACCTATGGTGTCTACCCGAAGAGCGTCGAGGCTAAGGACGACGCGATTGTTGTAGATGGCAAGGAGATCAAGATCTTCGCTGTTCGCAATCCTGCTGAGCTTCCTTGGAAGGATCTCGGTGTCGACATCGCAATCGAGTCCACCGGCGTATTCTCGGTAGCAGAGGGTCCGAAGGGCGGATACAAGGATCATATCAAAGCCGGTGCAAAGAGAGTCATCCTTACCGTTCCTGCAAAGGATAAGATTGACCAGACCATTGTCTGTGGCGTGAATGACGACGACCTCGATCTGAACAATCTTGCATTCTCGAATGCATCCTGTACCACGAACTGTCTCGCTCCGGTCGCTAAGGTCCTCAACGACAGCTTTGGCATCGAGCGCGGTCTCATGACCACAGTACACGCGTACACCAACGACCAGGTCACTCTCGATATGCCGCACAAGGATCTTCGCAGAGCCAGATCCGCAGCTCTCTCGATCATTCCTACCACTACCGGTGCAGCACGTGCTGTAGCACATGTTATTCCTTCACTCGAAGGAAAACTCAACGGTGGAGCAATGCGTGTTCCAGTACCCACAGGATCTATTGTAGACCTTACCGTATTGCTGGAAAAGGATTGTACTGTGGAAGAGCTGAACGCAGCAATCAAGGCAGCAGCAGATGGTCCTATGAAGGGCATTCTCGAATACACCGAAGATCCTATCGTATCCAGTGACGTCAAGGGCAATCCCCACTCATCGATTTTCGATGCAGATCTCACTATGAAGATGGGTCCAAAATTCTTCAAGGTGATGTCCTGGTACGACAACGAGATGGGTTATTCGAACCGAGTTGTCGACCTTGCCAAGAAGTTGATGGCATAGCCGACATTCCCATGCATTATGAGTCTGATGCGCGCCACCCGGTGCGCATCAGCCATTCATAAGGAGTTATCATGAAATTACAAACCATTACAGATATGGACCTGCGAGGAAAGCGGGTACTCATTCGTGTTGATTTCAATGTTCCCTTGAAAGACGGTGTCGTGACCGACGATACCAGGATTAAGAGTGCGTTGCCGACCGTTCAATATATCCTCGAACAGGAAGGCGCCTCCCTGGTGGTCATGAGCCACTTCGGTCGTCCGAAGGGGAAGAAGGACCCATCATTCAGCATGGCTCCGGTCGGTAAACGTTTTGAGCAGTTGCTCGGTCGTCCTGTCAAATTGGCATCCGATGTCATTGGGGAGGCTGTAGAGAAAGAGGTCTCCTCGCTCAAGGCTGGTGACGTACTGTTGCTCGAGAATGTCCGATTCTACAAAGAGGAGGAGACAAACGATGCACAGTTTGCAAAGACTCTTGCCACGTATGGCGATGTCTATGTGAATGACGCTTTCGGAACTGCTCACCGTGCACATGCCTCGACAGAGGGTGTGGCCCATTTCCTCCCAGCTGCTGCCGGATTTTTGATCGAGAAAGAGGTGAAGTTCTTCGCTCCACTGCTCGAGAGTCCTGAGAAGCCCTTCGTTGCGGTGATCGGTGGCTCTAAAGTATCTTCTAAGATCAGCGTGCTTGAATCGCTATCCAAGACATGCGACGCAATCGTCATTGCAGGTGGCATGGCTTATACATTCCTTAAGGTGCAAGGACATACGATCGGTAAGTCTCTGCTTGAAGAGGACTACATGGATGTTGCGCGTTCGTTCTTGGAAAACGCGAAAAAGAAGGGTGTCAGGGTGACTCTTCCCCTTGACCACCTCTGTGCAGCGGAATTCAAAGAAGACGCGACGGTTGTCCCGGTCGATGCTGTCGATATTCCTGATGGATTGATCGGTATGGATGTCGGTCCGAAGACCCTTGCAAAGGTTGAGCAGGAGTTGAAGTCTGCTCGGTCGATCGTGTGGAACGGTCCCATGGGTGTGTTCGAGTTCGAAGCGTTCGCCGAAGGGACGAAGGCTGTTGCCGAAATGGTCGCTTCCTGTGAGGGTACGACTGTCGTAGGTGGTGGTGATAGTGTTGCTGCGGTGAACAAATTCGGTTTCGCTGATAGGATCGATCATGTATCGACCGGAGGAGGCGCTTCGCTCGAGTTCCTCGAGGGACGAGTGTTGCCCGGAATCAAGGCATTGGAGAAATGAGTATGAGAAATGTTTGTATAGCTGGAAATTGGAAGATGAATATGGGGCCGACCGAAGGTGCGGCTTTTGCCGCAGAGTTAGCTGAAGCGGTGAAGGATGCAACGGTACGTGTGGTCGTAGCTCCTCCGTATGTTACTATTGCCTCGGTAGTAGAGGCGCTGAAGGATTCGGCGATCGAAGTTGGTGCTCAGAACATGTCGGACCAGATCTCTGGTGCCTTTACGGGTGAGGTCGCTCCGGACATGTTGAAAGATGCCGGTGTTTCGGTTGTCATTCTCGGTCACTCAGAGCGTAGAGCGATCTACGGTGAGACCGATGCATTCATCAATAGGAAGGTGACTTTGGCACTTGATAAGGGGCTCGATGTGATTCTTTGTGTCGGCGAGACACTCGAAGAACGGGAACAGGGCAAGCTGGAAGCAGTGCTGGAGCGACAGATCGTCGAGGGGCTCAAAGGTGTTTCGGCAGAAGCGATGGAGCATATCATCGTTGCCTATGAACCGGTTTGGGCTATCGGAACGGGAAAAACCGCAACTCCGGACGATGCAAACGATGCACATGCATTCATTCGTGGAGAGATTGAGAAACTCTACGGCAAAAGTGTTGCAGAATCGTTGATTATACAGTATGGTGGTTCAGTGAAACCATCGAATGTGAAGGACCTCATGGCCATGGAGCATATTGATGGTGCACTTGTGGGCGGAGCTTCTCTCTCCGTAGAACAGTTCGCCCCGATTGTACGTTATAATAAGTAAACTGGAGTTCACAAATGGGTGTTATTGGCATTATTCTACTGGTTCTTTTCGTTATCGCCAGTCTGCTGCTTATCTTCATGGTGGCTATTCAATCCGAAGGCGGATCTGGCTTGGGAGGAATATTTGGTGGAGGAAGTGATTCTTCCTTTGGAGGACAGACTGGAAAGGTTCTCACAAAATTCACTGCGATTCTCGGTGGCTCTTTTCTCGTACTCGCGATCTTGCTTGCAGTGGTGAATAAATCGCCATCTAGCGACTCGCTTCTCGATTCTGTAGAGGTGGAGCAGGTGCAGCAGACCGAAGAGTGGTGGAACACCTCCGCTGAATAATGCATTCTACCAAGGACTGTCTAGTTACAAAAGGTACCGACCGCATGTTTACTCTGCGGTCGTTGCCGTATATCATGGGATGTAGATGAAAGTTTGTATTCTCTATGGAGACATTGGATCCTCCTCGGTTTGCAAGGACCTCTCAGCCGGTTTGGCAGAGGGGATTCAAGCGCAGGGTCACGATGTCGATCTTGTCGATATGTTCCGTGATGTCGGTAAGATAGTCTCGTTCTACGACTATATTGCCGTAGGTTCGACTGCTGTCTCGTTCTGGGGAGGAAAAGTCCCAATCAAGGTCGGCGATTTCCTTAAGCAGTGTGGTACTATTTCCGGGAAAAGGTGTTTTGCGTTTATCAGCAAACGGGGGATTCGCCAAGGAAAGACACTTCAAGCGCTCATGCGCATCATGGAGAGTCAGGGGATGTATCTCACTTTTTCCGATGTTCTTGCCAATCGTGACTATGCGAAAGCAGTAGGAAAACGATTGGTAATCTCGTAATCA
>Ga0334896_1002122_pt1 | contig 14543 bp, 13 predicted proteins | sample GraSluR3_MG_8_FD_207734 | JGI IMG/M metagenome (GOLD analysis project Ga0334896, IMG submission 207734) | Sludge microbial communities from methane-producing bioreactor in Wageningen University, Netherlands - Granular Sludge_27_06-R3 | ecosystem: Engineered > Bioreactor > Anaerobic >... | reverse complement strand
AATTAGTCAGTATCTTACGAATCACCAAACAAATGAGTATATTTGTTCGTCAACCCCAATTTATGATACGAGAATAGCTCAACCAGTTTGACTTTTTTGTCCAAGTAATAGGGGTCTGGTACAATTTGCTGTTTGTCCCGATTGTTTCATCGCTAACACGTAGATACTATTGAGTGTGTTGAACAAAAAATGTGGATTGATTTGTGTTTTCAGCATTTGAAGTTCTGCTTCCACTTTTTCTTTTTGCACTTTTTGCTCTTGAAAATCTTTCTCGTTCCATCTTTTGTAAAACTTTATGGCAATAGCAATGAAAACCACAAAAAACAGGTTAAAAAAGAGCATCACTATATCAAGCATTTCAGGGAACAAATGGTGTCCGTCTGATAATTGTTTCACAACTAAAAGCAATGTAAGTAACAACTGGATATAGAAAAACATTACAATGGTTACAAAAGCAAATGCGAAGAACTTTCTTTTTTTGTTTTTTAGTAAAATGTTTGGGATTAAATGATAATTAAACGTATATACAGTAATGATGGCAACTATCAAGTTTATAAGCGATGCGCCAAATGTATAGCTGTTAATTTCGCTATATCTTTTGTAGTAAAAAAAGAAAAAAAACCAAGCACAAAACCAAAAGATAATATGCACTGATATACGGGCTATATTTTTAACTGGTAAATTCATTGTTTCAATGCAAATATCGATATAATTGTATTATACATAGTATTAACTTAGCTAAAATGCATTTTTAGCAATTTAATTGGCAGACTAAATCGGATATATGTCATTGACTGCGTATAGATAGCTAATTGAAAGGGTAAAATGGCTAAACAGATAAAAATAAATTAGGTGATTAATTTTTGACTTAGATTTGATTTAAATTATTGTCTAACTAAATAATTAACAATTATGTCAATGTTTGAATATTTATTTACCACGCTTGCCGGTTTTACCTTGTTATTAATCGGATTATCCGTTTTGGGAGTGCTCATTTACGGACCACTTTTAAGTTTCCAACTTTATTTAAAGAAAAAGAAAAGCATCAAAAAGAGCAATGTTGATGCTATGTTAGTTTTGGGAGTTATTGTGTTTATTTCAGGAATTCTTAATCAAATTGGAGGAATGATTGAAGCACTTGAAACAATGGTTAAAGCAACCGACATCTCCCCTCAATTAGTGATGAGTGGATTGGTGGAATCGTTTAGAATTCCAATCTTTTGTGCTTTTGTATTAATTATCTCATTGATTTTTTGGCATTTCAATAAGAAAAAATGGGAAGTTCTTAACAGTAAGGATTCATAATGCCAATTAATCCGCTCATTTAAGATTGACTAGTTTTTTCCACTTATAATAAAATCAACACAATTTCTCTTAAAGTATAACTTGTGAAAAAGATGATAAACTAAAAAATAGTAATACACAAGCATATGAAGACAGACAGTATTAAATTCAAAAGATTAAAGCCAGCCTTTTACATTTTGTATAAGTAATGGAAGACGATGTGGTAAATTCAAGGTTCGTTGACCGCCCAAACTGCATAGCGGTTTGACAGGAAACTACCGCACCATCTGCCACTACTCATACAATTTTCCGCAGCAAGCAAAAGGAGCCACATCGCGACATTTAAATATCATATAAGTATAACTATTGGTCATTACAATATTTATTTATACCTTTAAATAAAAAAATGTTTGACAGAACAATAGAAAATACTATTAAAGAAAAGATTAATGGAGGAAAAGCCATTGTTGTAGTTGGAGCACGACAAGTTGGAAAAACAACGTTGCTAAATGAAATTCTTAAAGACAAAGACTATTTATTCCTTGATGCTGATGATCCGGCAACACGAAATCTTTTACAAAGTCCAACAACAGAACAGATTAGAACATTTATTGGCGATTACAAATATATTTTCCTTGACGAAGTTCAAAGAATACCAGGAATCGGTTTGACTTTGAAAATCATTACAGACCAATTCAAAAACGTTCAGTTGTTTGTTAGTGGCTCATCATCATTTGATTTAGGAAACGAATTGAATGAACCATTAACTGGAAGAAAATGGGAATATGAATTGTTCCCTATTTCTTGGGAAGAATATGAAAATAAAATTGGAGTTATAAAATCTGAACAGCAAATAGAAAACAGATTACTTTATGGACTTTATCCTGAAGTCATTAATAATCAAGGAAAAGAACGAGAAACTTTAAAGAACCTTGTAAACAGTTATTTGTATCGTGATATTTTAGCATTTTCAGACATAAGAAAACCTGAAGTTCTAGAAAAATTACTCCAAGCATTGGCTTTACAAATAGGGAGTGAGATTAATTACAATGAGATTTCACAACTCATTGGAATAAACAAAATTACAGTTCAAAAGTATATAGAAGTTTTAGAAAAAGGATACATCGTATTTAGATTGCATAGTTTTAGCCGGAATATTCGAAACGAAATAAAACAGAATCGGAAAATCTACTTTTATGATAATGGTATCAGAAATATGATTATTAGCAATTTCAACCAATTGGATTTAAGAGTTGATAAAGGAGCTTTATGGGAGAACTTTTTGGTATCGGAAAGGAGAAAACAAAATCTATATAAAGACACTTTTGCAAAAATGTACTTTTGGAGAACAAAACAACAACAAGAAATTGATTTTGTAGAAGAAAATAATGGGCAAATAACTGGATTTGAATTCAAATGGAATAACAAAAAAGCAAAATTTCCTCAGAGTTTTATAGAAACATACAAAGCTAAGGGTTATGTAATTGATAGGAAAAATTTTAGAGAATTTGTAAGAATATAACAATGCCAGTGCACAACATCATGTATAAAAAATGGGGGTTTAGTGCTTACTAGAAACATTCTGCCCCGCATCAGCTTTTGTAATGGTTGACAGAGACGAGCCCGCAAACCGCAAACATTTCATACATGTAACCGTTCTGCTTAATAATATGATGACCAATATTTAAAATTTAGTTCAAACCCATAATCATGAAGTACAAATTATTAATATTATTCAATCTGATTTATGCTTTAAGTGTTGTTACAGTTGCCGGACAAACACGAATAAATCGCGAACAGGATGCAATAAGGCCTACCGGTACTGACATTGTATCAGAACTTACGAAGCCAAAAAAACAACAAAAATTAGATGAGAAAGACTTTGGAGGTTACCTTTTGGTATATTTCAAAGATCAAACCCAATCTGCATATTTTGCCATCAGTCGCGATGGTTACACATTTACCGATGTAAATGATGGTCAACCTGTTTTCAGGGGTGAAGAGCTGGCAGAACAAAAAGGGGTTCGCGACCCCCATATCTCCCGTGGACCTGATGGCGCTTTTTATCTGGTTATGACAGATCTTCACATTTTTGGTAAACGTGCCGGTTATCGCGATACAGATTGGCAACGCCCTATTGAAAAATACGGATGGGGAAACAACCGGGCCATTGTAATGATGAAATCTTACGATCTGATTCACTGGACGCATTCTGATTTCCGTGTTGATAAAGCATTTCCGGAATTAGGAGACATTGACTGTTCGTGGGCACCTCAAACGGTTTATGACAAAAAGGAGGATAAAATGATGGTTTATTTTACCATTCGTTATAATAACAAGGAATGTCATATGTACTATTCCTATCCGGACAAGGATTTTACGAAATTGGAAACCCTTCCAAAACGCATTACTGAAATAGAGGGATTGGACGGGGATATTACAAAAGTAGGGGATCAATATCATCTGTTTTATGTGAACAATGCTCAAATATTGCATTCCGTTTCTGATAAAATCAATGGAGGGTTCAAAACGGAGGGAAAACGAATAGATCCCGAGCGTGTTAGCACCGAAGCACCAAATGTCTTTAAGCGATTGGGTACAGATACTTATGTGTTAATGTACGATGTATACGGCGCCCGTCCAAATAACATGGGATTTAGCGAAACTACTGATTTCCAAACATATAAAGATATAGGTCATTTTAGCGAAGGGGTAATGAAAACCACAAATTTTAAGGGGCCTAAACATGGTGCTGTAACCTATTTAACTATGGATGAACTAAAAGCTATAGCCAAACACTGAAAATTTATTGTATGCTTACGTTTATTCGGATGCTTATTAAAGTACAAAGGTAGCCTGTGAGATCTCTGATGTAGAAAATTATTATTCAATGGGATGACCGTTAGCCATCAAGGCTAGCTGCACAGATCAATCTTCCGTCAGCTCATACCCCCAGTCAACACCTTTGCGGGTGGCGGGAATGCCGTCTTTCATCCATACAGGCATGGGAGCGCCTTTCAGGTAATGGTTAAAGAATTGTTCCAGGCGGATGCTCAGGTCTTTGGCGTTGGCTCTTCTGCTCAGGTTATGGACTTCGTCGTTGTACTGGAGCAGCCAGGAGGGTTTTCCCAATCGGCGTAATGCCGTGAAGAATTCTATGCCCTGGTACCAGGGAACCGCATCGTCCTTGTCGTTGTGCATGATGAGCACCGGGGTTTCCACCTTATGGGCAAAGAAAAGGGGAGAGTTTTCAATGTACAGGTCCAGACCGTCCCACAACGTTTTTCCAACTCGGCTTTGGGTGTCTTCATACTGGAATTGGCGCACCATTCCCGAACCCCACCGGATCCCGCCGTAAGCACTGGTCATGTTGGATACCGGGGCTCCGGCTCCTGCCGCTTTCCATTTGAACAACTCGGGTTGTGTGACCATGTAGGCTACCTGGTAGCCGCCCCAGCTTTGTCCCTGTATGCCAATGTTTTCCGCATCAACCCAGCTGTTTTCCTCAATAAGCTTTTCCACTCCGGGAACGATGCAGTCCAGGGCGCTTTGTCCGGGATGGCCTTCGCGGTAAATGATATCGGGGACAAAGACCAGGTATTCATTGCTGACAAAGAAGGGTATGTTGATCGTGGACCGGCTGGGGGCGGGTGATTTGTACGTATACAGCGTATGTGAATTTCTTTCGTAGAAGTAAACCAGCATGGGATATTTCCCGGAAGGATCAAAGTTTTCCGGTTTGTACAGGATTCCTTCCAGGTCCTGACCAAGGGCAGACTTCCAACGGATAAGTTCGGCAGTACCCCAGTTATAAAGCTTTTGCTGCGGATTGATGTCGGTGATCTTTTCCTGTGTTTTGAAATTGTCTTTGGTGATCCAGACATCGGGCGAGTTTTCAAAATTATGTTTGATGTAGCAGATGACACCGCTTTCTGTTGACCGGTTGAGGTCGTTGAAGGTCACGGGCTCTTTGATCCATGCCTTCATGGCATCATTTTTCCCGGACTTCCTCCGGGCGGTCTTCGTGGAATAAACCCCGTTTTCTTTTGTCTTCTCATCAAATGCCGAGAAATACACAGTCGAACCGGGTTTGATGGTTTCTTTCTCCAGCCTCCTAACGCCCGGAGGATATACGACATAATCCGGCCTGGCTATCCGGAAGGTGATTTCTTCCCGGCGTCCCAATCCGTCTGTCAAAGCCACCGGGGGTGTCTGTCCGGAAGGATTTGTCTGCCACACGTCGTACCTGTCGTTGATGTATACCGCCTTGTCTCCTTCTGCCCAGGCGCTGTACCCGTAAGAGCGGGGCATAGAGGGGGTGTCGTGGAGTTCGTTGGCAAAAGAAACGGGCATGTCCGGGGTGATGCATACGATTGCCTTGTTGGCCCGGTTGTAGGAATACCAGAGGGAATCCAGGTTGTTGTACCATACCAGGTATTTGCCTTGGGGGGAAGCACCCACGTTCGAAATGTAGTGGTCCTTAAGCACCAGCTCAGATGTGCCGTCTGTAATATTTATAATATACAAATCCGCCCTGGGATCCGCACTCCACATGGATTCCAGCTGATAGTTCCAGTCACTGACAGAATAGCCCCAGTTGGCATCATGTTCGCATGGGACATGCACTTGCGGGTATTCTTCCCGGGCCAGTTGCCGGATATTCAATTCTTTTCCTATATCTGCCACACACAGGTAGGACCGTTCCAGTTCCCGTTTCAGGTTGATCAGCTGTTGGGGCTGGACGTAATTGTCTTTGTAATGCCAGATATCCAGCCTGGCTATATCAGCTTCTATAAGCGTGGTGTCTTTCACCGGACGTACGGGGGCAATGCCAAAGAAGATCCGGTGGCCGGATTTGCTGAAGACCGGTTCCCTGTTGTCACTGATCTGCCAGCCGTCTTCCAGGTTTTCATTTTCTATAAGCACTTCCGCCCTGGGCAACCCTTCTGTGTAATAAAAGATACTTGCCGAGTCGTTGCCGGTCTTTGTGGAATCCGGTTTGACCAGGAACGCCAGGTGCCTGTTGTCCTGACTGATGACAGGCAATTTTACGGTTTGGCAGGAATCGGATGTATAAAGGGTGGTCATGTTCTTGTTCCCAGGTGTGTACATGAACAGCCCTGCCTTGAGCAAAGAATCGTTTGCTCCGGGCCTTCTTACCACAAACAGGGAATCCCCGCCCGGGCTGAATTCATAATCGGTTACGGCTTTCAGTGTATCGGTTATACCCGATGCCAGGTGATATACCATCAGGTCACTTCCCGCTTTCTTGTCTTTTTTGGCAGGCTCCTTGCCTTTTGTGGTATCCGCCGGCATATTGGTCTTATAGGCAATGTATTTGTTCCCGTATAACCCTTTCTTGAAGGACTCCAGGAAAGGGTATTTGACCAGTTCTCCGGAAAGGCAATTGTAAATGCCGAGTGTATCTTTGGGCATCTGGTCCGGTTTGAGCTTTTTGCGTTGTGCATCCTTTGTCTCGGCAAAAAAAGGCTTTATGGATGCGATCAGGAATTTCCCGTCGGGTGTGATTACGGACCGTTCCGCCCTTTGTACGGGCTTCTTTGTCATTGTTTTGGTATTCAGGATTTCAACATAGCTGTCTCCTTCCTGTTCCCTGACCGTGTATGTTATGTATGTTCCGTCATCGCTCATGGATATGGATCCGACGCTTTTCCATGCGTCATAAACACTGTGATCCAGGGGCTTTTTCTGTGAAAATGCAGTCGTAGCAATAAGAAGCAGCGATAATGTAACCGTAATTTTTTTCATTTTTTTAGATTTTTAACGTGTGACTCCCGAACCCTTCGTACCGTTTTGCACAGGAAGTTGTATGAGGTGATGCCTACAGTAACGTTGGCAATACAACCTGCCCACATAACACCCTGAAGGCCAAGTAATTCCGAACCCAGCCAGGCAAGCGGCACAAAGATGCCCAATGTCCTAATGGCAATGAATATGGTTGAGGGATACGGTTTGTTCAGCCCGTTGTAAGCCGCCGTGCTGAGCATGACCAATCCCTGGAAACCGTAACTGGCCCCGATAATGTAAAAATACTGACGCGCAATGGCAATGACCTGCGCGTCTTTTGTGAAAACCGAGGCGATGAACTGCCCGAACAGCAGCAGCAGGATAAGCACCAGCCCTCCCCACATGAGCGAAAACCGGGAAGCGTAACGCAATGCCTGAAAGATCCTTGGAAAGGCATTCCGGCTGAGGTTCTGTCCAATGAAAATGATCATGACCGAGCCTAAAGCCGAGATGACCATCAGTGCGAACATTTCCACCCGGGATGCCACCCCGAACGCCGCAACGGCCTCGGCTCCAAAGGATGAAACGATTTTGGTGATAACGGCCAGGGATAACGGGGTTATCAGTAATCCAAGTGTGGCAGGCCCGGCTATATAGAACACCTTTCTCCAGACTTCGAAGACCTTTTTCAATGATCCCGGGTGGATGGTTATGATTTTTTCCCGTTTTATTAAAATAATGAGTATGATGACCATACTGACGCTCCGGGCTATGACGGTGGCAAGAGCGGCTCCTTTTATGCCGAGTTCCGGGAAGGGCCCGTAACCGAATATCAGCAACGGGTCCAGAACTGTATTGATCACGGCAGAAGCCACCATGAGCATTCCCGGAGTGAACGTATCCCCGGTGGCCCTGACAATGTTGTTCCCGACCATGGGCAATACCACAAAGGGAACTCCCAGGTACCATACTGACATGTAATCGTGGATGTAATCCAGAACATCGCCTTCTGCTCCGAGCAATGTAAAAAGCGGCCTGATGGTGGATATTCCCACTGCTACAAACAACACGACCAGCAACAATCCCAGCAGGAGTGCACTGCTGGCCATGGTCTTCATTTTCTTTCGGTCCGCCGTTATCACATTTCTGGAGATCAAAGAACTGGTTCCAATACCGACACCTTGTGATATACCGTTCAGAAACATGATTACAGGAAAGGTGAACCCTATGGCGGCCAGAGGCCCTACGCCCAGTTTCCCCAGGAAATACGTATCCACCAGGTTGAATATCACCATCCCCAGCATACCGAACAGCATGGGCCATGTTAGCGAAAACAATTGTCTTGCCACATTTCCTTCCGTAAGGTTTCGGTTCAGGTGTTCCATGGGTCTTTTTTAAAATTTGAAGCTGCTAGTTACTCAAAATCCGTGAATGGACAAAACAAAAATTTTTCGTATATTGCATAAATTCTAAACTATAACTAAAAATATAAATTTATGGGAAAAGAAGCCATTAAAGTATCATCCGTAGATGTTGAAAAACTCATTGAAATGTTGAACGCCGCCCTTTCGGAAGAATGGCTGGCATACTACCAATACTGGATCGGGGCCAGGCTTATGGAAGGTCCCATGAGAAGCGAAGTGGAGCCCGAATTGCTTGTACATGCCGATGAAGAACTGGGACACGCTGTTTTGGTTGTGGACCGGATCATACAATTAGGGGGTACTCCCGTGATCGATCCGAAGGACTGGACAAAACTGGCCCGCTGTGCTTACGAAGCACCTTCCGATCCCTATATTGAGAAGATCCTTGAACAAAACCTGGAAGGAGAAAGATGTGCCATCAAAAGGTACCAGGAAATTGCCGATTTCACGGCCGGAAAAGACCACGCCACGCACCAGATGGCCGTTCAGATCCTGAACGATGAGCTGGAACACGAGGATGATATTGAATCCTGGATGACAGACCTGGAACGCATGAAAGAAGAGTGGCGCAAGATCAGGCTCTAGAAGGGTATTCTCTTTAAACCGAAAAAGGGCAGGGGCATTCCGGATGCATCTGCCTTTTTTGTTTAGGGATGGATTTATTCCCTTCAGTCACCCTTTCCGACGGCTCGGCAAGATTCTTTTTTCTGCCGGAATTCATTTTTCTTCTTTTGTACGTCATAAAAAAAAGAAAAATGAAAAAAACAATTTTACCGATTATTGCCCTGATGGGCATTTGCTTGTCCGGGAATGCGCAAAATCTTACTTTTCCGGATATTCCCCGTGAACTGCCGCGGGATCTGCTACTGGATTCTACCGTTGTACGTTCCTACGAAATGGTCACGGAATACCAGGATTACGATCTGAAAGGCAACTTTCAAAGAAAAACCAGGATCACTGCCGGTTATACCAGCGGTTTGGAAAACGGGACGACTGTCCGCTGGAACAATGTATTTATGGCACAGACTTATGAAGAATATGCGGACTTTTCAACGGGGACAAAACAAGAACTGATGGAAGGGTTTTCATACGATCCGGCCGGGAACATTGAAAGTGCCACTTTTTTCGACGACATACAGGGTGCCGATATCATGCATAAAAACCTGGTCTGGGATATGGTGGCCCTTGAAGGCTTTGCTTACTGGTTTTGGGACGATTTGCGTATGAACACCGAATACAAGGCTGGGAACCTGAATGCAGCGGTAGACCTGGCAGGAGAGGGAACATTCACCAATAAAGACATCCGGATCCAATGGATAGGAATTACCGTTATTAATGGTGAAATTTGTGCTATAATTAAGTATTATACTATGAACAACCTTCTTAGTGTCAAAACAGGAGATATTTCCGTTACAGGCAGAAGTCATTACTGGGGAGAGGTTTACGTATCATTGCAGGATAAAGAGATTGAGTTCGCAACCCTTTTTGAGGATGTGATCACAGAGGTCATTATGCCCGGACAACCTGATTTTTCGGGCTATACGGTCAGGTATATCACTTTAAACCGGAAATCATGAAATGGAATAATCAGAAGGAAAAAATTTTCTGGATTCTGTATCATGCCGGATTCGTTGTGTTTGCTGCAGGAACCGGCATGTTGATGAAGTACCTTCAGACCGGGAACGCACTACATCCCACCTGGGTGGTTTCAGCTGCCGTCATCTATGTCATGTCCTCATGCATTGGATATCTGGCTGTATTTATGGTCAGAAAAGCTGAAAATTACGATCACAACAAACTTAAAAAAAGACTTCTTCCTTTACTCGTCCTGTTCTATGCCGCTTCTTACCTGATTGCCAACCTGGCGATCACCCTGGGTGCGCTTGGGTGGTTCCTTTATGTTGGGAGGGATATAAAAGAATTTTTGCCCCATCTTTTTCAAAATGAGTTGAATTTCGGGAAAGGAAGTTTCTTTATATGGCTCATGGTATTCACCATCTTTTTCTTTTATTTTCTTTGGAGAAAATCGGTTACACGTGAACAGTCCCTGATGGAGGAATCTCTCAAATACAGATACAACACCCTCAAGGCACAGGTCAATCCCCATTTTCTTTTTAACAGCCTGAATACACTCTCTGAACTCATATACAAAGAACCCTCCCGTGCAGACGATTATTTACAGAAACTGGCCTCAGTATACCGATATATACTGGATAACGAAGAGAACAGCCTGGTACCTCTGGAAAACGAGCTGGCTTTTGTAGAAGATTATTATAATATGCAGAAAGAAAGGGATACGGATAAAATTACATTAACCGTTGAACGGTATGACAAGGGATCATTTCTGGTCATTCCGGTTTCTATCCAGATGCTTTTGGAGAATGCACTCAAACATAACGCGGCAAGTAAAGAGTCTCCACTTGCAATAATAATTGCGGTAAAAGAAGGATCCGTATCTGTGGCCAACAATGTCCAAAGAAAGCAGGTGATGGACCAATCTACGGAAACAGGCCTTAAGAATCTTTCGGAAAGGGTTCGTTTGATCACCGGAAGAGAGCTGGTAATAAGCGAAAAAAGCAATACCTTTAACGTGACTATCCCACTAATACCGGCCACAAATGAAAGTGCTGATCATTGAGGATGAAAAACTTGCTACGGACAGGCTGATCAGGTTGCTCCGGGAAGCCGATCCCTCCATTGAGGTATGCAATGTCTTGGGATCTGTTGAATCTTCTGTCAATTGGTTTTTGAAAAATCCCAGGCCTGATCTTGTTTTCATGGATATTCAGCTGGAAGACGGCCTGTGTTTTGAGATATTTGATGCCATTGCCTTAGACACACCGGTAATTTTTACCACGGCATACAATGAGTATACGCTTAAAGCCTTTAAGGTAAACAGTGTGGATTACCTGCTGAAGCCTGTAACTACTTATGAACTAAGTCATTCCCTTGAAAAATTCAGGAACTTCCACAGCCCGGTTGTCAATGTGGAAAAGATCGGAGAGATGGTACAGCAGATGATGCCCAAAACCAAGGAACGTTTTTTGATCAGGATAGGAGAGCATATTCGTTCCGTCCCAGTGTCTTCCATTCATTGTTTTTTCATTGAAGATAAATGTGTGTTTGCCAATGTGGCCGTCAATAAGAACTACCCGCTTGACTATTCTCTGGAAAAGATCGAAAGCATGATAAATGCAGCCGTGTTTTTCAGGATTAACCGCAATTACATTGTACATTTTGATGCAATAACCGATATGGTGGTCTATTCATCCAACCGGCTGAAGATCTCTGTTGACACCATACCGGATAATGAACAGCTGATCGTAAGCCGGGAACGGATAGCTGCATTTCGCCTATGGATTGACAGATAATTCTGTTAACTTTGTTTGTTATGTGTTTTCAAACAGAGTTGTCACTTTCATACAAGCAGCTGGAAAACAGGTTTAATGCTTTGTTTGCCGAAGGCGCGGATTACAAACCGGGAAGGTATTCCGGTTTTTCCCATCCGCGAACGCCTGTTATTGCCAACCGGGATCCGGGAACGCTCGTAATGATGCAGTGGGGATTGATCCCCGCCTGGGCCAAAGACACAGAGATCAAAAAATATACTTTGAACGCCCGTTTGGAAACACTCCGCTCCAAACCGTCTTTCAGAGATGCTGTTTCGCAGAGGTGCCTGGTGGCAGCCAATGCCTTTTACGAATGGCAATGGCTGGATCCAAAAGGAAAAAACAAAGAAAAGTACGTTTTGACACTTCCTGAAGGAGAAACATTCGGACTGGCCGGATTGTGGAGTACATGGACTGACAGGCAAACGGGGGAGATCATAGATTCATATACGGTAATTACTACAGAAGCCAACGCACTGATGTCCCGGATTCACAATTCCAAAAAGAGAATGCCGGTGATCATTGACAGGGAATACGAGGAACAGTGGCTTGAAAAGGGAGAAATAAAAATGCAGAACGACCGGTTGCAGGCAATCCGGGACATACAAACCTGACACAGGAAGAATAATGAAAACGAACCAACAGTATTTAGAAAAAGCTATTGATCAGGCATTTGCAGGTATCCAAGACAATCAGGGAGGACCCTTTGGAGCTGTAATTGTACAACATGGAAAAATAATTGGCAAAGGATGTAACAGGGTTACCTCCACCAACGATCCAACGGCACATGCAGAGATAGTGGCCATAAGGGAAGCGTGTCAGGCAACCGGCAGTTTTCACCTTCAGGATGCCGTAATATATACCAGTTGCGAGCCGTGCCCCATGTGCATGGCTGCCATTTACTGGGCAGGAATCCAAACCGTTTATTACAGTGCAGGAAGAGAAGATGCAGACAGGATAGGATTTGGAGACAATTTTATTTACGAGGAACTTAAGTTACCGCCTGAAAGAAGAACCGTTGCCATGCACCGGTTGGAGGTTCCCCGGGCAAAAGAACTGTTTGACACATGGGAAAACAAGCAGGATAAAGTGCTTTATTGATATAGCTTTAAGTTATGTATAAACATATATTTGGTCCCGTACCTTCACGGCGTTTGGGAATGTCTCTTGGGGTGGATATGGTTCCCAAAAAGGTGTGTTCCCTTAATTGTGTATACTGTGAGGTTGGACCTACCACCTTGTTGACTTCGGAAAGGAAGCCTTATGTTCCTGCCAAAGATATAATAAGGGAATTGCAAGACTATTTTCGAACACAGAAGAACCCGGATTTTATTACATTTTCCGGGTACGGAGAACCCACATTGAACAGTGAGATCGGAGAGATCTTTGATTATTTAAAAAGAGAAAAGCCCGAAGTTCCAATAGCTGTTCTTACCAACGGAACATTTTTGTATGAAAAAGAGGTGCGGGAAGCCATAATGAAAGCGGATCTCATTCTCCCGTCTCTGGATTCAGCTACAGAAGAAGGTTTTAAAAAGATCAACCATCCGGTAAAAACTATCAGTCTGCGGCAATATATTGAAGGATTGGTTGCATTCAGGAAGGAGTTTCCAGGCAAGATATGGCTGGAAGTATTCATTCTTCCCGGGTATAACGACAGTAAGAAAGAACTGGATGCCCTGAAAAAAGAACTGATACGGATCAATCCGGACAGGATACAGCTCAACACCCTGGACAGACCCGGTACTGTTCCCGGCCTGAGAAGTGCCACCTACAAGGAGTTGCAAAGCATCATCGATTACTGGGGGCTCCCCAACGTAGAGATCATAGCCGCTGCTGTGGAAAGAACAAAGATGGCGTCTTACCGGAAAGATGTGGAAAATGTAATTATGGAAACCATTAACAGGAGGCCTTGTACACTGGACGATCTGTCAAAGATGCTGGGTTTGCACGTAAACGAACTGAACAAGTATTTGGATGCATTGGAAGCTTCCGGGAAAGTACATACGGAAAGACAGGACAGGGGCTTGTTTTATATGATACGAAAAGAAACAAAACAATAAAGATCAAATAAACAGTGATATGGAACGAATAGATACCTGGCTGGAAAATATCTTTGTGAATCTGGGAGTAGCCGAAAACGCAGCACCTTATATCAGGTTGCTTGTATTGTTGGTCATTATGGGATTGTTGTCCTGGCTTTTTTTCTATCTCACCAAGCGAATCGTAAAAGGTTTTTTGTACAGGTATGTAAAAAAAACAAAGACAAAATGGGACGACCTTTTGATGGATAACAAGGTCTTTTTCAACTTAGCCCATATTGTCCCGGCTATAGTTGTCAGATTGATTGCTCCGGTACTATTCAGGGACTTTGATAAACTGCTGCCTTTTATTGTTAAACTTACAGACAGCTACCTGATCATAGTCATATTATTGGTGATTACGGCCTCCCTGCGTGTAGCGGAAAAGTTACTCGCTAAATCAAAAGCATTTACAGACAAACCGGTTTCCAGCTATTTTCAATTGATCCGGATCATCCTGTATATTGCGGCCGGAATCCTGGTATTGTCCGTGCTTCTTGGAAAATCCCCCGTATATTTCTTGAGCGCCTTCGGAGCCATGACAGCTATCATTATGCTGATATTCAAGGATACCATCCTGGGTCTTGTTGCCAGCGTCCAGATATCTGCCAATGATA
>Ga0334896_1002118_pt1 | contig 14568 bp, 10 predicted proteins | sample GraSluR3_MG_8_FD_207734 | JGI IMG/M metagenome (GOLD analysis project Ga0334896, IMG submission 207734) | Sludge microbial communities from methane-producing bioreactor in Wageningen University, Netherlands - Granular Sludge_27_06-R3 | ecosystem: Engineered > Bioreactor > Anaerobic >... | reverse complement strand
TGAGCCCGAGGCTTTGGCAGATCTTGATGCCCAAAGAGATGATCTCATTTTCGGAGATCACGCTCTCGCTGCCCAATAGCTCCACACCCAATTGGTGGAACTCTGAGGGACCCTGCTTGAGCTCCTTGCGAAACATCGGACCTAGGTAGTAAAAGCGATGGACATCTTTGTCTTTGATGACCTTGGCTGTGTGATGCAGAACACTGATGGTGCCTTCGGGACGCAGGGTCAAGAGGCTAAGATCTCCATTGGGCTGAGAAAGATTGATGATGCCATCCGTGGCAAGGCTGGCTTCGTCTTTTTGCATCAAAGCGGTGATGCCGTCATTGATGACTTTATAATCCTGCAAGACAGAGAGCCGGATCTCTTGATAATCATGCAGAGAGAGAACGTGGGCAATCTTTTGCTCCAATATCTTCCATTTCCATACTTTATCCGGCATGAACTGATGTATGCCGATCTCGGTTTTCACGATCTATCTCCCCATCTTTTTTGCTTACAATGCAAATATAAGCTGATTTCTGTCAAGCGCCATCTTGTTTTGCCGGTTCAGCTTTGTTAAGCCCAGCCCTTCATTGGTCCTTCCGCATTTGCAGATCGAGTCATTAGTCTGCGTTGGGGCTCTATAATCGGGATACATCTATAGTCTGCGCTGGCTTTCCTTGCACATGGAACTTTCTGCCACAGTTCCTTAGCTGAGCTGAGGATGTTCTGGGGAAGGTAGAGTGACGCCTATGAGCTACGAGGGAATAAGCAGATAAAAGAAATCTGCACCGCTGTGCTTATTTACAGTATAATTAAGCAGACTAATGTGGGGGCGGTTTTTAGCCGTCCAATGCTGTTCGTTTTATAGATTCCGGATAAGCCTCACTTCGTTCGACTTTCCGGAATGACTAGTGTGGGGCTTGAGGTGAAGATATGGAATGACTAGTGTGGGGCTTGAGGTGAAGATATGGATGACTAGTGTGGGGCTTGAGGTGAAGATATGGATGACTAGTGTGGGGCTTGAGGTGAAGATATGGAATGACTAGTGTGGGGTGGCTGGCAGACTTGGTTATAAAGCGACAGGATCTCGCGTCCACTCTGGGCGGCAAGAAGCCACCCATAAATCATTGGTGGGAGAAAACAAGGTATATCCGCTTAGTGCGCGTCCACTCTGGGCGGCAAGAAGCCACCCATAAATGCTTGCAAAATATGGCGTCCTCATGCCCCTCTCACCGCTCGCTCACCGCTCGAGCGTGCAAGCGGTGAGAAGATAAGGACTTACGCGAATCGCCCAAAAACTGTAAACCAAGCTCAAAGATTGTCCCGCAAAGCAGGAAATCCAGTGTATTAGCAGCTTGTGACAGCTCGCTTACCTGCCATGACACAGGCGCTCGCATATACTAATCGATAGGTAAGCTCTCCCATCTTCCGATGTATGCTTTCCAGCCATCTTTGCTGCGAAAGAGCGTAATCCCCGGCATTGCCAAGGCGGGATTCTCTCTCACATGCGCCTGCCAGGATGGTGAAAAGAGATAGTTTTGCAGACGGCGGGATCCCTGTCGTTGATGTCCGACGAAGGCATAGTCCAGTCTGCTGTCCAATGCCAAGAAGTGCTCAAGGATGCGCAGACTGTTCTCGTGGTCATGATTGCCCAAGATGATGAGATTCTTCTCCTCGAGCAGGCTTTCATCAAGCAGCAAGAGCAGAGCTTCATCGGCATCTTCCCAGCTTCGTGGATAATCTCTGGCGATCAGATCCAGCTCCTCTGTCCCGGGCTCAAGCCGATGAATCTGCACTGCGGTGCGGCTATCCGAGATCCGATATCCAAAGTGTAGATAAAGCTGCTGAGGGGGCAGCTCCACCTCAAACTCCCCATCATTGATAGGACTTGCTTGAGCATTGATAGTGTAATACAGGCCTTCGATATAGCGGTTGAAGCTGAGGCGGTCGGAGCTGATCATAAGAGGAATGCCATCCTCGTCTTGGATGCGAATGCGCATGGTGATCAGATCATTATCTTGGGAATCTTCCCTGCCAAAGCTTTCCTCTTTGAGGTCATAATATTGCCAATCCCCGTCCAGATGCACCAGGATGTTGTCCGGCAAGCGCGTAAAGGCTGCCGGAATGCCATTTGCTCTAAGGATGCTGATGGCGAGCAGGCGATATTGATATCCCCTCAGATACTTCTGTTTCACAGCCAGATCCATCCTCAGTAGCCCGGACAGCGCTTTCTCATCATCGATTGTGTAGAGCTTCTTCATGCGAGCCAGAACCTTCTGCATTTTGTCGCGCTGGGATTTCCCGGTTTGGATAATGTTTTCCGGGTAGAGACGATAGCCTCTGCGGCTCTTTGTCGGACGCGGAAGCTCTTCATAGAAGACGGTGGGATGAAAGAGTGCGGGTTCCAGATCGGCATCCTGACTCTGCCAAAAGCGGTAAACCGCCTCAAAAAGAGCGGCATCAGCCTGCCAGAGAAACTTGGGGTCATAAGATGCCAAAAAGTCAATAAAACCGGGGTCTATGGGCTGATGAGCTTGGTAGAACTTCAGGTATTCACCAAAGTTGCCTCGCGTGTTTATCGCCACATCCAAGCTATCCATGATGCCGGATGAGTGAACTTCTGCCTCCCAGGAATCCATAGTCTGTTGCCAGATCTCTTTTCTATGGCGAATGTCTTCTTGATAGCTCTGTGGCGCTTGCCGATGCTCGGCTTCATTGGCGGGATAAGAGAGCATAAGATCCACTTCCATGGAGTTGTCCTCTCTCATTTCCAGATCCAAGGACAGATGTGTGGATTCCGAAGCCTTGACGGGCAGAAGGGCTGATTTGCCATCTTTGTAGGCGGAAAGGAAGAAATCCCCGCTGCCGGCACTAAAATCAAGCCTGCCGTCTTCATCGGTTTTCAACACAATGATGGGGCGCAGAGCTCCCCAATTGTAGACCATCACTGCTACTTTGACGTCTGCAAGCGGAGCGCCGGTTTCGTCGACACTGCGAATCTCGATCTTGCGAGTGCGCTCGCCGGCATAGTTTGGCGTGGAATTGATCACTGCCTCATATCGCCCTGAGAGCAGCACCTCATCTTCATCGGTAATCATGCTGCCTTGCGCCAGGATCAGGACGGTCTTATCCACCATGCCGCTGAACCAAGTTTGATTGGGAAAGTATGCGGCATCCATATCCCCGGTATATTGCCAGCCGTCATCCAGCCAGACTTCTGCCCAGGCGTGATTGTTGTCCATATGTGCCCAATATGGCGTGCTGGCAGGTCTCGAGGGCAAGCCGACCGTGCGCGCTGCTGCTACAAAGAGGATCTGCATCTCTTCGCAACGCCCGGCGAGGCTGTGGTGAATGATATCCACCGGACTGAGATCCCGTCCACTGGTCTGCTCAAACTTGAGTTTTTCCACACACCATGATGCCGTCGCGCGATAGCGCTCAAGAGGATCCGCTATCTTGATCACTTGGTCCAGCCCGGCATCCAGCATGGCTTTGCGATAGGCGGTGATGCGCTCGTCAGACACGCTTTGCCGCGCTATGTAGGATAGGAAGAATTCCGGACTGTAGTCCGAAGCTTGCATCTTTAAGAGCCGAACAATCTCTTGATAGTTTGAGAGCAGATCACGGGGTGATGCTTCCGCGAGCTTGCCATCTTCTTCATAGGCGATGAGGTAGTTCATGATGATATCATCGTGTTCGGAGAGCAGGTTGCTATACTCCCGCTTTGAGCTTCGGGGCAGATTCTTTAGATTGTCTTCAGCAAGGTTTCGGATCCTGTGATAAAGATCGGGGTTTCCTTCTTGTGTAAAGCGGGCATCCATGCTTGCCCCGAGCGTCATACAGAAAAGCAAAGATATGATAATTAAGATGCTTGCGCGCATTCTTTCTCCTTTGTAGATCAGCCGGATCTTCGTTAAGCACAGGATTTGCCGAGTATATATTTTGTAAAGAAAAAACCGCCTCGGAATCCAAGGCGGTTTATCTTGCAATATCTAAGGTTTAGTGATTTTGAAATCTTCTGCGATTAAAATCAGCTTTTTTTGCTTTACGGCATTCCGGGCAGCGCTGGGGCTCGTTTTGAAGTCCCTTTTCCTTGTAAAATTCCTGCTCGCCATCGGTGAACACGAATTCTTTGTTGCAGTCTTTGCAGATAATGTTTTTGTCGGCCATGATAGGTCTCCTGTGTTTTTTTCGGGATCGAACATTCTTGGGCTTTCCCGAAAAACAAGGAATCGGCTCTTGGGAATGTTGAATCGCTTCTGGTTTTACTCTGTTTAAAAGATCAGTTTTCTGTCAATACATTTTTTTGCTTTTTGCAAAATATGTTATAGCTTAGCCAGATTATGCAGAATGAGTCACTTACAGCAAGCCCTCAAGCTGCCGCAAGGCGGGGCTCTCCCGATGCCAGCTTGAGCTGCGCTAAAAAGCCGTGTATTCTGCTCATCATCAAGGATATAGCTTTGTGTCTCCGCCGATCAATGGGGGCAAGATTTATCATAAATCCCGCCCCGTATGATCGTGAATGGCTAGAAGCTGGTCTTATCTACGAAATTGAAGTCGTCGATGAGCGTGGTGGGCACAATGCCATATGGGGATGCCAGTTCTTCAGCTCCCAATGCAAGAATGCGCCGCGTCATCTCATGTGGAATCTCGTTGAAACGCAGATTGTTTACGGCGTGTTTGATCTTGCCGTCTTCAAAATACAGCACTCCATCGCGGGTCATTCCGGTGAGTTCGCCGCGTTTCATATCCACCGGGCGGATATACCAGAAGCGGTTGATGATCAGTCCGCGTGGCACCATCTTCATCATCTCTTCTTCGGTGGCATCTCCTCCGGGAATATACATGTTGTAGGGGCTGATGGGGTCCGCGGATTGCTTTGATGCCCAATAGCGATCGGTAGGCATGTTTTTGAGCACGCCGTTTTCAACCCAGCTATATTCCGCCGTGGGCAGTCCTTCAGAAGTGAAGGAAGGGCTGATGATCTGCGGATTTTTAAGCGTGGAGAAGAGGCTAAACTTCTCGCCAAAGAAGCTTTTGCCAAGCTGGTCAGTAAAGGGAGTAAAGCCCTCATCACTTTGCCGCCGATTCATCATCCAAAACATATACCACAGCAGCTCCTGCAAAGCTGCCGGACGCAAGATCACGGCAATCTTTTGGGGATCAAAACTGTGCATATCCGCCAAAGCCTCAGCTTGTGAAGCCAAGCGATCAAATTCATGATCCAGCTTGAAGGGAGCAAAATCCTTGGCTTCATAGCTTACTTTGGTTTCCACTTCCCCCAGTTTAAGGGTCATGGAGTGACCAAAGGTGGAGCGTTTATCTTCTCCCCAAAAACCATTCTTAGCAATTTCAAAGCTGCTCGAGATATGCTTTTCACACATCCCCGAAACGGTTGCGCCCAAGGCTTTGGCCTTGTCGATACTTTTTTGAACTATCGCGACCATTTCCTCTGGTTTCAAATTCATCGTGCTATCCGCACAGTTATGCACTTCCGGCAGTTCTGCGCCTGGGGTGGAGGGCATATATTCGGGATCTTCGGGAGCCAGTCGGGCGATGTCTTCAGCAGTGGCGATGAGCTGCTTCAGGCTGGCCTCATCGGCTTGATTTACGCTTGCTGTGCCGCTTTTTTTGCCAAAGGTGACCGTGAGGTCGATCGAGACCTTTGGCCCCGCCAGATGCTGCGTAATGCCGTTTTGAGCAAATCTGGTCTCGTGACTATCGGTCTCTGAGATTCTGAACAGATAGTCGTCTGCTGAGCAGTTTTCACTGATGAATCTTCTGATCATGTCGGTCTTCATTGTGAACCTCCCACACGGATATTTCTGAATCTTGCCGGTGCGGAACCGTGGGTCATGCGGGCGGTCTGTGAAGGCTGACCTTTGCCGCAATTTACTACCCCAAATGGACGCCAGAAACGCTCATCACAGATGGCGTCGCAGCTATTCCAAAATTCCGGATTGCAGGATTTGTAGAGCACTTTCTTCAGCGGGCGGAAGAGCTTGCCGTTCTTGATCTCCCAGAAGAAATCTCCGCCAAACTGGAAGTTCACCCGGTGTTGGTCGATAGAAAAGCTTCCGCGGCCTTGAATATAGACTCCATCTTCCGTATCAGCGATCAGCTCAGCGGGTGTCAACGGCTTGGTTCCGGGCAAAAGATAGAGATTTGGGATGCGGTTGATGGGCTGATCATAATAATAGGTAGCGCGATTGCAGCCTCTGGAGTAGTTCAGCCCGATCTCCATGGCGGTGTCGCGAGTGCTGCCATATTCGTTGAGGATGCCATCTTTAATGATGTGCCACTTCTGTCCCGGCACGCCATCATCATCAAAGCCCAAAGTGGCAAGACCTTCAGCGAGAGTGTTGTCTCCCACAAAGTTGACGATCTCGCTGCCATAGCGGTAGTTCTTGAGCTTTTCGGGAGTCGCAAAGGACAGTCCCGCAAAGTCTGCTTCCCAGCCCAAGACTCGATCCAGCTCGGTGGGATGCCCCACGGATTCGTGCATGGTGAGCCCCAGATGATTGGGATCCAAGATCAAGCTGCGACGCTTTTCCGGACCCAGAGTGTCGGCTTTGACCTTGATTAGCGCTTCTTCGGCGATCTGCTTGGCTTTTTCGATGAGATCCAGGCTTTGGATCCATTCCCAGCCCACAGCGCGTCCGCCTTCGTCGAAGGTACGAGACTGGCTGTCTCCATCAGCGACAGCGGTGGCGGTGATCATGGGATCAATGAATTGATAGTTGATGTCCAGACGAGTGCCGAGAGTGCTGGCAAAGAGCTTCTCGTCCTTGTGCTGGATCAGATAAAACATAGCCTGACGGATCCCCTCAAACGCCAACATGGTGCGATTGACCTCCATCATCATATCCACCTTTTCAGATAGGGGGATCTCAAAGGGATCGATCTGTATGGGTGTCTTGTAGGACGCGATGTAGCTACGCTCGGGAGCCAGGCGCAGCTTTTTGTCTTTGTTCACTGTTGCCGATAGCTTGGCGATATCAAAAGCTTTTTGCACTGTAGCCAGCAATGCCTCATCGCTATAGATGTTGCTATGTGCGAAACCCCAGGCACCATCTTTGAAGACCCGGATGCCATAGCCGTCCACAACGATGGTTTTGGCGCTTTTCAGGCTGAGATTGCGCAGGTAGATCACCTGATCGGTGGTCTTTTGAATGCGGATGTCTGCATATTCTGCTCCAAGGCTTTCAGCCGCATTCATGGCGAGGTCGAGATACTTCATATATCATCTCCTGATTAGTTTTTTTACAAAATCTTAAGCTAATCCCCATAAATATCTTTGGCTTAGTATCTGTCAAGCTGCAATTATCGAATGCCCGCTTGGCTACTCACAGTCGCAAATCCGCCTCGTCATCTTCCTTGGGAAGCGCATCCGCGTCAGCCGTCGGCATGGGTTCGGGAAGATCGGGAAGCTGTTTCATGCGCTTTCTGCGCTTGAGATAGATCGCGATCACCACAAAGGGAAGCAGCGCAAAGATCATGGAGTTGATCGCCACTATCAGATATAGATAGCCCTGCTTTCTGCTATATTCTTCAAAGCTATTTTGAAAATCCCAAAGGCTGAAGTGATAGCTGCTTATAAAGGCCTGACTAAAGCGGATCTTGCGCCCTTCTTTGTGACTCTGCGCGGTGATATCCCAGAACCTCTGCCAGTTTTTGGCGTGTTTGTCCTTCATAAACCTGATTGCCATGGCAGAGCTGGCATAGAAGCGCGGCCAATCCCGGCGATCAGGCGGATAGCTAAAGCCTATGCGATACAGATCACTCTGTGGATTTACAAGGCTTTCCTTGAGATACAATAGAAAGCGCTCATAGCCCATCTGTCCGCTGAAATATGTGGCCATGCCCTCGTGAAACCATAGAGGCGCAGAGATAAAGAGTTGATCCACATACCAATGAATATATTCATGCAGCAGGATATGCAGATAGTTCTCTGAGATCTGATCCTGCGAGCGGATATAGATGACTCCCTCGCCTCCGCTGTAGAAAGCATCTGAAAACTCGATGATCTTGGCTCTGCCTCGGCTGATTTGGCTATATTCCCGTGCGCCGTGAACCATATAGATGCTGACCCTTTCGGAAGGATAGACCCCAAGCGTGATCTGTAGATCGGCTATTCGCTGCTCAAGCGCCGCACTGAACGCCAAGCAGGAGGCGCTTGCCTCGCGGCTGCTATAGAGCTTGTGATATGCACTTTCGTGAATCTCTTCAAAGCGGATATCGGCATGGGCCCATGAGCCGCTCAAGAGCAAGATCAAAAGGCAGATGATGCAAAAGAGCCCTTTATCGCCAAGCTCCATCCTGCCAATCATAAGATCTTATGCCCCTATTCTATCGGCTCCCGGGAAAGCATCTCAAAATGGTCTCCGGCGTCTTTTTTGGCCACATTCCCGGTAGGGATGGTGAGGATCTTCATTTCATGACGATAGCCGTATAGGCTCAGCGAGATCAGATCCCCCTCGCGTATCTTTTCCGAGGCTTTTGCCGGTTTGGAATTCACCTTGACCAAGCCCTTGTCGCAGGCATTTTTGGCAATGCTGCGCGTCTTGGTCAGGCAGAGCTTATTAAGCAGAAGATCAAGTCTCATCTCGCACCTTGTTGTCCAATACATCGCGAATCCTATTTGCGATATCCTTTATTTTAAATGGCTTCATCACGAAGTCCCGGATTCCTCTATCACGCGCGTCATCCACCGAGATCAGCGTGGTAAATCCCGTGCAGATCACCACAGGCAGGTCTTCCCGAATCTCCATGCTGCGCTCAGCCAGTTCGACCCCACTCATATAGGGCATGGTGGTGTCGGTCACCAAGATGTCCACCTTTTGCGGGTTTTTGCTAAAATAGTCGAAAGCGCGGCGTGGATCCGTGAAACCCTCCACCTTATAGCCCAGACGCATCAGCCCCTGACGGAAGACATTGACCAATGCCGGCTCATCATCTACAAACATGATGGTTTCTTTGCCGCTAAGATCGATTTCTTCTTCCTCGCCATTAACGGGTTGATGCCAGGCATCCGGAGTGTATATGGGTAGATAGATGATGAAGGTCGTGCCTTCGCCCAGAACACTCTCCACCCGAATGGCACCGTGATGAGCCGAGACGATGCTGTGCACGATCGAAAGCCCGAGTCCCGTGCCTTCATTTGCCCCTTTGGTGGTGAAATATGGGTCGAAAATGTGATCCAGGATCGCGGGATCTATCCCGCAGCCATTGTCTGAAACCGAGATCTTCATGTAGTTTGTCTGTTCCAGCTCCGGGAAAGCCTGCATATCGCGGGAACTGAAGCTTACACTGTCGATCTCCACTCGGATCTCGGCTCCATCCCGCTTAAGAGCGTGCATGGAGTTTGTGCCCAGATTGATGATTATCTGATGGATCTGCCCGGGAACGGCGATCACGTTGCTGCGCTCAGAGCAATAGTTTTCCACGATTCGGATCGAGCGCGGCAGATAGCTGCGCAGAAATCTCACCGATTCGCGCACATGGTCTACCAAGTCCACCACCTCGGTCTTGGCTTCTTCTTGGCGCGAGAAAGACAGAAGATGGGCGATCATCTCTTTGGCACGTCCGGCGCTATTGAGCACTTCCACCAAGTTTTGAGCAGTGTCGCTATCCGGAGCAAGATCGTCTCCTGCCAATTCGGTATAGCCGATGATGGCTGAAAGGATATTATTGAAGTCATGCGCGATACCGCCGGTGAGACGCCCGATGGCTTCCAGGCGCTGAGTCCGCTTTTGCTGCTCTTCTTTCATGATCTCATAGGTGACGTCCTTGCAGCTGGCGATGATGCTGGAGAGCCTGCCATCATTGTCGATCACGGGCTTGACCACCATATCCAGGGTAACCTTGGGGCCGTCCTTGCGGATCATATCCACTTTGCCATGCCAGGGCTGTGAGGATCTCACCCGCATCCAGGATTGCTTCATCTCCTTGCGGCTGCCGCTATCAAAAGGCAGCTCATCAAAGTTCTTTTCCAGAAGCTCAATGCGCCGATATGAGGTCATCCTCTCAAAGATGGTATTTATATATTGGATGGTCCCATCCGGTGTGAAGATCACGATGCCCTCTCCGGCTTGCTCGATAGCTTGAAAGAGCACATTTATGTTTTCGTCGGCCTGCTTTTTGTGCAGAGCATAGGCGATCTGCTCGGAGATGGATTCTAAAAGAAGCTGATCCTCGTCTGTATAGAGATCTGATCTCCGGTAGGATTGCACCACCATTGCGCCGATCACTTTCCCCGAAAGCACCAGCGGGATGCCCAAGAAGTTCTTACATTTCACCCCGATGTAGCCCTGCTGAGAGATGCGGGCGTCGATCTCGGCTTCATCCAGAAGCAGAGTCTTCTCTTCGGTGATGATCTGCGCTGTGAGCGATGTCTTGTCGTCCGCTTCCACTGCGGCGGTATCTTCATTCATCTCATCCATCAAATAGGGGAAGGTGATGAGATTGCTGCGATGGTCATACAACGCGATAAAGAAGTTTGTCACATCCAGGATCTGGGATAGGGATTGATGGATAGTGCAGAACAGATCATCCAAGGATCCTTCCATGTTGACCGAATGCGAGATCTTATGCAAGATCGCGGTGGTGCGCTCGGAGCGCCGTATGGGCGTGAGATCCGTAAGCAAGACGGCAAAAAGATCTTTATTGACGTTTTTGATCGGAACGACCGTGATCTTGTGAGCAAAGAGCTTGTGCCGCTTATCAAAGAAGCTATATTCATCGCTAATCTTTTCGGCAGGGGGATTCTTGAAGATTTCCTGCAATCTCTCTTTGCTGAAGATCGATTCCTTCTGAAGTTCCAAGCCCTTGAAGAATTCATTGAAATAGCACCATAGCTTTTTGCCCACCGCGCGGTCGGCAGACATGCCCGTGTAGCTCTCCATCGTGTGGTTATAGAGCAAGATCTTGCCTATGTTGTCGACTAGGATCATCCCCTCTGAAGATTGCTCAAAGATGCAGCGAAAGAGCGTCTCCCGCTCCTCAAGCTCCTTGCGCACGCGCTCCAGATTGGTGGTGTCCTGCATTGCCACGATCACCTGTTTATAGTCCTCCAGATTATCGCCGGGGATGTTCCAGGATATCTTCAGATACAAGCGATTCCCCTGAAGATCATAGTTTATCCCCTGCCCTTCAAAGCTGGAGCGGCCATCGGCTATGGCAACCATGGATTCCAAAAGGCAGTGCACCGCTTCGTCTTTGAAGACCAAATGCATGGAGGAAAACAGCTCCTCTTTGCTCTTTGCTTTATAGGTCGTAAGCGTCGCGTCATTGACATCTCGAATCTGGATCAGTTTCAGACAATCCAAAAACTTGTCCGGATAGGTCTTAAAATATGCCCGAATGTCTTCCACACCCTCTTTCTTGAGGGCTATCATATAGGCATGGATCAAAGAAAAATCTTCCACCCACAATGAGACCGGAGATCTGTCAAACAGCATCCGGTAAAAACTTTTGGATATCTCGCTCATCTTCCTCTCGCTTTATGATGCATTTTGGGAGTTTTGCTATTCCGATACCAGTCTTTGAGTCTCCAAAGCAATCATCAGTTCTTCATTAGTCGGGATCTTTAGCACGGTAATCTTGGATTCCGGCTTGCTGAGCACCTGGATGTCATCGGTAAAACGTGCGTTTTCTTCGAGATCCAGGATGATGCCCATGGCAGTCATGTCTCGGCAGACCTGTTCACGCAGGATCGGCATTCTCTCGCCTACACCGCCGGTGAAGATCAAGACATCCGCTCCATCAAGAGCCGCAAAATAGCTGCCGATATACTTTTTGATGCGATAGCAGTATACATCATGAGCATGAATAGCTCTGGGATTTTGCTTGATCAAGATCTCATCCTCGATCTCTCGCATGTCATTGGAGATGTGAGAAAGCCCCAGCATGCCGCTTTTTTTGTTTAAAACATTATTGACTTCATCCACGCTGAGTCCCAAGCTTTGCTGCATATAGATCGGGATCGCGGGATCGATATCGCCGCAGCGGGTGCCCATCATCAGCCCTTCCAAAGGAGTGAGCCCCATGGAGGTATCGATGGACTTGCCGCCGGCTATTGCCGTGATCGACGCGCCATTGCCCAAGTGGCAAGAGATGATCTTCATCTTTTCCAAATCTTTGCCCAGATACTCGGCTGCTTTCATGCTCACATACTTGTGGCTGGTGCCGTGAAATCCATAGCGGCGAATCTTATGCTTGTGATAAAAATCCAAAGGCAGCGGATAGAGATAGGCTTCCTGAGGCATGCTCTGATGAAACGCCGTGTCAAAGACCACACATTGAGGACAATCCGGCATGGCAGCATTCACCGCTTCTATTCCCTTGAGATTGGCGGGATTGTGCAGCGGAGCCAAAGCTATGCATTCGCGGATGACTTGGGTGACGTGATCAGTGACCTTGACCGCATCACTATAGTGCTCTCCGGCGTGAACCACACGGTGTCCCACCGCGTCGATCTCTCTGAGATCTGCCAAGGTGCCATTGGTGCTATCCACCAAGGAGTCAAGGATCATCTGCAGTCCGTTTTCGTGATCTTCAATCACCACTTCGCGCTTTTTCTTGGTATAATTTGGGCTCTTGTAGGTAAACAAGGCAAGGTCTTCGCCGATGCGTTCGGCAATGCCCTCTGCCATTACAGAGCTTTTCTCCATATTTATCAATTGGTATTTAATTGACGAGCTTCCACAGTTTAACACTAATATCTTCATCGATTCCTCATATTTTTTGTGATGGATGCACAGAATCTGAAATAGACTTCTCTGTCAACAAAAAGTCGGGATCGAAAGTGGATGAAGCACATATGTTACACGTGATTGCGCAGCTTGAGCTCCGTCGGGTGTGGATTCAAGTAGATCTGCTCCCGCAGATATTCCTTCCGATATTTTGCCACATAGTGGTTGATCAGGGTGATCGGCACGATCAGCGGGATAAAGCCGTCCTTATATTGGGCAATCAGTCGGATCAGTTCCTGCTTCTCAAACGCGTCCAGATCCGCCTTGAAATAACCCAAAATGTGCAGCAACACATTCTGATGTTTACTTAAGGTAGCCTTGCGCGCGCATGCTGTCATCAAAAGCTCAAAATACTGGGGCAGGAAGTCTGCCATCTCATGCTTTTTGACCCCCGCCACCAGCTTACCCATCTCTCGATAATGCTGCGGCGAATGTGCCATGATCAGATACTTGTGAATAGTGTGAAACCGGATGACGTCTTTTGCCAAGACCTCTTTTGAGAGCATCTCCCACCAGCGCTTCACTACAAAGACACGCTCGATAAAATTCTCTCTTAGGACAGGGTCATGCAGCCTGCCCTCTTCCTCAATCGGCAGATTTGGAAATCTATGCATCAGCTCCCGCGCAAAGATGCCCAGCCCCGTCTTGCCGGCAGCTCCGCCATGAAGAGGATAGATCTTCACCCGCTCCATTCCACAGCTAGGAGATTTGCTCTTGAGGATGTAGCCACATAGCCTCGCCTCTGTCAATGAATCCACCGCAACAGCGCTATACTTTTCCAATTGCTCGGTGAAATCCTTCCCTGCTTTGGTGCCCAAAACCCGATATCCATCCTTGCTGCCCACCAGACGCATCGCCTCCCGAGGAACGGGAAGACCACTGCCATTCTCAGGACATAGATCCACAAAATCTGCAAACTGACCCAAAGTCTCCACGATCCACGCATCATACTTGTGACCACCATCATAGCGAACCGGCTTTCCCAAAAGACATGAAGAGATTCCCAAGCGGAGTTTTTCCATCCATCTGCTCCTTTTCTATCTTATAAGCAGGTTTGCAGTTGTATATGATCCTGTCAAGAAAGATCTTGCGGGGAGCCCGAATTGCATCTCTACCTTCTAAACCCTCTGAACCAATTCGTGTTAATCAGTGTAGATTCGTGGACGGATTATGGATTCCGGGTCAAGCCCGGAATGACTATTGTAGGGGTGGCTTCTAGCCGCCCAATGCTGTTCGCTCTATAGATTCCGGATACACTCCGCTACGCTCCGTGTTCCGGAATGACTAATGTGGGCTGGCAGTGAATATATGGTATGACTAGCGTAGGGGCTGGTGTTGGGGGGGAATGACTAATGTGGGCGTATGGTCAGTGTGGAGACGGTAATGTGGGCATGGATGTTTGACTACAGGCCTATGCTTGCAACGCATCACCTAAAGCCTATACTTGCAACGCATCCCCTAAGATAGTCATTCCGGAATTCGGGGTCCCCATAGATTACGCAGTAATATAATGGGGTGAATATCCGGAATCTAATATGAGCGTGTGGTAAGTACTCTGGGTTCCGGATACACTCCGCTACGCTTCGTGTTCCGGAATGACTAATGTGGGCTGGCAGTGAAGATATGGTATGACTAGTGTAGGGGCGGCTTCTAGCCGCCCAATGCTGTTCGCTCTATAGATTCCGGATACACTCCGCTACGCTCCGTGTTCCGGAATGACTAATGTGGGGCTGGTGGGTAGTTTGGATGTAAAGCGACAAGATGTCGCTTCTACTCCGGAAAGACTAATCTAGGCTGGTAGTGAGGGCAGAAACTTACGCAAAACTCCAGC
>Ga0334896_1002095_pt1 | contig 14688 bp, 14 predicted proteins | sample GraSluR3_MG_8_FD_207734 | JGI IMG/M metagenome (GOLD analysis project Ga0334896, IMG submission 207734) | Sludge microbial communities from methane-producing bioreactor in Wageningen University, Netherlands - Granular Sludge_27_06-R3 | ecosystem: Engineered > Bioreactor > Anaerobic >... | reverse complement strand
TATGCATGACAGAAGTGTTTTTGTGGTGAAATACACTTCTAATATATTGAATATCAATATAATGCATAACTTTTTTAATATAAATTACTAACATTTTTATTAACATTCCAAACCGCACAACACGTTACTATTAATAATTTTCTCATTATTTATATAATTAATTTTTGATAAACAGCCCACTTTTCATAGCATTCTTTGAGTTTGAAAGTACCCAGGAATAAACTCCACAGGGTAAATGTTTGATATTAAGCTCATGAGTCCCAGTACTAATATCTTCAGACTGAACTAACTTTCCGTATAGATTATAAATCTTCAATTGAGAGAAGCTCTCACTAATCTCTAAAAACAGCCTGCTAGTGGCAGGATTAGGATAGACTTTTATATCCGTTTCTTTCTCAGATAGTTTATCTTCCAAGCCAACAAACATCATTGAATCAAGCTTAAGAATATAGGCGTCATAGGTTTCCATACCGGGTACATCCAGAAAATCAATCCTACCGGCAATAACAGCTCCGCCATCAGGTGTTGCGCTAATAGCCCAGGTATCATAACAATAATCACCACCATAGTATTCTTCATGGATTAGATCCAAATTATTATTCAGTGCAGCAACATAAATCCAGTTTGGTTCAACATTTACGATTTGTCTATTATATATTCCGGTAACAAAATGTAATTCCGGATGATAATTATCCATGGTTCGAACCCAGGCTGTTTCTACCCCTTTATCACCTGGAGTAAGAAGAGTTTTCTTAATCAATCCGTTTGTGGTGTCAAATTTTATTACACCTATGTGTTCCTCAAATCCTGTATAGTCCCATCCAGCACTTACAAATTTTTTGTTGTTTGTCATGATTGTATAGAATGGTTTTGAAAACAGTTGTGAAGGATAAGTATAAGAAGATACCGAATCCAGGCTTGCATTAAATTCTACCATTCTACAAGGATAAGGAGAGCCTATTACTGTATTGACCTGATGGATTAATAGATTAGGATTATCTTCGTCAATAGTGGCTGAAAAAATTTGTGAGGTCATGCTTTTTGGGAAAATGCTAAATGCAATAGAATCTCCATCGCTGCCGAATTCAAATAGATAAACATAAACATTGGTCTTTAATTTTAGTTCGCTAACCACACTTGCCATATAATAATAGCCGGAATCTGCTTTTGCTTTAATAACTGCAGGCCCTGTATATGCAGAGTCAAAAAGATGGTAGCTTTTCTCCCATACAACGTCAAAATCGGAAGTAAATTCACAAAACCATTCAAAATCGTATATTTCAAGGGAATCATTTAACATGTTTAACCCTGAATTTGATTTTTTCTTCGATAAATAGCCATCTCCTGCGACAATAAAATTTCCATGATTTGTCAAAATAATACGACGGAGTGAGATTATTGTATCTGGTTTTTGAGGATTATACCTGATTGTATCTCCATCAGGACTAAATTTATATATTACAGATGATGTTTTACTATCATATTTATCAATTGGTGTACTTGACATCAAGGCAAATACAAATCCATCTTCATTTATTGCAATATCGTTAAAAACTTCCTGGTCATTGCTGTTTCCTATAATATATTCATAGGCGACTTGTGACTTAAGAGGACTTGAATGAAACAAGATGACGATAAAAATTGAATGCAGTGTTAAAATACGCATAATCTTTTCTAAGATAATTTATAGTAATTATATTGGCTGAGGGTATGTTTGGTTATAAGAAACCCATCTAACTCCAGTCACAATATATAAATCATGGTTTAAGTACTCATCATTTCCCCATGAGTTTGCTTTACCCACTATATCAAGAGATTTTAATTTAATAGATCCTGTGCAGATTTCATCAATACGGTCAATATATTTTGTCTTATAAAAAGAGATTTCGTCATTCATTAGCAAACACCTGGATGGGTCATAGTTACCATGTTCAGAATAGTTAAAGAATACGATATAATCAAGATGGTTGTCTTCAATGATTTTATCATCGGGGTTAAGGTAATCATTCATATTTTCAGGTGTTACTGAGATTATTTCCAAAGTAGGGTTTGGCCAATAATAGCTTCCTGTAGCAGGCGGTTCTTCATAATACAGGTTGTCAATAGCTATTTCAATTTGTTCTGCTGCATCTGAATCATCAATTTGTGGCACCAACTCATCACATGTTCCAAGGCCATCACCATAAGTCCAGTCCCTTGCATTATAGTATAAAGGGATGGTGGTATTTCCTGTAATTGAAGTTGCAATAATACTGTGCACACTTCCATTTACTTCATGCTCAAGTATTACAGCAATCAATTTCTTATTAGTATAAGGAGCGTTTCCATAATCGTCTGCTACTGCATCTTCAAGGTCTTCAAGTGCCTGGGCAATATTGCTCTCTGTCATCTCATTTTTTTGATCAACGGTGATTACAATTTCGGAGGTGGCTGTGTATAATTCCGATGTTTTTACATAATAAGTATACATCAAATTCATTGCAGCTTCCAAATTGGTAACGGCAACGTCAACATCAATTTCATCTTCGTCTTTCAAGCCAGGATTCTCTGTGAGATTCTTACATCTGTCGATAAAGGTTAATACCCCTTCCGTGAATTCACTATTTTGAATTTCACTCGCTGATTGTGAAATAGTTTCGCTTACAGCATCTTTCTTGCAAGCATTAAAAAATAAGGCTGAAGCAAAAGCAAATACAGCCAAAAGACTAAAAACAATGTGTTTGGTTTTCACGATTATTGGTTTTTGTTTTGTATAACTATTCTACTAAGTTAATACAGATTCAGGCCAAAAGGTAACCCCCTTTTTGATTTCTTTTTTTTCATAAAAACTTAAAAAAACACGAAATCAAAGCATTATAAATAATATTTAAAATGGTTATAAATAATATATATGAATGTTGTTATAGAAACTGTGATATGGAAAACCCGGGAATATTTCTGAATTCGATTTTCGCATTTCAGGTATCTGATAATGTTTTTTTCCTGCAGCCGGTGTTCCGGTGATGCCGATGATGATCATTGATTGGTGTTTATGCAATTTTTAATGATACCGGGTAGCGGTTATCCCCTTTCCGGTTCACGCAAAGGGCGCGAAGATTTCGCAAAGGGCGCAAAAGATATATCAATTTATAACTCCCTTTGCTGACTTGGCGCTTCTTTGCAGTCTTTGCGAGAAATAAACGCAATATGATCAAGCATTTCAACTCCTGAAATTTTTCAAGACCCGGTTGGTAGAAGGGATACGAATACACGAATACCGGACTATTCTTTTGTGCATAAAGGCTTGTGTTTTTTGCTACTACGAAGATATGAAAATGCTTTTTCCATTCGTGCATTCGTGGCTGTTTTTTCCATGGATACTCAGTGAATGATACACTCCCAGGCAAACCCGCTAAAATTGTTTCATAAGAAGGGACTGGCAGAACCGGCAGAAGCTAAAAAACAACATCTCCCCTGAATAAGCAAAATTATTTCAACTCCCAGGATTTTTCATGACCCGGTTGGTAGAAGGGATACGAATACACGAATACCGGACTATTCTTTTGTGCATAACGGCTTGTGTTTTTTGCTACTACGAAGATCTGAAAATGCTTTTTCCATTCGTGCATTCGTGGCTGTTTTTCTTTTGAATACATGCTGAACGCATCATCACCTCGCAATCCGCTGTCATTCTGGAATATACAGCATTTGGCTGAAATCTTATCTCAACCCCTGAAACCCATTAATTGTCGTCTAGTATGAATAATCTGGCATTATTAACAAAAACCATCGGATCATTGTTAAATAATCCATTGTGGATAATGTTTCCCTCCTTTCCAATTATCGTTACATGGGGATAGCCATCAATGTTAAACCGTTCTTCATAGATATTGGCGCTTTCTCTTGATATATATTGCGGGTATGAATATTTAAGTTTTCTATGAAAATTAAAAATGAAGGAAGTGTCCTCAAAAGTGTTGTATGGAAGAAATGCTGCAACAATAACAATATTGGTATCACTTTTAAATTCGTGGTAGAGGGATTCAAGCTCTGGTAGTTTCTTATAACATACACTGCATGTTTTAGTATGAAAATAGATTACGGTTGTTTTGCCTTCGATCTCTTTATTGGTATATGAGTCATCAGTTGAATTGTAAAAATCAAATTTGATTTCTTTGACAAAAGGGCTGTCGTTTAGTCCAAATGCAAATTGCAGGTAGTTTTTCATGCCCCAATATCCAAGCACTAAAAATACCAGATAGAATAGTACCAATGCAGAAGCCAATATCTTTTTTGAATTTCGAAATATCAGCAGGCAAAGCAAAGCAGCAGCTATACTCAATATGGGAATAACCAAAAAGGGATAAACATGAACCAGGCTATCAAAAAGGATAAATGGCCCAAATAAACCCAGATAAGGTAGTAGTAGAAATAAACTAAGTATCAGTCTATCTTTTAGTGAGGAGCCTTTATATAATAATACAGCAAAGAAATATATAAACCCAATGAATGAAAACTGAAATGCCCATCCCTGGCTTCCTGAAAGAATTGCAAATGTCAGGGCTGTCAATGAAAAGATTATCCTTTGCTTTATTTTTGGGCTTTTTATTAATTTCTGAATTAGAACTCCAATAATAAAACTAATAAATACAGCAATAAGAAAGACTGAAAGATAAGGATAGATAGCATAAAAACTATCCCAGGATATGCCATCAAAATATACCTGTGAATGGCGAAAATATATAAACAATATAAAAGGGAAAATGCTCAAAAGAAATAGTCCAGCCAAGGAGCCTATTCGCAGTATAGGATTTGCCAGGTAAGAGAACAGAAACATTAACCAAACTCCGGTACACAAGGTAAACTGCGCATCTTTAAACAGAAGATGAGCAAGCAACAAAATGAAGTTTACCGACAAAGCTCTAACTAAACCAGTATGTTTAAGAATCCTTTCATTGTTTAAAATAAGGTACTTCATTTTATCGCCTGCTTTTTGATTATTAATATATTATAGGCTTGGATCTTCCCCCGAACATCTGTTTTTACATGAATACATCCAAAATAACCCGCAACCTTGTATTGTAGTATTACATTTGTCGTTATTGCATAAGCCCATATTAATGAGCGAGCATGTAATATCCCAATCACAATCGCAATCCTCACTATAAACAGGGCCGGGGGGATCTGGAACTCTTTGTCCGCCGGAACCATCCTCTCCGGATATGCTTTCGTTCTGAGGAGGATATAATAACAATTCAATTTCTTCAAATGTACAAATATGCATAAAACTCAGAACGAAAGTTATTGAATCCATATTGGTTTCCTGAAACATCCGGTTTGCCCAATCATTCAGATATAAATGAGTTTGTTGCATATTTGATTGAGAGAAAAAATCTGGTATCAGGTTTTTTTCCAGTTCCTGAATTAAAAGCAACTCGTCATCATCCCACTGTTGTGCCAATACAATGTCGAGTTTTTCATTCCATATTTCGTACTTTTTCTCGGGTGCGAATGCTCTTAGTGCCGCTCTTTGATATGCAAAAGGCAATGTTGCAAGCTCAGCCCGATTCATATTTTCCAGAACTGCAAGATTTTTAACCGTCCAGTCATGCACTTGTTCGTCACAACTGAACTGTTCAGAACTCTTTTCACATCCTTGAATCAGGACTAAGAATAATAGCCCTAGTACCAGATAGATTTGCTTTTTCATAATAGTTGTTTTAAAGTTAATTGTTTTTACTTTCAGATTCTGAATTATTTTCTTTAATTTTTGCACAATTGGATAGTTCCCGGAAGAAACACTAAATGAGCTAAGTAAAATAATCTTTCATCGCAAGGTTTTATCGCAAATAAACTGCCTGTTTAATAAATAAGAACAGCTTCGAGAACCCAAAAATAAACGATCAGGCATGAAATGTCAACAATTCTCTCTCTCTCTCTCTCTCTCTCTCTCTCTCTCTCTCTCTCAATGGTTTATGACACTATTTATAATGTTTATAAATGTTGTTGTTGGGATTGAGGGTTACAGTGCTTGCCCCGATACCTCGGTGGCCTGCCCCGAGAACTCGGTGGTTTCAGTGCTTCATGGTTTCAGTGTTTCAGTGTTTCAGTGTTTCAGTGTTTCAGTGTTTGCCCCGAGACCTCGGTGGCTACACGATTAAACTGCTAAACTGTTATGCTGATTCAGATACTTCACTCAAACCCACACCCACACACAGCCATGTAACCCCCGATTCCCGGGGCAGGCATGTAACACTTTTCCCGGTATCCGGTACCTCACCTAAACAAATCACCGAATCAACAGTGTTTCACCCACTTCAGATTTCAGATTTCAGATTTCAGAATTCAAATTGGACAATCTTCCGCGCAGCGGAAGCACCCCCTGGCCCCCTCTCCTCAAAGGAGAGGGGGAAAAGGGGGTTGGGGGGTAAAGGGGGTGAGGTGCAAGAAAATAACGAAAAACTGACCATTGATAACACCGAATGGACAATCTTCCGCGCAGCGGAAGCTCCGCCTTCTATTGGCACCTCACCCCCTGGCCCCCTCTCCCAGAGAGCCTGTCCCGAGCGAAGGCGAGGGAAGAGGGGGAAAAGGGGGCGGGGGGTTAAGGGGGTGAGGTGCATGAAAACAATGAAAAATTGACCATTGACAACACCGAATCGACAATCTTCCGCGCAGCGGAAGCCTCGTCCCTCGTTCCTCATTATAAGCGTGATCCATCTCCGGGTTATGATAAAGCCAGTTCCGCCAACAATCCAGATTTCAGACGTTTTCCCGCCGCAGACGGGCAGGCGGGCATCAGACAATCTCAACCTTCAACTACATGATCTCTTTTTGCCGGTGTGAATTAACGAACAGCACTTCGCCTATGTTGTCGTAATCCGCGAAGAGGGCGGCGCCGTGCAGGCGCACATGCTCGGCCCTGAAGCCAATGATGGTAAGGCCGGCATCGGCCGAATGCTGGTTGATGAGCACTTTACTGCTTACTTTCTCATCCTTGCGGATGATCTGTATGTTCTTTTCCGTGATGGGTATGCGCCCGGTTTTGAGCAGTTCCACCAAATAATTCCTGTTCTTTTCAAGATCCTCTTCCCGGCATATCTCAAATATCCTGATCTTCCCCTTTTTCCAGTCGGGATGCCCCGAAATGATATAGCTCAGCAATATCATAAGGTTAGAATTCTCGTAATCGAAACTCCTGATCCAGACATGGATGCCGTTTTTATAATTAAATCGCTTGTGCGAACTTCCCAGGATGCATACATCATATTTACCGGCCTTTACCAGGTTATAGTTGTCGATGATCTGATCGAGATCAGATGGATTTGCCTTGTCGTACTCAAACACCATCATGTTGTTATCCATTCCCGAAATGCCGGGCAACTGAATGGTCTGGGCGATGGCTGAGGTATAGGAAGGCGAGATCAGGGTGTCGACATAAACATTGTTCCTGCGCTTGTCGGCTTTTTCCACCAGTTTGTTCAGCATCTTTGCCGCCTCTTCGTGGGTCTGTTTCGAATAATAACCCTGAATGAGGTGAATATAGGTGGCAAAACCGTATTTATGCGCGATCCATTCCATCAGGTAGAAGGCCTCATCCCGTTGAAAGGTGGAGCCTGAAATGCAGATGGCGGCCGGACGCCACTCTTCGCTTTTCTTCAACCTGTTCGACTTTTGCAGGTATACCTGAAGCCGCTTGTTCAACTGTATGATCGCTCCCCTGAATATCGACTCCAGTCCCTTCCTGTCTTTATGGGTCCAGGAGATGGCGGTATAGATCAGGATCATGGCAAAAATGGCCAGCAGGGCATATCCCCAGTTGATCTTGAACATCAGCCACAGGCTCACGAGGAATCCCAGCAGTGAGATATACCAGCGCGAGCGGAAGGTGGGGCGGTACGAGGGGTCGGAACCGAAGTGGTTCAGGAATGAGATGAGGCAGAGGGAGCCGTAGGTGACCATGAAGAACATGGAGATGATCTCGGCTACCATGTTTACGTTGCCGATGGCGACAAAGAAAATGGCGATGATGCAGGTGATGAGGGAGGCGTTGAAAGGTTCGTTATTTTCCTTTTTACCTTTGGCCAGGAAGCTGTTCAGGCGTCACAGCGGGAAGAGGCTGTCGGCGCTCAGCGCCTGCAGGGTACGTGGCGCCACCATCACCGAGCCGATGGCCGAAGAGATGGTGGAGGCCGCCAGCCCCAGGGGGATCACCCATGCCCCCCAGAGGGCAATACGCCCCATGATGAGCTGCTCGCCGGTAAGGTCCTCCGGGCTGGCCGAAACATTGAGTTTCCAGGCAATGAAGACGTAGGTCACCATGCCCAGGAAGGTTGCCAGCAGGGTTCCGCGCGGTATGGCCCTGCGGGGCGAGCGCAGGTCGCCCGAAAGCCCCACCCCGGCTGTCATACCCGTAAAAGCGGGAAAAACGATGGCGAAGACCAGGAAAAAATGCGTACTGTTGCGGTATTCAAAGTCGAAGAAACGTGTGCCGTGCTCTGCCGCATATTCGGTGGATCCGAGGAAGAAAAGCGTAAGAGATGCGGCCAGGATGAGCACGATCACCACAAGGGCCTTTACGCCCAGGTTTGCCCCTCGAACCAGAATAAGGATGGAAAGGATGAGCATGGCCGGTATGCTCACCGCCTGCCTCGGAAGGTCGATGCCCTGGCTCTCGCGCATCCAGTTGAAGAAAAACTCAAAGGCCTCGGTAAAGGCGATCACGTAAAAGGCTACGCTGATGGCCTGCGAGAGGTAAAGGGCCAGCCCGATGGCGGAGCCGATGTTCAGACCGAAAGAACGTGACATGATAAAGTACTCCCCTCCCCCTTCAACACGCCTGTTGGTGGCAATTTCAGAAATGGCCAGGGCCGTGGGGATGGTCACCAGATGACCCAGAAGAATGATCAGCATCACGCCGGTAAAACCAAGCGTGCCCACGGCAAAGCCAAAGCGAAGAAAGAGTATGGCTCCCAAAATGGTCGAGATGGCGGTAAAAAACACCGGCGCCGTGCCAAAACCATGCGAAGGCCTGTTTTCCATGTTTATCCGGTTATTGGTTCAAATATAAGCCAAAATGTTTTTGGAAATACGTATCGGGTTTTTCGACCTCGTTCATGACAGCCTGCGCTACTCCCAAAAAAGTCCTTTATCGGCGTCGCTTTATGGCCTAAACCCATTCAGCAAAATTATGACTCTTAAGCATTCAATCACGGGAGCCCGATAATATTTTTATTACTTTTGATCAAAATAGCGGATCATGAAAGTACCGAAGTTTCTGATTATTGGCACGGGCTTGTTTTTGTTCATCTGCGCGGCCTCCGCCCAGAAGAGTGTTCCCGACGGCTATTGCCTGACCGACGACGAGCACCGCCTTGCCGGGCTCATCAACGCCCACCGCCAGGCCGGCGGGCTGAAGGAGATCCCCCTTTCGGCCTCGCTCTGCCATGTGGCACGCACCCATGTGATCGACCTGTACACCAACCACCCCGACACCGGCATCTGCAGCCTGAACAGCTGGTCGGACAAAGGCAGCTGGACAGCCTGCTGCCACAACAGGTACATACCGAAGGAGGTCTGCATCCGCAACAAGCCATCGGAACTCACGAACTATACCGGTGAAGGCTATGAGCTGGCCTATTCCGAAGTTTTTGACGCCGTTCCCGATACGGTGTTCCGTTTCTGGAAGAAGATCGATGAGGCCAACGACTTCCTCCTCAACAAAAAGGCATGGGAGAAAAAAAGCTGGCGGGCCATGGGCGTGGGGATGTATAAGAACTATGCCGTGATCTGGATGGGCCAGCGCAGCGACCCCCTCCCCGCCCCTGTGCGATGCTCAAAGGATGCTGCCGGCGACGTGCAGCCTGCCGGGACACCCGGCGGACCGGGCGGGATCCCCGTCATCAGCGGAAAAACCGGCCGATACTATGTCATCATCGGAAGCTTCCAGTCGGAAGCCGACGCCCGACGCGAAGCCGGAAAGTACCAGAAGCTGGATGGAGCCAGGCTCAGCATTCTCAGGAACAACCAGGGACAGTACCGCGTGAGCATCAACGACTATCCCGGCCTTGATGCCGCAAAGCAGGGAAAAAACAATTATGGAAGCACTTTCCCGGGCTCCTGGATACTGAATTTTTAATTATAGTTAACATTATGCGTTCCGATCACATAACAGATCACGATCGGGGTATTGCATACCAGGAAATCGCTCCTGCGCAGGTGCCAGTTATCATGGATATTCTTTCCCGCATACACATAATCACTTCCAAAGGCCCCTTTCATGGCATGAACGAGTGCCGAATTTTCAGCGCCGCTGCCCTTTTCATGGTTCACGTATAATCCTGTGTTATTTGTATGCGTATCGTAAAAAATACTGATGCCGAAACCACCGTATTCCTGGTAAAACTCATCCATGGCCTGTTCCAGCTCCTGGAAACCGGCAAAGCCAAGCTTGTTAAAGATGTCCTGGACTGAAGTACTCGTAATTGCCTGTTTAAGTGCTTCATAGGAGATGTTCTCGCCACCGATGGATATTTCGAATCCATAAGATCTGACCTTGCAGCACGACCATTCCAGCGGATAATAGATTGCCTGGGTCAGGATGGGCAATAAGCTGCCTGGGCCTTCATGCCCGAAAGCATAATACCCGCCGCCATCCTTGTGCAGCCAGCAGTCCTGACTCATGGGCCTGACCACGCCGTCTGTCAGGCTGGCAATCACCCAGGAGGTAATGGAAAAGATCACCTTACAGATATCATCTTTAATACCCTTCAGATAAAGGTTGCTGTGGTAGTCTGCCATCGATGGGAAAGATTTGTCAAGATTGTTGATCTTACGCGCAAACACTTTGTATCGGTCATCCCTGAGATCCTGGAAATAGGGATCATCCAGATAATGCCCCATGCCTTCCATCAGCCCGAAATCATCTATCTCAAGCCCTATCTCCGACATCCTGATCATCTCTTCCACAGGCCTCTCCGGTATATACAATCCGTCGGGATTTGCATAAACAGCCAGTTCAAGGCTGCTGCCGCTTATTTTGCCGGAAATCTTGAAAGTACCGGCAAAACCCACTACATTGCCATTCCCATCCTGATACAGGTATACCTGATCATTAACGGAAGTGTAGGTTTCGTAGTCGGCAGCCGATTGCCCATGACTGATCACCGTATCGGCATATATCTCATGCGGAACCAGTGTAAACTCCCATAAACCTGAGATATCCCTGTTTTTGGGGAGTAATTCCGTATTGTCATCCTTGTCCTGACAAGAAAAAAAAGTAAAAAAAACCAGAATGATCAGAAGCGCTGTTTTCTTCATAATTGTAAAGTTTGGGGTTATTGCAGGCACCAAATATAATAAAACTGGTAAGGAAAGCCAGAGAAGAGACATATTTTCACTTCTGTGGTTTGCTCCCGCAGCCGAAAAGGTTTAATGGTGCCATGAACACCTACGAATGGCACCCTGATTGATCCGGGAAAGAATGATGACCATGCCAGACGCAGAAGGGATGGACAGATTTCAGTCTTCCTTCTGCAGTACTTCCTTCATTTTCCGTCCGATGTCGGCCGGTGAGTCGACCACATGGATACCGCCTTCGCGCAGGATGGCCTTTTTGGCTTCCGCCGTATCTGCCTTGCCACCGATAATGGCTCCTGCATGTCCCATGGTACGGCCTTTGGGTGCGGTAGCGCCGGCGATGAAGCTCACCACCGGTTTATTGCCATGGTTTTTGATCCAGTATGCGGCTTCCGCTTCCATATTACCGCCGATCTCACCGATCATTACGATGCCCTTTGTTTCGGGGTCGGCCATGAAGAGTTCCACGGCATCGCGGGTGGTGGTGCCGAGGATGGGATCGCCCCCTATGCCAATGGCTGTGGTTTGGCCCAGCCCTGTCTTGGTAAGCTGGTCGACGGCTTCGTAGGTGAGGGTACCTGAGCGTGAAACGATGCCCACCACCCCCTTTTTGTGTATAAAGCCTGGCATGATGCCTACCTTGGCCTCCTCCGGCGTGATCACCCCCGGGCAGTTGGGACCTACCAGCCGGCAGTCCTTATCTTTCAGGTATTCCTTCACCCCGATCATATCGGCCACCGGGATGCCTTCCGTAACGCATACGATCACCTTTATGCCGGCTTCGGCAGCCTCCATGATGGCGTCGGCGGCAAAGGCCGGCGGGACAAAGATGAGCGAAACGTTGGCCTGTACCGCTTTTACGGCATCAGAAACCGTATTGAAAACCGGACGGCCCAGGTGCTCCTGTCCGCCTTTGCCGGGCGTCACCCCTCCAACCACATTGGTCCCGTAATCGATCATCTGTGAAGCATGAAAAGTGCCTTCCTTGCCTGTAAAGCCCTGCACAACGATCTTTGAATCCTTATTAACCAGCACGCTCATAGTACCTGTATTTGTTTTTAAGGATGCAAATATAGCATTTCTTTTATTGATGGCGCAGGCATACACCGGCAAAGGTTGCGCCCTGCACCAATAAAAGACGGAGCTTCCGCTGCGCGGAAGATTGGCCATTTCCCCGAACCCCGAGAATCGGGTGTTTCAGTGCCTGCCCCGAGACCTCGGTAGCCTGCCCCGAAACCTCGGTGGCCTGCCCCGAGACCTCGGTGGCCTGCCCCGAAACCTCGGTGGTTTCATGGTTTCAGTGTTTCAGTGTTTCAGTGTTTGCCCCGAAACCTCGGTGGCCTGCCCCGAAACCTCGGTGGTTTCATGGTTTCAGTGTTTCAGTGTTTCAGTGTTTGCCCCGAAACCTCGGTGGCCTGCCCCGAAACCTCAGTGGCCTGCCCCGAAACCTCGGTGGTTTCATGGTTTCAGTGTTTCAGTGTTTCAGTGTTTGCCCCGAAACCTCGGTGGCCTGCCCCGAAACCTCGGTGGCCTGCCCCGAAACCTCGGTGGTTTGCCCTGATTCCCGGGGCAGCCATGAAACCCACGAGGTCTCGGGGCAAGCACTGAATCACTTTTCAACACACATTTCCAAGCATACACTGGCAAGCGCGAATTTTAAGTATTATCTTTGTGATATGATGAAGCTGGACACTGCCGACACCATCTGTGCCCTGGCCACGCCGCCGGGGGTATCTGCCATTGCCCTGATCAGGGTATCCGGAAAGGATTGTTTCACCCTGGCGGGAAATATCTTCAAAGCAAGGAAGAAGGGCTTCAGCATAGGGAAGGCGGCCACGCACACCCTTCATTACGGCAGCATTGTGGATGCTGACGGGCTGGTCGATGAAGTGCTGTTATCGGTATTCAAAAAGCCACATTCCTATACCGGTGAGGATTCCGTTGAGATCTCCTGCCATGGTTCGGCCTACATCATTCAGCGTATCCTCGGGCTGCTGCTCGGGGCCGGCTGCAGGCTGGCACAGCCGGGTGAGTTCACCCTGCGGGCTTTCCTCAACGGCAGGCTCGACCTCAGCCAGGCGGAGGGTGTGGGCGACCTCATTACCGCAAACTCCCGTGCGGCGCACAGGCTGGCCATGGAGCAGGTCCGCGGGGGCTTTGGCAACAAGATCAGGGACCTCAGGCAGCAGCTCATGCAGTTTGCCTCCCTCATCGAGTTAGAGCTCGACTTCAGCGGGGAAGACGTGGAGTTTGCCGACCGCAGCGCCCTCGGCAGGTTGCTGGCCGGCATCCGGGAAGAGGTGGAAAGCCTGGCGCAGTCGTTTGCCGAAGGCAACGTGCTGAAGACCGGCATCCCGGTGGCCATCACCGGCCCCCCGAACGTGGGCAAGTCTACCCTGCTCAATGCCATCCTCAACGAGGAGAAAGCCATCGTCACCGACATCCCCGGCACCACACGCGACGCCATCGAAGACACCATCGTGATCAACGGCATGGCCTTCCGCTTTATTGACACGGCCGGACTCCGCCATACCGGCGACAAGATCGAAAGCCTGGGCATTGAGCGTACTTTTGAAAAGATGCGGCAGGCCAGGATCATCCTGTATCTTTTCGACATCAGCTCCACTGACTGCCACGAAGTGCTGGAATCACTGGAAGAGATCAGGGGGCAGCTCGGGCCGGAGCATGCCGCCGGTAAGCATTTCATCCTGGTGGCCAACAAGATCGACCTGCTGGGCGAAATGCCCCCGCATTTCCGCGACCTGCTCGACGTGGAATGCCTGTTTGTTTCCGCCAAGCGGAAGGAGAACATTCACATGATCGCCGAGAGCCTGCTGAGTGCCATCTCGGCAGAGCCCGGCACCGGGGATGTGATCGTGAGCAACGCCCGCCATTACCATGCCCTGCAGGGCGTAACGGAAGCCCTCAACAGCATTGATGAAGGCTTTGCCGCCGGCCTTTCCACCGACCTTATCGCCATTGACATCCGCCAGGCCCTCCACCACCTCGGCGAGATCACCGGCGAGATCACCAACGATGAGCTCCTGGGGAATATTTTTTCGAATTTCTGCGTGGGAAAGTGAATGAGACTTGGTTTCCACAAGCCTCCGGCGCAGTGGAAACCTTAGTCGAATTCATCCCGCGGAGCGAAGCGACGAGGGATACTGGTCAATCAGGCACAAAAACTGCAGATACAGAAAAAACCTTAGTCGAATTCATCCCGCGGAGCGAAGCGACGAGGGATACTGGTCAATCAGGCACAAAAACTGCAGATACAGAAAAAACCTTAGTCGAATTCATCCCGTGGAGCGAAGCGACGAGGGATACTGGTCAATCAGGCACAAAAACTGC
>Ga0334896_1002090_pt1 | contig 14703 bp, 15 predicted proteins | sample GraSluR3_MG_8_FD_207734 | JGI IMG/M metagenome (GOLD analysis project Ga0334896, IMG submission 207734) | Sludge microbial communities from methane-producing bioreactor in Wageningen University, Netherlands - Granular Sludge_27_06-R3 | ecosystem: Engineered > Bioreactor > Anaerobic >... | reverse complement strand
ACATTTTCAAACAAAATACCGAACTTAATTTTTATGAGATAAATAAAAACGGAAAACGCTCACGGAAAGTTGGATAATTTGGAAACTAAAAATAAAATGAATAGAAATTAATGTGACATTTCTATTTTCTTGACACAGGAGAAACATATATATGTTGACTTATAATATTGATTCCGATATTTCTCCCCAAAACGATAGCGATGTTGTAGTTATAACCCGTTCTCACGTACATTTGGTCTTGATACGAATAGCTTGCTTGCGACTCATCCGTTTCGGTAAGTTCAATTGTGTAGATACCGGTCTTTACTCCCTCGTAAAGAAAAGTAGTGGGAGCTCCCGGTGTCCATACTATTGTAGTAACATCGTTATCAGGGCCGGTAATAGTAATAACCGCTTCAATCACTTGGTATTCATTAATTTCAATAAACCCAAGCGGCGACACCTCCTGACCTGCGCCTGAAATCGTAAACTCTAATATCGCCTTTTCAATCTCACCGTCAAGCGACGTATCAAAGTTTTCCGATATAGAACATCCCGTAAACGCCAAAAACAACATCAAAATAAACACCCAATGCTTTTTCATAGCATACCTCCAAAAAAATATTTTAACCATTATGATATAAGAAATGTTTTGTGTCAAGCAAAACAACAGATTTTTTTCTGTTTTACCGCACATTTCCCACACAATATAGAGTTAATAGCCAAAATATTAAACACATTTTCTTTCCGTCCGTTAGTTGACCGAAACCGTTTTTTAAAATAAAATATAGTAATAAAATACGGTTGCTTATAGCACATATCGGAAAGAGAGGTAATAATGGAATTTCTGTTGAGCGCAAAAGGTATTATAATAGCAATATTAGTTCTCGGTGTTTTGGTTTTTGTCCACGAACTCGGGCATTTCCTGATGGCAAAACTCGGAGGTATCGGGGTGGACGTGTTTTCTATCGGGTTCGGTAAGGAGCTTTGGGGGTTTACACGAGGAGAAACACGTTACCGTATCGGTATAATCCCATTCGGCGGATACTGCAAAATGCGAGGCGATGAGTCTAAAGACCGCAAAGATAAGGATAAGGAAATAGATGCGGATATACCCGATGATAAACCCGACACGGAAACAAAACCCGATGATGAAGATAAGCCTCAGGAAAAAGACCCTCGCGCGATGTATAACCGTCCCGCATGGGCGCGCGTTATCGCTATTATCGGGGGCCCGGTGTTTAACTATATATTTGCGATACTTGTCCTGTCGATACTCTTTTTAGCGGGATTTAAAGAAACCCCCGTTTCCCCGCGAATAACTATTAGTCCCGTGTCGGAGGAGTTGCCGGTTAATCCCGCAAAAGAGGCGGGTTTACGGAACGGGGATATTATTCTTTCCATGCGATGGCAAAAGGATAATGTCTTTACAAGGGTTTTTAACCGCACCGCTTATCGTAATATAGATGTAACCGCATATTCGGATATTATCAGCGTTATAGCGCTTAACAGAGGAACGGAAATCGAGATTACTTATATTCGGGATAATGCGACCAATTCCGTTTTTGTAGTTCCCGAATGGAACGAGGAACTCGGTATGGGGGATATCGGGATTGGTATGACTTACCTTCCTATTGTGGGGTATGTTGTAACGAATAGCCCCGCTGAAACTGCAGAATTTCAGGAAAACGATGTTATTGCCGCTTTTGACGGAACGCCGATAACCTACTATTATGAGTTTCAGGACTTAATCGCCGGTAAAAACCCCGGAGATACCATACGGCTTACCATAGAGCGCGATGATGATGTTATCGAGAAGCGGGTCAGGCTTACAAACCGCGAGGGGGCGGCGTTTCTGGGGATTGCTCCCGGCGCAGTCGATACGGTGGAAATCCATCGCAAGTCAAAAAACTTTTTCCATTCTTTCGCTATGGGTTTTGTCGAGGCTAATACTATGCTTTCGCGTCAGGTATGGGACGGGATTGTCGCGATGTTTCGGGGAAGTATTAACGTGCAGAAAAATATGAGCGGACCCATACGAATTATCCAGATTACGGGAAAAGTTGCCACTCAAACCAATTTTGTTACTTTAGTCCAGTTTATGGCGTTGATTAGTGTCGCGCTCGGTTTCTTTAATCTTCTCCCGATACCCGGACTTGACGGCGCGCATTTTCTTATCAATACTTTTGAGATGGTTACAACGATTAAACCATCCGAAAAAGTCTTGATAGCGATAGAATATGTCGGGCTGTTTTTCCTTATAACGCTCAGCGTGCTTGTATTTTTTAACGATATAGTCAACATAATTTTGGGAAGGTAGTAATGGACGGGGCTTTCCGTATTGTAGCGCTGGTATCGGGGCGCGGTTCTAATCTTCAGGCTATTGCAACGGAAATTAAAGAGGGCAGGCTTAATGCGGAAATCGCGCTTGTGGTCAGCGATAACCCCGAAGCTAAGGCGCTTGAGTTTTGCAAAGCCAACAATATACCCGCGAAATATATCTATCCGGGCGGGTTTAAAACCAAGCTGGAGGGTGATGCCGAAGCCGAATATATCAGGCAGATACAGGAAATCAACCCCGATTTGATAGTGCTTGCAGGGTTTATGCGTGTCCTCAAGAGCGGGTTTATCAAAGCCTTTGAAAACAAAATAATAAATATCCATCCGTCCCTGCTCCCGAAATATCAGGGGCTTCACACCCACAGGCGCGCACTTGAGGCGGGAGACAAAGAGGCGGGCGCTACGGTGCATTTTGTAAATGAAATAGTCGATGGCGGAAAGCCGATTATACAGGCGAAAGTTCCCGTTCTGCCCGATGACAACGAGGAAACACTCGCCGCGCGGGTTCTCAAGGAGGAGCATCGCATATTACCCGAAGCTATCCGTATTGTGATTTCTAAGTCGGCAGAGTAGTGAGCGTGGGTTTTTAAACAAGCAAGTCAAGTTGAATTTTCCCGCCTTAGATGGTATAATAACCCGAAGTTAAAACCTGTATCGGGAGTAATCTATGAAAATATGCCTCAGGATAATAACAATAACGGCGGTCTGCCTGTTTTGCATATCAAGTCTTTTCGGTAAGGACAACCTGAGAGTTTTGGTGTATCCGTTTGAAAATCACGGCAATGAGCATTACTCATGGATAGCATCGGGAATAGCCGATATTCTGCGAAACAACCTCTCGGAGATTGATAGTATCGGTGTTGTCGGTGAGGATGAGAGATTAAACCTGTTATCGCAGATTGTCCAGCAATTCGGCGACAGAGGGGACTTTCACAATGCAAAAAAAATCGCAGAACTTATCGGGGCTAATCTTATCGTTATGGGCGAATATATTTATATCGGTGGGGATTTACAAATCGAGGCGAAACTTTTGTCCGCAAAGGACGGGAATATTATAAGACAGATTGAGCTTAACGGGAGCGCCGATGATATTTTCGATTTACAAAACGAAATGACTTTTATGCTTTTCGGGGAGATAGAAAGCGATAACGATAATAATATACCGGCTTTTTCTATGAACGATGCGGATAAATCGAAAATTAGTTCCATTGCCCGCCCGAATTTAATAGCCTTTCAATATTATTCTCTCGGCAGGGAAATCCGTGATTCACGTCCCGTTGAGGCGATTGGTTATGCCGAAAAGGCTCTTAAAGAAGACCCGTCTTACAGCGAGGCGTTTGAGAGCGCGGGATGGATGCAGGGGTATATTTTTAACCGCTTTGACGTTGCGCAGGATTATATCAAAACAGCCGTAGAGCTTACGCCGTCATCAAGGAAAAGACGGTTGGCAAGACTATACAAGCTCGCCGGTGATATTTATGACTTTGAGGGGGATATTGATTCGGCTATCGGGAATTTTAACAAGTCTCGCGTGATTATGGAGGAGCTTGGGCTTAACGAAACAATCGACTACGCATCCTTGATGATGAGTATAGGCGTCGGTTACGCGGTGAAAGAGGATGCCGACAATGCGATAAAGTTCTATGAAAAAAGCCGCGCGATTATGGATAGCCGCTCCCTTGAAATGACTTCGGGATACGCGGGACTTCTGATGAATTTCGGGACTGCGTATGTTATCAAAGAGGATTATAAAAACGCGATGCTTTTCTTTGATAAAAGCCGCTCCGTTTTTGAGGCAATAGGACTTGATAAAACGTCCGGTTACAGCCATCTGTTATACAATCTTGCTTTTTCTCACAGGCAGCTTGGGAACAAACAGACTGCGGGGAAATATTACAGAATGGCGCACACTATTTACTCATCCGTCGGTGAGGAGAACTGGGCGCAAACCGCACTGAATCAGGCGAAGCGCCTCGGTTATTAAATCAAAAAGAACTGGTAAACCTGATAATCGAAATCTTCTTCAGATGAGTAATTTATAATCAGATGATACATATTGTCGTCCTTGCTGACAATCATCCTGTCGGAAGCTATTTCTATGTCGAAGCGTTTTAAGAGGTCGGAAAGTTTATGCCCGAGGAAATCCTCGCCTATCATCTTTAAAGCCTCGCGGTTAAGATACAGTATTTTCTTGAAGCAGTTGGTTATCAAAACGGGATGGTCAAGATATTCGATAACGTTATCCGTTTTAAACTTATCCAAGTATCTGTTTAGAGAAAACTGGCTTTCAAATTCGGTGAAAGAAATGATTTTTATTAAATTACCGCCCTTGTCGATAACGGGGATGGTTGCGTTTTTTTGCGGGTTATGATAGAACAATACCTGCAAAATCTCCGACTCGTTTATAATATTTATATTCTCAAACAGATTAAAATTATTTTCAATAATCCCGCGCTCAATATCTTTTTTCAAAACCGCGCCGAGAAACGAGTTATCCTCAAAGACCAGCATAGCATTAACCAACGGGGCTTTAAAAAAATGGGACAAAAGACGTTTGGCGAGTTTCTCATCCATAGCTAATTTTCTTCTCCGTCTGCGGATTGCGTTTCCAAAAACTCATCTACGCTGAAATCGAATTTATCGCCGATATCGGATTTATGAATTTCGACGATACCGGGTATAAGCGGGGAGTAGGCGTAATGATGTTCCGCGTTGGTTTTTTCGCTTATATACAAATCAATAGCCTGCCCGTCTTCCGATGTGAGTTTAGCGTAATACTTCGGGTTATCAAGCCCGTAATGACGCAATAATTGAGGGTCGCGGTCATAATGGGTGAAATGAGAAAATCCAAGCGGGTATAACTGCATAATTTTTCTTCTAACTTCAAAGCTGCCCACTTTTTTAGTTAAGGGAGCGCGCATAACCCATTCCTGTTCGCCGTCAACTTTCATCCTGTTAAAGCGGTAAACCACGCCCTCCGATGATTTAACCTCTATGCTGTTGATAGCCGGGATAGGGAGTTTCTGGAAAATTTCCTTATATGCCAACTCATCGGGGGTTCGTTCCGAATGGGTAAAGCGGTAGGCATAGATAACGTAAATATCGTTAGAGTCGTGATTAACCATAGTATAGTAATAGTTTTCGACAGTGGCAAGTCTGCCGTTTAAAATTTCAAACTGAGTTCCGCTTTCAAGACCGAGTTTAACCATACTAAGCGGCTCATCAAACCCAAACTCGGCGATTTTATCCTCCGTAACGTTTGTGATAACCTCTTCGCTTCTAAGCTCCCACAAATCGGAGAGCATTTTTTCAATCCGGGACGGGTCTGCCTTATACTGAATAGGGAAAACAATATGCCATTCGTTATCTATTTTATTTAAGACGGAATGATAAATCCCGTTATCATCGCTAAATGCGACCTCAATTCCGACTACATCTTCCTTGTCAATGCCTTCAATTATTTGGACGGCCCCGCTTTCCTTTTCGGCTCTAATTCCGGGCAATATCTTCATAAGATAATACCCGCCTATCGCCAAAAGAAGCAAGGCTAATATCCCGATTTGAATAAGCAGGCTCTTTTGAGATTTTTTCATAACTCCTCCGGTTTTATTATTCCCCCTGCCTTACAGTGATATATTTTAATACATTATCGCCGATTCCGCAAGTCCGTTGTATTCCGACTGACTATTTACCCGCAATGACGGTAAAAAAGTTTTTCGGGAAATACTTCCGCATAGCCTTGATAACCGTATCGCGGTCTATACTGTCTAAAATACCGATAAACTCAAGGTCGTAAAGAGGGTTTCCTCTCATCATTTGATAGCGCAGGAAACTGTTGGCTATTGAGTTTGCGTTATCGTAGTTAAAAATCAACGAGTTTATAAAGCGGTTTTTAAAATGGAAAATCTCATATTCGGTAGGACCATCGCTTAAAAAGCGGTCAACCTCACTGTAAAAAATATCGAGAGCGCGTCCGATGTCATCGGGGGAATTTTGCATATAAAGAAATATTGCCGCTTGTTCCCTGTATGTGCGGGGGAAAGTGTAAACCCCGTAAGTCAACCCCTCACGGTCGCGGATAATACGCATAAGCCGCGCGGAGAAAGCGCCGCCGAGTATCAGGTTTCCGAGACTGAAAGCGGCGTAATTGGTTTTGTCTATATAATCGACAGTGGGGCTTGCCTTCATTACAACGGATTGCATAGTGTCAAGCGTAACGCGTTTGGTTATATCGCGTCGGGGTGTTTCAAGTGATGACGGGTTGGTATTCATACGGGGAGGTTTTTGTTCCCATACTCCGAGTTCCGAACTTACCGTTTTTAACACAATGTCAAAATCCACATTTCCGACAACCGTAATGACGGTGTTTTCGGGACGGTAAAAACTTACATAAAAATCTTCTATATCCGATAGACTCAAGCGAACGATATCGCGTTTGGATGCGTGCGAATCGAGCCCCGCTCCTTTATTGCCGTAGATAAGTTTGTTAATCCCGAAATCCGCCTGCGCATCGGGAGTGGGGTTGTTTTGTAAAAGTCTCAATCGGTTTATGGAGTTGAACTTAAACTCCTCAAGCACAACGGGGATAAATTTTCTGTTTTCAAGCGCAAGCGAAATATATTTAACCGCATCGGCAAAATTCTCAACGGGAGTATCTATATTGTAAGTTACAAAATCCGTGCCCGGATTTCCTCCGAAAGACACGCCGCGACGTGTAAGTTCGTTTTTAAGATAAATCTGGGGTCCTCCGTTAAACACAAAGTTATGCGTAAAATTTGCCTGATAAGGCTTAGTCTGAAAAACCGAACCCGCGTCAACCCCGACCCGTATCACAACCTTGTCGTTCATCGAAAACGGACGGAATATAAGCGTAATGCCGTTGGGAAGAGTTTCCACCCTCACCGTTTCAAAGTATTCGGTCAGGGAAGCAAAGGAGGATTGAGTCTGGTTTGCGTTGAGTTCGCGAATGGAAGCGATTTGCTCATCCGTAGGATTTTCAAAAACCGAATAGTCGATATCGCCGCCTTTACGCTCATCCGTTGTCGAAATAGCCTGAGGCTGTGCGTGCCTGTCGCGGGTTTTCGCCCTGAAAAATCCGTTGACCGAATTTTCTTTTGTAAGGTATCTTTGTATAACGCGGAGAATATCATCTGCGGTAAGTTTTTCAAATTCGGCAATTAATTTTTCGTAATTATCTATACCAATCCATCCCTCAAGTCCAATCAAGGTGCGCATAAGACCGTTTACCGAATCGTATCGCATTCTTTCCTGATTAAAAAGTTTCATCTTGAAATCGTCAAAATTTTCGCGGATATAATCGGGGTCAATGGTTTCAGCGGGGAAGTCGGGGTCTTTGGAATATCGCATAAAGCCCAACCCGCCGTCAATCATCGACCAATACCCGAACCCGCCGATAATTTCAGCCCAGTCGATAAAACTCATCGCGATAAAATCCGGGTCCTGCATATCGAAAGTCGGCAGATGGAAAAGCAAGATACCGAAATCTTCGCTTGCAACCCCCTCCATATAAACATTCACGTCCGTTTTTTGAGGAAGGCGGTTTGGAGTTCTTTGCGCAAGTCTTCCGGGGGTAATATCGCCGAAATGCCTTTTTACGGTTTGAAAAGCCTCATCGGCATCAATATCACCGGTAACCACAACAAAGGCGTTATTCGGCACATAGTATTTTCTGTAAAGCTCGTTATATACATAGTCCCTGTCGGCTTTTTTAACGTCATCAATGCGCCCGTAAAGCATGGAAAACGGATGCTCCCCGAAAGCCTCCTCATAAAGTTTTCGTCTAAGTTGACTGTAAGGGTTGCTTTCGTATTTGGTAATCTCGCTGATGACAACGCGGGTTTCGCTTTCAAACTCATCGGGGTCAAACAACGAGTTGACCATCCTGTCCGCCTCAAGCAAAGCCGCAGTATCAATCCCCGAAGCCGGTAAAATCTGCCAGTAAACCGTATGCTCATAAGACGTGTATGCGTTATTCCGCGCGCCTATTTCGGTCATAATCCTGTCAAACTCGCCCTTAGGATAATTCTTTGTTCCCTTGAAAAGCATATGCTCAAGGAGATGGGTAAGTCCGGTGTTACCGCCTTCGGGGTCTTCATCACGAAAGCCTACGCGGTAAGCTACGGCAAAACCCACAAGCGGGATAGAGCGGTCTTCCTTGATAATCACTCTGAGACCGTTATCAAGTGTGCGTATTACAACGCCTTTGGTCAGGCTTAGTCTTTCCAAATCAAAACTTGTTTTTTCATTCGCAAAAGCAAAATTTGCCAGAAATATGGAAATAATTGATAGTATTATAGGTTTAAAAAACTTCATTCTTTACTCCTTATCTGTCATTCAACGGGGAAAAAAATCTCTGAATTAACACCGCCGTAACCGTCTGGAACGGTATTGGGATTGTCGGGGTCGGCGAGCCAGAACCCGTCTATGAGGTATTTATAATAATATCGCGTTCCCGCGCGAAGAGGAAGGATAATACTCCATACGCCGTCCTTATTTTTTTCAAGCTCGGTAGCATAGGGATTCCACCCGTTAAAGCTACCGGCAATTGTTACAAGAGTTGCCTCCGGCGCGTTTATATGGAATTTTATGCCCTCTTCAAGCAAAATGGGATAAAACTCGCCTTTTACGCCGTGAACGCGGTTAAGTCTCACCTCATTTGCACAGGAGACTCCGATAAAAAAAATTAATAAAAGTAGAAATAGGTTTTTCATACTTCCTCCCGTTTTAAACTGCTTATATAATAAACCAAATAGGATATTGTTTCAAGAAAACAGGCAAAGCCTATTTTTTTCAAAGCTGAAATGATAGGGAAGAGATTGGATTTTATTTTAGACAAGCAAATAGAAAAACCAAGCGCGATATTGCTAAAAGGAGATAACTTTATCCGCCCATTCAACCATAGCAATACAATCATTCATAGTGGATAAGGGACAGGTATCGGTTGCGTTAAGGTTACGGGATTTCAAACATGTGCCGCAGGCAAATAAAGTCCCGCCTCCCTTCACGAAAAGCTCCATTTGCTCGACTACATTAAATTTTTCGTGAATTAGATTTTCGCATTCAACAGCCTCTCCCATCAGGAAGACTTTAACCTCGTGTCCTTTCTTTAGTGAGGCGACAGCAAAACGGAAAGCATTCCATGCTTTTTCATATTCTTTGGTTTCAAGTATAATCCCGAATTTCAATTTTATTCTCCTGTTAATAAATTATTTTTCAAACAGAATACCGAAATGATACGGCGGTAAATCAACCTGCTTCAGGAGTTTAAAACCCGTATCCGTTGCCCACCGGATAATTTCTTCCGGTTTCGGTCTGATTTGCAATGAGGGGCCTCGCGGGGTGTTTTCATATTTCCAATGGATTACGCCGACTTTTCCGCCCCGTTTTAGAATGTTGTATATATTTTTTAAAAACTCATTCGGAGTTTCGCAATGCAGGATATTAAAAAGTGTTACATAATCAATTGTCTCATATAAGAGCAAATCAGCCGTTTGATTATCCGAAATATCCCCTTGAAGCAATTTTATATTGGAAATATTTTCCGCCTTGATTTTTTGATTGCAAATTTCTATCATTGAGGGTTCAATATCAAGTCCTATTACAGATTTTACCACACGCGATATAGGCAAAAGAAAAGTTCCATAACCGAAGCCGATGTCAAGCAAACGATTTACATTATTATCAATCTCCAAAGCCTCAAGTATTTTTTTAGTATCAAAAAACGTATTCCACAAATTCTCATCAGGCATACCGGAGTCTCTAACTTTCACACGCAACCTCCTATAATTCCTTAAATAACTTCAGTTTTTTACCCAACTGCTCAATCATCAAATCGCGCATTATGGAACAAGCCTCTAATATTCTCGGATTGGATAAAGAATAAAAAATCTTAGTCCCCTCCCTGCGGGTTTCAACAATCTTTTTTTCGCGCATAATAGAAAGATTTTGAGAAACATTTGAAACCGAAATTTCCATCAATTGAGCGAGTTCCTCAACACATTTTTCCCCCTCGCCCAAAATAAATATTATTTCAATTCGCTTCGGACTTCCCATAAATTTACAAAAATCCGCGTGCATTTTATAAATTTCTTTATTTTCGTTCATAAAAAAATCCTTATTTTAGAATATTTGAATATATGATAATACAGGATGCTTGAAAAATCAAGTTTTTGAAAAACTTTTTACTCCATTAATTCCCAGATAGATATGATAATGCTATCGGCAATATTGATACCGTCGGGGGTAAGCAGAATATACCCGTTATCCTCGGCAATAAACTCCGACATTTTATCAAAATCTTTACGGTTAATCAAGTCAAAAAGTGAAACCCCAAAACGCTGTTTAAACTCATCAAGCGAAAATCCATCGGTTTTACGAAGCCCGAGCATTACAAATTCCCTTCCGGCAACGTAAGGTAAAATCTTTTCGGAAAATTTATATGGAAATTCCGTATTGCGTATTTTACGGGCATAAGATTTGAAATCGGAAAAGTTGGTATATCGGACGGGGTCGTAGTCGGGGATACTGATAAAGCCCGATGCCGAAAGTCCCGCACCGATATAATCATCGTAATTCCAGTAATTCAGGTTGTGACGGGAATAGAATTTCTTTTCGCGGGCAAAATTGGATATTTCATAGCGGATAAACCCCGCCTGATTTAAAATTTCCGAACATCGCGCATAATTCGCGATATATTCCTCATCGGTAAGCGGGATATAATCTCTCCTGCGTTCAAGTTCGTATAGCAAAGTTCCTTCTTCGATAGTAAGATTATAGGCGGAGATATGCGATGGGTTGAGGGCGAGAAGGGCTTGAAGTTCGGTATCCAAGTCGGCGCCCCGTACTGAAAGTATAAAATCCGCGCTGATATTATCAAATCCCGTTTCTTGTAAGATTCCGAAAGCCCGTATGTTATCGGATACGGTATTACGCCTGCCGAGAAAGCGAAGTATTTTATCATCCATTGATTGTAAGCCGAGACTTATGCGGTTGATACCGAGTGTTTTCCAAGCGGCGGCGATTGTTTTGTTAATATCCCCAGGATTCGCCTCAATAGTAATTTCCGCCGTTTTATCAACGACAAAAACGGTATTGATTTTATTGAACAGCATATCAAGATGTTTTGCTTTAAGCAGTGAAGGAGTCCCGCCTCCGATATAGATAGTAGATATTTCGGCATCTTTGTAAAGCGACAGTTCTTTGCGAAGCGTGCGGATATAAGAATCAACAAGCGAGGGTTCGGGTTCAATTCCACTAACAAAATCGCAGTATGGGCATTTGGATAAGCAAAAAGGAATATGTATATACAATCCTCTCATTTTAAAGAAGGTCTGAGTAATCATCGTTAATTTCTATATTGGAAGGTGTAGAGGTTTCGCGTTTTTTAGCGCGGATAGCCTGAATACGGGTTTTCATAGGGAGCCACGTTTCGTTGTAAACCTTCGCGAGTTCAAAAACCTCTTCGTCTTTATAAGGCTTCCTGATTTTAACGGCAAAATTATAATCATCCTCAATCATCCCGCGCTTGATAACGTAAATCGGGTCGCTGATATTCTGCGCGAAATGCTTGGAATAGAAAAACGCAATAGCTATAACGTTGACAATAATAATTATAGTAAAGGCAAGCGAAATTTTTGCTTCAATTTGTATGTTGCCGAAATCAAGGAAACCGAGCGAGGTTATAAGCAAATAAATTGCGACACTGATTGAAACCACAAGCGAGGATATATTTGATATATGATGCTGACTCATCTTGGAGTAAATATTCTCGATTTTACCGAAAATTTTAAGCGTCCTTAAAAGCCTGAGAATACGCGTAACGCGTATAGCCTTGATAACCTTTAAGACATTGACAATACTTCTTGCGCCTGATGTAGCTTTTCCGGTAATCGCAAGATAGAACAAGGGTCCCGAGTTGGTTGCAAGAAGAGGGATTGAGGCAACAAAGTCAATCCATCCTTTTTCATAGAGGAAATAATACAGGAATTTTCTGTTTTTCAATGCGACTATGGAACGGATTATAAACTCAATGGAGAAAATAATATCGAAAGCAAGTCCGCAGAAAATCATTATCATACTGAAATTTTCAGACCAGAGGTTGATAACAGCTATATCATCAATAATAATCTGGACAATGGAAAGTAAAATAATTACGGTGAGAAAATTCTCTAAAAAATCGACAAACCTTTTCATTACAAATCCTCTTCAATAGTGATTTTGTAAAACTCATCAAGAGTGCCGAGGTCATAAGCGTAAAATTTATGGTTAATTCTTGCGACATTAAACCAGCTTGCCTCGAAACTTTCCGCGCCGCGGTCTTTTTTTATCTTGCGCCACTGTGTAGCAAACCCGTATATAATCCTGAGAACTTTAGCGCAATACGGCACGTCCTCCGCCTCCTCCGGCACGTAAAAAGTTTTGAGAATAATTTTAAGAAAATAAGGTGAAATATCGGGAAATTCCTTAAGGATAATTTCTTTTATTTTAGCGATAAAATTCTGACGTAAAATAGCGTTGTTTTCAACCTCAGGAAAAGCCACCGCCTTACCCATAGGCCCGTTATATTGGGGCATAATGACTTTTTTGGGAAGCGTAATATCGTAAAGCGGAAGGAAAAGCATTGCCGTATAAAAAAAGTCAATAGCGAGTTCGGGAGTATCAAGCGAGACATCATCAAAACGGACAAGACCGTTACATATATATCGACGGTTATCATATACCGACATTATAAATTGGGGTAATACATCATTATTTATAAAGTTAATAATGCCTGCATAATGTTTTCTTGAGTTGTAACGTGATACGAGTTTTTCGCAAAGCGTGTATAGTTTGTTTCTAAAGTCAATATCGGATATTAAAAAGTCGATATATTTAGCTTTCCACTCAAGACTAAGCGAATCAAAAATAAGTTTGTTTAAAGAAGGTTTTACCTGTTCGGTAATAATAGCGCCGAGCCGGGTAACAAACTCGGCTTTAACGTTTTGCCATGGTTGGTCTGGGAGATAATTTGCGGAGGCAAAAGTTGCTTTAAGTTTCTCCTCATTTTGCGAGAGGAAGGTCAAAACGTTATCCTCTTTTTCGTGAGGAGGGAGATTCTTTATTGCATTGCTGTTTAACAGTTGATTAATAAAATTGTCAATCTGCTCAAAACCCATAGTTATATCCGAATTATAGATTATTAGATTATCGGCTCAAAAAAGGGTATAACTTTATTTATAGGAGCGGAAGGTTAGAGATAAATGATATACCCATATATTAAACTTTTGCTTTCATACAGGAAATTATTAATTGTATTTAATCAAAATCATAGAAAGTTTTGGGAGAAAGAAAGCCCATAAACCCGTATTCCCTGACTTTATCGTCGAATTTTTCCCAGTTATCTCCGTAATGGACAAGGAGCATTTTTGATTTAATATTATCGGGGAAAGTGTTTAATTCATCAATTGATGCGTGAACACCCCCGGTAAAAAACTGGACATCGTGAATGATAAGTTCAAAATTAAAAACCCCGTCGAATTCCAAAATCAAATTCTTGTCAAAACGGGTGTCGCCCGAAAACATAACCCGGTTGTCTATAATGACTCCCGCGCTCCAAAAGGAATCCTTCCAGCTTTCCGCATCTTCAGGAATATGCATAGTTCTCATAGATTTGATATTAATGCTGCCCGCGTTAAATTCATAAACGTCGCGGGAAAATCCGTCAAGTTTAACGGGACGTTCAATTTCAAAGAAGTCTTCAAATGAAAGGAAATTACCGTTATTTTTTTCACTGAATTTACTGCCGCCCTGCAGCGACATATCCCAGAGGATTTTTTGGTATTCGGGGGTAATAAAAATGCGCGGGCAGGATTTTGTAACATACCGCCCCATCAAACCGATTTCTTCCAATCCTCCGATATGGTCGGCGTGAGAATGGGTTATGTAATAGTTTTTTATTTTGGTTACGCTAAGCCCCATTTCCATAAGCGCCATACTGCAACGAGTTCCGCTGTCTATTTGGAGATGGTCTTCGCCTTTAATTATCAGTAAATTGGTCTGGAAATTCCTTTTAGCAAAAGCACTTCCTACCCCGATAAAAATAAGCGATAATTGTCCGCCATTGGTAAGCAAAACACCTTCTTCGCCCATATTACGAATTTTCATAGAAGCTCCTTTATTACTATATTTTCGGTATAAAACGGGTGATAAATAAAGTCCTTTTACCTATTTTGGTATCGGTAAACGCTTTTTCAATTTTAAACTGTTGTATTAAATTTAAAATGTCACAGTTTATGCAAATAGAAATGTCACACCATCTTTTTTAAAAAAATTGCTTAACTTTGAGTATTATGTATTAAAATAATGCGATAAGAGATTGAGGCTTAG
>Ga0334896_1002080_pt1 | contig 14751 bp, 17 predicted proteins | sample GraSluR3_MG_8_FD_207734 | JGI IMG/M metagenome (GOLD analysis project Ga0334896, IMG submission 207734) | Sludge microbial communities from methane-producing bioreactor in Wageningen University, Netherlands - Granular Sludge_27_06-R3 | ecosystem: Engineered > Bioreactor > Anaerobic >... | reverse complement strand
TAATAAAATATTCCTACCCCTATCTCAAGTAAAGCACATAGAAAAACTATAACATTATACTCAAGTTGTGATGTAGTTCAACGGATGGCGGTATCTTTTTGTTGCCGATTTCGAAGCACATACCTGTCAGGTTACCCGAAAATTTATTAGAGGCCTTCGTATTTGGTTAATAATTAGGTTAATTTTACTCATATTACGTATGTTTTTCATTCAAAAAGACCATATTTTGCAACATTTTCGCACGTTATCCCATTTTCGAGGCTTAATTCACATCCCAAATTCGGGTCTTTGGAAAATCCTAAATTGGAGGCTTTGTATGTAATAATTCCTATCATGGTTTTTCGGCTAAAATTTGTAATATTACATCTGCCTCTATTTCCATTTTCGAAAATCCAAAAAGTTTTTTACCCAAATCTTTTAGCGAAGCTCCAATATGATAAACCTGTTTTTCGTCAATAATCAAAAACCGGTCGTGAGCATTTTTGTAAACTTTGATATCAATTGGCGAATATTGTTTGTTGTGTTTTACGAGATCGGTTTTAAGTGATGCAGTTAAATTTGCTGTATAAATTGTAGCTGTTACATTTTCTTTTCTTTTAAGAAACAGATTAAGAACCGATTCATCAACATAATTATCAATCAAAATTAATGATTTTGCAGCAGATTTAATAAGTTCGGATACAAACACCCATGCATCGAAAATTTGCCCATTAAAATAAATACCCTGTTTTGGACCGCTACTTTTATCTTCGAGGGCATTTAAAATATGGTCAATCTTTAAATCGGTTTGCAATTGTTTTTGTTCAACATTTTCAATTCGTTGAAAAACCGAGGCATTAAGAATCATAAATTTACGCATTTCAACAAATGCCCGTATAATATTTAAGCTTACATTAACAGCAGTTTTACTTTTTAATACAGCACTAAGCATTGATATACCTTGTTCTGTGAAAACATAAGGTAGTTTTCTTCGTCCACCATGCTCTGAACTTGAAATCACAAATTGTGATATCAAGATGTTCTCGAATTCTTTTTGCGATAGTTGGAACATAAAATCAATAGGAAAACGATCTGAGTTTCTTTTTACAGCTTGATTAAGAACTCTTGTTTCGACCTGATACATCTCAGCCAAATCGCTGTCCAATATAACTTGCACTCCTCGAATTGTATAAATCCTGTTTTGGATGTTTGTTGAAGTTAATATTGAATTCTCAGATGTCATAAAGTATTAACAATTTTACATTTAATACTTATTCAAAAATAGCAAAATTATTTATCATTTAGTAAAAGTTTTCATAACATTTTTATATACATGCAACGTATCTGTTTCAAAATAGTCTTTTTCGTCGAACCAAAATTCGGGCAGGTTTTCTTTTCAATATTTTCTTTTTTCTCAGTCATTGTTTATTGTACACAGTCGGTTTTGTCGGCTTGTTGGGTAACGGTTGGGGGTATGGTGTCGTGTGGGATTACGAAGCGATTTCCTATCAGTTTACACCGAACTTTTTTATGAGCCACAAACGCTCGAAAACCTCTGAATCCCGCATGCACTAAGCCATGTGTTGTGCCGTCGTACTTTATTTTAATCATTGTTTTTTGTAATACTTTTATCAGGTTTTGCTTTTCCGTAAATATCTATGTTCTCTGATTTTGAGTATTTTTTCCATTCCCTTAATAACTTGTTAAATTCATCGTTTCCACACACTTCAAACCTTTTAAGTGCATAATACATGGCTGTGATTGAAACATCAGTAAATTTTGAGCGATGTCGTTTTTGACAATTTGGACACCACATCATTGGCGGTTGAATATTCAAGTCTGTTCGAATTTGAGTTAACTTATTGTTCAAGTCATTAACAATATCAAAATGTTGCTCAATTGTCATTTTTGAATTCCATCTTTCTTTAAGAATGGCCTTTAATTCTGGAAACCAAGTAGTATGTGCTTGTCCTGCTGGCATAATTACTCAAATTCCGTTTCATTGCTTATTTGTTCCATTTCTTCATAAGGCACTCCGTAAGGGAATCCACCGCTTGTATATCCAATAATCATTGCAAAGTTTTCATCACTATCAAATCCGCACAGGTCGTTTAATTTATCCTCGCACTTTTTCTTAAATGAAAGTCTTTGTTGTCTTAAAGCTTCCATTGAATTAATCAACTGTTTTTCGTATTCTTCTGAAATGTCAACTCCAATCATCCTTAGTTCTTTAACCGCACATAATTTGTCAACAGAATACTTTTTTGAATACCCTTTAACAAGATTGTTACCTGTATATGTTTTTATCCAGTTTTTGGTAGAATTAAGTCGTCTTTCTTTTTGGGAAGTATTTTTCATTTAACTTATTCAAATGGTTCTTTGGGTAAAGCTAATAAATTCTTAATATACCGCTCATTGTTATACGGTTTCCCATTTTTCATGACATCAAATAGCTCCACTGCTAAACATTGTCCAATCAATTGTCTGGTTTGGAAATCATCAAATCCGTTTTTTATCAATCTGTCGTATGTAATTTTAGTCTCAGGTGGGTCGTTATCCCTAAGTTGATTTTTTATAATCTCAAAAATCTGCTCTCTTAAAATTTCATTCGTTTCCATAGTTGCAGTGTCTCTGTTTGTATGCGGCATAACGGTTGCGGTATGAATACGTTGGGGATTTCGGAGCTACTTTCCTATCAAGGTACAGTGAACTTTGATGCGAGAACCGAGGCTCAAATAACCACTTCACCCCCAATGTTTTATGACCGCTTGTTAGCCACAGTAATTACTTTCCATTTATTTCGTCAAGAATTTCTTGAATATCATCCTGACATTGTCCGCAAACAGTACCTGCTGTTGTTTCTTCACCAACTTCTTCTACAGTTTTTAAGACTTTTTCCTTTATGGCTTTTACAATTGCACTTTTATAAATTTCATTACAATTGCATATTAGAATATCGTTTTCCATAATCGTTTGGTTTAAGCAAGTTCAAAAATTTTCATGTCTTCTTCTACTGTTTTGATTGTTTGTACACCAAAACTTTCTTGTACCGCTTTTAAAAGATTCGGCGTTAGGAATCCTGGCAAAGTCGGCCCAACATGAGTGTTTTTAATGCCAAGATATAATAAAGCAAGATGTACGATAATTGCCTTTTGCTCGTACCAAGCAATATTGAACACTATCGGAAGTTTGTTTATATCGTCTAATTTTAGAACTTCTTTTAGTTTCAATGCAACAAATGCCCAAGAATAACTATCGTTACATTGTCCTGCATCTAATACCCTTGGAATGCCACCAATATCGCCTAATTTTAATTTGTTATAGCGATATTTTGCACAACCTGAAGTAAGAATTACGGTATCTTTTGGTAGTTGCTTTGCAAATTCGGTGTAATATTCACGAGTTTTTTGTCGTGCATCGCAACCTGACATTACAACTAGTTTTTTGATTGCTCCAGAATTTACAGCATCAAGGACTTTGTCAGCAAGTGCAAGAACTTGATTGTGTGCAAAACCGATTGTAATTTCGCCTGTTTCTATTTCGGTGGGAGGTGGACAAGTTTTGGCTAATTCAATAATTTCTGAAAAGTCTTTGTGTCCGTTTGGAAGTTTCTTTTCGATTCTTTTCCATTCAGGCATTCCTGTTGCTCCGGTTGTGAAAACTCTGTTGTTGTATGTAGTTGCTTTTCGTGGTGGAACTAAACAGTTGGTTGTAAATAAAATTGGCCCATTAAAAGTTTCAAATTCTTCTAACTGACGATGCCATGCATTACCATAATTACCAACTAAATGCTTGTATTTCTTTAAATTTGGATATGCATTTGCTGGCAACATTTCGGAATGTGTGTAAATATCAACTCCTTTGCCTTCGGTTTGAATTAACAATTGCTCCAAATCTTTAAGGTCGTGTCCGCTGATTAAAATACCAGGATTTTTACCAACTCCAATTTTTACATTAGTAATTTCTGGGTTTCCGAATGTTTCGGTGTTTGCTTTGTCTAACAATGCCATAACTTTCACACCGTACTCGCCTGTTTTTACAACCCAATTAAAAGCATCTCCCAATTCAATTGGTTTGGTTATCATAACCAAGCTTTCTTCCATAAAATTGTAAATTTCCTGCTCTTCAAAACCCAAATTAAAGGCATGTTCAGCATAAGCCGCCATTCCTTTTATTCCAAACAAAACATATTGTTTCAGTCCGCGAATGTCTTCGTTGGAATCGTAAGTTAATGTACCGACTTCTTTTGCTTTTGCATTAAAGTCTTCATCGGTTTTTCCGCTCCAATCGATTGACGGATGATTCTCTGCAATTTTAACTTTGCTTTTTAATTCATCACGATACTTAATAGCATCTTTAATTGCCTGAATGATTGATTTATCATCAAAATTTGCATTGGTGATAGTCATAAACAAACAATTGGTAATGTGTTTACTCTCGGCATTTGTGTCTATTCCTTGTTTTCGGGCTTCAATTGTCAAATACGAAAGTCCTTGACAAGAAAACATTAACAAATCCTGAATGTTAGAAGTTTCTTCGGTTTTTCCGCAAACTCCTTTAATTGTGCAGCCTGTATTCTTGGCTGTCTCTTGGCATTGATTACAAAACATAATTTGATTTTTTAAGTTATTAAAAAGTTACAGTTTTATCAGACCAAAGCACCATATTCAAACAATCATTCATTGTTGATATTGGGCAACTTGTATTATCGTCTAATTGTCTTGATTTAAGGCATGTTCCGCAAGCCAATAGCTCTCCGCCTTCTTTGATGAAACTATTTAATTGTTCATCAACATTGTATTTCTCATGTGTCAAACCCTCACATTCAACAGCTTCTCCCATTAAAAATACTTTAACTTCATGTCCTTGTTTTTTTGCTGTAACAGCAAACCGAAAAGCGTTCCACGCTTTTTCGTACTCTTTTGTTTCTAAAATTATTCCAATTTTCATAAGTATTTATTTGAGTTTACAATAATTTGGTTTGTGTTGTGGGCTTAGGCGATTTTACAACTAAAATTCTTGCTTTTGATGTTGATGAATTCGACAAGCAATGTACAATATCTTTTGGACTTTCGACCAAATTGTCTTTTTCAATTGTCATTGTTTCGTCGCCAACCCGAACATCAACTGCACCCTCTAGAATGTAAAAAAATACATCAACTGGGGTAATATGAGGTTTAAGCGTTTCGCCTGATTGTAGTGTTATGTGCATTGCTTGTGCGTTGTCATAATCGTAAAGTTTTCTTACATCTACTTTGTGAGGTGTCTCAACTTTTTGGGTCTCTCTTACATTTATTATTTTCATATTATCTATCGTTTAGGTTTCTTTTTATTGTGGCTAACTCGTTTACAAAAACACCCAAACCCGCAAAAGCCAGAAACACAAACTCATATATCCGTGTGTTAAACATTTGTAATTAATTGTAAGCATTTATAAACGAGTTAGTGCGTTTTCTCTCGCAATATAACATAAATTTTGCAATTTCTAAGAGACTTTTAAGGATTTTTGCTTTAAAAGTAGCATTTGTACTGTCTTTTTAATCTTTCGGAAATAGTTCAGTGTAAAAACAAACATTAACGAATTATAGAAATATTTAATAAAATATACCTACCCCTATCTCACGCAAAGTACATAGAAAAACTAGAACATTTTACTTGATTTGAGATGTAGTTCAACCGGGAATACTCGCTGGGTTCCGAATACTTTCGGAATGCAGACCGCTCATATTCCTGTATATTAGGGGGCGTAAATCATTCATTCTTTATTAAATTAATCGTTCCCGTTACAAATCCTTTTTTATCACCTTCTGATGATATTAATAAGTCACCATTTTCGTAAAATGACATTCCTTCTGGTTTATAATATATCTCAGCGGACAAAGGAATTATATTTATTAATTGTTTGTCTTTATATATTGCAATAAATCTGTCAGAAGCAGAAAGAATATACATTTCATTAGTAATTGGATGAATTGCAATTGATGAAGGATTAAAAAGGATTTTTGTAATTCCTATTTCAGGATAATTTTTAGTCAGAAAATTAGATAAATCATCAATATTTATCTCCAAATAAGGCTCAATGTTATCTAATTTGTTTGCTTTAACTCTATAAATCATTCGTTTCGAATCTATATGATTAACTAATGCATCTTTACAAGCAATATAGATATATCCATCTCTAAAGCAAATTCCTTCAATATTTAACGAATTTATCTGAAGCATTGTCTGTGATATTTTAGTTTTATTTTTAAAATCATACACAAATAAATTTCCATCACTTCTCAGAACATAAACAATGTTTTTATTAATGGCTAAATCTTCAAAATCGCCAATATCAGTAAATCGGTAAGAATTAGAAATTTCCTGTTTTTTCAAATCATATGCGAAAATGGAACCGATTTCATCTTGAATGCAGTAAATAATATTTTCAGAACTTAATGCTATACCCGAAACTTCTTTCAATAAATCGGGCATCTCATACACGCTATCGGGTTTATGGAATTTATATTTTGCGGATTTATACATGGTATTCCTTTCAACAGCATTAAAATCGAGCGTTGAAGAAATATCTATTGGTTTTATTTTAAACCACTTTCCGTCGTTTGTAAAATACAAATTCTGCTCAATTCCGTCTTTTAATATTTCAACTTTCAGAAAAGTAGTGTCATTAGTTTTTACTTGTGAAACCTCGTCAAGTGTCCAGCCTTGATATTTTTTTTCAAGTTTGCGATTAATTTTGTCTAAAGGGATTTCATTAAGGTTTACAGAGTGTTCACTAAACAACAATGTATTATTTCTTATACCTATTTCATAGCGTTTACCATCGCATAAGTATTCAACTTCAATATATCCGTCTGTAGTTGATTCGACTTCAATTATATCAGGTTTTGAACACTGCTCATATACTATTTTCAAATAGTCTTTTGAGTCTGTTTCAAATTGTTTTTTTTCGTTTGTCTGTGCGTGACATGATGTCAATTGTAGACTTGCTAAAATAAATATTAATCGTTTCATTGTCGTTTTCTTTTTATGCCCCCTAACGGTTACGTATATGAAACGTTTGGCATTTCGAAGCACTTTCTTGTCAAGTTACAAGTACTTTTGATACGAGCTGAAACGCTCGATAACCCACTGACTGCCAAATGTTTTATATACGATGTTATGGGCTGGGCATTATTCATTTTTCAATCCTTCTGTTTTAATTTTTTCAATCACTCGTTTTAAGATGTCCAAATAATTTTCAATCTCTAAAGTAGTTATATTTCTGTTAATCACCCATTTTAAATTCGATTTTGCTTGTTCAAACTTCCCAAATCTTTCTAATTCCGATTTGTAGAAGTCAATCACGCTATCCGCATTGTTAATCTTTTTATTTATCTCCTCAAATCCAGTGTAAAGACTTTGTTTATAAACTGAATTTGGTGGATAACCAAAAACTAAACCTACAAATCCATTGTCAAAAGTGTGGTTCAATGAAAATCCTTTTGAACCCCAACGGAATATAAGTTTCTCTTGTTCAGCAAACTTAAACAAAGACTCAAATAGTAATTTGCCATTATTGTCTAAAGTTGTAACAAATTTATCTTTATCGGTTTTGGGAAGTTGGGCTGCTGAACTGATTTTTGTCCTTAGAAATTCCTCGTCACCAACAACAAAATCGCTCGAAATCATTTTATTGTCAGCGTTGTTGACAAAGTATTTAAATTCTACACAATAAATATCAAGTCCCTTTTTCCTCAAGTAAATTGCAGTCTGTTTAATCTCAGTTGTAATGTTTGAAGCAACAATTACTAATTTTGAACTTTTATTCCAGGAAACTTTATCATCTATTTCGGACTTGTAATATTCTTGATGATAATCTTCTAAACTTGCATCTTCGCCCGAATAATCCTGATATATTTCATTCAGCTGGTCATAATCCAAGTTGTCTATGAACGAAGCATATTCAATTAGTTGAGCAAGTGTTTCTCGTGGTGTTTTTCCTCTTTTTAATTCAATCACAACTGTGTTTCCAAACTGGTCAACTCCAAGCAAATCAATGAATGTGTTCAAATTTGTCGTTACTTGTCTGCCGATTATTAAAATCTTGGAATTGTCAAAGAAATATTCAGGATTATTTTCAAGAAGAATTTCTAAATCAATTTCTTTGTTTTCTTCTTTAAATTCCTGTTCCTTGAATTGAACAAATTTTCCGTTTTTATCTATCGTAAATAGTTTCATATCATAATGCTATCTTGAATGCGTGCGTTTTTCTTGTCTTGCCCATAACTCGTTTACAAAAACACCCAAACCCGCAAAAGCCAGAAACACAAGCTCATATATCCGTGTGTTAAACATTTGTAATTAATTGTAAGCATTTATAAACGAGTTAGTGTATTTTTTTGCAATATAACATAAATTTTGCAATATATAACAGGTTTTTATGGTATTTTGCTTTTTAGATTTAAAAGTAAGCATTGGTCGATAAATGTTTTGTTTTGTGAAGTAACTACAATTGCTATAACCAAATACACCTTGTATGTTTTACTAAATCTTAGAGATGATATAATCTTTACTCATAGTAGAAAGCATGGTATTCATTTATTTTGCAAAAGAAATATTAATATGATCAAGTCCGAAAAAAATATTGAACATTTACTAATTGACAAACAGTTTTATTATCTTTAAAAAAAAATCAAAATAATGGAAAACATAGTTTCTAAACAACGGGATTTTTTCAAATCAGACAAAACAAAAGACTGTAATTTTAGAATACAACAGCTGAAAGCATTAAAAAAGGTTTTAAAATCAAATGAAAGCTTACTTACCGAAGCTATTTACAAAGACTTTAAAAAATCAGAATTTGATTGCTACACTACCGAACTGGCACTATTATATTCTGACATCAACGAAGCATGTAAAAAATTAAAATCATGGTCAAAAATTAAAAGAGTAAGTACAAACTTGATTAATTTTCCTGCGAAAAGCAGAATAATACCTGAACCTTACGGAGTGTCGCTAATAATTGGAGCATGGAATTATCCATATCAACTTTCGTTTGCTCCGGCAATAGCAGCAATAGCAGCAGGCAATACTGTAATTCTAAAGCCAAGCGAAATCCCTGTAAATTCAAGCAAAGCGATAAAAAAAATTGTAAACGACAATTTTAAGTCTAATTTTTTTCATGTAATCGAAGGTGGAGTACAAACAACTCAGCAGCTTTTAGGATTAAATTTCGATAAGATATTCTTTACAGGAAGTCCGAAAGTTGGAAAAATCATTTATCAGGCAGCAGCTCAACACCTTACTCCCGTAACACTTGAATTAGGTGGCAAATCTCCTGCAATTGTTTGCGAGAACTCTAATATTGAGGTAAGTGCTAAAAGAATAGTTTGGGGCAAATTCCTTAATGCAGGACAAACCTGTATAGCTCCTGATTATTTATTAGTACACAAAAACATTAAGGACAAATTGATTAGTGCTATTATTAGTGAGATTGAGAGATGTAATTATAGTTTCGCAAACAAAAATTACGTTCAAATTATTAACGAAGCAAATATGCATCGTCTTGTTGCATTACTAGATAAAAATAAGATCATCTACGGAGGAGATTATGATATTTATGAACGATACTTTGCTCCAACTCTTATGTCGGATATAACATTCGATGATAAAGTTATGCAAGATGAAATTTTTGGTCCTATTTTACCAATTATAGAATTTGAGAAAATAGAAGAAATATCCACAAAGCTTAAAAATTTACCCAAACCACTTGCAAGTTACTTATTTACCGGAAACAAAAAGCAAGCACACAGATTATTTAATGAATTGTCTTTTGGCGGTGGTGCAGTTAACGATACAATAATGCATATTACAAATAGCAAATTACCTTTTGGAGGAGTTGGCAACAGCGGTATTGGCTCATATCATGGCAAGTCAGGGTTTAATGAATTTACTCATTACAAAAGCATTTTAAAAAAATCAACTTGTTTTGAACCGAATTTGAAATATTCACCATACAATGAAAAAAAATTAAAACTAGCCCGAAGAATAATGGGTTAAACTTATAGTGAATCATCAATTTCAGGATTATCAGCAGGCTTAATAATTACTTTTTCATTTTTACGATATTCTTTTGGTAAATCCTGATTTTTAATACGTGGTAAAAAAATTGTAACAAAAATAAAAAGTCCAAACACCATTACAACTACACCGCTAATTTTATTAACATAAAGCAAACGTCGGAGTTTAAACTTTTTACGAAATACACTTACTAAAGTACTTAATGTAAACCACCAAATTATTGCCCCTGAAATTACTCCAAAAATCAATACAAATACAGAAATTAGAGACGCATTACCAGCTAACAATCCAAAACCGGCAAAAACAATCCCAAAAACAAACAATCCAACAGGGTTTGAAATTGTTAAAGCAAAAGAAGTAAGAAAATCCCCCCATAGCCCCCTACCCTTTGTTCTCATTTGTTTACGTAGCTGTTTTGCAGGGTTAGTCGTAAATAATTTATATCCAAAATAAAAAACTAAGATTCCGCCTAAAACTTTAACAAAACTCTGGTATTCAACAACAAAATCGATAATAAAAGAGACTCCAAAACCTGCGATCACAGCATAAAAAGCATCTGCAAGAGCGGCTCCGGTTCCAGTAACAAAACCACTAATACGTCCCTTGTTAAGAGTTTTATTTACACACAAAACTCCAACCGGTCCCATTGGGATACTGGCAGAAATACCTATAATTATACCTTTCCAAAACAGGTCAATAAACATAGTTATAAATTTGCCCGAAAATACATAAAGTTTTTTTTGATTAATACTAAATAATCTAAAATATGTACTTTAGCACAAAATATGTTTTATGAACTTATCATTTGATGATTTAAAAAACTTTCTGGAGGAAAAAACTGATTTATATAATCGTCAGGATTTTATAAAAGACGACCCTATACAAATTCCACATTCGTTTAGCTTAAAACAAGACATTGAGATATCAGGATTATTAGCTGCTACTCTTGCCTGGGGTAAAAGAATAATAATAATCAACAGTTCTCGTAAACTCATGCAATTAATGGACAATCAGCCATACGATTTTGTCATGAATCACAGCTATAATGACTTAAAGGTTTTCAAAAACTTTAAACATCGAACATATAATTCAAACGATGTAATATTTTTTATTAAAGGCTTAAAATCTATATATCACGAATATAATAGTCTTGAAAATGCTTTTGCAGGAAATGAACCTTATGTTGGGATAATCAATTTTAGAACAAAAATGATGCAAACAGCACATGAATATCGTTCTGAAAAACACATAAGCAATCCGGCTAAGGGCTCTGCTGCAAAAAGACTAAACATGTTTCTAAGGTGGATGGTTCGTAAAGATAAATCTAATGTTGATTTTGGTATTTGGAATAACTATAAACCCTCCCAACTATACATACCACTCGATGTACATAGTGGAAGAGTTGCCAGAGAGTTAGGATTGTTGAAAAGAAAACAAAACGACAAGAAAGCCGTAGAAGAATTAACTGCCAAACTACGAGTTTTTGATAGCAATGATCCCATAAAATATGATTATGCTTTGTTTGGTTTAGGAGTATTTGAGAACTTTTAATATGGGAAAGCAAGAGTTCATTTTTAAGCAATTTAAGATAAATCAAGACAAATGTGCCATGAAAATTGGTACAGATAGTGTGTTATTAGGAGCATGGGCGAATATCCCATCTAAAGGCAATTTTCTTGATATTGGAACAGGTACGGGTGTTTTAGCATTAATGATGGCACAAAGAAGTGAAGCAAGAATTAAAGCAGTAGAAATTGATAAAAATGCATCTGATCAAGCTTACATAAACTTTAAACAAAGTAAATGGAGTTCAAAATTATCAGTAATAAATGCAGATATTGAAAACTTTAATCCTGACATTAAATTTGATTATATTATCTGTAACCCTCCGTTTTTCAGTAGTCCTAACTCTGATATAATAAAAAACAGACTAATTGCCAGACATGATAATGAATTAAGTTTAGAAAAACTTTTAGCTTGTGTTACAAGATTACTATCGGAATATGGTAAGTTTGGATTTATTTTACCCATTACACAAGCCGAAAACTTAATATCTAATGCAAATATTCATAGCTTGTATTGTACAAAAAAATCATTCGTAAAACCTACACCTCAAAAAGATGCTCACAGAATAATGGCTGAATTACAAAAGACAAAATCTGATTGCTCTTGCGAAACAATTATAATTGAGGAATCTGGCAGACATCAGTACTCCCAAAAATATATAGCTCTAACCAAAGAGTTTTATTTATTTATGTAACTAAACCCATCATCCAAAATATTACAAATTCAACTTATACCTATAACTTCCGTAATTATTGTTATTTGTAATTTGATATTTGGTTTTTGCTATTTGTTATTTGGATTTTGTTATTTGATATTTGTTATTTGTAATTTAAAACTTAAGATGCTTAACCGAACGACCTTCATTCTTAATTAGTTTTAAACTATTTATCCCAATTTTCAGGTGATCTTCCACAAAGTTTTGAGTTACACGAGTGTCACTCTCTTCGGTTTTAATTCCGGTACCAATCATTGGCTGGTCCGATACAAGCAGAAGTGCACCCGATGGAATTTCGTTTGCAAAGCCAAGAATAAACACAGTAGCAGTTTCCATATCAATAGCCATTGCTCGGGTTTTATGTAAATACTTTTTAAAACGTTCATCGTATTCCCAAACTCTTTTATTTGTAGTAAAAACAGTTCCGGTATAATAATCACGACCATAGTCCCTTATAGAAGTAGAAACGGCACGTTGAAGCATAAAGGCAGGCAAAGCAGGTACTTCGGGTGGCAAATAATCATCACTAGTCCCTTCGCTACGTATGGCAGCAATTGGCAATATAAGATCTCCTAATTCATTTTTCTTCTTCAAACCACCACATTTACCCAAAAAAAGTAATGCTTTAGGACTAATTGCACTTAATAAGTCAATTATAGTAGCAGCATTAGGGCTACCCATACCAAAATTAATTATTGTTATATCATCAGAAGTAGCGTTTGGCATATTACGGTCCATACCAATCACAGGGACATTATGCCATTTCGCAAAAAGGTCAACATAAAACTGAAAATTTGTTAATAGAATATATTCTCCAAACTCATTAAGCTTTTTGCCTGTATATCTAGGTAACCAATTTTCTACTATTTCTTGCTTTGTTTTCATAATTGATATTTTTTAATAATTTTAAAACTCAATACCTTTTCTTGCAACAACACCATTATTATAATAATGTTTAATTTCTTTCATTTCTGTTACTAAATCAGCTATATCGTACAATTCTTTTGGAGCATATCTACCCGTAAGTACAATTTCACATTTTTTGTTTCTCATATCTAATGTTTCGAGAAGTTCGTTTATGGTAAACAAGTTATAATATATCGCTATACAAACTTCATCGAGGATATATATATCATAATTGTTACTTATTAAGGCTTCGGCAGTTTTTTGGAGTCCATTTCTTGCAGCATCAATATCTTCTTTTGCAGGCTCTCTGTTTATAAAACAATCTCTTCCAAACTGATGCAATTCAATTTCGGGTATCCTATTATTAATAATATCTAATTCACCATAATGCATACCTTTTACAAATTGGGCTATATAAACCTTTCGTTTATGTCCAGTAGCACGTAGAGCAAGTCCAAGAGCTGCAGATGTTTTACCTTTTCCGTTACCGGTATATAAGTGTATTTTACCTTTTTCCATATTATAACAGCTATTTTTTAAAAAAACACTTAATCATGCAACAATATTATTCTTTAAAAAGTGAATCAACGAATTCTCTTCTGTTAAAAATTTGCAAATCGTCTATTCCCTCTCCTATTCCTATATATTTTACAGGAATTTTAAATTGGTCGGAAACGCCAATTACAACTCCACCTTTGGCAGTACCATCAAGTTTAGTTACAGCAAGAGCATTTACTTCTGTGGCTTTAGTAAATTGTTTTGCTTGTTCAAAAGCATTTTGCCCTGTACTTCCATCAAGGATAAGAAGGATTTCGTGAGGTGCATCAGGGATAAGTTTTTGCATAACCCGCTTAAGCTTTGCAAGTTCATTCATCAAATTAATTTTATTATGCAACCTACCGGCAGTATCAATAATTACTACATCTGCATTATTATTTTTTGCTTTACTTAAGGTGTCATAAGCCACTGATGCAGGGTCGCTGCCCATACTTTGCTTTACAATAGGAACCCCGACTCTTTCTGACCATATTTCAATTTGCTCAATAGCAGCTGCCCTAAAAGTATCGGCAGCTCCAATATAAACAGATTTTCCTGCATTTTTATATTTATAAGCAAGCTTTCCTATTGTCGTTGTTTTGCCAACACCGTTAACACCAACTACCATAATAACATAAGGCAATTTATCTTTAGGCAAATCCCAATCATTATAATCAGGTGTTGCTTTTTCTTCAAGAAGCTCAACAATTTCTTCTCTTAATACAGTATTAAGCTCATTCGCATTTATATATCTATCTTTTGCAACACGAGCCTCAATTCTTTCAATAATTCTTAATGTAGTATCCACCCCAACATCAGATGTAATCAAGATTTCTTCCAGCTCATCAAGTACATCCTCGTCAACTTTAGATTTTCCGAAAACACTCCGATTAAGTTTTTCTAAAACCCCTTTTCTGCTTTTCGACAATCCTTGGTCAAGCTTGTCTTTTTTTTCCTTGTTAAATAATCCAAATAGAGCCATATTT
>Ga0334896_1002079_pt1 | contig 14755 bp, 10 predicted proteins | sample GraSluR3_MG_8_FD_207734 | JGI IMG/M metagenome (GOLD analysis project Ga0334896, IMG submission 207734) | Sludge microbial communities from methane-producing bioreactor in Wageningen University, Netherlands - Granular Sludge_27_06-R3 | ecosystem: Engineered > Bioreactor > Anaerobic >... | reverse complement strand
AAAGGTCATATTATCCTCCTCATCCATCTGGTGAAGCAGATTCACAAAGCCAGTCATGCCGGAGTGGAAAAAGGTTCCATCCCCTATTACCGACACAAGTGGTGCATGGTCACCGTTTCTCCTCATTATCTTGTTCATTCCCTTTGTGATCCCCACAGAGGCTCCCATTGAGATCATTATATCCGAGGCGTCCCATTGGTCCAGGGCAGCCATGGAGTAGCACCCTATGTCCCCTATGACCCTCACCTTGGCCTTTTTCAACACATCAAAGACCGGTCTGTGTGGACAGCCTGCACAAAACATTGGAGGTCTTGGGATCATCTGTAGCTTAGGTGCTTCAGACTCATCCACTCCTTCAATTATTCCAGCCTTCTTAAGTCCACGTCTTATATCTTCAATATGTAGCTCCCCAGTAAAGCTAAAGAGCTCCTTGCCCTTGGATTTTATCCCCATCAGGGTCAGTTCGTTTTCAATAAAGGGCATCATTTCCTCAAGCACTATAATATTTGAATACCTGTCAGCAAGCTCCCTCATCCTCTTCTGGGAAAGAGGGAAGACCAGACCGAGCTTGTATATTGATACGTCAAGGTCCAGCTCAAGAAGATTGTAGTACATGAGCCCTGATGCTATTATAAGGGTGTCCGTCCCCTCCCTTTCATAAAGCTGATTTATTGGTATGTCATAGGCCGTTTCGGAGAGCTTCTCCAGCCTTTCAACCATTTCATACTGGGGCTTGAAGGTATGTGGTGGAAGCATTGTATATTTCTCCCTGTCAGGTGAAAAGCCCTTTATATCCATTTCAACCCTTTCTCCCATCTCAACAATGCTTCTGCTGTGGCAGACCCTTGATGTGATGTCAAGGAGCATGGGCATCTGGAAATTCTCGCTCATCTCCAGGGCAATCTTCATATAGTCCTTGGCCTCCTGACTGTTTCCAGGGTAGAGGATTCCCATATTGGCAAACTTTCCAAATATCCTGTTGTCCTGTTCATTTTGGGAGCTGGCCATCCCTGGATCATCCCCCGAAACCAGCACAAAGCCACCGTTGATTTTTATCTGGGTGAAGGTCATAAGAGGGTCTGCAGCTATGTTCACGCCTACATGCTTCATACTTGCCATGGCCCTGGCCCCGTAGAAGGAAGCACCCATGGCCACCTCAAGGGCTACCTTTTCATTCACTGAAAACTCACTGTATATCTCTTCGTATTCCTTAAGGCTCTCCAGCATCTCCACCGTTGGGGACCCAGGATAGCTTGCTGCCAAACGGCCGCCAGCCTCCCAGAAACCCCTTGCTATTGCCTGGTTTCCCGTCATTACACTTTTCATGAAAATCCCTCCTCTCATACCTCGATTTTACCACATTGTGCATTCCTGTTAAAGCGCTAAATTCATGCAAAAGTGCCCAGGGGGACAGTCCCCCTGGGCACTTTTGGTAGCAGAAAGCTCCGGAAGTGTCAATCCCCCGGAGCTTCTATTATTCTACTGAACTTTCCAGTAATGTAACCGTCCTCTTTGTGGCATCAAGACCAACCTTTATTCCCATGGGAATTGTTACCATTGGTTCGCAATGACCTGACTTAAGGTTAAAGATGGTTGGTTTTCTTGACGGGACTATATGATGATCGATCACATCCCTTAAACTGAGGCTCTCATCATGCTTGCTCTTGTCGCAATCATTAAAATCACCAAGAATAATTCCCACGGCATCATCAAACTTACCTGCCAGCTTCAGCTGATTTAGAGCCCTGTCAATCTTGTATACATCCTCTGATATCTCCTCAATAAAAAGAATCTTTCCACGTGTGTCTATTTCATATGGTGTTCCAATGCTGCTTGTTATCAGTGATAGATTTCCCCCTGTTATTACACCTTCGCAACTTCCGGGAAAAACCGTTTCAATGATTTCCCCTTCAGGGTTTTCAATAACCCTGGTGCTGCTTACCTTGCTCACTGCATCAAAAAGGCTATCCAGTGTAAACTGGGAGGTTTCCTTGATCAGGTTTGCCACAGCCATGGGCCCATGAAATGTAACAAGGTCTGACCTTTGGTTGAAGGCCACATGAAGGGCAGTTATATCACTAAAGCCTATGAACACTTTGGGATTATCCCTGATGGCGTCATAATCCAATAGTGGTAGAATCCTGGGTGTTCCATAGCCTCCCCTAGTACATATGATTCCGCTTATTTCATCGTCCCTAAACATTGAGTTTATGTCCGCTGCCCTAACCTCATCCTCTCCCGAAAGATACCCGTATCCTTCATAGGGACTTTTCCCAACCTTGACCTTGAATCCAAGGTTCTTTAGCCTTTCCACGGCAATATCAACATTTTTAAGGTCAGTTCTGCTGGCTGGTGCCAAAAGCCCAAGGGTATCACCAGGTTTAATCATCTTTGGCTTATTCAATCAAAACACTCCTTTAGAATCCGAAGAATACTCTTACAACAACTACAGCAGCTATAAGTCCTGCCAGGTCGGCTATAAGGCCAACTGTAAGTGCATGTCTCTGTCTCTTTATTGCAACGGACCCAAAGTATACAGCCAATACATATAGTGTTGTCTCAGTGGATCCCATCATTACAGAAGCCATTCTTCCTATTATGGATTCAGGTCCATATGTAGTGATCAGGTCTGACATGACTCCTTGCGCTCCTCCACCTGAAAGTGGTCTCATCATCGCCATTGGAACCACTTCACCAGGCATACCGATCTTTGAGGTCAACGGACTTATTGCACTTGTCAGTATGTCCATTGCTCCTGATGCCCTAAATACACCTATTGCAACAAGCATGGCAACAAGGTATGGAATGATTCTAACAGCAGTTGTAAAGCCCTCTTTTGCTCCATCTGTAAAAACTTCGTATACATTAACTTTCTTTGCAAGTCCCACTCCCACAAATACAAGGATTATAAAGGGAATAGCATAAACTGATATGGTCTGAAGTATGGTTATAAACATTTTCTATTCCTCCCTTTTACTTATTGGTGTTATTGTCTAGTCTGTATTTTGGCAGCTTCTGGAAAGTTTTTGCCGCAATTACCGCAACCACTGTTGATACAGTTGTAGCTACCAGTGTAGGTCCAATTATCTCCGTCGGATTGGTTGCACCCGCCGCTGCAAGAATAGCAATCGTGGAAGCAGGCACCAATGTAACTGAGGATGTATTTATTGCAAGGAAAGTAACCATTGCATCAGTTGCGGTTTCCTTGTCATCCGCCAGGGTCTGAAGCTCCTTCATGGCCTTGAGTCCAAGGGGTGTAGCCGCGTTGCCAAGCCCCAACATGTTCGCAGCCATGTTCATGATGATGGCTCCCATTGCAGGATGGTCCGCAGGTACATCCGGGAACAACTTAACCATCAATGGTCTTAACATCTTTGCAAGCCCCTGCACCAATCCAGCCTCTTCCGCAATCTTCATAAGTCCAAGCCATAGTGTCATAACACCAATAAGTCCCAAAGCCAAGTCAACACCTGTCTTGGCATTGTCGATGGCCGCATTTGTCACTGCATCGATGTTGCCCGTTACAGCTCCAACTAGAATACCAACAATAAGCAGTCCTGCCCAAATAAAATTAATCATTTCACTACCTCCTTTTAATTTTTATATAAATTGTCATATGACAAATTATAATCCTTAAGAAATCCCGTATTTTCTAAGTTTGTCGTAAAGGGCCGTCTTACCAAGGCCCAGTGCAGCCATGGCCATTTTCTTGTCACCGCCGCTTTCCTTGAGGGTCTTTTCAACCACTGCCTTTTCAACACGCTCCAACTGTTCCTTGAGGCTCAATTGCCCCGTATCCTCCAATGGCTCCTTGCCTGAGGTCAGTATTATGTGCTTTGACAGGATGTTATTGCCGTCAGAAAGGTTTACGGCCCGCTCCAATATGTTCTCCAGCTCCCTTATGTTTCCTGGCCAGGAGTGCCTTAGAAGCATATTCATGGCCTCGCTTGTCATTCGTTTTTCATCACTTCCTGTTTCCCTGCATATCTTTGGCAGAAGCAGTTCCATAAGCTGGTGTAGATCTTCCTTCCTATCCCTTAGGGGCGGTATCCATATGGGAAATACATTTATCCTGTAGTACAAATCCTGCCTGAACCTTCCCTTCTGCATCTCTTCCTCAAGGTTCTTGTTTGTTGCTGCCATTATTCTAATCTCCAAATCTATTTTGTTCCTGCCACCGACCCTGTAAAAGTACTTTTCCTGAATCACTTGAAGGAGCTTGACCTGGAGTCCCAGGGGCATATCCCCAATTTCATCTAGAAATATGGTTCCGCCGTTGGCCGTTTCAAATAAGCCTCTTTTCCCTTCAGCATTCGCCCCTGTAAATGATCCCTTTTCATATCCAAATAGCTCCGATTCCAATAGATTCTCAGGAATTGCTCCACAGTTCACATGTACAAAGGGCTTGTCCCTAAATCTGCTCTTGTTGTGTATGGACTTTGCCAAAAATGTCTTTCCTGTTCCGCTTTCCCCAAGAATCAAGACGCTGGAGGTGGTCTTTGATGCCTTAAGTGCCATCCTCTTCACGTGAGCCATCTCCTGGCTGTCCCCCACAAATTCGGGAAATGCCCTGTTGACGGTCTCCTCGTCATGAAGCTTTTCCGATGCCTTCTCCAACTCAATAAGCACCCGGTCCCTCTCCTGATGAGCCTTTCTGATTTCAGTAATGTCCTCAACCTTAAGGGCGGCCCCAATTCTATTTCCGTCTTCTTCAATATCAAACAATGTACAAAGGGTTGGGAAGCCATTGATTTCTTCATACTGATCCTTGCAGACTACATTTTTCCCTTTGGCTGATTCATAAAACTGCTTTATTATAAGCTCACTATGGTGTATATGGAAAATATGCTTCCCAATTACATCCAACTCCTTGGCATTTTCCCCTTTGCCCAGGAATTGCTTCTTTGAAAGAATGTCAGAGACACTCTCCTCCCTTGCAGTGTAACCATTGTCCTGGCAAAACTTAAGTGTTCCGTCTTCCCCGTCAATCACCACCATGTGTCCAATGGCATTTATGTATTCCATGGGGTAGGAGATTCCATCAACCCTTATTTTGATAATGTTTTTCTGAAAATCGATTGCAGCTTCAATATGCCTATCCTTAAAGCTGGTCTTTAATTCCAGGGTATCCACTGAGCTCCCATCCTTGATTATCCTAAACTGAGGTTCAAGGCTGGGATTCTCGAATTCCCCCACAATGATCAGTCCATCTCCCTTTTCAACAGTCTGCCCCCTTAAACCCAAGGCCTTTAGCTTCTTTCCATCCAGATTCCCGTCGTCCTTGCCAATCTTGTTATCGGCAATTATGACCAAATCCCCTTTTTCTATCCTTCCACCTTCATGGCTGAACCTGCCACTGGACTTTAGTCCAAATATTTCTTTTGCCTTGTCGTTGTATAACTGAATGATCCCTTCATTATCTATTACTATAAATCCCTCTGACATCATGTCCGTAAATGTTCTAACTTGACTTTTCAGGTCAAAATTCATGATTTCACCCTCATTCCTTGGAATCACTGTTCAACAATCTAAGCAGGGTCTGAACCTGAAGAAGAATCCCTGTCTTGATGCACCCTTCATCAACCTGAAACCTTGGGTGGTGTATGGGATGGTTTTCTTCCTTTTCAGGATCCCCACAGCCCAAGCTGTAGTAGCAGCCACTTGCAGCCTCAGCGAAGAATGAAAAGTCATCTGCTCCCATACTAGGGTGGGCTTTTATGTGGACTTTCTCCTTCCCCAACAGGTCCTGTGCAGTCTCCTTAAGAACCTGGGTTACATACCCATCGTTTATAAGGGATGGATAGCCTTCCTCAAACTCTACCTCTCCGGTCCCACCATGTGCTCTGGCCGTAATCTCAACAAGCTCCTCAATTCTTCCCTTGGAGTAGGCTCTGATGTCTGGGTCCAATGTCCTCAACGTACCGGAAAGGACCACCTTCTCAGGTATCACATTGTTTTTAACCCCTCCGTGGATTTGACCGATTGTCAGTACAACAGAGTCCAATGGAGATATGTTCCTGCTAACCAAGGACTGAAGAGCTACTATTATGTATCCTGAAATCAACACCGGATCAACGGATTTTTCAGGATAAGCTGCGTGACCTGTCCTGCCTGTGACCGTGATGGTGAATTCGTTGGTTGATGCGTTGAACTTACCTTTTTTAAGCTCCACAGTACCAGTTGGGATTCCAGTATGAACATGGAGGGATAGGACATTTTCAACCCTCGGGTCATCCATAACCCCCTCTTCTATCATCCTGTGAGCACCACCAACAGTCTCCTCAGCAGGCTGAAAGAATATCTTTACATTTCCAGACAGTTCCGACTCCATTTCCTTGAATATCCTGGCCACCCCAAGGTGGATTGCCGTGTGTACATCATGGCCGCAGGCATGCATTACGCCTTTGTTCCTTGACTTGAACCAAAGGTCTGTCTCCTCCTCAATGGGCAGTGCATCGATATCTGCTCTTGCAGCTACAGTCCTGCCCTGATTTTTCCCCCTTACAATTGCACAGATTCCAGTTTTGGCTATTCCCTTTTGATGTTCGATTCCATATCTGTCAAGATACCTGCTGATCGTTTCCATGGTGGAATGCTCCATTTCGCTAAGCTCCGGGTTCATATGAAGTTCTCTTCTTATCTCAAGAATTTCAGGGTATATACTTTCAACCTTATCTTTCATTACCTCAGCTCCTGTGTATAATCAATTACTCTCTTAACATCACCGCTTCTGGTGTATATCCTTGGAACCCTTAGGGATATCCCGGTCACAATGTCGTTCTTGTTGGTTCCAGAAAGGCTTGCAGCCTCACTTATGGTCATTGCACCGTCGCTTCCATCACTATAGATGATGCATTCACTACCAGGCTTTGCCTCTCTTATATGGGTTATATCAACCATGCACTGGTCCATGCAGATCACCCCAACAATAGGAGCCTTTTTCCCCTCTATGACCACATAGCCCCCATCCCTTAAATTCCTTGGGTATCCGTCCCCATAGCCAAAGGGCACCGTTCCTATGACACTGTCTTTTTCTGCCTTCCACAGAAAGTCATAACTTACTCCCTCACCTATTTTAACCTGCTTAACATGGGATAGCCTGGACTTGAACCTCAAGGCCTGTCTAAGGGAGAGCTCATTTAACCTACATCCCTTTATTCCATAGATTATGGCTCCAGGTCGGATCATGTTAAGTCTGTACTGAGGGTAATCAACAGCAGCAATGCTGTCCTCAATATGTCGGAACTTAAACCCTATTCCTTCCCTTGCAAGTTCCGATATGGCCCAAGTTAATTTTTCGTGCTGAATCATGTTCTCCTCTGGCCCGGTCAAGGCAAGGTGGGAAAAAATCCCTTCTACATTAATATTTTCAAGGGAACAAATTTTTTTGATCTCCTCCAGACTACCCTTTCCGTGAACAAATCCCAATCTGTTGAATCCGGTGTCGTACTTTATGTGAACAACAGGCTTTTTTCCGGTTTCTTTCCCAAGATCAGCCAGAATTTCCCCTTGCTCCAGGGTGAATATGCACTGGGTAAGGTCGTTTTCCACCACATGCTGAAGAAGATGGTCTGGAGTGTGCCCCATTATGAATACCTTGGCCATGGGAAGTTCCCGTTTTATCTCCATGGCTTCGTTAAGAGTTGCCACCGCCAAATACTCCACTCCATTTTCAATGAGGACTTCAGAAATTCCCCTGGCTCCATGCCCATATCCATTCGCCTTTACAACTGCTGCCACGGCCACATCTTCCCCCACCATGTCTTTTATATTCTTCATGTTGTATTCAATACAATCCAGGTCTATTTCCAGGACCGTATCCCTCAATAGTCGGCTCATTCCAATCCCCTATCCTCGGTTACATATCATTTCTCAATAGGTCATCCAAGGTTTCCCTCTTCACTATGACCCTGTCAACTCCGTCCCTAACCATTACCACTGAAGGTCTTGGTATTCTGTTGTAGTTGCTTGACATGGAATAGTTGTAGGCTCCAGTTGACATCACGGCCAGGATGTCACCCCTTTGAACCTTTGGAACCATCAAGTCCCAAATAAGGATATCCCCTGATTCGCAACACTTTCCAGCAACCGTTACCCTTTCCGTCCTCTCCATGCCCACCTTATTGGCAATGACACCCTTGTACTGGGCCTCGTAAAGGCTTGGTCTTGGATTATCGGGCATGCCCCCATCGATTGACATGTAGGTTCGGATTCCCGGAATCTCCTTTATTGCCCCCACAGAATAGAGGGTTATACCTGCTTCACCAACCACCCATCTTCCCGGTTCAATTGTGATTACAGGCTTTTCAAGACCGTATTCTTCTGAATTCAGGGCAACTTCCTCAACTATGGCGTCAGTGTAGTAACTAAGGGGCTTTCTCTTCTGTCCATGGCCGTATTCTATTCCATAGCCACCTCCGGTATTCAGTTCCTTGGTGACAAATCCGTATTGGTCCCTAAGGTCCCTCATAAGCTTGAACATAACATCCACAGCCATAATATGGGTGTCCCTTTCCATCAGCTGGGAGCCGATATGAAAGTGAAAGCCCATAAGCTCAACATTCTCAGCTTCCTCTATCTTCGCCATTGCCCTTTTAATCGTCTCGTCAGTAAGGGGTATCCCAAACTTTGAATCCACCTGACCTGTCATTATGTACTTGTGGGTATGGCTGTCGATTCCAGGTGAAATCCTGAAGATTACCTTGGCACAGGTTCCCCTTTCCCTGGCGGCCCTGTCCACCATTTGAATTTCCTGGATATGGTCTATGACAATCCTTCCAACTCCATTTTCCACTGCCATGTCGATTTCATCCTGGGACTTGTTGTTTCCGTGAAAAACTATTTTTTCCATGGGAAAGTCCACCTTCAGTGCAGTGTAAAGCTCCCCTCCGGATACAACGTCCATGCCGATACCCTCTCTTTTTACAATCCTGGCCATTTCCTTTGTAAGAAAGGCCTTGCTGGCATAAACCGCCCTGGTGTCAGGGTGTCTCTCCAAAAAATCTTCCCTGATCTCCCTTATCCTGTCCATGATATGGTTCTCATCCATGACATACAGGGGAGTACCATGTTTCCTTGCAAGCTCTACCACATCACAACCGTTAAACATCATATTTGCCATCAGATCACTTCCTATTAATATTCTGTATATTAACACTGCAACATTCGTGCCAATTCCAAAACCGGGAATATTGCCCATATTGTATAAAATTTTCGACTATTCTGCAATATTAATTTCCGCACAATCGCATCTTTTTCCTCTTTAGCGGAATTCAGAAATTGATTTCAGGTCCTGGAGTTCGTGCTACTGATTTGTATTTAGGGTGATTTACTGAGTATTCTTGGGTATGATCCCTATTTTGGATATAAAAATGCCGCAGATTCAACGCCTGCGGCATAATGTCCAATCTGAGGTCTACCTGAAGCCCTCCACAGAAAAGTCATATGGCGGCTCTCCAAGCTCCTTCCTGTCAATCTCGATTGTTATTGTCTTGTAGGTTATGACCTGAGGGACAATGGTCCCAGGATCAGGCGGTGTGATTATAAAGTCCACCCTGAAGTGGTCCGCTTCCCTCCTTATGCTGTCAACCCGAATGGTATAGCCTGGGGTTGGAAATTCCTTTGTCACAACAAGTGTTACAACATTCTCAGACACCCTTGTTGTCACTTCCTCCTGGTTGCTGTAGTTCTGGGTTACCCCAAGGGTCATGAAACTTATATTCCTCCAATCCCTAATTGCAGACTGAGTTCTCTGCAGCACAATTATGGCTTCAGCCTGAGTCAGGTTCCTGCCCGGATTGAAAACGCTGTTGCTCTCCCCATTTATTATTCCTTCCCTGTGAAGAAGTCTAAGATTGTTCTGGGTCTCCATTTGAAGTGATGATACGTCCCCAAAGGGCATCTGGTGGTCCTGGGCCGGTCTCATCCCAATCTGGATCAACCTCTCACCTAAAATATCTGCCATTCCCCTTCTTGTCAGTGTACCTGGTGCCGCTATTCCATCAACTGTATAGCCGTTGTCCTTAAAAAGGGAGGCCGATGACAATGTAAAGTCAACTCTCGAAATGCTTCCATCAGGACTCAGCCCCTTGAAATCCTCCTTGGCCAGATATGGAAAGTAGCGGGTCGTAAATTCATCACTTATCAGACTCTTGGACCAATGACCCTCCAGCTTTTCAGCCACTGCACCAAAGGCAGCAGGTCCAGATGCAAATATCAATGTAAAAGCCATTATTACAGAAATTAACCTTCTAAACATATTGAAATACTCCCCCTTCCCTACAGGCTTTATACCCATGGGAAAGGGAAGTATGGTTACATTTCTATTACAAAGAGAGAATCCTCCCTCCAAACACCGTCATATCCACCTTGACATCCTTTATATTGTCCGGATGGATTGCGAGAATGTCATCAGAAAGTACCGCCATATCAGCAAGATAGCCCTCCGAAATCATACCCTTGTCATTTTCCTCAAAGGATGCATACGCACCCTCCCTTGTGAAGCCATAGAGGGCCTCCTGTACCGTAATGGCCTGGTCAGGCAGCCAGCCTTCCTGAGGGTTTCCCTGGAGGTCCTTCCTTGTGACCGCCTCGTAGATTCCCTTCATTACATCAAAGGTCTCAACAGGCGCATCGGATCCGCAGGGGATGTGGATTCCCATATCCAGCATCCTTTTCCAGTTGTAGGAGGTCTTCTCCCTTTCCTCTCCAACCCTGTCCCTTACAATCTTCCAGTCGTAGTCCAGGAATATTGGCTGGATGTAGGCAAGGGCGTCCAATTCCCTGAATTTCTCCAGCAGGGGCAAATCAGTTATCTGGGCATGGACTATTCCATGTCTGTGGTCCTCTCTTGGCTTCTTCTCAAGAGCCTTCTCAATGGCTTCAAATGCCATACCCTTGTCGCCAATTCCATGGATTGCCACCTGACAATTCTCATCATGGGCCATCTGCACAAGCTTGTCTAGGTAATCCTGGGTAGCGGTTTCAATACCCCTGTTACCAGGTTCGTCCGAGTAGTCATCTACCATTGCAGCGGTTCTTGCCCCCAGGGAGCCGTCAATAAGAAGCTTCAATGGACCAATCTTAAAGCTCTCATCCCCAACCCCAGTCCTGTAGCCCTTATTCAAAAACTCCTCCAGTCTTTCCTTCTTGGGCAGAAGACATTGCTCGTATATCCTGACAGTGTTTTCTCCTGCCTGGACCAGGTCCCTGTAGGCCTTGATGACATTCTCATAGTCACTTCCAGGAAGTGCCTCAAAATCATCCGTACCCACTGAAGTGATCCCCATGGCATTGAGATCCCTTGATGCCTTTCTAATCATATCCTTTATCTCATCCAAGGTAGGTGAAGGGATGGAGTCATAGACAACCCTCATTGCATCCTCCCTGAAAATCCCATTGGGCACCCCATCATCGTCAAGGTCAAACTGTCCCCCTGGAATCTGCGGGGTTCCCTTTGAGATTCCCATGATCTCCAGAGCCTTTGAGTTTACTGTTAGGACATGACCGCAGGTTCTTGTTACGCATACGGGATGGTCCCTTGAGACCCTGTCCAGGTCATACCTTGTGGGGAGTCTCTTTTCACCATTGAAGTAGTCGTGATTCCAGCCCCGTCCCCTGATCCATCTACCCTCTTCAAGAGAGCTTTGCTCCATAAAGTCCCTGGTCCTTTGCACCACATCCTCCACTGAATCCGCCCCGTTAAGGTCTGCCATTGTCAATGAGTAGCCGTAGCTTAACAGATGCATGTGGGAATCGTTAAAGCCCGGGACCATCATCCTTCCCTTAAGGTCAACCAGCTCAGTGTTCTCATCCTTCATAGAAAGGATTTCTTCATCCCTGCCAACGGCAACCACTCTGTCTCCTTTTATGGCGACGGCCTGACAGACAGTCTGTTCGTCATCCATTGTCACCACTTTTCCGTTATAAAAAATCAAGTCCATCGTTTACCTCCTTAAAATAAGCCCCAGAGCCATAGCTCCAGGGCATGTAATTTCTATCTCTTTGCTTCCTCGTAGAACACCTTGAAGTTCTTGTCGAAGTCTCCCTCGCCCATGTGTCTTCCCCTGTAGTCCTTCACAAGTGCAATGAAGGTCGGGCTCAGGATTAGTATTGCAATTACATTGACAAATGTTGGTATGGCCGATGTAAAGTCTGCAAACAGCCAAAGTGTGGCTCCCGGAACCTCCCCGAATACCGCAAGAAGAACCATTGCGATTCCTGGGATTGGATATGTCCACTTGTAAACATTTAGTATGGAATCCTTGGTCTTTGGATTCTTTCTGAAAAGGTGTCTCAGAAGTATCTCATAGTATGCATACCAGCCGGTTGTTGTTGTAAGACCGAAAAGGAACACTGAAACAGCTATGATATATCTTCCAAAGGTTCCAATTCCCATCTCAAATGCACTTAGGGTAAGGGTAGCTCCTGCTTCTCCCGATGACCAGGCTCCTGTCATGATGATTACAAGGGCGGTGATGCTGCACACAATGATTGTATCTATAAATACCTCGAAGGATCCCCAAAGTCCCTGTCTTACAGGGTGGTCGGTCTTTGCTGTTGAGTGGATCATAGGTGATGTTCCCCAGCCGGCTTCATTGGAGTAGACGCTTCTTGCCATACCCATCTGAAGGGCTCTTGCCACAGCCGCTCCGGCAAAGCCTCCAACCGCTGCTGTCCCACTGATTGCTCCCGTGAATATCTGTCCAAATGCCGAGGGGAGTGCCCCAATATTTGTTATGATAATGAACAGGCCTGCAATAACATAGAAGGTGGTCATGAATGGAACCAGTCTTCCAGCCCACTTGCCCAAGCTTGGAATCCCTCCACTGATGATAATGTATACAAGCAGTATGTATGCTATGGATACTGCTAGCAGTGGAATCCCGAAGGTGTTTCCAACAGCCTCTGATACTGTATAGTTCTGCATTGTAAGAAAGAATGTGGAGAATATGCCTCCTCCAAATATAAATGCCATGATTGGCCAGCCCTTAAAGCCCTTCTCTATTCCAAGACCCTTCTCCATGTAGTAGGTAGGACCTCCGTAGGGATTGCCCTTCTCATCCTTGGATCTGTAGTATACAGCCAGGGTAACCTCAGCCATCTTGATCATCATGCCCACAAGTGCGGCAACCCACATCCAAAGAACCGCTCCAGGACCTCCTACGGCTATTGCTGTGGCAACTCCACCGATGTTTCCTACTCCTACAGAGCCTCCAATTGCAGTAGATACAGCCTCGAAGGGAGAAATGATTCCCTCTGCTCCAGCCTCTCCTTCATGCTTCTTGAACAGCTTTCCAAAGGTTTCCTTCCAGATGTAGCCGAACCTCGTGAATTGAAAAAATCCTGTAGCAACAGAAAAATAAAGTCCTGTTCCAAGTATTGTGACTATCAGTGGTAGTCCCCAAAGCCAGCCAACCAAGGTTTCCAAAAATGCCATAATATCCCTCCTAAATTTATCAAGATAATAAAATTATAAGCTCGTACTGTCACAAAGTAAAGTGCGATTTTTGTGAAAATTTAAAATTTTTTATCCAGTCAAAAAAACAAAAAACCTGACCGGTAAGTCAGGTGATTTTCCACATGGCGATGCCATAGATTACCCTCTCCCCTCTTGCTCTGGTGTGAGATAGCACAACATCAAGGTACCGAGCTTTGTACCAGGATGACAGTCCTGCACTTCTTAAATGCAGACCCAGCAGCAGACTTTGGTGTCTGAAGCTTCGGCGATCCCTCCTTTCCCAACATTTCACAGGATTCCGTCCTCCATGTTGGTACTGATAGTAACCGCGCCTCTACCTCACCTATAAGGGTGAGGATTTTTATTTGATTTTTATGATGATAACACGGGGGAATATTCTCTGTCAATAGAAAATTTTAAATATGTTGTTAAATTTTGAATTTAAACACAACTTCTAAAACGTTTTCATTGACACATTTGCTGGTACCAAAGGAAAAAGCGCGGATTTCTCCGCGCATCTTCTATCCCAAAAGACTCTTTATGGTATTCAGTGTCATGTTTGTTACATTCTCGAAGGTGTACTTCATATGGACCCTTTCAGTGAACTTGTGACCGTCCTTGCCAAATGTTCCGATGTTGACCACAGGAACATTTATATCCATGATGTCATCAATGGGGTGGTTGTACTTTGTGCCCCATGAGGGCATGTTCTTCTCAAGGGCCACCAGCTCGTGGGGATCGTCTGACAGGGCCATAAAGCTTGAGTCTGAAATGTAGGGGTAGAACATCTTCACAACAATTGGCTTGTCCGAGTGCTCCTGCACAAGCTCTATTGATCCCTTTACAGATTCAAGCAGGGCTTTTTCCTTGTCCGTCTTGCCGGTCATCTCAATTCTTGATGAGAACAGGGACGAGTAGTAGATAATCACAACTGGAGACTTGTCCTGGGACCATTTCCAGGCCTCCTCTATTACAGCCACTGAGAAGTCCCTAAGGTCCATGGAAGGATTCTTCTCGTTTAGGTCAGCTGCAAAATTCCTGATTGCAAGCTTGAATTTTCCCCCGTGTATTGTTATGAGCTCATTGTAGAACTCCTCCCAGGTGTATACCCTGGTCTTGTATGTAAATGGTGTGTAGGTGTGTCCGCCCATCTGGCAGTATTTTCTGTAGGAAGAATCCATTCTCTGGAGCACCTCTTCAAATGCCTCCTCTGCCTTCTCCTTCATCTTAAGGATAACATCCTTTGGACTCATGCTGTGTGTAAAGAAATTGTAGTAGCTATAGGCTGCAAGGGGG
>Ga0334896_1002077_pt1 | contig 14766 bp, 11 predicted proteins | sample GraSluR3_MG_8_FD_207734 | JGI IMG/M metagenome (GOLD analysis project Ga0334896, IMG submission 207734) | Sludge microbial communities from methane-producing bioreactor in Wageningen University, Netherlands - Granular Sludge_27_06-R3 | ecosystem: Engineered > Bioreactor > Anaerobic >... | reverse complement strand
CGCCCCAGTCGAAGGCCCGGGCCGACGCCGCCCGATAGGTCTGGGGGATCGTCTCGAAGCCCAGGCCCTCGTAGACGGCCGGCAACTCGGTGAACAGGACGGCCGGCGCCCTCCGCTCGTCGACGATACCCAAGGCGTGCCGCAGCAGATGCCGCGCGACGCCCCGGCGGCGGAACCGCTCGCGCGTGGCCACCGAGGCGATTCCCACGATCGGGCGCGGCTGTCCGTTCAGCCAGATCTGCATGGGCATGAGCGACACGTTCGCCACGAGCTCGCCGCCGTGGTAGAGAGCGTAGGGCGTCCACGTGTAGAACCGCCGGCCCCGTTCGACCATCTCGCGGAACACGGGCCGGTCGACGGGAAACACCCCGATGAGAAACTCGTACAACGCGATCCGCTCCGCGTGTTCCGGCGTGCGAATTCGGCATTCCGACGGGTCGAGATCGTTCATGGGCGGTTCGGGGCGGGATGTGTTGCTCTGCCGACCGGCGGATGATAGCCTGTCGGACGGCGTTTGGGCAAGCTCGATCGTTGTTGCCCGATTTCGTGTCTCGACCGATGGGAGGTGCAAGATGCGGCGGTTCTGGCTCGTGTTGGCGGTTTTGGCACTGGCGTCGGCCGGCGGCGCGATCGACGAGGCGACCCGGGCCGGCGCGGCGACGCCGCCGGGGGCCACGGTCCGCGATTTCGGGGCGGTCGGCGACGGGGTGGCCGACGATACGGCGGCGATCCAGAAGGCCGTCGATTCGGGGATCGGCGACGCGCGATTCCCGCGCGGCGTGTACCGGCTTACCCAGCCGGTGGTCGTCGATCTGGATCGCGTGGGGCCGGCGTCGCTGGTGGCCGGCGGCACCGCCCGAATCGTCATGGAAGGCCCGGGGCCCGCCTTCCGGTTCGTCGGCACGCACGAGGGTACGGCCGGCCCGGCGACGGTCAAGCCCAACGTCTGGGAACGGCAGCGGATGCCCGTCGTCGACGGGCTCGAGATCGTCGGCGCCCACGACGAGGCCGTGGGCATCGAGGCGACCGGCACGATGCAGCTCGTGGTCACCCGGGTCAATATCCGCCGGACCCTGCACGCGATTCACCTCGTCAAGCGGAACCGCAACGTGCTGGTGAGCGACTGCCATCTGTACGAGAACCGCGGCGTGGGGCTTTTTTTGGACCACGTCGACCTGCACCAGATCAACGTGACCGGCTCGCACGTCAGCTACAACGCGGCCGGAGGGATCGTGGTCCGGGGGGGCAACGTGCGCAACCTGCAAGTGACCGGCTGCGACGTCGAGGGCAACATGCCGCTCGAGGCCGACCGGGCCGCCGACCCACCCACGGCCAACATCCTCATCGACTGCACGGGCGGAACGGCGGGCACGGCCGAGGTGGCCATCACCGGCTGCACCATCCAACACACCCACGCGGCCAACGACTCGGCCAACATCCGCTTCGTGGGGCTCGACGCGGGCGACCGGCGCTGGGGCCACTTGGTGATCGCCAACAACGTCATGAGCGACGTCCAGATCAACGTCGACGTCCAACTCGCCCGGGGCGTGAGCATCGTGGGCAACACGTTCTGGAAGGGCGTTCAGCACAATCTTCGCGTGGTCGACAGCACGAACGTGGTCATCGGGCCCAACGTGATGGACCGCAATCCCCGCTATCAAGACCAGGCCCAGGCCGACGACGGCGTGTTGATCCGGGGCTGCCAGGATTGCACGATCGCGGGCCTGCACCTCAACGGCGTGCGCCGCAAGTCGGCCGGGCTGATCCTCGAAGACTGCCGGCGCATGAACGTCACCGGCTGCACGATCCTCGACTGCGACAACGCCGGCATGTTGCTGAAGAACGTGACCGAGAGCCGGATCTCCGACTGCCTGATCCGCAACGAGCTGCCCGACGCCGAGGGCTGGCGCCCGGTGCGGATCGAGGGCGGCGCCAAGCTGCTTTTCGACAGCCCGGCCGAATACGGCCTGCCGGCTCGCAAGAGCCCGTAGCCGATCCCGAGGGGGCGGAAAGCGGGAAGCCGAGATGATAACCACAAAGGGCACGAAGGGCACCAAGAGGCAGATCGTCAGGCTCATCCGCGGGCGCCGGGCGGGCGCGCGAGGCCGCCCGGGGGTTTTTGGTCAACGGGTCATCGCATTTTCCAGTCGGTGCCCCCAAGCGGAGGAGGAGTCGATCGTCGGCGGGTCGGGATGGAGCCGCGGTTTTGGTCAACGGTTCGTGGTTTTTCCATCTCTTACCCCCGATCGAAGCAGGTTCTGGGAAAAAACGTGTGGACGCGGAGACGCGAAGGCCCTTGGAGCCTTGGCGTATCGCTCCTGCCCGCCGTGCGCGCGTGTTGTGGGGCACGTTGGAAACGTGCCCCACCACGAGGGGGGCGACGAGGAGTGGTTTCCGCCGATCTCCCCGTGCCCCCGGGCAGGGGACGGGCGCGAGAAACCCCGTCATCTATACCTATGTACACATATCATGCCCGACGGGCCGCAGCGCGTCAATGGACAAAATGGCCACCCCCCGCGTGACGGCAACGGGTCGGCGACTTGCGCGACGACGGCCCACGCGAGTCCCGGCCGTCAGGGTGTTGCGTGCACGGACTCGCGCGGCGCGACCCGCACCGCGAAGACCGAGGTCGTCTTTCCTACGGGCCCGACGCCCAGCACCACATAATGGCCGTGGGGGGCGGCGACCTCCGTCTGAAGGCGGACGAGCCCCCGACGTTCCGTCGCCCCGGCCGCGGCGTCGTCGCCTTGTCCTGGCCGGGCAGTCGCCTGCTCGGCCGAGACCTGGATCGCCAGGCGGAATGTGCCGTCGCGATCGTCGAGTTGGCCCGAGACATCGAGATCGACCGGGCTTCGGTCGAACGTCGCCCGGTAGCGGACCTTGAACGTACCGTGGGGCAACGTGTCGACGGCGATCTCGGCGACCTGGCGAGGGTCGCTCACGCCAAGCTTCGACAACTCGGCAAGCAACTGCTCGAGATCGTCGGCCGGCGCGGGAAGATCATCGTCGGTCAAGCCGGTGGCCAACCACACGACGCGGACGCGAAATGTGGTAGTGGGGCCGGGGGCGGGGCGCTGGCGGGTGTCGCTCTCGTCGAGCCGCAGCAACAGGGCCTCGATCACTTCCAAGTCCCTTGCGGGCCCCGAGGCCACAAGCGAGTTGGTTCTCGGATCGGTGGAAACCTTGATCCGCCGCCGGTCACTCAGCTCCGAGATGATCTTCGCCGCGTTTTTCACGTCGGTGTGGATCAGTCGGAAGACCTTGAGCTGGTCGGGCTCTTCGGGCTCGAACGCGACGTCCAGGGCCTCCAGCAGGGCGGCCACGCGCTCGTGCACGTACGGCGGAGCCACCACGACGACCGCCCCGTCGCCGCGCATGGCCATCTGGGCCTCCGGCACCACGGTCCGGGCGACCTGAAAGACCGTATTGGCGCCGACGTGCTCGAGGCGGTAGACCCTGGCGACGTCGTCGCGCGGCTCCGGCGTTGCCGACGCCCTTTCCCGCGGCGTGTGTTGGGGGGTGGCCTCTTCCGAGGGGGCGTCGACCGTCTGGAGCAATTCGGCCACGCGGCGTTGTGTCTCGTTGGGTCCCACGATGAGGACGGCGTTCGACTTTTCGTCGACGTGCAACCGCGAGGGGGCGTCGTCGCCTTTGCCGAAATACCGCGAAAGCAGCCTGGCCGCCGTTTCGGCCCGCATTTCCTTGAGCGGATAGACCTCGATGCGGGTCTTGCCGGCCCCGTCGGTCGGGGCTGCCGCGGCGTCGGCGCCGCTGGGTTGGGCGGGTGTCGTCTGCGCTTCGGGCGCCGAGGCGGCCATGAGGATTGCCATCGCCGCGCCCAGTGCGCAAACCTTCGATCTCAGAGAGCTTCGTGTGGTCATGGCTGACTCCTGAGTCGTGAGGAAGGAACAACGGGAAACGGTCGAAGCCGCGGACCTTCCGGGAACGCACCTTGTATTTTACTTGACAGACCCGCGATCGGGCCATCGGGTACGCGGATTCCTGGCGCATGCCGCCGGGCCTTTCGCATCGTCATCGCGACTGATATCCTTGGAGGCGACAACAACCACACGAAATCCGAAGGAAAGGCAAGTCATGGCCGATCTATCCGGCAAGGTGGCCGTCGTCACCGGGGGCGGCGGCATCCTCTGTAGCGCGATGTGCAAAGCCCTGGGCGCGAGCGGGGCCACGGTCGCCGTGCTCGATTTGAACCGGGAGGCGGCCCAGAAGGTGGCCGATGAGATTACCTCGAAGGGGGGCAAGGCCGTCGCCCTCGAGGCCGACGTGCTCAGCCGCGAGAGCTTGACGGAGACGGCCGAGGCGATCCACCGGCAATGCGGGACGATCGACATTCTCGTCAACGGGGCGGGCGGCAACCGTCCCCAGGCGACGGCCAGCCCCGAGTTGTCGTTTTTCGACATCCCGGCCGACGCGATCCGATGGGTCTTCAATCTCAACTGCCTGGGCACGATCCTCCCCTGCCAGGTCTTCGTGCGCGACATGGTCGAGAAGAAGGAAGGCGTGGTGATCAACGTCGCGTCGATGTCGGGCATCCGGCCCTTGACCCGGGTGGTGGGCTACTCGGCGGCCAAGGCGGCCGTGGCCAACTTCACCCAGTGGCTGGCGGTCCACCTGGCCCAGGAGTACAGCCCGAAGATCCGCGTCAACGCGATCGCCCCAGGGTTCTTTCTGACCGCGCAGAACGAGTACCTGATGATCGACCAGGAGACGAAGCAGCCGACGCCGCGCGGCCGGACGATCCTGGCCCACACCCCGGCCGGCCGCTACGGCACGCCCGACGAGCTGCTCGGCGCGCTACTCTGGCTGGTGAGCGACGAGGCGGCGTTCGTGACCGGCACGATCGTCCCCATCGACGGCGGTTTCGCGGCGTTTGCGGGGGTGTGACAGGGGGGGGCGACGACTCTCGCTTACCGTCGACTCGCCGGCCCTGCCTGCGCCGCGATCATCGCCCGAAACGCACGCCAGCCCTCCAACTGCGTGGGCGTGAGGGTGGGTTGCTTGCGGCGGCCGTAGTCGACCGAACCATCCGAATCGAGCCGGGGCTGCTCGGCGAGGCGGGCTCGGTGTTCCACGGCGCGGAGCCAGCGGCGCGTGGCGCGGGGGAGGTTGGGCCGCTCGTTGACCACCAGGCCCGTGACGATCTGGCGATGGTGGCGGCGGCGCACGCTCGACTTCCTGCGGAGGTGCAGCCGGTAGCCTTCTTCCCCGACCACCCGGGCGGTGAACGAACCGACATAGCGAACCCGATCGCGAAGCGTGGGCAGCAGCTCGCGCAGGGTGCCGGTCGTATCGAGCGGCAGGGGCCGGCCGGTACCCGGGTGACGGTCGAGTGGGCTGTCGCCGTCGAGGTCGTCAGCCCGAGCGAATGAGAAGGTCAGGTCGTCGGCGTACCGGGTGTAGACCGCCCCCAGCGCGGCGGCGATTCCGGCCAGCCGGGCATCGAGCCGGTAGTTGACCAGGTTGCTCAGCCGCGGGCTGGTGGGGGCGCCTTGCGGCAATCGGCCCTCGTGGGTGCACAAACGGACGAGGATCCGGGTCGCCGCCCGGTTCCAGCCGATGCGGCGGAAGTATCGCCTGATCCGAGCGGCGCGGGTGGAGGGAAAAAAGTCGACCAGGTCGAGCCGCACCACCGCGTCGCGCCCGCGATGCGGCAGGGCGTTCGTCACGATCGACCGGCCCCGCTCGAATCCGTGCGCGGCCGGATGGGCGCGCAACCGGCCGAGCAGCCGGCGAAGGATGCGCCTCTGAAGGCGCTTCAGCTCGTCGTCGGGCGCCAGGATTCGACGCCGCCCGCCCGATCGCTTGGGGATGGTGAACTCGCGGTACCGCGGCCGGAATCGCCGAAGCTCGCGCGCATCCGTGTCGAGGCGCCGGGCCAGCTCGTCGACGCCGCAACCGGAGCCCCACAGCAACCAGCTCAACAGCCTCATCGCCGCGTTCCCATCGGTCGGCCATCTTGCAAGCAAAAGGGCACCGCGGACGGGGCTACCCGCCCGCGGCGCCGGCCGCCTTGCACATGCCGACAGTTGCGAAGCGCAGCGGCGCAACTGTCGGCCCACGTCTGGGAAAGGCCCTTTCGACCCGGTCGACGAACCATCGACCTGCGCTCTGCTGGCGAGCACCCCAAGACAGCCGACAGCCAGCATCGAGGAGCGGGGCGCGGATGTCAAGACGTTTCGGCGCCGATCGAGCGCCCGGCGTCGCTTCGCGACGGAGAGGTTCGGACCCGCTGGCTCGAACCGATCGTCGCACGCGGATGCTCAACCGGCGATCAATCCTTCGACGAACGCGCGGGCCTTCTTTGCCTCGGCGAGGATCGCGGCGAGATCGTCGGGGTCGGGGCGGGTGACGCACTCGATGACCAGGTCGCCGGCCGTGAAACCGCCCTCGCGGAGCCGGGCCAGCACGGCGGCGAAGTCGACCATGCCCGTGCCGGGGGTGACCCAGACGTCTTTCTGGATCTTCCCGCCCTCGGTCGACATGGTGAAGTCCTTGACGCACAGGCCGACGCGCACGAGGCCGTCGACCGTGGCCGCGTCGTCGACCGGGTCGAGCTTGCCGTCGGAGTAGAAGTAGATGTTGCCCGGATCGTACCACAGGCTGAAGTTCTCGTGGCCGACCATCTCGATGCACTTGCGGCACTGGGCTCCCGTGGCGTTCAGGCCGCCGTGGGGCTTGACCGTGATGGGCAGATTCTTCTCGGCCGCGTAGTCGCACGTTTCGGCAATGGCCTTGTAGTAGGCGTCGTAGAGCTTTTCGTTGCCGATTCCGCCCATCAGCAGCGAGCGGGCGCCGGCGGCCGCGCAGTTGTCGATGAGGCGTCGCATGCCCTCGATGCCCGCCTCGAGCGATTTGGCGACGGGGATGGAGCTCCCGTAGACCGAGGGCACGCTCAGGCCGCGGCTTTGGACCTCTTCGCCGATCTTCTGGCACACGTCGACGTCGAGGCCGGCCTCGATCACCAGGCGTCGGCCGTCGGTGTTCGTGGTCATGAGCCCCGCGTGCTGGAAGCCCGCCTCGGCGATGGCGTCGAGGGCAACGCGGTAGTCGCACCGGTCCCAGGGGCGGGTGTAGATGCCGACGCGGAAGCCGTCCTTGGCCTCGGGGGCGGCCTGGGCCCGACTCGGGCCGAGAAGCCGCGTTCCGAGGAGGCAGCCGGTTCCGGCCGCCGCGGCCTGCCCCAGAAACTCTCGTCGCGCCAGTACGTTTCGTGTCGTCATGGAAGTTCCTTCGTTCGTGGTTTGCCGCATGGGACGGTTTCGTGTTGCCAGCCCCCTTGGGCAGGATAGTCGCGCCGAGCGCCACAAGCAAGCGGCCCACGAGTGCGCCAGCCGGTTGCACGGTTCTCGTGGCCCGATTCTCCCCACCCCGGGGCCACCGCCCGAGAAGGCTCGCGGCGTGTCCTATATTTCAGCAGCGTCCGTCCTTCCGGACCGTTGCCCACCCCCAATCGCCGTCGCCTTCCCGAGGAACCCGCCGCCATGACAGAACGGTTTACCCGATCGCCCGGCCGTCGAGGGGTCGACGACGGGCCGAAAATCGCCGTGTTGATCCCCTGCTACAACGAGGAGACGACCATTCGCCGGGTGGTCAACGACTTCCAGCGGGAATTGCCCACGGCGACGGTCTACGTGTACGACAACAACTCGACCGACCGGACGGCGGCGGTCGCCGCGGCCGAGGGGGCCGTCGTGGTGCCCGAGAAACGGCAGGGCAAGGGATTCGTCATGGCCTCGATGTTCCGCGACGTCGAGGCCGACGTGTACGTGCTCGTCGACGGCGACGCGACCTATCCGGCCGACCGGGTGCACGACCTCATCCGGCCCATCGTCGACGGAAAAGCCGACATGACCGTTGCGACCCGGCTTGCGCAATACGATGAACGCTCGTTCCGGCCCTTGCACGTGTTCGGCAACGCCCTGGTGGTCAAGCTGGTCAACCTGGCGTTCCACAGCCGGTTGACCGACATCATGTCGGGCTATCGGGCCTTCAACCGCGATTTCGTGAAGCGGGTGCCCCTGGTCTCGAAGGGATTCGAGGTCGAGACCCAGATGACCCTTCAGGCCCTCTACTACGATTTCGTGATTGCCGAGGTGCCCGTGCCCTACGGCACGAGGCCCGAGGGATCGCACTCGAAGCTGAAGACGTTCTCCGACGGGGCGAGGGTGCTGCTGAAGATCTTCGACGTGTTCAAGGCGTATCGCCCGCTCCTGTTCTTCTCGGCCGTGGCCGCGGTGCTGGTCGGCCTGGGGTTGCTCGTCGGGGCCCTGCTTTGGCCCTCGACCGTGCTGGCGTCGGGCATCGTGTTGACGGCCGTCATCTCGGTGGCCATCGGCATCATTCTCGACTCGATCAATCACCGCGTCCGAGAACTGATGCGCGTGGTCTCGGCCGGGCCATCTCGGGGAGGTATCGATCCCGAGGTCGAGAAGGCGCTCGTCGCATGGCAAGGAACGGCCGCCGCCACCGCGCCGGCGCGGGATCCCGATCCAACTCCGCCGCGGCAACTCGCCCCGGCCTGGCACCCTGCCACGCCGACCGATCCGTGACCAAACATCGCCCATGCCTCGCGGGCGATCCGTTCTCCGCCCTCCAGCCTCCACAGCCTAGCCCGCGCTCAAGCTCCTCTCTCCGCGACAACCGCCGCCTCAGCGGGCCCCCTGGGCCAGCGCGGTCGGCTCCGCGATGCGGTAGACCGAGAAGTCGCGGTTCGTGAACACCGGCGCCAGGCGCGCGGCGTTGCGCCGGGCAAAGGCGCGCAGGTACTCGATCCGCTCGGGCGATTCGGCCAGCGCCATGGCCTCGTCGCTGTCGACCACCACGAGATGGGTCGCGCCGATCCGATCGAAGAACTCCCACAATCGGGCGTCGTCGTCGGGCATGTGGTAGGCCGCCGACCGCCGCGACGTGAGCAGGGCCATCACCCGCGGCTTGATGAAGACGATCACGTCGTCGGCCTCGGTCTGTTGCGCGACGTAGTCGAACAGGGCCACCGACTCGGGCCGCGAGATGCCCTCGGCAAAGTCGAGCTGCAGGTTCGTGAAGCTTGCCGCGTAGGTGGCCGCCACCGCGAGCAGCATCGCGGCAACCGCCGCACGGCGCAGGGCCGGCCGATCCACAAGCCAGGCCAGTTGGAGCCCGCGGGCCGCGTAGAACAGGTAGAGCGGAAAGATCGGCTGCAAGTACCGCCGCCCGGCAAACCCGGGAAAGGCGAGCACGGCCAGCACGTAGAAGATCGGAAAGATCGCGAGAAACGTCACGCGCCGCCGCACGCTCGAAACGTACCCCAGCACCGCCAGGACGGTCACCGCCGCGAACAGGGCCGCGCCGATCGGCTTCGAGTAGCCGTTGTGCCAGAAGGCGGCGAACTCGGCGGCATAGCCCATGCCGTTCTGCAGAAACACGCCAAGCCCCACGTCGTACTGATCGAGATACCCGGTATCGCCGGGCACGAGCACGCTCTTCGCGGCCAGCACCGCGCCGACCAGCAGGGTGGCCGCGACGGCCCATCGCGTGATCCGCCGGTACCGCACCAGCTCGTACACGAGCAGCGAAGGCAGCAGGACGATGCCCACGGTGCGCGCCCCGTACGCGGCCACGATCAATAAGGCCGCCAGCAGCACGCAGCCCGGCCGGGGCCGATCGGCGTCGGGGTTGCCGTATGCCTTCTGGATCACGTAGATCGCCGCGTACAGGATCGCCATGAAGGGCAGATCGGACCGGATGCTGTTCGCGTCGCCCAGGAAGCACCGGTTCAACCCGACCAGGGCGACGATCGCCGCGGCCTGCCCCGCGGGCAGCTCCTTGCGCAGCACGAGAAACACGAACAGCAGAAACACCAGCAGCGCGGCGATCATGACCGGCTTCATGGCCTCGAGGTCGGGCCCGTAAACCAGGCAGACCGGCGCCAGCAGCAGGGGGCAGACGGGCGGATAGGTGGGGGGCCCGACCGTGGCATAGTCGGGGTTGTAGACGTAGCCCGTCTCGGCATAGGGTCGTCCTTCGGCCAGGTTCCTGGCGTGGGCGACGTACATGGCGAAGTCGCCGCCCCAATCCTGCCCCGGGCGCAGCGCCCCGACATGCACCATCCCGACCACCAGCAAGACGCCGAGAACCAGCGCGACTGGCCATTTCTCCGACATGGGCATCCCCCTCGATACGATCGGCGCAACCGCTCGGCGGCGCGACAAGGCCGCCGCGAACGGACGAGCAAGTATAGGGCGCCGTTGTTCGGGTCGCCGCCCGGCCGAGCGTGCGCGACCTGGGCCTCCGGGTCGCTCGATAGGGGGGGATTGCCCGGGCGTCTTACAGCACGTTGGTGAACCCGGGCATGGCGATGGGATACTTGCCCTGGGCGTCGGGCAACACGGGGGCCGGATCGTCGAGCGATTCGAGCTTCTCCAGCCCCGGGGCGAGCTCGAGGTCGGATTGCAGGGCCTCGTCCCAGGTGATTTCCTTGCCCGACTCGGCCGCCATGCGCCCGAGGATGCCGACCATGGCGGCGTAGGCGCAGCGGTCGGTCTCGTTGTAGGGCTTGTCGTTGCGGATGGCGTCGAACAGCAGGTCGTGCTCGACCTGGTACTGGTTGCGAGGCTCGCCGCGGAACTCCCAGATCGCGCTCTCGGCCGTCATGTCGTGGCCCTGGTAGAGGCGCGGGTCTTTGATGCCCTCGCCGAGAACGGCCGACCCCGTGGCGCCGTGGATCTTGTCGCCGAAAAAGCCCCAGGTGTTGGCCATGTGGCGGCCTTGGGCGAACAGGCGCGTGCCGTCGGCAAAGGTGTATTCCACCGCGTAGTGGTCGAACAACTGGTCGGGCTGGTCGCGCACCTGGCGCCCGCCCTGGCCCTGGGCCGACACGGGCCAGGCGTCCTTCACCCAGCAGCACACGTCGAGGTTGTGGATGAGCCAGTCGAGCAGAAAGCTGCCGTTGCACCAGGTGTAGCACGAATAGTTGCGGATCTGGTGGGCCAGCTCGCTCATGCCGGGCGACTTGGGCGTGAAGCCGACGGGGCCGTGGGCGCGGTAGGCCCAGCAGGTGATGACCTTGCCGATCGCGCCGTCGTGGATCTTCCGCACCGCCTCCTCGAGCGGCTTGTAGTGCCGCGACATCAGGCCGCCGGCGATCTTGACGTTCCGCTTGGTCGCCTCGCGGCCCGCCTCGAGCACGCGCCGGATGCCCGGGGCGTCGACGGCAAACGATTTCTCCATGAACACGTGGCGGTTCCGGGCCACGGCGTACTCGAGATGGATCGGGCGGAAGGCCGGCGGCGTGGCCAACAGCACCACGTCGCCCTCGTCGAGCACGTCGATCGCCTTCTTGTACCCGTCGAACCCGACGAACTGCCGCTCCGCCGGCACGTCGACCTGGGCGGCCCGCTGGTCGGAAAGCTGCTTCAGGCTGCTCTGCAAGCGGTTTTCGAAGACGTCGGCCAGGGCCACCAGCCTGGTCGGGCCCTCGGTCGACAGCGCCTGGGCGGCCGCCCCGGTCCCGCGCCCTCCGCAGCCCACCAGGGCCACCCGGATCGTGTGGTCTTCGGCGGCGTGCACCTTGGGGACCATCGCCCCGGTCAGGGCCGCCCCGGCCAGAACGCCGCCCGAACGCTTGAGAAACGCGCGGCGCGACGCAAAGCGATCGTGCTGCTCTTCCTGCGTGGTCATGGCATCAACCTTTCTGCTCGTCGGGATCGCCCCGGTTCGAGGCGGGAATGGAGGCGGAATCGCGGGGGCGCGAACGCGGTGCGGCCTGGCGGCACGGCTCCCGTCGCTCGGCCATTCTCGTTCCGCCCCCGGCGCGTGTCAACGGTGCACCCCCGCCGCTCACGCGCCGGGCGGGGCGTGGATCGGCTTGTCGAGATAGGCGTCTGCCGCCTCGTTGCCGACGAAACGCTCCCGGTCGGGGTCCCAGGCGAGCTTCTGGCCCAGATGGATCGCGATGTGCCCCAGGTGGCACAGCGAGGTCGTCCGGTGGCCGACCTCTTCGTCTTCGAGCGTGCGCCCGCCGGTCTTGATCGCGTCGATGAAATCCTGCTTGTCCGACTTCAGCGGAAAGCGCACGTCGCCGGGGCCGAATTCGACCTTCCGAAGCGATTCGGGCTCGGCCTTGAGGTCCTGCTTTCCGAAGGAGCCGTAGATCCATCCCTCGCTGCCCTCGAACTTGACGTAGGCCGAGCAGGGCTCCATGACTCCCGTGATCGCCTCGTTGCGCGTGTTCTCGAAGTACATGGGCGTGCCGTCGGCGAAGCGATAGGTCACCTCGAAGGTCTTCAGCACGTTCCAGAGCTGGCCCGACGGGGGCCAGACGCCGTGCCCTTCGATCTCGACGGGCCCGGTTCGCTCGGTGCCGAAGCACCACTGGGCCACATCGAAGAAGTGGGTTCCCCAGTTCGTGATCATGCCATCGCAGTAGTCGAGCACGCGCATCCACCCCGGGCGGCCGAAATTGCGGGGCGGATGCACCCGCTGCTCGGTGTACGGGGCGCGGGGCGCGGGGCCCTGCCACGCCTCGTAATCGAGGTCGTCGGGCACGGGCATTTCGGGCGTGGGGGGGCACTCGACGTCGTCACCGGCCGGAACGCCCACGCGAATCGCCCGGATCGGGCCCAGGCGCCCGTTGCGCACCACCTCGGCCATCCGGTGGAAATGCGCGTAGGAGCGCATCTCGCTGTCCATGCGGAACACGCGCCCGTGCTTGCGCATCGCCTCGACCATGGCCCGCCCCTCGGCGATGGTTCGGGTGTTGGGCTTCTCGAGCGACACGTGCTTTCCCGCCTCGGCCGCGGCGATTGCCATGGGCACGTGCCAGTGGTCGGGCGTGGAGATCATCACGGCGTCGACGTCGTCGCGGGCGAGCACCTCGCGGAAGTCGCCCGAGGCCGCGCAACCCGAGAATCGGCCCGACGGCTTCGCGGCGGCGTAGCTCGTCTCGACGAGGTTCTTGCCCTCCTGCAGTCGCCAGCGGTCGACGTCGCAGACGGCCACGACCTGCACGTCGGGCATGGTGAGGAACTGCCGCTTGAGATTGACGACATACGCCTGGCGCCCCACCCCGAGCATGCCCACGGCGATCCGTTCGCTCGGGGCGGGCCTTCCCTCGGCTCCCAAGGCCGACCCGGGCACGATCGCCGGCGCCGCCACGGCCGCTCCGGCCACGGCCCCCAAACGCTTCAAAAACCCACGACGCCGAATCCCACGATGGATGGACATTGGTTGGCTTTCCTGCTGGAAGGTTCGATCTCGCGTGTCCGTGCCCGGCCTGGCTCGCCCCCTGCCCCGAACGGCACCGTTGCCTGCGCAACGCATTCTACCGCATCGCGTCGCGCGTTCCAGCCATTGCTGGGCTGCTGGCGAGGTTTTCGCACGAGCGGATCGCGGTGGCCACGTCGTTTGAGCACGCAGGATTCAGTTTCGCGTCTCAATCCACCCCCAACGCTCTTGCATGTTGCTTGTTCAGTCGCGCAGCTTCGCGAACCTCGAGAATGGGATCCTGCAACAGGCCGTCCAGAGTATCCAACGAAGTACGATAGTTCCTGGCAACCGCCAGGCGCACCTCCACTTTCGGCGATTTCGCCAGTTCCCGCAGCAATCGGGGATCGGCATCAGCCCAAGATCCAAGACGAACCTGTTCAGCTTTCGACAGTGTTTCCAATCGCGACCACGGGGGCATGTTCATCGCTCGAATGATCTCCTGAGCGAAGCGGACCGTGCGTGGAGGCGGCCGGAGCAAGAGCCGTGGTGATACCAGGAGGAACTCTCGGATCGCCCATTCAGCCCTTCCGCCTTCCGTAAGGATGTTCTCCGAAACCTTGACGATCCCCGTCTGAGGCCCAGGGCGATCAGAAGATTCAACAGCCCGAATCACCACGTTGTCAGGCACTGCGAGCTCAAGACCTCGATCGGATTCAAGATAGGCAAAGAGCTGAACAGTCAATTCCCGTTGCACCTCGGGAGCCAACGTCTTCCGCCACGTACGCGGAAGTGACTCGAGCACGGCATAATCGTTGGCTGCGAAAAGGCTGTCAATGCAGTTGCTCACCGTGGCAGCCAACTCGCTCCGTCTCGCTTCTCGAGCCAGAGCGGCGTGACGCCGCTCGTCTGACGGACGCGTAACATCGGACACTTCCCATTCACGCGGACCTTTGTCCTGTCCCCCCACGTCCCCCTCTCGGCCCTCGCCGCTCGCGGCGGCCACCATCGCGCCGAGCCAACCGAGAAATCCCCTCCGCGGCAGGGGGTGGAGGCATCGCAGAAACATCGCGCTTTCTCCTCTTCGTCCTTATTCGCCCTAATTGGTTCGTGTCCCGCGAATTCCCGGGCTTTTCGGGACACAACACTCGCGCGACCCCTCTTGTTCCATCAGTCCTTCGCGTACTGTCTCGCCAGGGACTCCTGGAACTGCTTTTCCTCCTCGTTTCGATCGATAAACTCGACGCGGTAGTACGCCGCCAAGACGTCTCGCCGGGTTCGTCCCGCCGAGAGCTGGAAGGGCCTGCTCTCCAGAAGCTGCGCGACGGTCAGGCCGGTGCAGTCGTCGAGGCGCATCCCGCTGATGTCCGCCCCGGAGAACCTCGTCCCCTCGAGCGACGAGCCGCTGAGATCGGCTCGCTGCATGTCCATTCCCGAGAAATCCCAGCCGTCCAGCGCCATCCCCTTCAGGTGCATGCCGCGCAGGTCCTCTCGCCGCCAATTCACGGTCTGCCGCAACTGTGCCTCAGACACAATGCATCGATCGAGGCCAATGTCGGCGAG
>Ga0334896_1002075_pt1 | contig 14773 bp, 14 predicted proteins | sample GraSluR3_MG_8_FD_207734 | JGI IMG/M metagenome (GOLD analysis project Ga0334896, IMG submission 207734) | Sludge microbial communities from methane-producing bioreactor in Wageningen University, Netherlands - Granular Sludge_27_06-R3 | ecosystem: Engineered > Bioreactor > Anaerobic >... | reverse complement strand
AAAAACCTTCAGAACAACAAAAGGATTCCTAAGAAGAATAAAACTACAAAAATTAAGATGGACCAAAAGAAACGTACTAAATATAAAATAAATAATTATCCATCAGCAGGATTTTAGACAGTGCCTTTAAATAAAATATTAACAAAAATAATCTTTAAAAAATCTTATTTATACAATTTAAAATACTTTTTTAGATATTTTAATAAATTTAATAATATGCAAATATGACCTATTTAATAGTATACCGTATACATTACTTAAAAATAACTCCAAGGTTATGAATTGTTTAAATGAAAATCTTATCAAAGAAATTAAATAATAAATAAATAAGTACTGTTTTAATTATAGCTATCCTCTATTAAATGTATGTAATATTCCTTATGAAAAAAGTATTTTTTAAAGTTTGTTAAAAATATCTGTGTTAATTAAATTCAAATAAATATCATTAAATCTCTAAAAATCGAATAAAAATAGGTAAATCACTTGTTATAAATTAAGAATAATAAATAAGTATTAAATAAAATAATATTCGTTGAAAATAACATTAATAAAAATTAAAAATAGCTATTATACTATATAAAATAGTTTTTAAATATAAATTAAAAAAAGTATTATTTTTCTGATGAATTAGATTTTTTTGAAAATTTTTCTTTTAAGCTTTTTATAAATTTAAACTCATCGTCAAATTTAGAAGTGTTACCAAAACCACAATTTGGGCAATGAATTGTGTTACATTCTCCTTTTCCACAACCTTGACAACCATGATCTTCAACTTCACTTTCATCAAAAGTATGACCACACATTCTACATTGCATTTTTTCACTTTAATAAATTAAAAAAAAGATTATTTAGAAGATTTTTTATCTTCTAAGTTTCTTTTTTCAATAATTTCACTTATTTTTATTCCTTTAATTCCGCTTTTACTTCTCATAAAATCACTTGTATTCTTAGGCAAATCCTAATAGCATTCCACCTTGGTAAACTATAAATGAAACTATATATGCAGTTATTGTTGTAACCGCAAACATTACTGCAGGCCATTTCCATGAATTTGTTTCTTGTTTTACTGTACCAATAGCTGCAAAACAAGGTACATACAGCAATACAAATACCATGAATGAATATGCTGTTAATGGAGTGAACAGCTTCGAAACAGCACCAGCAATTCCATCTTCATTATCTTCATCAAGTCCAAATAGCGATCCAAAAGTACTAACAACAACTTCTTTAGCAACAACACCAAATATTAATGCTACTGCTGGTTGCCATTCACCAAATCCAATAGGTTCAAAAATTGGAGCAATAGCTGTTCCAATTTGGCCAGTTACACTTTCTTGAGATCCATATTCAACACCCATAGGAACACTACTTAAAATCCATATAATTATAGAAGTTAAAAGAATAATAGTACCTGCTTTTCTAATAAAGTGTCTAACTTTTTCCCAAGTATGTAATATAACACCTTTCAAAGAAGGTAATTTATAAGATGGTAATTCCATAACAAATGGAGTACTTAATCCTTTAAACATAGTTTTCTTCAAAACAGCTGCTACAAGAATAGCTACGACAATACCTAATATATATAATGAAAATACAATAGGTCCTTCATATGCTGTGAAAAATGCAGCTACAAATAATGCATATACAGGTGCTCTTGCACTACATGACATAAATGGTAATATCATCATAGTTAATAATCTGTCTCTTTCATGTTCCATTGTTCTAGTAGCCATAATACCAGGAACACCACACCCAAATCCTAAAATCATCGGTATAAACGCTTTACCATGAAGACCTACTAATTTATGCATAACTTTATCCATTACAAAAGCAGCTCTAGCTAAATAACCAGTATCTTCTAATATACTTATCATTAAAAACATTAAAATGATAATTGGCAGAAATACTAAAACACCACCAACACCACCAATTATTCCATCAACGATTAATGAAGTAAACCAACCTTCACCAAAAAATGAAGCAACAGCTTCACCTAAAAGGCCAAATCCTTCATCTAGTAAATCTTGGAACGGAGCTCCAACTGTAAATGTGATTTCAAATATTAAGTACATTACAACTAAGAAAATAGGTAAACCTAATATTCTATTAGTTACTATTCTGTCAACTTTCTCACTGAAAGATGTTTTTTCAACTTCAGGTTTTTTAACTGATTCTGCAAGAAGTCCATCAATAAATGAATATCTACCATTAGCTATTACTTCTTCAGAACTTTCACCAAAAACATCTTGTAAATGTTTTTTAAGTCTTTCAGTTTCATTAAGAATTTTATTAGAATTATTAGAGTTTTGAACTTTTTCAGTTACAATTTTATCATTTTCAAGTAATTTAATAGCTGTCCATATAGCAGGAACATCTAATAAATTTTTATCTTGTTTAATTAGTTCTTGAAGTTCAGCTAAATGTTCTTTTAGCTCGTTACCATAAACTAATTTTTTGTTACTTTTAATTGGATGTTTTGATGCTTCTTCAACAGTTTTTAATAATTTTTCACTGCCAGTATCATCAATAGCCTCTATTTCAACTACAGGTACACCTAATAAATCAGACATCTTTTCAACGTCGACATATATATCTTTTTTTCTTGCAAGTTTATTCATATTTAGTGCAATAACCATATTTGCACCAAGTTCCATCATTTGTACAGTAAGATATAAATTACGCTCAAGATTTGTAGCATCTATAATATTAACTATAACATCAGAATTTTCATCAACAATAAAGTCTCTTGATACGATTTCTTCCATTGTATGTGCACTTAATGCATAATTTCCAGGAAGATCTATAACATCGATTCTAGCATCATTATAATTTAGATGACCTTCAGCTTTCTCTACAGTTTTACCTGGCCAATTACCAACATGTTGGTGTAAACCAGTCAGCTGATTAAAAAGCGTCGTTTTACCAACATTAGGATTTCCTGCCAGCCCTACAATAATATTATCCATGAATTTTCTCCTTTAAAATTAATTAACTTTCTACTTCAATGTTTTTAGCTTCGTCTTTTCTAAGACATATTGAATAACCTTTTAATTGTAATTTTATTGGATCACCAAGTGGTGCTACCTTTTCTACTTTAATTTTTGAACCTTTTACAAATCCCATTCCTAATAAATGTCTTTTTAAACCAACATCACCTTGATTAGAAAAAGATAAAATAGTTCCTTCCTCACCAGGGTGTAATTCATTTAATTTCCTACTTACCATAATCTCAAATCCTTTAATTTTAGTTAAAAATTTTAACTTAAATTTAGGTGTTCCTAAACAATAAATGTTAAGTTAACCTAAATTATAATATTTTGATAATGATATATAAAAGTTTAGGTAGTAAAAAATTTTTCGTAGGTTGACGGAAACCTTTATATATTATCATGCTCAAAGTATGTATGATAATGAATTTAGGCATGACTAAAATTTTTTATGATTGCCTAAAATATTATCAGTTATTAATAGATTAGTAGCTATTAATAATTAGCTCCTTAAAACATGATGAATCTGCTAAGAAATATATAATGACTAGTTCTCGCTCTTTTCTAGTCTTATAAAACAAACATGCCTTACGGCTTAAAACAAAAAAGAAATATAAAATCTCCATATTTCTTTCCTCTAGTTTTAAAATAGGAGTGTGCATCTCACACTCCATTATTCAATTTAGAAGGTTGATTAAAATTACTAATGAAAAAAGTTGCTGTGAAAATAAATCTACAGTAAAAGACCAAAACAAAATTAAAAAAGCAATAAAAAAAGTATTTAACTTCTTTTTTGGTTGTTGTAAATAATCTAATTATTAAATTTATATAATAATTTTAAATTATTCAGTGAATGCTATATTTATAAGATCACTAATACTAATTTTAATTAATAATACAAACATTACAAATACTAATTTTTATGAATAATAATAAAATACTATATTTTCTATTTTTAAGATAAAATTATTTAAGTGCATAAAATAAAAATATTTATTAAAATAATTAATCTAAATTTTTTTATAATTTTTTGGTGATTAAATGAAAGGAATAATATTAATCATGGATGGTATGGGTGATCGTCCTATTAAGGAACTTGGAAATCAAACTCCACTTCAAGCAGCAAATACTCCAAACATGAATGAAATGGTAAAAAATGGTATTACCGGAATAATGGATTCAATAGCTCCAGGTATCATCCCTGGTAGTGATACTGCTCATTTATCAATTTTAGGATATGATCCATATGTTGTTTACACTGGAAGAGGTCCTTTTGAAGCAACAGGTGTTAATATAGATGTTGAAGAAGGAGACATAGCTTTTAGATGTAATTTTTCAACTAGAAATGAAGAAGGAATTGTTACAGATAGAAGAGCTGGTAGAATAAGAGATAAAACTGAAGAATTAGCTAAAGCAATAAATTCTATGAAACTTGAAGATTATCCTAATTTAAAAATTATTTTTAAAGAATCGACAGGTTATAGGTCTGTTTTAGTAATTAGGGATTCTGGTTTATCTGATAAGGTAAGTGATGCTGATCCTAAAGTAGATGGTAAAAAAGTCAAAAAAATAGTACCTTTAGATGATACAAAAGAAGCTAAAAAAACTGCAGATATATTAAATCAGATTATTGAAAAATCATATACTCTTCTAAAAGACCATCCCGTTAATATTGAACGTATAAAGAATAATAAAGACCCCGCAAATGTAATTATTCCACGTGGTGCTGGTGCAGTACCTACTGTTGAAAAAATCAACAGCAAATACAATATAAACTCTGCATGTATTGCAGAAACTGGTTTAATTATGGGAATCTGTAGACTTGCTGGAATGGATATAGTTGAAATGGAAGGAGTTACTGGTGGAATTGATACTAATCTAGAAGTAATTAGAGATACTATTCTTGATAAGGTAAAAAATAGTGAACATGATTTCTTTTTAGTCAACATTGATGGTGCTGATGAAGCAGGTCATGATGGTATGGCAAAAGATAAAAAAGAGTTTATAGAAAAGGTAGATGAAGTAGTTATGAGTGAAATAAAAAATCTAGAAGATGTTTATATATTTTTAACTGCTGATCATTCAACACCAGTATCTGTAATGAATCATTCTGGGGATTCTGTTCCTGTATTAATTAAAGGTCCTGAAATTAGAGTAGATGATGTTGAAAAATTCAGCGAAATAGATGTTGCAAAAGGAGGCTTGTGCAGAATCCGAGGTTCTGATGTTATGAATATTATGATGGATTTAATAGGAAATTCTGAAAAATTTGGAGCTTAAATATGGATAATGAAAAGTTATTTGGAACATCAGGAATAAGAGGAGAAATTAACACTGAAATAACAACAGAATTAGCTTTAAAAATTGGAAAAGCTCTTGGAACATATCTAAAAAATAAAGGAAAAGTTGTTGTAGGTTATGATACTCGAACAACAAATCAAATGTTAGATCAAGCTATTTCTGCAGGCTTAATGGAAAGTGGAATCGATGTTTTAAAAATTGGAATGGTTCCAACACCTTTAGTTGGTTATGCAACTGAAAAACTCAATGTTAATGCAGGAATAATGATTACTGCATCACACAATCCTTCTAAAGATAATGGGATAAAATTATGGAATTCTAATGGTATGGCCTACACTTCATCACAAGAAGAAGAAATTGAAGAGATTTATAATAAGTCATCTTTTAAAATTGTGCCATGGGACAATGTAGGTAGTTTAAAAAAAATAAATGAAATTAAAAAAGATTATATCCAAGAATTAGTTGATTTAGTTAATATTAATCCTGGTTTAAAAGTTGTTATAGATACTGCTTCAGGAGCTGGTTCTGAATTATCACCAATTATTTTTAGAAAAGCAGGATGCAAAGTAATTACATTAAATTCACAACCAGATGGTTTTTTCCCAGGACGTGATCCTGAACCTAATAAAGCTAATTTAGATTCCCTTATGAAAACTGTTAAATCTACTGGTGCAGATTTAGGTATAGCTCATGATGGTGATGCAGATAGGATGATTACTGTTGATGAAAATGGAGTTGTATCTCCTTTTGATTCATTATTAGTATTAATAGCTGAAAGTTTTGGAGGTACTGTTGTTACAACTGTTGATGCAGGTATGACACTAGATGAAGCATTAGAAAAAGTTGGTGGTACTGTTTTAAGAACTAAAGTAGGTGATGTTAATGTTGCTGAACTCATTTTAAAAGAAAATGCAAGTTTTGGAGGAGAACCCTCTGGAACATGGTTACACCCTGATTTTTCTATGTGTCCTGATGGAATTCTTTCTGGACTTAGAATAGCTGAAATTGTTTCCAATAAAGGAAAATTATCCAAATTATTAGAAAATATTCCTAGATATCCAAATATTCGTGAAAAAATACCATGCTCTAAAGAAGATAAAATTAAGATTATGAAAAATATTGAACCATTGTTAAAAAATAAATTTAACGATATAAAAGATGTAAATAATACTGATGGTATTCGTTTAACATTTAATGATAATAGCTGGGTTCTTATTAGACCTTCAGGTACTGAAAATTATATTAGAATAACTTTAGAGTCAAAAGAAAAAATAAAAGCAAATAAAATTTGTGCAACATGTAAAGATATTATTATTAATAATATATAAACAAAATAAAAATAATCTATTATATATTTTATTTTGGGAGGGATAATAGTGAAAGCTATAATATTAAGTGCTGGTGAAGGGTCAAGAATGAGGCCTTTAACTCTTACAAAACCAAAAACAATGTTACCTGTTGCAGGAAAACCTATAATTCAATATAATATTGAATCATTAAGAAATTATGGAATTACTGATATTCTTTTAATTGTAAGTTATAAAGAAGACATGGTTAAAAACTATTTTAAAGATGGAAAAAAATTTGGAGTAAATATAACTTACAAAACTCAAAAAGATTTCTTAGGAACAGCTAATGCTATTAGTTATGGTAAAGATTATATGGATAGTAGTTTTATAGTTTTAAATGGAGATATTATTTTAGATTCAGAAGTTATTAAAGAAATTATTGAAGAATATAAAATTAAAACCCCAGATACATTAATGGTTTTAAAGGAAGTTGAAGATCCTTCTTCATATGGTGTTGTTGAAATAGAAAATGGCCTTGTTAAAAATATAATTGAAAAACCTAAAAAAGAAGAAGCACCAAGTAATCTGATAAATACTGGTATATACATCTTCAATAAAGATATCTTTGATAAAATAGATAAAACAGAAAAATCACCTAGAGGTGAATATGAAATCACAGATTCATTATCTTTACAAATTGAAGATGGTTTAACTATAATAGGCCATAAAACAAATACTAATTGGATAGATGTTGGAAAACCATGGGAATTACTTGAGGTTAATGAAGATCTTATTTCAAAGTTAGATAATAATATTAAAGGTAATGTAGAAAATGGAGCTTTTATTCATGGAGAAGTTTTTTTAGGTGAGAATAGTATTATAAGATCTGGAGTATATATCGAAGGTAATGTTTATATTGGTAAAAACTGTGATATAGGGCCTAACTCTTTTATAAGAGGAAATAGCTATTTTGGAGATAATGTGAATGTAGGAAATGCTGTGGAAGTTAAAAATTCAATTGTTATGGAAAATACAAATGTTAATCATCTAAGCTATATTGGTGATTCAATAATTGGTTCTAACTGTAATATCGGAGCTGGAACTAATATAGCTAATTTACGTTTTGATAATGCAACAATAAAAACAAAAATCAAAAATCAAAAAATTGATAGTGGTAGAAGAAAACTAGGAGCCATAATTGGTGATTCTGTAAAAACTGGAATCAATTCTAGTTTTTCTCCAGGAGTAAAAGTTGGATCAAATGCAACAATCGGATCTGGTGTTTTATTATATGAAGATGTTCCATCGGATACTCGAGTTTTAGTTAAACAAAAACATATTTTACAAGAAAAAAAGATTTAGAGGAAAAATAATGAGTAATGAAAAAAATAAAGTATTTCCTGGAGTACAGATAGTTGGTGAAGTTGAACTTGGTGAAAATGTATCTATATGGCATGGAGCTGTTCTTCGTGGAGATATGTCATCAATAAAAATCGGTAAAAATTCAAATGTCCAGGATAATTGTGTAGTACATGTAAGTGGAGATCTTCCAGTTATAGTAAAAGAAAATGTTTCAGTAGGGCATGGAGCTATTTTACATGGATGTACAATAGAAGATAATGTACTAATAGGAATGAATGCAACAGTTTTAGATGGTGCGAAAATAGGTAAAAATTCCATCGTAGGTGCAGGTGCAGTAGTTGGAGAAGGCAAAGAATTCCCAGAAGGAAGTTTAATTTTAGGAGTTCCTGCCAAAGTTGTTAAAGAAGTAACACCTGAACAAATTCAACATATTACAGATAATGCAATGGAATACGTTGAACTATCCAAAAATTACAAATATTAAGTGTTAAAAATGCAAATAAAAAAAGTAGTATCTAATTTAGATCCATATGTTCCTGGAAGATCAGAAAATGAAATAGTTAAAAAATACAATCTTAAAAAAGAAGATATAATTAAAATGGGCTCTAATGAAAATCCATGGGGTTCATCCAAAAAAGCTATAGAAGAGGTTAAAAAAAATTCAGAAACTATTTTTAGATACCCTGAATCTAATTTAAATGAATTAACTGAAGAAATAGCTAATTATTCAAATGTGAAAAATGAACAAGTAATAATTGGTGGAGATGGAGCAGATGAAATTATTGACGTTATAGGTAAAACATTTATAGAGAAAGGAGATGAATTCATTGTCCCCTTACCTACATATACTTATTATGAATTTCTTTTTAAACCATATGGAGCTATTCCAGTATATGCTAAATGGGATTTAGAAAATAATGTTCTAGATGTAGATTCTGTTTTAGACGCTATTAGTGAAAAAACTAAAATGATTTTTTTATGTACTCCTAATAACCCTAGTGGAACACTTATTTCTAAAGAAGATATTACTAAGATTGCAAGTTCAACAGATGCAATAGTTGTAGTAGATGAAGCATACTTTGAATACTCTGAAATTAATAATACAGATTTAATTGAGGAACATTCAAATATTTTCATTATGAGAACTATGTCCAAAGTATTAGGCCTTGCTGGAATGCGTATTGGTTATGGTTTATCAAATACCGAAATAATAGAATACATGCATAGAGTAAAACCTGTATTTTCCCTTACAAGATTATCATACATAGCTGCATTAAATACATTGCGAGATAGTGAATATATCAAAGAATCAACAAAAAAAGGAATAGAAAGTAGGGAATACTTATATAATGAATTAAATAAAATTAAAGAATTTAATGTCTTCCCCTCAAAATCAAATTATATTTTAATTGGTATTAAAGATATTGGATTAACTGCAAAAGAATTTACTAATTTACTTCTTAAAAAAGGACTTATAATTAGAGATTGCACTTCTTTTAAAGGATTAGATGAATATTGGATTAGAATAAGTATCGGAACATTAGAAGAAGATAAAAAATGTATTAAAATAATAAAAGAGGTTTTAAAAGAGTCATGTTAATCGGAGGGACACTAATATCCTCTATTGAACTCCATGGCAACATATCACTTGTAATATTTTTTGCTAAATGTCCACTAAGATGTCCTTATTGCCATAATGGAGAAATATTAGAAAATGGAGAAGAAATTTCATTTGAAGATATCAAAAAAACCATTGATAAAAATCTTGATTATATTGATGCAATTGTTATAACAGGTGGAGAACCACTTCTCCAATTAAATGATTTAATAAAACTATTAAAATATATTAAATCACTAAATCGGAAAATTAAATTAGATACTAGTGGTATTTATCCTGAAAGAATAAAAAAAATCCTAGACTTAAATCTAATAGATTATATTGCACTAGATGTTAAAGCTCCCTTTAATAAATATGAAGAAATCATTGGAACAGACATTGGAGAAAATGTTAAAAAATCAATGGAAATTATAAATAATTACCCCAATGTTACATTAGAAATTAGAACTACATTTGTTCCAACTTTATTAAATAAAAATGATATAAAAAATCTTGTTTTAGAAATTAATGCGGATATATATACTTTACAACAATTTAGAAATAAAAATGTACTAGATAAATCTTTAGAAAATATAGATTCACCTAACCCTCATGAGTTAAAAGAAATAGCTTCATCATTAAAAGATTTTTTTAATGGAAAAATAATAATTAAAAGTTCTGAATTTGGTGAAGAAGTAATTTGATTATGGAGAATGTTTAAATGCCTATTTTATCTTTTGGAAGTCAAAATATCAATATCATTACTGGTAAAAAAACAATGACCATAAGAAAAATATGGAAAAATCCTTTAAAAGTTGGAGATAGGCTTTACTGTTATTGGAATTTAGTTTCTAAAGAAAAAAAGAAAATATTTGAAGCAATAGTTACAGACATTGATTTAATATCATTTAAAGATTTAAAAAATAACGATGAATTAGCACAAGAAGAAGGATATACTAATTCAAAAGAAATAGTTAAAGAATTTAAAAAAATGTATCTTGAAAAGATTAATGATGATGATATTTTTCAAATAATTTATTTTGAAAAATTAGATGTTGATAAATGGAAAGGGAAAAAGATTAATGAAAAAGCTATGATAACACAAAGAGCTGATATCTTTTTTGATAGTGGAAAATATGACAAATCAGAAATGTGTTACACAGCTGCCTTAAAATTTGATCCTGAAGATATGTACCTTTTAAATAAAAAAGGGGATAATTTATCCCGTTTAGGTAAATTTAAAGAAGCTATTGAATGTTATGATAAAGCATTAAAAAAAGAACCATCAAATGAATACATTTTAAATAATAAAGCTATTGCTCTTTTGAATTCTGGGAATGTTGAAGAAGCACTTAATGTTAGTAATAAAGCAATGGAAATTAATGATAAAAATCCTGTAATATTATATTGGAGAGGATTTATATTAGAGATCCTTAAACGATTTGATGAATCACTTGAAATTTATGATAGACTTTTAAAAATTGATAACACTAACCCTGAAGTGTGGAATGCAAGAGGAAATATATTAAATGAAATGGGAAAACTTGAAGAAGCATTAGAATCTTATGATAAAGCATTAGAATTATGTCTTGATGATTCAGATATTGATGCATCAGCACAAAACAGAAAAGGTAATGCATTAATAGAACTTGGAAGATACGAAGAAGCTCTTGAGTGTTTTGATAAAGCTATTGAACTTGAAAAAGAAAATGTTGATTTTTTATTAAATAAAGGTGTGGTTTTAATGGAACTTGGTAGATTTGATGAAGCTTTATATTCTTTTACCCGAGTACTAACCATTAAACCAGATGATGAAGATGCACAATTCCTCAAAGAAGAATGTCTTGAAAACTTATAGCTATTTTTTAAATTTTTTAACTAAAGAAATCCCCCAAGAAGTCATCTCATTAGCTTTTTCTTGAGAATCTGATTCTGAAAAACATCTAAATATTGGTTCTGTACCAGAAGGTCTTATAATAACCCAACCATCATCTTTTAAAATTTTAACACCATCTGTAGTATCCAAATTATAATCAGTTGTTTTTTCTACTTCTTTTACAATTTTAGACATAACTTCTACTTTTTGATCATCAGGACATTCAATTTTCATTTTATTAGAATAATAAACTGGAAGTTCACTAACAAGTTCAGATAAAGTTTTTTTTTCTTTAGCTATTATCTCTAAAAGTTTAGCAACAGTCATAGCTGCATCTCTTCCATAAACAAAATCTGGGAAAATCAATCCACCATTTTCTTCCCCACCAAAAATACCATTTTGTTCTTTAAGTTCACGAGCAACTAATAAATCACCAACAGCTGTAGCTATTACCTCACCATTATTTTCTGAAGCTATATCATAAATAGCTTGAGATGTAGCTACTGTAGTTACAATTATTCCCCCATTATTTTCTTTTAACATTTGTTTCTCAACAAGTGCAAATGTTTTATCCCCTAAAACAAAATTGCCATATTCATCAATACATATTGTTCTATCTGCATCACCATCATGAGCAAGCCCAATATCAGCATTTAAATCTTTAACAGCATTTTTTAAATCTTTAAGATTTTCTTCTATAGGTTCAGGATCCCTACCTGGGAAAAAACCATCTGCTTGACAATTCAAAGTTGTTAAAACACATCCCAATTTTCTAAGTAAATAAGGTGCCGTTACACATCCTGCACCAGAACCACAATCAAGAACAACATTTAGTCTAGCTTCATGAATAGCTTCAATATCAACATTTTTTAAAACTTCATCGATATATTCTTCAACAATAGAACTATTTTGATAGATTTCACCAATTTCATCCCAACTTGCCCTTTTAGGTTCTTTTTCAAAATAAATCTCTTCTATTTTAATTTCCATTTCATCAGAAAGACCTATTCCAAATTCATCAACAAATTTTAAACCATTAAATTTTGGAGGATTATGTGAAGCAGTTACTATAATACCACCATCATAATAATTTCTAACAGCATACTGAACAGCTGGTGTCGGTAATATTCCAATATCCACCACATCACATCCTGAAGATAATAATCCTGCAGTAATTGCATTCATAAACATTGGTGTTGTGGTTCTTGTATCTCCGCCAATAGCTACAGTTCCTTGTACTAAAGTTCCATAAGCTGCAGCTAATCTTGAAGCAAATTCAGGAGTTAAAACATTATTGGCAGTTCTTCTTACACCAAATGTTCCAAATAATCTTTTCTCTAAAGGCATTCATATCACTTTTTTATTTTTTTTTACTTACTTTTATTTTTATTTTAATAATTTAATAAAGCTATGTCTTTAATAATAAATAGGTTATTATAAATTTTAAAGACTATCTAAAAGTTCATTAAAGCTCATAAATATTTGATTCTTTTTTTAAGTTCATTTATAGAATTAATATCTTTTTTTAAATCAATATCGAGATAAGCTTTATTTTTTGATGCAAAACTAGATGATAAAACCATTAAATCCCCATGAATTTTAAAACCATTAACTGGAGTGTGACCAACAATCATAACATTACAATTTACAAATTTTAAAAATGAATCTATCTTTTCTGTAGTAATTGAATAATATCTAAGCCATAAAAAATCATCAATACCTAATGTATCATAATCTATAAAATTTAACATCTTGTTAACTTTTTTTTCTGAGTCTATTTTAGGTGATGGGCCTGCATGAGATATAAAGACTTTATTATCTGTTTTTGCAAAAATAGCTAAAGATTCAAAAAACTTAATATATTCTTTTAATGGTTCCATAGAACCATATTTATTTTTAATCAGTTTCTCAAAAAATTCTTTTTGGTTTAAACCACCTTTATATATATTAATGTTTTTTATATGAGATAATTCATGATTACCTAACAATAAATGAAAATTATCATATTTTTCATTTTTTTCAATTACATCATTTAATATTTCTATAGAATAATCTTTACCACCACAATTATGAATTAAATCTCCAGTAAAAATTATGTGATTATTTGGATTTTTAAAGTTCCATAAATCAATATATTTTTTATAGTCCTTTAAATTTCCATGTAAATCTGTTACAACAATTAATCGTCCTTTTTTTGAAAATTCAATATAATTATTGTTTATTGATTTTTTTGAAATATTTTCCCCTCAAAATTTAGAGTTTTATTAAAAATTACTTTTAATTTTATAATTTAAAAATCAATTTATTATTTTTATTGAATTTCCATTAGATACAATTACACAAATTCAATTTATCACATGCTTATTTTATTTTTCAAATGCTCTATTTCAAAAAACCAATAACACATTAGAGTTGAAAATATGAATATGAATGATGAAGAAATACTTAACGATTTAAAAACAAGTAGAAATTTATCAAAAGGAAGTATAGAAAAATACAAAACAGTAATAAAAAATTATACTAATTTTAATCAAAAATCATTTCAAGAAATGATTGATGAAGCAGAAGAAGAGGAAGAACAAGGTATAAGATGGAAAAAAAGAAAATTAAGGATAAGACTATTAAAATACAGAGAATACTTAATAAAAAACTATTCCAAAAACACAATCAGAAGATATTCCACAATGATTCAATCAATATACAGTCAACATGAAATAGAACTGCATAATTTGCCTCGCATAAGTGAAAAAAATATGCATGAATTTCCACCATTAAGTTTTGAAGATTTACCTGATAAAGAAATAATTAAATTAGCAATAAAAATAGCAGATCCTTTAATGAGAGCAATAATATTATTCATGAGTAGTTCAGGTTGTGCAAGAAAAGAAACATTAAACATGACAATTCAAGATTTTATAAATGCAACAAAAGAATATCATTATCAAAATAACATTTATGCTGTTATAAATGAACTGAAAAATAAAGAATATATTGTACCTATGTTTAAAATTAAAAGAAGAAAAACAGCTAAATACTATTTTACTTTTTGCACTCCAGAAGCAACAACAGAAATAATAAATTATTTAAAAACAATTAACAGAGAATTAAAAAATCATGATAAACTATTTAAAATACATATAGATTACTTCACGGTGAGGTTGTAAAGTTTTGTGGAGTTTTTTGTTAAAGTTGGTTTTTTGTCATTTTAAGTGCTAGGTATTCTAGTAGTCCTTGTGTTGTTTTGTATTTTTTCTTGTTTTGGTGTTTTGTGCTGTTGCTGTACCATTGTTCTGCTTGATTTGATGTTCTTGGTATGAAATTGTTTCTTGTGTAGTTTGTGAGTCTTTGGAAGTCTGGAATT
>Ga0334896_1002071_pt1 | contig 14785 bp, 10 predicted proteins | sample GraSluR3_MG_8_FD_207734 | JGI IMG/M metagenome (GOLD analysis project Ga0334896, IMG submission 207734) | Sludge microbial communities from methane-producing bioreactor in Wageningen University, Netherlands - Granular Sludge_27_06-R3 | ecosystem: Engineered > Bioreactor > Anaerobic >... | reverse complement strand
ATTGAAAAAATACTTGTTGATTTATTTATAGAAATAGAAAGAATAAATTTAATTAATCAAAATGAATATTTAGAAATTATAGCGAATATACTTTTAAATAATCGTATTAATATATCTGAAATGATTGATTATGCTTATAATAGAAAGATAGTAAGTAAGATAAATAAAATATTAAAAGAAGTAAGGGAAATCCACTAATGCGACATTATTATATTATGTCGCATTAGTGGATTATTTTACAATTGATTAAAAAGAAATGCTTTGCAAAAAATTGGATAATAAAAAAACATAAAGAATTAAAAGCAGACCCTTTATTAATAGAGAAGGCTATTTATGCTTTTGAGCTACTTGGAACCCTGGTTAACAGTGGTGTGGAACTTATTTTCAAGGGTGGAACCGGGTTAATTTTACTTTTACCTGAAATTAAAAGGCTATCAATAGATATTGATATAGTTAGTCGGTCAAAAGAAGAGGATTTACTTAAGTCAATAGATGCAATAGTTACCGCAGGCGTATTTAACAGATGTGAAGAAGATATTCGTATTTTTAATAGAAAGATAGATAAAAAACATTATAAGTTTTCTTATGATTCAATCATAGAAAACAGGCAATCTTATATACTTTTGGATATTGTTTCCTCAGATTATTCATTTATAAACACCACAGAGAAATTAGTAGAGATTCCTCTATTTGAAATAGAAAAAGAAGTAAAAGTAATAATGCCCACAGTAAATTCCTATATTGCTGATAAACTAACAGCTTTTGCACCACAGACTATTGGTATTCCTTTTGGAAAAAATAAATCTATGGAAATTATTAAGCAACTCTATGACCTGGATAGTTTATTTACGGAAATTGATAACCTTTCAGAGATTGATAAAGTATATAGAAAGGTTGCCCAATCAGAGGCATCTTATCGTGATTTAGATAATTCAATAGATATTTTTTTAAAGGATTCTATTGAAACTTCATTTTTAATAAGTCAATTAGATTTCCGAAAATGCATAGAAAATAGTGATACTAAAGAATTAAGGAAAGGGATCAAACAAATAAAAAGTCATATAATTGGGGGAAAGTATTCTTTGCTCAAAGCAAAGGAAAGTGCTTCAAGAATTGCTTGTTTAGCTTCATTGATATTGAGCAGAAAAACAAGTTTTGATATTAAGGAATTGGAATTAAAGGAGAAGGACATAGCAAAGATAAGAGAAATAGAATTGAAAAACAAATTTGCCATTTTAAACAAACTAAAACCTATTTCTCCAGAAAGTTTCTACTTATGGAATATTGCCACCGAATTAATAGAATAAGGGAAACGGTGTTGTCCATAAACAAAAAAGGAAAGATTACTAATAAGGAATATAGGACTATGTTTAATATTTCAGATAGAACTGCCTTAACTGATCTTAATGATTTAAGGGGTAAAGGTCTTTTGGAAAAGACCGGAATTACTGGTATAGGTATTGCCTACAATCTAACCCGAAATAAACCCGAAAAACCCGAAACGAACCCGAAATAAACCCGAAGGTTGTATATATGTAAGTAAATAAAAACTTTATATTTACTTGGCGATTTTGGTGATTATCTGGTGATTAGAAACCTTGTTTTAATGTAAAAAATATTTTCTATTTATTTTTCTTAATTGTGAATGATCTATAATTCCATTATTGCAAGATTCCAACATTGCAAAAAATATTCCAAGGTTTATTTTTCACTGAAAACCGATAACTGTCAACTGAAAACCCTTTTATTACTGGATTTATTATAATTTTTATTCCTTTTACGATATACTCTATACGTAATACTATATACGATTTTCACTGGTCAACTGATAAATTTAAATTCTTACACTTCCATTTTATTTATTCTATTTGACTGGCAAAAATTCCCTCTCCCCTTGGAGGGAGAGGGATAGGGTGAGGGGGAGTAAATGAAAGAAGAGCATTGGTTGCAAAATAAAGTTTTTAGTTATTTTATAGTACTTTAATTACTTGAATTATAGTTTTTATTTCTTTTGCGATATACGTTATACGGTATACTTTATACTATTTTGTCCTTGCGAGCAGGCTTTAGCCTGTGTGGCAATCTCATCCACTTATACCCAGGCAGGAAAGCATTTTATGGAACACTGGAAAACTGGAAATATGCAATAATGGTAAAGAAAAATAAAATATTATAAAGAGACCTGGAATTTCTTGAATTACCCATTATTCTAATATTGCACCTTTTCATCATTGCAAATATATTTTAAGGTTTATTTTTTCTAAAAACCAAAAACCGTTAACTGACAACTAATATTATTATTTCTCTTGCAATTTACATTTCTAATTTGCTAAAATGATAAAAGTTATAAAAAGAAAAAAATCAGCAATCAACCAGCGCTAAAAAAACTAACAAAACCACAACAATAAACGTAGAAATTTTATACTCTCTTTTTTACCTGATTTGAATACTAATTGGAGTAAAGCATATAATATAGTAAACCTGAAGATATAATGAAAAATTTCACATAACAAAATAAATAAAATAAGAAAGTATAGTGAAAAAATGTATGAAAGTTCTTATATAACTCCGGAAGGTAATGCCAGACAGGAAATTGATAAGAACCTAATCAAAGCAGGATGGGTTATTCAGGATAAAAATCAAATCAACCTATCGGCTGGATTAGGTGTTGCAGTCAGAGAATATCCTACAGAGTCTGGCCCTGCAGATTACATTCTTTTTATAAACCAGATACCTGTTGGCGTAATTGAAGCCAAAAGACCGGAAGAAGGTGTCCATCTTACTGCCCATGAAGACCAGACCGCCAAATATGCCGAGAGCCAGTTAAAGTGGTGTGTTAACAAAGAGACTCTTCGGTTCAGATATGAAAGTACCGGAATCCTAACCAGGTTTACTGACATCAAGGATAAAATTCACCAATCAAGACCCATCTTTAATTTCCAGCAGCCTGTTACTCTCCTGGAGTGGCTAAAACAGGAGGACACCCTCCGTAATAGACTGACCACAATCCCACCTCTAGACACACGCAACCTGTGGGATTGCCAGGTTAATGCTATTAAAAATTTAGAAAAATCCTTTGCTGAAAATCGTCCCAGGGCATTGATTCAAATGGCAACCGGAAGTGGTAAGACTTTTACAGCTATCACCTCAATTTATCGCCTGCTAAAACATGCCCGGGCAAAAAGAATATTATTTCTTGTCGATACCAGAAACTTAGGGGAACAGGCAGAACAGGAATTTATCGGTTATTCTCCGACAGATGACCCCCGGAATTTCACCGAGTTATACAATGTTCAACGTCTGAATTCCAGATACATTTCCAAAGACAGTCAGGTCTGTATCAGTACCATTCAAAGGATGTATTCCATCTTAAAAGGTCAGGATTTAGACGAAAGTGCGGAAGAAACATCCTTAAATGAAATCATCCAAATCAAACCTACTGAAGAAGTTGTTTATAATGAAAAATATCCTCCTGAATTTTTTGACTTTATTGTCATTGATGAATGCCATCGCTCCATCTATAATCTCTGGAAACAGGTCCTGGATTATTTTGATGCTTTTTATATTGGACTGACTGCCACACCGGATAAGAGAACTTATGCTTTCTTCCGGGAAAATGTGGTCAGTGAGTATTCCCATGAACAGGCAGTTATCGATGGAGTTAATGTGGGTTATGATGTTTACCTGATAGAAACTGAAATTACTCAGCAGGGAAGTAAAATTAAAGCCAAAGAATATATTGATATCAGGGATAAATTAACCAGGGAAGAACGCTGGGACCAACTAGATGAAGATCTGGACTATACTGCCAATGATTTAGATAAAAGTGTAGCCAATCCCAGCCAGATAAGAAACATCATCAAAACTTTTAAAGACAAGCTGCTCACAGAGATATTTCCCAATAGAAATGAAATTCCCAAGACCTTAATCTTTGCAAAAACAGACAGTCATGCTGATGATATTATCCAGATTGCTCGGGAAGAATTTGCCCAGAGTAATGAATTCTGTAAAAAAATAACCTATAGGTCTATAGATAACCCTAAATCCATTCTTTCTTCCTTTAGAAATGATTACTATCCCCGTATTGTTGTCACTGTAGATATGATAGCTACCGGCACCGATGTAAAGCCTATAGAGTGTATCATCTTTATGCGGGATGTAAAATCCAAAAATTATTTTGAACAGATGAAAGGTAGAGGTACCCGTACTCTTGGGAAAGATGACTTGCGCAAAGTAACACCTTCTGCTTCAGATAATAAGACCCATTTTGTCATTATTGATTCAGTCGGCGTTTGCCAATCTTTAAAGACCGATAGCCGTCCATTAGAGCGGAAACCATCTGTTCCCTTAAAAGACCTTATGATGAATATTGCCATGGGAAACCGGGATAAAGATGTCATGTTATCCATTGCCAACCGATTAACCAGACTTGACAAAGCAGCTTCTCAGGAAGAACAAAAAAGATTCCAGGAAGTATCATCAGGCGTATCACTTAAAGATATTGTAAAGGACTTGCTAAATGCCCATGATCCGGACTATATCCAGGAAAGAACAAGGGAGAAATTTAACCTGAAGGCTGATGATGAGATAACTCCGGACCAACTGGAAGATGTTCAAAAAGAAATATCAGAAAATGCCAGCGCAGTTTTCAATAATCCTCAAGTCCGGGATTATATTGAAAATGTGCGCAAGATTCATGAACAAATTATCGATACAGTCAATATTGACACGGTAGTCAATGCCGGTTGGCAAAAACAGACCTTAAAACAGGCACAGGAAATCATCCAGACTTTTCGGGATTTTATAGAAGAAAATAAAGATGAAATTACCGCCTTGAAGATCTTTTATGACCAGCCATATCGTTTGAAAGATATTACCTTTAAAATGATAAAAGAATTACATGCAGCTTTACAGAAACCACCGTATTCACTCACTCCGGAAAGGTTATGGAATGCCTTTTATCAGGTAGACAGTAAAAAGGTAAGAGGGATAAGCACAAAACGAATGCTGACAGATATTGTATCTCTGCTCAGATATGAGCTAAAAATTGATAAAGAGCTGGCACCTTTTTCAGAAATCATCAACCGAAACTTTAAGGCATGGGTATTTAAAAAGAATGCCGGTAATATTCAATTTACTGAAGAACAGATGGACTGGTTAAGAATGATTAAGGATCATATTACATCTTCTATGAAAATTACCCGTGACAGTTTTGATTATACACCATTTATTGAAAGTGGAGGCTTGGGAAGGTATTACCAGGTATTTGGTCAGGATTATGAAAATATATTAAATGAGATAAATGAGGAGTTGGTAAGTTAATGGTAGATATACCCAGTTCATGGATTATGGTTGATTTGAAACAAATTACTAAGAATGTTAAACATAATATCGTAGATGGGCCTTTTGGCACTCAGTTAAAAGTCCATGAATTTGTACAAGATGGTATCCCAGTTATCGAAATGCAAAATATAAAAGGTGATAATTTTATTAATATATTCCGAAGATTTATTACAGAAGAAAAATTAGAAGATATTAAAAGGAGCACAGTTTATCCAGACGACCTTATTATCTCAAAAACAGGGTCACTGGGTTATATTGCAATCGTACCAAAAAGTCTAAAAAAAGCCATAATTACAAGTAGGTTAGCTAAAGTTTCAATAAATTGGGATATTACACAGGGCAAATACCTTAAATACTTTTTTATTTTTACTAGAAATAATGGATATTGGGAAAAAATTGCAAGAGGAACAACAATGAAAATTTTAAATATAAGTCATTTGGCAAATACAAAAGTACCATTGCCTCCCCTAACCGAGCAAAACCGTATTGTTGAAAAGATTGAAGAATTATTTTCCGGACTGGATAAAGCCACAGAAGAACTTGAAAAAGTCCGGGGACAATTAAAAGTCTACCGCCAATCAGTTTTAAAATCTGCATTCGAAGGAAGGCTAACTAAAGAATATAAAAGTCCTGATTATTTGAAGTTAGGAGATTTAACCTATTTAATTACAAAGGGCTCTTCTCCTAGATGGCAAAAAATTAATTATGTAGGTGAGGATGAAGATGGAAAAGTACTATTTATAACAAGTGAAAATGTAAGATCAAATTTTTTAGACATTTCAAAACCGAAATATGTTGACAAAAAATTTAATTTTAAGCAAAAGAGAAGTATTTTAGAAAAAGGAGATGTGTTACTTAATATTGTAGGAGCTTCGATTGGACGCGCTGCAATCTTTGATATTGATAACAATACTTCAAATATTAATCAAGCTGTCTCATTAATAAGATGTAATCAAGAGTTAAATAATAAATATTTATCATACTTTCTAAACTCTTTAATTGCTTTAGAATATTATAACAAATGTAAAGTTGATGTTGCTAGAGCAAATCTTAGTTTAAAAGATGTAGCTAGCATTACTATACCATATTATGAATATACTAAACAAAATAAAATAGTTCAGGAAATGGAAACCCGATTATCAATTTGTAACAAAATTGAGGAATCAGTTGAATCTGGATTAAAGAAGATCGAACATTTGCGACAGAGTATTTTAAAGAGGGCATTTGAAGGGAAGTTGGTGCCACAATGGACGGACCTGCCTGCCCCACAGCCGGGTAAGTATTGGGTTTATGTAGTTAAATGTAATAATGATAGTAACTATATAGGTTTTACTTCTAATTTAAGAAAACGTTGGAAGCAGCATCTTAATGGAGATGGGGCAGATTGGACTAAAAGGTATAAACCAAAATATTTAATGTATTGGGAAGAGTTTGATAATCAAGAAGATGCAGTAATCAGAGAAAAGCAACTAAAAACCGGATATGGTCGTAAATGGATTAAAAGGGAAGAAGAAAAAGGAAGGCTGTGGCGCGCAGGCGAGACTGCCGAAGAACTTTTAGAGCAGATTAAAATTGAAAAAGAGAAAATAAAGAAAAATGCAAAGAAGAAGGTAAAAGCATGAATACCGAATCATTAATTTCAAAAGTTTGGAGTTTTTGTCATACATTAAGAGATGATGGTGTTAGTTATGGAGATTATCTGGAACAATTAACCTTTTTAATATTCTTAAAAATGGTCGATGAATATTCCCAACCTCCCTATAATAGAGATTTAAACATACCGGATAAATACAATTGGGAAAGTTTAACAAACAAAAGAGCTGCCGAGCTTGAAACCCATTATAACGAACTTCTAAAAGAATTAGGCAGGGGAACAGGTTTGATAAGCCAGATTTTTGTTAAAGCCCAAAATAAGATACAGGATCCTGCCAAATTATACCGAATTATTCAAATGATAAATAGTGAAAATTGGGTAATGTTGGATGTAGATGTAAAGGGTGATATTTATGAAGGATTGCTTGAGAAAAATGCGGAAGATACCAAAAGCGGAGCAGGGCAATACTTTACGCCACGTTCTTTAATTAAAGCCATGGTGGAATGTATCCAACCGGAACCTGATAAGACCATTGCTGATCCAGCCTGTGGGACAGGTGGATTTTTCCTGGCAGCATATGATTTTATATCTAATCCCGATAATTACACTTTAGACCAGGAGCAGAAAAGATTTTTAAAGTACGAAACTTTCAGAGGCTGGGAATTAGTATCCAATACCTACCGGTTATGTCTGATGAATTTGTTTTTACATAATATTGGTGATATAGAAAGCGAACCGCCTATTACCAGAAATGATGCGTTGATTGCTGACCCGGGAGATCGATTTGACTATATCTTGACCAATCCACCTTTTGGGAAGAAAAGCAGTATGACCTTTACCAATGGAGAGGGAACACAGGAAAAAGAAGATTTAGTTTACAACAGGCAGGATTTCTGGACAACTACCTCCAATAAACAATTGAATTTTGTCCAGCATATTAGAACCTTACTGAAATCTGATGGGAAAGCCGCAGTAGTTTTGCCTGATAATGTATTATTTGAAGGTGGTGCAGGAGAAACAGTGCGGAAAAAGCTGCTTGAAACAACTGATTTACACACTATCTTGAGACTACCTACCGGGATATTCTATAAACCTGGTGTAAAAGCCAATGTCATCTTTTTTGACAATCATCCGGCAAGCAAAGATCCCTGGACCAAAGAAGTCTGGATTTATGATTTCAGAACAAATATACATTTTACCTTAAAACAAAATAAGATGCACTTTGAGGATTTGCAGGATTTCATCAATTGCTACAACCCTCAAAACAGATTTCAACGAGAAGAGACAGAGCGCTTTAAAAGATTTACCTATGATGAGATTATTTCCAGAGATAAAACCAGCTTGGATATTTTCTGGCTAAAAGATGATAGCTTAACAGATTTAGACAATCTCCCCGACCCGGATGTATTAGTAGAGGAAATCATAGAAAACTTAGAATCCAGTCTGGAAAGCCTAAAAGAACTCGCCAACAATTTGGAGAAAGAGGACTAATTTAAATAATTTTTAATATATTTTAAGAAGAAACAAAAGAATAAAAAGTATATTTTTAAATAAATAGATACAGGAGTTAAAATGTTTTTATCCCAATTAAAACTATGGAATTTTAGGAAATATGGTGGTGGTGGTAACTTAGTTGATAATAGTAATCAAATACGTAAACCTGATTTACTGGTTAACTTTAAAAATGGCTTAAATGTTCTTATTGGTGAAAATGATTCTGGTAAAACCGCAGTAATCGATGCAATTAAACTTATTTTAAAAACTCATAGCACTGAATGGATTAGAGTAAATTTTGAAGATTTTTACAAAGATACTACACAATTAAAAATAGAATGTATCTTTCAAGAATTCAGTATAAATGAAGCAGCCCATTTTACAGAATGGCTTGGTATTAGTGGGGATGGTGATCAATCTGAACCTTATTTGAAACTCATTTTAGAAATACAACATAATGGAGAACGTATATTACCTTTTGAAGTAAGAGCAGGAGCAGACGAAAAAGGTAATCCATTATCAGCAGAGGCAAGGGATTATTTAAAAACAACTTATTTAAGACCATTGAGAGATGCTCAAAATGAACTTATACCCAAAAGAAACTCGCGCCTTTCACAGATATTGGAAGGAAACGAAATTTTTAAAGGTAAGTCTGAGAAACATAAATTAAAAGATATTTCACGTTGTTTTAATTGTCTAATACAAAAATATTTTGATATTGATTATTGTAGTCCGAATTGCGATTTGGGAAATGAAAAATGTCCTTTTAATCAAGCGAGAACTCCCCGCCTGTAAGGGCGGGGATGAGAGCAAGTTTCTGTATCTTCCGTTCGTACTTTGATATAATCATAAATATGAAAATCAGGAAATCAGCCCATACCGTATACAAGACCCAATATCATATTGTTTGGATAACCCGTTTTAGGAGGAAGATACTCCTAAAAGGAGTAAAAGACTACTTGAGGATAAAGCTCCTGGAAATAAGAAGATATTATCCGGACTGGGAATATCTGGAAATTGGCATAGACGTTGATCATGTTCATTTGTATATGCTGATTCCTCCCAAGTATGCGGTAAGTAAAGCAGTAGAAGCAATCAAGACCAATACCAGCAGATCACTGAAACAAAAGTTTAACTTTCTGCATAAGGTCTACTGGGATGACAAAGGAATATGGGCAAAAGGTTACTTTGTCTCAACTGTTGGAATAAATGAAAAAATTATCCAAACATACGTCAAAATGCAAGAAGAGGAAGATACAGGACAAGCGCAGCTTGAATTTTAAGAGCACCACGCCTGTAAGGGCGTGGGTGTCTATAAATAAATTTTTTGATGATATAGAAGAGCAAGATGGTAAGATTATAAGAAGTAATTTGAATAGTTATATTCATGAATTCCTTGGAAATACAGAAATACAAACTAAATTCGATGTGACTCCTCAAAAATTAAAGAATATTCTAGAATTATTAAAACTATCTTTTGATGAAGAATTTGCTCCAGGTCTCGGTAGTCAAAATCTTTTATTTATAGCTTCTGAACTTCTTAATTTAGATAGAAGTAATTGGTCTGGATTACGATTGGGTTTAATTGAGGAATTAGAAGCTCACCTTCATCCACAAGCTCAATTAAGAATAATTAGTTTTCTGCAAAAATTTATTGAACAAAAGAAGCAGGAAAATAGAACTATACAGATAATTTTAACTACTCATAGCCCTAATCTTGGTTCCAAGGTTGATTTAGAAAATATATTAATTTGTTCAAATGATGATATTTTTCCCATGGGAAATAATTATACAAAATTAAAGAAAGAAGATTATCGCTTTTTGCAGAGATTTCTTGATGTTACTAAGGCCAACTTATTTTTTGCGACAGGAGTTATTTTAGTTGAAGGTTTTTCGGAAGAATTAGTTCTACCAGTATTGGCAAGAAAAATTGGCTGTGATTTAACCAAGAATGGGGTATCCATTGTAAATGTTGGAGGAGTAGCATTTTTAAGATACTCCAAAATATTTCAAAGAAAAGATGATAAAATTATGAAAACACCAGTGTCAATAGTAACTGATTTAGACTTAAAGCCGGAAGAGGAAAACAAATCAGAAAATGGAAAAACAAAGAAAAGTATCAAAAATGAGAAAAAATGTAAAAAATATGAAGGAGATAATGTAAAGATTTTTATCTCTCCTCATTGGACTTTTGAATATTGTATTTCTTCTTCAGAGATATTAAGAAAAATATTTTATAAATCTGTATTGTTTGCATTTAAAGAATATAAAGATTATTCAAAAGAAGAATTGATAGAAAAAATTGACAAAATTATTTCAGATATTGATTTACAATTTAATTCCTGGCAAAAAGAAAATATTCAGGAAATAATATATAAGCAAATATTAGGAGAAGAAAAAATTGACTTATTCCCTAAGACAAAAATACCTAAACCAATTATTGCTCAGTATTTCGTAAATTTATTGGACCAGGATGAATCTATAGATAAAAATACGATTGAGAATGACCAGAATATTAAATATTTAATCAATGCCATTAAATATACCTCAGGAGAAAAAATTGAAGATTCAAATAACTGATGAAGATATCAATTATACTGAGAAGATATTATTGCCGAAAAATACACATTTTGATCATGAGAGAAAGCAATTTATAAGAAATCTTGATACGATAGATCTGCAAGCCGTTCCCGGTAGTGGGAAAACTACCGCACTTCTTGCAAAACTTCTTATTCTAGAAAAACATCTTCCTTTCAATGATGGTTCTGGTATCTTAGTCATTTCCCATACGAATGCCGCAGTTGACGAAATTAAAAAAAGAATAGGTATATATTGTACTAAATTATTTGAATATCCAAATTTTGTAGGAACAATACAAAGTTTTGTAGATAATTTTTTAGCAATTCCATTTTATAAGAATGAATATAAAAAAAGCTTATTAAGAATTGATAATGAGATTTACAAGGAAAGAGTTTATATTCCCTATGATGCATATGTATGGCTTAACAAGCATAAATATCAGAAGTATGAAGTATTATATAAGTCTCCTTTAAATGAAAATGATGAGCTTGAGGTAAATATCAATAAGAATACAAAGACATATAAAGCACTTTACAAAATGAAAAAAGATTTAATGGATAAAGGTATTTTATCTTTTTCAGATGCCTACATTTTTGCAAGGAAATATATTAATAAATATCCGATTATTAAATTAATACTCCAAAATCGTTTTAGATATGTTTTTGTTGATGAAATGCAAGATATGAATACGATTCAATGTGAATTATTAGAAAAAATATTTTATGATAGTGGAAATAGCAAATCTATCTACCAAAGAATAGGCGATAGGAACCAATCGATATTTTCTGAAGATGATAAAGAGATAGAAAGCCCTTGGAATTATAAAGGAAGAAATGCTTTAAAAATTATTGGGAGCCATCGTTTTTCAAAAGAAATAGCTGATATAGTAAAATGTTTTTCTGTAGACATGCAAGAAATAAAAGGAAACTCATCACATAAGAGCATAAAACCTTATTTAATAATTTATAAGCATGATACAATTAATAAAATATTACCTAAATTTGTCGATATTATTAAACAGAAAAAATTAAATAATGAGCTTCCTTCAGGTCTAACAGAGAAAATAAAGGCTATTGGGTGGCGAAAAAAAATTGAGTATGATAAGAAAGATAAAATATCAATAAAACATTATTGTCCTGAATTTAATGAAATGCAGAAGGTTAACAGAATTGATTATTCTACTTTGAAAGATTATTTATTCAATATACAAAATAAAGGTATTAACAGTAATGGGCTAAGAATGATTAGAGATAATATTCTTAATGCTTTTTTAAAATTATTAAGATATGAAGAAATAAAAGATGTAGATGGGAGATATTATTCACGAAGAAAATTGTTAGATTACATTAAAGATATTAATAGTGATTTATACCAGGATATAAAATTACAGCTTTATTTATGGTCTAAAGATGTTTATCAGGGTAATGCTGATTATGTATATAGAGAAATAAAAGAATATATTCCAAAATTTTTAAGCAATATATTTGAAAAAGATCAAGGATTATCAGAAGAAACTAATGCATTTATCAACAATGATGATAATAATACTGAAAGTTTTAAAACGAATAATAGAGTGAGAATTGTTTTTGAAAAATATCTTAATAATTGTTTCAAGTATAATGGAATTGATGTTGAAGTTGGGACTGTTCATTCAATAAAGGGAGAGACTCATTTAGCAACATTGTATATGGAAACTTTTTTTCAAGGAAAATATGAATCTCAGTGGTTAAAAAGTTTTTTTAAAGGAAATTTTGCAACAGGAAGAGAAAAAATCAATACTAAAAAAGCTTTGAAAATGGCATATGTAGGAATGAGTAGACCAAAATATTTATTATGTGTTGCAGTTAATTATGATAATGTTAAAGACTATTTAGATGAAATACCAGATGATAAATGGGTTAAGGTACGAGTTTGATATTGCCGGTATATATATTTAAATGAATTAGAAAAAGAATATATTTTTGGATTTATTATGAATTTATCACTTTGTCTGTCCATATTAGCAATTATGATTTCCTTATTACATCTTGTGTGGTCTATGTATATTGGTTATCGTGATGGTGGTCATATTAAAGCAAATAGCAAAATTTATTATATTGAGTTTTCTAATTATAAAGAAAACAAAACCATAAAAAGTCCAAATTTAAAAATAGAAGCAGTAAATTACGGAAGAAGGCCAGTTATTTTAACATTTCTTCATACAAAATATTCAAATAATGCCTGGGGTACCTCATATATTGATAAAGAAAATGGCTATCTTAAAGAAAATGAAAAATATGAAATAGATTTTAAACCAGGGGATAGTAATACTTTCTCACCAGATGGAGAACAAGCAGTTGAATTATGGTTTGAAGATACTTTAGGCAGACGTTATAAGGTAAAAAATTCTAAAAAGAACTTGAAAGAACTGTGGAAATAAAAAATATAAATGGGGTATATAATTGAAAAATAACATCCTAGCCAGCTTTAAAATAGAATAATCTGATCTGCCAGGATAGTTTTAAATCTATAAAATATAAAAATGTAATGAAAATATTCCAAATGAGAATGAAAGGAGTAAAGGTTGTACATTGCTTATTATGATGAAGCAGGAGATGATGGATATCCAAAATATTCTTCACCATTATTTGTCCTGTCTGCTGTTTATTTACATTATTCATGCTGGAAAGATGTTTTTGAAAATATTAGGCAATTTAGGAAAATGCTAAAAAAAGACTATAATATTCCAATAAAAATGGAATTTCATACCAGGCATTTTGTCATGAATAAGAATCCTTACAGAGAACTCCAGATTAGCGATGATGATAAGTCAGTTATTTTACAGCTTTTTTGTGAATTAATTTCTAATTTAGATATGCGGATAATAAATATAGTAATCAACAAAAAAAATATATCAAAACAAGGCTACAATGTACTTGATAATGCCTTAAAGTATTCCATTCAAAGAATAGAGAATGACCTCATTAAAACATCAAAAAAATTTATGATAATCACAGATGAGGGCAGAATTGGCAAGATGAGAATGACTGCCAGGAAAATACAAAGAGTAAATTTTATCCCATCCAAATACAACTCAAGACCATATAGAAAAGAAATAAAATCTTTAATTGAAGATCCGTTGCAAAAAGATTCCAAGGAATCTTATTTTATTCAAATTGCCGACCTGGTTTCCTTTATTGTATATAACTATTCTATTTATAAGTTAGGTATCAATGTGTTTTCCAAGAGAATGCCAATAAATATGAATGAATTATTTTTTATTAATCTTATGGAAAAACTAAAAGGAAGTTTAAATTTACATGCAACTAAATCTGATAAATACGGTGTAGTTTATTATCCAAAATAAAACACCACCTACGACGCATTCGCGCTTTCAGTGGTTCACTATTATAATATAATAATCATTTTAAAAAGTCAAATATTTTAGGGTGATGAAGCAAAAAGAACTTGTTTCCATATAACATTAGGAAGGTTTTTCAGTTTGCCAGGCATTTAATTAAAGAATAAAATAGGATAGGTTATAATTGCAATAATCCTTATTTATGTAATATCTTGATATGCTGGTAAGATACCTAATATGTCTAATATGTTTTAGGAAGGGAAAAATGAAGAAAAAGAATCAAGTTGCAAAAAATAATGAATTTACTGAATTTTTACTGTATAAGTCTCCTAATGGCAAGGTAAAAGTAGAGATATTTTTACATGATGAAAATGTCTGGCTGACTCAAGAAAAAATAGCTCAGCTTTTCGGAGTGCAAAGGCCAGCTATTACTA
>Ga0334896_1002068_pt1 | contig 14808 bp, 12 predicted proteins | sample GraSluR3_MG_8_FD_207734 | JGI IMG/M metagenome (GOLD analysis project Ga0334896, IMG submission 207734) | Sludge microbial communities from methane-producing bioreactor in Wageningen University, Netherlands - Granular Sludge_27_06-R3 | ecosystem: Engineered > Bioreactor > Anaerobic >... | reverse complement strand
ACCGATGTTGAAGGCGAACCCATTGTTGAGGGAATTGCCGATAACGTTGTTGATACCTCACGAGGAACAACCATTGAGCAGAACGGAGTTCGCATTAGTACCGTTGAGCATGTGCTAGCATCGCTACACGGATTGGGTATTGATAATGCCATTATTAAGGTTGATGGTCCTGAAATGCCAATTATGGACGGCAGTGCCAGAGTGTTTGTTGAAGAGATTAGCAAAGTTGGCATTCAAACCCAAAATGCCGAACGTGGATTTTATGTTATTAAAGAGAAGCTAGTATACACCGATGAAGAGCACGGGATTGAAATTGCTGCTTATCCCGACGAATCGTTTAGCATTGATGTGCTTATCGATTATAACTCTAGAGTGCTTGGTAATCAGTATGCTCAGCTCATCGACATAAACGACTTTCCCAAGCAAATTGCGCCTTGCAGAACTTTTGTGTTTTTTCACGAGCTTGAGGTACTGCTTAAGAATAACCTCATAAAAGGAGGCGATTTGCAGAATGCAATCGTAATTATGGAGCACGAGGTTCCGCAAGAAGAGCTCGATAGGATTGCCGATTTATTCAACAAGCCGAGGATTCATGTTAAACCAGAGGGAATTCTCAATAACCTCGATCTGCATTTTCAGAACGAACCAGCAAGGCATAAACTCCTCGACATAGTTGGCGATTTGGCTCTTGTTGGCCGAAGAATAAAAGGAAAGATTATTGCAAAACGCCCTGGCCATTTAGCCAATACCGAGCTAGCCAAAATTATTCGTAAAATGGCACGAAAAGAGGCCATGAAACCCCAAATACCCAAGTTCGATCTTAATAAACCACCTCTTTACGATATTCTTCAAATAAGGAATATCCTTCCTCACAGGCCCCCATTTTTGCTTATTGACAAAATTTTAAGTATGGATGAAAACTCCATTGTGGGAATGAAGAATGTGACCATGAACGAAGAGTTTTTTGTAGGCCATTTTCCTGAAGAGCCTGTAATGCCCGGTGTATTACAAATTGAGGCAATGGCACAAGTGGGCGGTATTTTTGTGCTCAATACCGTTCCCGATCCTGAGAATTACATAACGTATTTTCTAAAAATCGATAGGGTTAAGTTTAAGCGAAAAGTGGTGCCCGGCGATACAATTATTTTTAGGCTCGAACTGCTCGAGCCAATCCGACGAGGCATTGCAAATATGTTTGGCCAAGCCTTTGTTGGCGAAAATTTGGTGATGGAAGGAGAACTTCTTGCACAGATTACAAAATCAAAGTAAAACAACATGAATCAGTCATTAGCGTATATTCATCCCAAGGCAAAAATAGGTAGCAATGTTAAGGTTGAACCCTTTGCCTATGTTGGTGAAGATGTTGAAATTGGTGATGATACTTGGATAGGCCCAAATGCTACAATACTTGATGGCGCACGTATAGGAAGCAACTGTAAAATATTCCCTGGGGCCGTTGTGTCAGCAATACCTCAAGATTTAAAGTTTAAGGGAGAGCAAACCACCGCAATTATTGGTGATGGCACAGTACTTCGCGAGTGTGTTACAGTAAATCGTGGTACCGCCTCAAGAGGAACAACGAAAGTTGGAAGCAATTGCCTTATTATGGCTTACGTTCATGTTGCTCACGATTGTATTGTTGGTAATAACGTAATCCTAGGAAATACCGTTCAGCTTGCAGGTGAGGTTGAAATTGATGATTTTGCTATTCTATCTGGTGGATGTTTGGTTCACCAATTTGAGCGCATTGGCGCTCATGTAATGGTTCAGGGGGGCTCGAAGGTGAACAAGGATGTTCCGCCATATGCACGCGTAGGTCGTGATCCTATAGCCTTTGTGGGCCTAAATACCATTGGACTTAGGCGCAGAAACTTCGACTCGGAGAAAGTTGCCGAAATACAGGAGATATATCGGATTATCTACTCAAAGGGACTAAATGTTTCACAGGCAATTAGCCAAATAGAGACCACTATGCCCCAAACCCCAGAGCGCGACCAAATTCTTGATTTCGTTAAAAAATCGAGCCGAGGAATTGTTAGAGGGCCAAACAGCAACGGTGCCCCTGTTGATGATGACTAATTGTGAATTTTCACCCATAAAAAAAAGGAGGCATTTTGCCTCCTTTTGCATATTCAGAAATACTTGGCTAATCCTCAACTTCTTTTTCCAGTAGTTCAAACGAGAGCATTAACGCCTCTACCTGCCTAACGTAGTTGCGCTTATCGAGCCTTGGAGCGAAAACAAAGCCCTCGATAGTTATTGCCCGGTTGTTTTTTTCGTCAATTGTAGTTAGGCTAATAAACGGACCACCCATGGGGTGCCCAATTACAGTCCATAGCCCACGAAGTTGACCAAAGTAACGTCCCTTATACATTAATGGGGTAAACCTCGGGGGGATTATTGTTTCGGTGCTCATGTAGCTGTTGGGTGTTGGGCCTGCTACATATTTACGGGTAAAGCTATTGCGTTGCTCAATTAGGTATTCTGCCGAAAAAGTATTGGCATCAGTGTACGGATATTCGTAAATAAGAATACCTTGGGTTGTGCTAGGTGTTTCGTATGATATCCATGCAAAGTTTGTAGTGTCGAGGTTAAGCTTATACCCTTTTGGGAAGTATGCCGATATACCAAACTTTTTGGCTAAGAAATTACGTAGGCCTTCGGCCTCAAACCTTTTTGCGTTCTGCACTATTCTGTCGCGCTCGGCCTGCTCTAGGAGTTGGATTAGTCGGTCTTGTTCCTCGGTAATCATTTTTTGTATGGCTGGGTAGGTGGGGCCTACAATGTTAAGCAGCGTTTGTGGGGCAGCCCAAACATCGCGCTGTGTAACTATCTTTGCTTCTTTAAAGCTATCGTCAACCTTTACAATAATTATGTTTCTGTGGCTTTTAAATATGTCGGAGAAACTCGAGGTGGGAATCATCACTACGTTAAAAAGGGGTTCCGACTGAGGAATCATTGGGTACTCCTCCTCAAGTATTGCTTTAAAGGTGGCGGCAATGGTGTCTTTAATAACCGAGTTGCTAATAACAACAACAACCTCACCCGATTTTCCTGTAACATTTGGCAGTAAAGTTTTACTACCCTTAGTGCCTTTGTCGCAGCTCTGGTTAATTAATACAAGGGTAATGGAAAACAAAAGAACTAATATTTTTTTCATAATTTTTTGGTTGTTAGGTTAGGCCTAGTAGAATAACTCTAAAGGTGCTAAAATATTTTTTAACAGCCAATAATTAGTGTGGCTAGTTGTTTTGGCTACTGCTAATTTGCTGAAGTGTAATTTTGTTAACCCAAATCTCAAGAGTGTCGCCAGCTGAAAGTTCAGCTTCCTTATCGGGGTTCCAAACCTTAATATCATCGATTGTGCAATTGTGCTTAATGGCAATTTTATGCAAATAATCGCCAGGCTTTACGCTGTATAAAATCTTTTGCTTATTGCTATTGTTTCCGGCATTTGCCACTCTTTGGTGATAGGTTGATTTTGGAAGCGTATTGCTGTAGATACTAGCCTGATTTTGAATGAATGAGGGGATAGCACTTGTTGGCAAGAGGATTGGTGTTGATTGCTCAGGTTCAGGAATATAACCTCTCCGGAACGAAGGGTTTAGGAAACGCAGGATGTCCATGGTAACAGGAATAGCATCGGAAATGGCCTTGAACGAAACTGGTTGGGTAACATGAACAGAATCAACTTGCTCAAAGCTTATCATAGGAGGGATGGCAACAATTCCATGATTTGATGCATTTTGTATGACATAAGCAGCAGCTATAAATGCTGGCACGTAGTTTTGGGCTGCTTCGGGCAGATAATCATATAAATGCCAAAAGCGGGTTTCTCCATCTGCACGTTCAATGGCATTTCGAACAACACCTGGCCCAGCGTTGTATGCGGCCATAACTAGGTGCCAATCACCAAATATCCTATATAAATACTCAAGGTATTTGCAAGCGGCTTCGGTTGATTTAACGGGGTCCATCCTTTCGTCGATATACGAGTTTACCTCAAGGTCGAACATACGGCCCGAGTTAATCTTAAACTGCCATAAACCTACTGCTCCGCTTGGAGAAACGGCTAAGGGGTTAAGTGCCGACTCGACAACGGCAAGGTATTTTAGCTCAAGCGGAAGGTTGTGCCTATCAAGCATCTCATCAAATAGCGGGAAGTATAGCTTGGCAAGGCCAAGCATTTGCCCAACTTGCTCTCTTCGTTCAATGGTGTAAATATCAATATACCGTTTAACGTGTTGGTTAAAGTCGAATGAGATTGGAGAAAGCCGGTCGATTTCTGCAATTTTAACTTCGTAAACCAGATCGGGGGTTGAGGCAGTTTGCCCCTTTTTTTGCCATTTCAGGGTGTCGGGGGCGAAAAGTTCAAGTTGACCAAGGCTGTCGAGTAGCTGCTCTACGCTGCAAATAGTGATATTCGTATAACTCTTCGGACTATGGGCTAACCCATTGCTGAATGGCAATAGCGTTAAAGCAATTACAATTGCAAAATTGATTAAAACTCTAAACGGCATATTAGGTAAAACGTTCAGTTATTTGCTGTTCTCTTTTTCGTTTTGTTGGGTGTCATCGTCGTTCTCTTTCATGCCCTTTTTAAATTCGCCGATACCCTTTCCTAAGCCACGCATTAGCTCGGGAATTTTCTTGCCACCAAAAAAAAGAAGTATTAAGGCAACGATTAGTACTATTTGCCATACACCAAACTGACCTGCAATTACAAACGCGCTCATACTGCTTAATGTTAAGTAAACTAATGTTTAGCAAAAATAGCATTAAGCATTAACTTTTAAAGGGCCGAAAGCAATTTTCTACCTAAAAAGTTTTATTACATCATTTGCATTGGCAAAGAAAACAAGAGCAAGAATTAGAAGCATTCCGGTAATTTGAGCGTACTCCATAAACTTATCGCTTGGCTTACGTCCCGAAACCATCTCGTAAATTAGGAAAAGCATGTGCCCCCCATCGAGTGCTGGAATTGGCAACATATTCATTATGGCCAAAATTATCGATATTAGAGCAGTAAGTTCCCAGAACGATTGCCAGTTCCATGCTTTTGGGAATATGCTACCGATGGTTATAAAGCCTCCTACGGATTCGTATGCTTTGGCTTTGGGAGAGAAGATAAGCTTAAGCTGCTTTAGATAGTTCGATATGGTATTGGCTCCGCGCTTTATCCCTGCAGGAATTGCCTGTGCAAGAGTGTAGTCTCTGCTTTCGAGATTAAGAAAGTTACGCTCTGCTACTGGCAAAATACCTAAAACACCAGTTTCAGGTACCTTTACATTGAGGGTTTGGCTAATGCCATTTCGCTCAACGGTAATGTGAATGCTATCGCCAGCGCTCGATTTAACAGAGTTGCTGTACTCATCGAAGAATTTTGCGGGTTGGTTGTTTATGGCTACTAGCCTATCGCCAACCTTAAATCCTGCGCTATCGGCAGCCGAATTTTCCGAAACTAAGGCTATTTCGAGGGGGAAACGAGGTAAAAACAAAAACTTCGATTTTAGAAGTGTGGGCAAATAGTCTTCGCTTATCTCAACATCTAAAATTTCGCCATTTCGTTCAACCGTAACCGTATAGGCTTCGTCAAAAACAATTTTGGGTGCTATCTGAAAAAAGGATTCCACCTGCTCGCCACCTACTTTCAAAATCTTGTCGCCATCTTTAAATCCAATTTCTTTGGCCAGCTCCGAGCAGTGTACGCCATATTTTGCGTTTTCGGTAGGTAGGTACTCTTCACCCCAGGTAAAAAGAACCATTGAGTAGATTACAAGAGCAAGGATAAAGTTTACTAGCACACCTCCTGATATAATTAGAAAGCGTTGCCATGCCGGTTTTGAACGGTATTCGTATGGTTTTGGCGGAGCAAGCATTTGCTTCTTGTCCATCGATTCGTCAATCATACCCGCTATTTTAACGTAACCTCCTAGGGGTAACCAGCCAATGCCGTATTCGGTTTCACCCTTTTTAAACTTGAATAGCGAGAACCAAGGGTTAAAGAACAGGTAGAATTTTTCAACCCTAGTTTTGAAGATTCGGGCGATTGTGTAATGGCCTAACTCGTGTAAAAATACAAGAATTGAAAGGCTAAGCAGAAACTGAACTATTTGATTAAAAACTCCCATTGCAATTTTTTTGTTTATCAACAGTGCAAAAAAGCATTTGTTGAGTGTTACTAAATTAAATGTTTTGCGTACTCACGGGTAACGCTATCGGTTTCGAAATAATCGCTGTATTTAGGTTTTTCAATGTAGCCTATGTTTTGCATGCAATCTTCTAAGATATCGGCCATTTTAAGGAAGCCAACCTTTTCGGTTAGGAATGCCTCAACGGCAACTTCGTTTGCAGCGTTAAGTATGCATGGCATGTTGCCTCCCTTTCGCATTGCCTCTAGGGCAAAATCGAGAGCGGGAAATCGGTCCGTATCGGGCTCTTCGAAGGTTAAGCTTGGGAAGCCAACAAAGGAGAACCTGGGGAAGTCGGATTTTATGCGTTTAGGATAGCCGAGCGCGTACTGAATTGGCAGCTTCATGTCGGGTAATCCCATTTGAGCCTTTATGGATCCATCCTCAAACTGCACAAGCGAGTGGATAATTGATTGTGGATGCACAATTACCTCGATTTGCTCAGGCTTAAGGTTGAAAAGCCATTTGGCCTCAATAACCTCAAACCCTTTATTCATGAGTGTTGCCGAGTCGACAGTGATCTTGTTCCCCATACACCAATTGGGGTGGTTAAGCGCATCAGCCCTGGTTACCCGAGCAAGCTGTTTGAAGGAATGATTTCTGAATGGGCCGCCCGATGCTGTAAGTATAATCTTCTCGATAGGGTTATTCTCTCCAACAAGGCATTGAAAAATGGCAGAGTGCTCTGAGTCAACAGGGAGAATTGGAACATTGTTCTCGTATGCAAGTCCCATAATTAGCTCGCCCGCAACCACTAGAGTTTCTTTATTCGCTAAAGCGATAGGTTTTCTGGCTTTTATGGCATTTATCGTTGGCTTTAAGCCAGCATAGCCAACCATCGCTGTCAACACCATATCGATGGTTTCCATCTCAACTACTTGGGCAATGGCCTCTAAACCAGCGTATACTTTTATATCGTATTGGTTGAGCTCCGATAATACTTGTGTGTATAGATTGGGGTTGCCAATAACAACAGTGTTGGGTTTATGCTTAATTGCTTGCTTCACAAGAAGGCTTGCATTGTTATTTGCCGTGAGCACTTCAACCTCAAATAGGTCGGGATTGTTCTCTATTACCTGTAATGCCTGTGTTCCAATCGATCCGGTTGAGCCTAGTATGGCAATTCTTCTTTTCACGTAGAGGGGAGTTGTTTCTTTAAAAAACTAAGTACTGCTCGGGGTTAATCGGGGTGCCATTATGCCATAGTTCAAAATGAAGATGCGGACCAGTTGTTAGCTCTCCAGAGTTTCCAATTATAGCAATAGCTTCACCTGCTTTTACCTGTGAGCCCGATTTTTTTAGCAGTTTACTATTGTGCTTATAAACCGAAAGCAGATTGTTTCCATGCTGAATTTGTATTACGTAACCTGTTTCTAGTGTCCAGCTTGACAGGGTAACTGTGCCGTCGGCAATGGCAACAATAACTTCGTTAGGAGGTGCAACCACATCAACGCCTAAATGCCCATGCTGTGCGTTAAACGAGTTTGTAACAACTCCCTTAACAGGAGGGAAGAAGTGCATTCGAGTTAAACTGCTCTCACCTTCGTCGGTTGTGCTTACAACCGAAAGGTTGTAAAGTTCTTCCGACTCTATTTGTAGCCTTAGCAGGGAATCTTCAAGCGAGCGTGTGAAGCTAATTTCCTTGTAACGAACGGAAGTGTCGGGTAGGCTTTCGAGGTTATCAGGACTTTCGCCCCTTAGTATGGTGTGCAAATTTCCGAGGTAAATTTTCCATTGCTGAAGTTCTCTTTCAAGGCTATCAGTTTTAAAGGAGTTTTGTACAATCAGCCTTCTTGTCGTTCCATCGGGATAGCCAGGTATAAACTCACGAATAGGCGTAAAGGCTATGAGAACAGTTACAATGGCGATTAAGGCTATAGCCAAACCTCCAACTGTTGCAATAACGTTTAGGCGGGAGAGCCTCATTATCCAAACCTCTTCAAAGGTTTGATCGTTGTATATACTCAGCCTATACTTATTTTTAAGCTTATTTATATAGCGCTTTTTCGATTTTGGCTTAGTCATAGTTCAACATCTACAAGTTGGTGCAAAGATAGCACCTTTTTATATTTAGCACCAATGCAACGCTATTAATGTAAAGTGCTAAAATATTGAATTGCATTAAATAGTGTTAATAAGCGCAGTGATCCAAAGAAATTGGAATAAAAAAATGGGGATGTTTTGGGGAATGATATTTTTATGCTATCTTTGCACCGCAATTAAGAAAAAGGTTCTATACATAAAAATATTATATTGCGGGGTGGAGCAGTTGGTAGCTCGTTGGGCTCATATCCGCCAGTTGGCGGACGTAGGTTCGAGTCTTTTTCAAGATGAAGTTCTTTTTAACACAAAATATTATATTGCGGGGTGGAGCAGTTGGTAGCTCGTTGGGCTCATATCCGCCAGTTGGCGGACGTAGGTTCGAGTCTTTTTCAAGATGAAGTTCTTTTTTAACACAAAATATTGTATTGCGGGGTGGAGCAGTTGGTAGCTCGTTGGGCTCATATCCGCCATTTGGCGGACGTAGGTTCGAGTCTTTTTCAAGATTAAGTTCTTTTTAACACAAAATATTATATTGCGGGGTGGAGCAGTTGGTAGCTCGTTGGGCTCATATCCGCCAGTTGGCGGACGTAGGTTCGAGTCTTTTTCAAGATGAAGTTCTTTTTTAACACAAAATATTGTATTGCGGGGTGGAGCAGTTGGTAGCTCGTTGGGCTCATAACCCAAAGGTCGTAGGTTCGAGTCCTACCCCCGCTACTAAATCAAGGCTCTGTGTAACACAGGGCCTTTTTTGTTTTAAACCATGTACACCGTTTACGTACTCTACTCGGAGGCTTACGATAAGATTTACATTGGGTACACCTCTAATCTAGAACAGCGATTGCTGTCACACAACCATTTGGCCAAAAAAGGTTATACCGTTCGGTTTCGCCCGTGGACGCTAGTGATTTCTGAGAATTTTGCAACCAAGACAGAGGCACTGAAGCGTGAGCGCTCGCTAAAGTCTGCGGGAGGGAGGCGTTACATTTGGGAGGTAATTAAGGGGTAGGTTTTAATGGGCAGTGAGCTCGTTGGGCTCTTATCCGCCGGCTGGCGGACGTAGGTTCGAGTTCCGCCAGAAGCGGACACGGCCTACCCCCGCTACTAAATCAAGGCTCTGTGTAACACAGGGCCTTTTTTGTTTTAAACCATGTACACCGTTTACGTACTCTACTCGGAGTCTTACGATAAGATTTACATTGGGTACACCTCTAATCTAGAACAGCGATTGCTGTCGCACAACCATTCATTAGCATGTGGTTTTTGTAAATAATTCAAAATTTCCTCGCATCTCATTATAATTCAGTTAAATGTTTTGCTATCAAAAGTTTTTTTTATACTTTTGTGCCGTCATACCGCAAACGTCGCAGGGGGCTTTAGTCCCCTGTTTTGCTATAGTATATTGGAGTAATGATTAGTACGCAAAAAATAGAAGATATTGTTAATGAACACATTGACCCTAGCAGTGAATATATAGTTGAGGTTACTGTGTCGGTTGGTAATAACATTCTGGTTCTGATCGATAGCGATGAGGGAATTTCCATCGACCGCTGCGTTAAGGTTAGTAGGGCTGTTGAGCAGAGTCTTGATAGAGACGAAGAAGATTTTGAGTTGGAGGTTTCGTCTGCTGGTCTTTCTTCGCCGCTAAAGGTGGTAAGGCAATATAAGAAGAATATTGGCCGCCACTTAGATGTTGTTACCAGTAGCGGTCAAAAGTATACAGGTATGCTTGTAGAGGTTTCTGATAACAATTTTGCTATTGAAGTTGAAGAAATGGTTAAGCCCGAAGGAAAAAAAAGAAAAGAGCTAGTAGTTAAAAAGATGGCCTTTGCTTATTCCGAGATAAAATCGGCTACAATTGTAATCTCTTTTAGATAACGACATACAATAATATTAACGAACAAATGGAAAACATTAACCTAATTGACACCTTTGCCGAATTTAAGGAGTTAAAGAACATTGATAGGCCCACCATGATGAGTGTGCTTGAGGATGTGTTCAGGAACATGATTATTAAAATGTATGGCTCCGATGATAATTACGATATAATTATTAACATTGATAAGGGTGACTTTGAAATATGGCGTAACAGAGAAGTGGTAGAAGACGGTGAAGTTGAAGACCCAAACAGACAAATCTCTCTTTCAGAAGCTACGAAAATAGATGACGATTACGAGGTTGGCGAGGAGGTTACCGATGAGGTTAAGCTTGCCGATTTTGGCCGAAGAGCAATACTTTCACTTAGGCAAAACTTAACAGCTCGCATTCTTGAACTCGAGAAAAATAATATATACTCAAAGTATAAGGATCGGATTGGTGAGATAATTACTGGTGAAGTTTATCAGGTTTGGAAAAGAGAGATTTTAGTGCTTGATGATGAAGGCAATGAGCTTTTACTTCCAAAAAATGAGCAAATCCCTTCCGACTTTTTTCGCAAAGGCGATACAATGCGTGCGGTAGTTGTTCGTGTTGAGATGAGAAATAACTCTCCAATTATTATTCTTTCACGTACATCGCCAGTATTCCTCGAACGTTTATTCGAACTTGAGGTTCCCGAAATTTTCGACGGATTGATCACCATTAAAAAAATTGTTCGCATCCCTGGCGAAAGAGCAAAAGTGGCTGTTGAATCATACGACGAAAGGGTCGATCCTGTTGGCGCATGTGTTGGTATGAAGGGAAGCCGAATACACGGAATTGTTCGCGAGCTACGAAACGAAAACATTGACGTTATCAACTTTACAAATAACCTTCAGCTGTACATTACCCGTTCTCTTAGTCCTGCAAAAATCACATCAATTAAAATTGATGAACCCAACAAAAGAGCAGAGGTGTTTCTTCAGCCCGAAGAGGTTTCGCTAGCCATTGGTAAAGGCGGGTTTAACATAAAGTTGGCTAGCCAGCTTACAGGATACGAAATTGACGTTTTCCGCGAAGCCGATACACAAGACGATGAAGACGTTAATCTGGATGAGTTTACCGATGAAATTGACAGCTGGATTATCGATGTGCTAAAGGGTATAGGCTGCGATACGGCCAAAAGCGTACTCGAAATCCCGTACGAGGAGCTAGTAAAACGAACCGATCTTGAAGAAGAAACCGTTAAGGAGCTAATCAGAATTTTAGAGTCAGAATTTGAATAGTAATGGCTTTAGTTTAGTTTTGCAACATTAATCAAACCTGGATTAACAAAATATGACAAACGCCGAGAAAGCAATAAGATTAAGTAAGCTGGCAAGAGAGTTTAACGTTGGTATCTCCACTCTGGTCGATTTCCTTGGTAAAAAGGGGCATAAAATTGAAAGCAACCCAAATACCAAGGTGGATGCTAACTTGTACGATATATTGGCCAAAGAGTTTGGAGGTGATATCAACCTCAAAAAGGAATCGCAAAAGGTAAGCCTTATGAACCTTCGTGAAAAGAAGGAATCTGTTTCAATTGAGGACATTCCAGCCGAAGAAGCCGAAGAGGACGAGAGCGATGCCACTGAAGAGGAGGTGATTGTTAAAAATGTTACTCCAGAAAAAGAGTCTTTCCAAACAGACAAGCCAAAGATTAACTTAACGGTTAAGGGGAAAATTGATCTTGAGCCCAAAAAAGCCAAGGATGCGGACAAGCCAAAAGCCAAAGAGGAAGCAAAACCTGAACCTCCCAAAGAAAAGCCATCAAAGGCTAAGGACGAAAAGCCACCGGTAGAACATATTGAAACCGAGGCCCAAAAGTTAGCAAAGCCAAAGGTGGTAGGCAAAGTTGATCTCGACCAAGAAAAGAAGAAGATTGTTAAAAAATCGGATAAGATTAAGGAGAAACCCGCTGCTCAAAAGGAGTCGCAAAAGCAGGAGGCTAAGCCAGAGGCACCAAAGGAGGAGAAAAAAGCTGGGAAGGACATTGCAGAACAGAAGCCTCAACAGCCAACAAAAGAGGAGAATGTAATATACCGTCGCGAGGTTGAGAAGCTAACTGGGCCTACAGTGGTCGGAAAAATTGATCTTAAGACCGTTGAACCCAAAAAGAAAACGCCTACAGCAGCCGAAAACGAGGAGAATAGAGCCAAGAAGAAAAGGCGTAAACGCATTAAAAAGGACAACCAGAAGGTGCCTGTTTCGGGCAGTGATGCAAAACAAGGCATGCAGCCAAAACCAGGAGGAGGAAATCAGCCTAAGAAAAAGCCAAAGAAAAAGCAGCTAAGGCAAGAGGTAAGCGAGGAAGAAGTACAAAAGCAAATAAAGGAAACGCTTGCAAGGCTAACCAGTAAAGGAGGAAAATCTAAAGGTTCCAAGTATCGTCGCGAAAAGCGCGATATGATTAGCGCTCGCCATCAGCAGGAGATGGAGCAGGAAATTCAAGATAAGCAAATACTCAAGGTTACCGAGTTCGTGTCGGTAAACGAGCTGGCTAATATGATGGATGTTCCTGTAACCGACGTGATTGAGGTTTGCATGAACTTAGGCCTTATGGTATCAATTAACCAAAGGCTCGATGCCGAAACTATGGCTTTAGTTGCCGATGAGTTTAGCTTTAAGGTTGAATTTGTTAGCGCTGATTTGCAAGATAGCTTCGAAGAGGAAGAGGATAAACCAGAAGATTTAAAACCTCGTTCTCCAATTGTAACCGTAATGGGTCACGTTGACCATGGTAAAACCTCGCTGCTCGACTTTATTCGTAACGCGAATGTTATTGCCGGCGAAGCTGGGGGTATTACCCAGCACATTGGTGCATATGCAGTTGAACTCGAAGATGGCAGACAGATTACCTTCCTCGATACTCCTGGTCACGAAGCCTTTACCGCAATGCGTGCCCGAGGTGCAAAAATTACCGATGTGGCAATTATTGTTGTTGCTGCCGACGATAACGTGATGCCTCAAACCGTTGAGGCTATTAACCACGCAAGTGCAGCGGGTGTTCCCATTGTTTTTGCCATTAATAAAATTGATAGGCCTAACGCAAACCCCGAAAAAATTAAGGAGTCGCTTGCAACTATGAACTACCTTGTTGAGGAGTGGGGTGGCAAGTATCAAAGCCAAGATGTTTCTGCCAAGAGCGGGCTAAATGTTGAAAAGTTGCTAGAGAAGGTTCTTCTCGAAGCTGAGCTGCTTGACCTGAGCGCTAACCCAAAAAAGAAAGCCTCCGGAACTATCATCGAATCATCGTTAGATAAAGGCCGTGGATATACCGCTACAGTGCTTGTTCAGGCTGGTACGCTAAACCAAGGCGATATTATGCTTGCCGGAACCCATTTCGGACACGTGAAGGCAATGTTTAACGAGCGCGGAAAGAGAATAACTACTGCAGGCCCATCAACTCCAGTTCAGGTAATTGGTTTAAATGGAGCCCCATTGGCCGGAGACTATTTCAACATAATGGATTCCGATAAGGAGGCAAAAGATATTGCCAACAAGCGCGAGCAGCTTCAGCGCATGCAGGGTCTAAGGGCTCAAAAGCACATAACCCTCGACGAAATTGGCCGCCGTATTGCCATCGGAAACTTCCAAGAGTTAAACATTGTGCTTAAGGGCGATGTGGATGGATCAATTGAGGCCCTTTCCGATTCGCTTATTAAGCTCTCAACCGAGCAAATTCAGGTGAACGTAATCCATAAGGCTGTAGGACAAATTTCCGAATCGGATATTCTTCTGGCAGCAGCATCAAATGCCATTGTTATCGGATTCCAGGTTCGTCCATCGGTAGGTGCTCGTAAGCTGGCCGAGAAGGAGGAGATTGACATAAGAATGTACTCCATTATTTACGATGCCATTAACGAGATTAAAGCTGCCATGGAGGGTATGCTTTCACCCGAAATTAAAGAGGAGATACTGGGTACGGCCGAAGTACTTGACACCTTCAAGATTACTAAGGTTGGAACAGTAGCAGGATGTATTGTTCGCGAAGGAAAAATTCTGCGAAATGCAAAATGCAGGCTTATCCGCGATGGCATTGTTGTATACACAGGCGACCTTGGCTCGCTCAAGCGTTTTAAAGATGATTCAAAAGAGATAGCCAACGGGTTTGAGTGTGGATTAAACATCAACAACTTCAACGATATTAAGGTAGGCGACCTTGTCGAATCATTCCAAGAAGTTGAGGTGAAACGGAAACTTTAAGCCGAACAAAACGAAGTTTAAAGGGGCTTAATGCCCCTTTTTTAATGGTATTTTTCATTGCATTTTTGTCCATTTACTTTTGCTAATTTTTCAATATCTTTGCGCTCCTAAACATAGTAAACATGAACAACATACGTAACTTCTGTATTATTGCCCATATCGATCATGGTAAGAGTACCCTTGCCGATAGGTTACTTCAGCTAACCAATACGCTTACCGAAAAGGAGACTCAGGAGCAGGTGCTCGATAGCATGGATTTAGAGCGCGAAAAGGGCATTACAATTAAGAGTCATGCAATACAGATGGACTATGAGCAGGATGGTCAGAAGTACGTTCTAAACCTCATTGATACTCCTGGCCATGTCGATTTCTCGTATGAAGTTTCACGAGCAATAGCCTCATGCGAGGGCGCATTGCTTATTGTTGATGCAACTCAGGGCATACAAGCTCAAACCATTTCAAACCTTTACCTTGC
>Ga0334896_1002058_pt1 | contig 14849 bp, 13 predicted proteins | sample GraSluR3_MG_8_FD_207734 | JGI IMG/M metagenome (GOLD analysis project Ga0334896, IMG submission 207734) | Sludge microbial communities from methane-producing bioreactor in Wageningen University, Netherlands - Granular Sludge_27_06-R3 | ecosystem: Engineered > Bioreactor > Anaerobic >... | reverse complement strand
CATCAATATCATTGATACGCCCGGGCACGCCGACTTCGGTGGAGAAGTGGAACGCATCCTGACCATGGTGGACGGCGTCCTGCTTCTGGTGGACGCGTTTGAAGGGTGCATGCCCCAGACACGGTTCGTGATGCGCAAGGCGCTGGGCATGAACAAGACGGCCGTGGTGGTGGTCAACAAGATAGACAGGCCGGACGCGCGCCCGAACGAGGTTGTGGACGGGATCATCGAAATGTTTTTCGAGCTGGGTGCAAATAACGAGCAGATAGAATTTCCCGTCGTGTACACATCGGGCAAGGATGGATACGCGTATCTGGAAGGCGGCCTGAATAGAAAGGACATTACGCCCCTTTTCGAAACGATCCTGGAGCATATCCCGGCGCCTATGGGCGATATGGAGGGGCCGTTTCAGGTGCTGTTTTCCAATATAGAATACGACGAATATGTCGGGCGCATCGGCATCGGGCGTGTGGAGCGCGGGAGCGTCAGTGCGGGGCAAAACGCCGTGCTTTGCAAAAAGAACGGGAGCACGCAGCCCGTCAGGATGTCGCGTTTGTATAAGTTCGAGGGCCTGAAGCGCGTGGATGTGCAGCATGCAGCGCTGGGGGACATCATAGCTGTCGCAGGGATCGAAGGAATAAGCATCGGCGAAACGGCCTGCGATCCGGCCTGCATAGAGCCTTTGCCGTTCGTGGACATCGACGAGCCTACCGTGTCTATGATGTTCATGGTCAACGACAGCCCTTTTACAGGGCGCGAAGGCAGATACGTTACATCAAGGAATTTGCGGGAACGTCTCTTTAAAGAGGTGGAAAGCAACGTTAGCCTGCGCGTGGAGGAAACAGACTCCCCCGACGCTTTCAAGGTATCGGGGCGCGGCGAGCTACATCTGGGGATACTCATTGAGACCATGCGCCGCGAGGACTACGAGTTTCAGGTTTCGCGGCCGCAGGTAATACTAAAAAAAGTCGAAGAGAACTGATCGGCAACTCTTTTAAACGCATCATAAAGGCTTGCGGTACATTAGCAAATGTGTAAACGCTTCCATTGTTGAAGCCTATCTCAAGCGTCTCGGTATCGGGAACGTAGTTGACGCTGGTATTCTGCGTGAGAAGCTTAGCGGGAATAGCGATTTTGCTGCTATGGGAAAAGTTTGTGTTTCAGGTAGCCCTCTTCGTCCCATTCAAGTGTCTCTTCGCCGATGATTTCGATGTTTTCCCGGCCCCGCACCTCTTCAAGCAGGGCTTCGCTAATAATGAGTTCGTGCAGGTCGAGCGTGTTCTTCGCGAAGGCGAGGCGGGCGTTTTCTCTGCTTACGAGGCTATTGCAGCAGCCGAGCGCGATCTCAATCGCCTGGTTGTCGCTTTCGGCGATGACCGGGATGAAGCCCCTTTCGAGGAAGCCGGATGTGATGGTGTTCGTATAGGTCGGGTCGAGGTCGATCTTTTCGAACATCCGGCGCGTGATGAGGTCTGCGATTCCCACGCCGATCGCGTTGTTGTGGCTTTCCTCCGTGAGGTCAAGGCAGACGATGCGGTATATGTGCGGCTTGGCGTCATCCTGTACGTCCCGGATGAGGTAGCGGCCGACTATATTCGGGTCGATGCCGGTGCCGCTGATGTTCTTGCCCATTTCGCAGAGCACGAGCACGTCCAGGTCATCGAACGGGAGGGAGGGCATCAGGGACTTGGCTTCGGCGAGCAGTTCCTTTTCGCGCTCCTCCGCGTTTTCAGGCAGGAGCGCCTCGATGCGCGCGGTGCGGTCCTGCGCGTTTTCCAAGATGGCCAGACCCATCAGGACCGGCATCTTTTCCATGATGATGCGCGCCGACCGGGGGATCACGTTGGCGAGGCCCCAGGTACCGCGGCGGTGAACGGTGGATGCGCCCTTCTGTTTGCCGAGGCCGATGACCATCTGCTTGATGATTCCGCTTTCGAGGTCGCCATGGAAGTCCGTGTGTGGCTTGACGCGGTTGACCAGGATGATCCCGTTCATCGTCGAGGCGTTTTTGTCGAAGTGGACGGGAGCGCCGTCCTCCGTATGGCCGAGGACGACGGTCTCCATCGAGGATAGGATTGGGGCGCCCATGGTCTCTTCGGTGATGCCGTAGCTTTTCAGCACTTCAATTTGGCCTTCGGCCGTGGCGCCGCCATGGCTGCCCATAGCGGGGATGATAAAGGGTTCGGCACCCGCGCTTTTTATTACCGCACACACTTTTTTTATCATTCGGTCGTAGTGGTAGATGCCGCGGCTGCCGGCCGCGACGGCGATGCGCGCGCCTTTTTTCACCCTGTCCATATGCGGGGCCATCTGCGCTTCGATGGCCGGTTCGGGATCTTCCAGGAATGGAATCTCCTGCGTTTGGCGGATGCGGTGCAGACGGGGCATGAGGGACTGATCGAACGAAATCATCGTTGCACCAACTTTCTTCTCGTGGATTTGTCCGTGCGATCCAAATTGTGAGTACAGGCGGATTTGTGTCGGGCAGGTCTAATACGCGTTATGGTAGGCCTGCGCGTCCGCCCGCCGCGTCTTTACCGCGGATCGCCTTTGCACTGTTGCGACCCGGCTTGAAATAGAAATAATGCTTCTGTATAATAACAGTGTAAAGTAATATCGCTACCATAAAGATATAGGAAATTTTCGGCGGTGTCAATAACGTACCGGCGTACGGCCACAAAACGCACCAAAGCCGCCTGATAAGAAGCGCGCTCACAATGCAAACACTCTTCACAGGAAAGAAAGCAACGAAAGGATATGAACATGGAAAGACCAATCCTTGCCATCACGATGGGAGACCCGGCGGGCATCGGCCCAGAGATCGCCGTAAAGGCGCTGAGCCGGAAGGAAATCTACGAAAAATGCGTACCCGTGGTCATCGGCGACTGCGAGCCGATGCGCGAAGCCGTCGCATTCACGCGCACTGCCCTGAAGCTCAACCGGATCGGTCGCCCGCCGGAGGCTGCCGGGACGTACGGCGCGATTGACATGATCGACATGCGGTACCTTTCCCCACGCGGATGGGAGTACAAAAAGGTCGGCGCGCTTACCGGCGAAGCGTCGTTCAAATACGTGGAAAAGGGGATCGAACTCGCGATGGCCGGGGAAGCCCACGCGGTGGTTACGGGCCCTATCAACAAGGAATCCATCAACCTGGCAGGCCACCATTTCGCCGGGCATACCGAGATCTTCGCAAAACTCACCGCTACGAACGACTATGCAATGCTGCTGATGTCAAAGACGCTGCGGGTCATCCACGTTACGACGCACGTCTCGATGCGCGAAGCGTGCGATCGCGTGACGAAGGAACGCGTGCTGGCCGTGATCCGCCTCGCGCGGGAGGGCATGCGCCTCATCGGCATCGAGGCCCCGCGCATAGGCGTGGCGGGCCTGAACGCGCACGCCTCCGAAAACGGGCTGTTCGGCGACGAGGAGCAAAAGTGGATCGGGCCCGCCGTCGCGCAGGCGCGTGCCGAAGGGATCGACGCCGAAGGCCCCGTGCCGCCGGACACGGTCTTCGTCAAGGCGATGGGCGGCATGTACGACGTCGTCGTCGCGATGTACCACGACCAGGGGCACATCCCTTTGAAGCTCAGCGGCTTCAAACTCGACCTCGCGACAAACCGCTATACTTCGATGAGCGGGATCAACACGACGATCGGCCTGCCGATCATCCGCACGTCCGTGGACCACGGCACGGCGTTCGGGAAAGCGGGAGAGGGCCGCGCCAACGAGGAGAGCATGGTCGATGCGATCGAACTTGCCGTCACGATGGCAAGGAACAAATTCGGGCTGTGATTTCGTTTTGGCGAGGTGATGCAAAATGCTGCAACTGCTGATAACGGCGGACGATTTTACGGGGGCGCTGGACACGGGCGTACAGTTCGGGAAACAGGGGTACGGGACGCGGGTGGCTACGGCGCAGGCGCCGGAACTCCCAGCAAACGGAGCGGCGCAGGTGTTGGTCGTCGACACGCAGAGCCGCCACGTCCCGCCGGAAGAAGCGTACCGGCGCGTATTTGCCTGGGCGAAGGCCGCACGGAACGCGGGCGTTCCGCTGCTTTACAAGAAGACCGATTCGACACTTCGGGGCAATATCGGCGCGGAGCTGGAAGCGATGCTTCGGGCGTCCGGCCGCGAAACGCTGGTGTTCGTGCCGGCGTTTCCTAAGCTGAAACGGACCGTGAAAGGCGGCGTCGCGTTCGTGGACGGGGTGCCGCTTTACGAGACGGCCATTGCAAAAGATCCTTTCAACCCGGTCCCGTGCAGCGAGGTCGCGGAAATCGTAAACGCCGGCACGTCGCTGCCGGTGCGGACCGCGGGCCCGGGGGAACTGTCGCGGGTGCTGGAAGAAGACGGTGGATTGCGCATCATCGCCATCGACGCGGAGACGGACGACGACCTTGCGCTGATCGCGCGCCAAGCGGCGCGTTGGGGCGAAGCGGCGGTGTTCGCCGGGTGTGCCGGGTTTGCCGAACACCTCGGTGGCTTGATGGCGCCGCCGCCTGCCGTCCGGGAGGAGCGGGTCCGCGCGGAGAAGATGCTGGTGGTCTGCGGCAGCGTGAACGCTGTATCCCTGCGGCAGGCGGCAGCGGCGGAGGCGGCCGGCGTTTGTTCGGTGCGGCTCACAGCCAAACAGCTGTTGGACGAAGGATATCCGTCCGCATTTGAAGGACGGTCGCTGATCGGCCGTCTGGGACAGGACCTGAAAGATCACCGCTGCCTCGTCCTTAAAACGGCTGGCAACAGCGCCGATGTCGATGAGACGGTACGGATCGCTGAAAGCCGCAACATCACACAGAAAAAACTGCATACGGTCATCGCTTCCCGAACCGGCGAAATCGTGGAAGGCATCCTGGAAGCGCAGGATGCGGACGTGTTGGCGGTGTTCGGCGGGGACACGCTTTTCGGGATCGTCAAGCGGCTCGATTGCAGGGCAATCACGCCGCAGAAGGAACTGTTCCCGGGCGTTGTCCAGTCGACGCTTCAGACGGGAAGGGGAAACCGCGTGGTCGTGTCCAAGGCGGGCGGCTTCGGGGAGGACGACCTGATCCGGAGGCTGATGGAGCATTACGGAATGGTGTAGGGGACGCTTTTTGCACGGTGGCGGCCCGCGCCGGATACGGTATGCGTACGGAATCAGGGTCGAACCGGCTGGAGATGAAGGAAGGTGTCCGGGAACCGCTGCCAGGCGGGAAAAGATCGAGCCCACAGACGGGATAGGCAGGAAGGGAAAGATTCGCTTACACGTTGCATGCTTTTGAAACGAAGGTCCCGCCGGGATGCTAGACGTTCCGGCGGCGCATCGAAACGGTAAAATAATTACTTTACACAAATATATATGGGTGGTAAAATTACTATACACAGTTATGGGACGCGTTGCGCGGGAGACGATATGCGAACCTTATATGGGGCTTACGCAAAAGCTCTGCCATGGGAAAATTGCGGGCATCCGGGCCTTGATGCGGGCGAAACGCTTTTTGCGGGGGGGCTTCCGCCATCAGAATCGATCGAAAACGGAGCAGCCGTCAGGCGCCGGCGATTTTTTCAATAAAAACGCAAAGGAGATATGAGAAAATGAAGCAGTATCATGATGACTCCTGGATGAAGGATAACCGCTGGGGCGACTGGGGCAAGGACGACCAGAAGGGCGCGATCAACGACCTTTCTCCCGAACTGATCCTGAAGGCTGTCGGCATGGTCAAACAGGGGAAGATATACGATCTGGAGACGGAGCGGTTCAAGGGCATGCCCATCTGGCCGGGGCACTGCGGATTCGACATCCTTTCCTACGCGTCCCCGACGGGCCGCCAGAACATGATGAACAGCAACTACGGCGCCGCCTATAACTGGGGCGCCCCCGGAGGGATGCTCGATCCGAAGACGAACAAATACAACTTGTGGCTCAACACCGAGATCATCGTCGCGCCGCTACACTCGGGCACCCATATCGACGCGCTTTGCCACTGGACCGTCGGCGAAGACAACCACTGGTATAACGGCTATACCGCGGACAAATACTGCACGAACTTCGGGCCCATCAAGACCGACATCTCCCAGATCCCGCCGATGGTGATGCGCGGCGTGCTGCTCGACATCGCCGGGTACAAGGGCGTCGATCACGTCCCCGCGAACTATATTATCACCGCGGAAGACTGCGAAGCCTGCGCCAAGTGGGAGGGCGTGGAACTGAAGAAGGGCGACGCCGTGCTGGTGCGTAACGGCGAAAGGTGGCCGGAGAACGACAACTGCCCCGACGCCGGGCTGGGCATCAGCGCGGCGCGTTATCTCGTGGAAGGCAACGGCGCGCTCCTGGTGGGCGACGACATGGCCTGCATCGACGGATTCAACGCAGACGGGACGTCCTCGGTTCCCAACCATCCGCAGCCGGTGCACCACTATCTGCTGGTACAGCAGGGCGTGCACATTCTTGAGTTTGTCCAGCTCAACGAGCTTGCGAAGGACAAGGTGTACGAATTCTGCTTCATCTGCACCACCGCGAAGATCCGTTCCGCGACCGGCATGTTCGTCCGCCCGATCGCGATCATCTGATCTGACGAAAGACCTTTGCACTAAAGGGGCCTGCCAAATAACGGCGGGCCCTTTTATTGCGGTTGATGCCTTACCCCTGCCCTCCTGTGCAGGGGTATTGGAAGTATACAGGGTGATACGGGCGCGGGAAGGGGTATGTATACGAGAGAGGGCTGGCACCCTAAAGATTAGCGTGACGCGATATAAAGCGCTGGCGTGACATGCCCCGAAAAACATTGCGTAATATGCGCCGATGAGCTCCGACAATTCCTGAACTGGAAGCCGTTGGCAAAACCCCAAGGGTTTGTTGACGGCAAGGAGCCTGCCCGAGATGGGCAGGCCCCTTTGTTGGGTGGGGGATGGAGGTTATCATTTTACGAGTTCGTAGATCTTCGCGGCGTCGAGCGCGCCGTACAGCGCGCGTTTCACTTCGCGAATCCGCCCGTAGAGCGCGGCGTTCTCCTTGTTGGGCGTGAATTCCCGCTTGTCGCTCTGGATGACGGCGGCGCAGGCGGTTTCGTAGTCTTCGAAATGGCCGAGCGTCACCCCGGCGCTCATCAGGCACCCGAGCAGGCTCGCTTCGCTGTTTTCGCGCCGCTCCGCCCGCTTGCAGAGCGCGTCGGAGAGGATCTGGCAGTAGGCGGGGAACTTCGTGAGGCCTCCGGCGAGGAAGACCCTGTCGATCGCGCCCGCGTTCTCCTCGATCAGGGCGATGTTGTCCGCGATCTCCATCGCGATGCCTTCGAGGACGGCCCGGCACATCTCGCCCCGTGTCGTTCCGAGCGTGAGGTTGAAGAACATACCCTTGGCCAAGGGGTTCCAGTTCGGCGCGGCGCTGCCCTGGAAATGCGGCAGCACGAACACGCCGCCCGACCCGACGGGGGTGTTTTCCACTTCGGCGTCGATCTCGTCGAAGGATTCGCTGTCGGGGAAGAAGTTTTTCCGGCACCAGTTATACGTTGCGCCTGACGCGTAGATGCCCGCCTCGACGATCCAGCGGCCGGGGACGGCGGCGGCGGAACACAGGATGCGTTGCCGCGCGTCGAACACGGGTTTGTCGACGTAGCCGAGCACGAAAGAGCCCGTGCCCGTGTTGACGGTGGCCGATCCCGGCGAGAACAGGCCCAGCGCCAGCGCGGCGCATTGCTGGTCCCCGCCGCAGAGCAGTACGGGCAGTCCGGAAGGCAGGCCGGACGCCTGCGCGAAATCTTCCGTGAGACGGCCGGAGACGCCGCCGGGCGGACACAGGTCGCACAGCAGTTCCTGCTTCAGTTCGAGCTTGTCCAACAGCGGCAGGTTCCAGTCGAACGCGTTGATGTCCATCAGCATCGTGCGGCAGGCCTGCGACAAATCCGTCACGTAGTTGCCGGTGAGGAGGAAGTTCACGTAATCCTGTACGCCGAGGAGCTTGTGCGTCTTCTTCCAGACGTCCGGGCGTTCCTGCTTCAGGTAGAGCATCTTGGGCAGGGAAAAATAGGGGTCTAATCGGAGCCCGCACTGCCGGTAGAGTTCTCCGGGCGGGATGACACCGGCGATGTACTCGCACTGGCGCGTGGCCCGCTTGTCCTGCCACATCAACGCGGGATGCAGGGGCGCGCCTCCGTTGTCGACAGGGATGACCGACGCACGCTGGGAGGTCACGGCGACGCAGTCGGCTTTCAAGCCGTGCTGCGAAAGGAAGGCCCCCGCCCGAAAAAGCGTGCCGCGCAGCGCGTATTCCCAGTCGGCCGGGTCCTGCTCGGCACGGTTCCCGGGATAGAACGCCGGCGCGTAGTCGTGCGCGGCCGAGAAGAGTACGGACCCTTTCGCGTCGAAGACGACGGCGCGCAGGCTCTGTGTGCCCGCGTCGATGGCGATAATGTGTTTCACGGCGGTTCCCGCCTTTCCGTTGGAATGCCGCCGGTCCCGGCGGTTGGGCCGGTTCAGACCGAGCCGGTCCCCTCGAAGAAACCGATATATTTTTTCACCACGTCCTTTACGAACCCCTGCTGCGCGAGTGCGAGGACCGAAAGATGCGGTTTTTTCTCCTGCACGATCATACGCGCGCTCTGTTCGACGGCGTGTACGGAGATTTCCGTGTTCACGTTGATTTTGCAGACGCCGCGTGCGATGCAATCGCGGATCGTGGCCGCCGGGACGCCCGACCCGCCGTGTAGCACGAGGGGTACGGGGCAGGCCGCGCGGATCGCTTCGAGGATGTCCAGGCGGATGTTCGGCGTGCCCTTGTATAGGCCGTGAACGGTTCCCACCGACACGGCGAGCGCGTCGGCGCCGGTGTGTTCGACGAACTCGCCCGCTTTTTCCGGGTCGGTATAGACCTGCTTGTCGGAAGCGCCGCCTTCGTTGGAGGCTTCGCCCGTGGCCAGGCTGCCGAGTTCGGCTTCGACGGACACGCCGCACGCGTGCGCGACGTCGCAGACCCGGCGCGTATTGTCAGCGTTCTGCCCGAAGGGCAGCGCCGAACCGTCATACATAACGGAGGTGAAGCCAGCGCGGATCGCCCGATAGATCGTGTCCGTATCTTTGCAGTGGTCCAGGTGCAGGCACACGGGCACGCCCGCGCCGTCGGACAGAGAAGACGCGAGCGCATGCGCGTCGTCGAGGCTCATGCTGGAAAGGTACTTCGCGCCAAACGCGACGATCACGGGCTTGTCGCCCGCCTCCCGCGCCGCCTCGACCACGCCCTTCATCGTTTCGTAGTTGTACACATTGAACGATCCGACCGCATAGCGGCCGACCTGCGCGTCTCGGAGCAACCGGTTAAAATTAACGAGCATGGGTCCTCCTATCGGCCGCTTAGCGCAGACCGGACAGCCAGGCCTGGAAATCCGCGTCGCTGAGGACCTCGGGATTAACGGCGAACCGCGCCGTCTCGCCCCCGAGGAAGCGTGCGACGTCTTCGGCCAGCAAAAACGGCGAATTGGTCAGAGCGTCGCTCGTCGTCCCGGCGATGTGCGTGGTCAGCGTGACGTTGTCGAGTTTCAAAAAGGGGCTGTCCTCACCGATGGGCTCGGTCGGGAAGACGTCGAGCGCGGCGCCCATAATGCGCCTTTCTTCGAGCGCCTTCGCAAGCGCGGCGTGGTCAATGAGGCCGGCGCGGCTCGTGTTGATGAGATACGCGGTCGGCTTCATGCCGTTTATCAGTTCGGCGCCGATCATATGCCTGTTGCCTTCGGTGAGCCGGGCGTGCACCGATATGAAATCCGACGTTTGGAAGAGTTCGTCGAGCGTGACGGGCGTGCATCCTGCGTCACGGATGCGGGCCGGGTCGGCGTACGGGTCGTGGACAATCACGTTCGCCTCGAAACCCGAAAGTTTTTTGGCGACGAGGCTGCCGATGTATCCGAAGCCCACAAGGCCGACCGTCTTGCCGTGGAGTTCGGGGATGGTTGCCGTGTTGACGAAGGTCTTTCGCCATTCGCCGTTGCGGATCGCGAAGTGCGCGCGGGCTATGTTGCGGCTTTCCGCGAGCATCAGGCCGAGGGCGAAATCGGAGACGGCGTGCGCGTTGCGACCCATCACGTTGAACACGAGCACGCCGCGGCGCGTGGCCTCTTCGACGTTCACGTTTTCGAGGCCCGCGCGCGAGACGCCGACGATCCTCAGCTTAGGCATCGCGTCCATCACCTTCGGCGAGACGGGGACGAACAGGCCCATCAGCACGTCGGCTTCGCGCCCGTGTTCGGCGACAAGGGGGTCGCAGGGCTCGATTTCCGGCCCCCGTTTCTCGACTTCGAGCCTGCGGTGCTGGAGATTGCCCCAGTCTGTCTCCCAATCGCCCGCGAAAACCACGTCTCCGTAGGGGGAGAGGTGTTTTTCCCAGGCGCTTAAGAATCCTGAGGCAGGGATCATAGCATCGCCCAGCAAAAGGCCTTTGATTCGTGTTTGCATTTCGTTCTCCTTAGGTTCTTCATATTTTTTGGCACGGACCGTGTTTCTATTCAGAATTGCGCAACAGAGGCCAGGCGATAACGGGCGCCGCCCGGCCTCTGTTGCTTTTCGCTATACCTCGGCGATTACGGTAACCTGGCTGCTGTCGATGCCCGTAATACGCAAAGGCGCGTTGAACAGCCGCTTGATCTTCCGGTTTCCAACTTCGCTTAAATGCATGTCCTCTATGGCGGTCACGAATTTTTCCGTGTGATAGCCGAGAAGCTGCTGATGGGCGTCAGCGGGCATGTCGTTGGAGGGGGAACCCACCGCGAGGAAGTCGAATCCTATGACCCTGAGGTCCGGGAAAGTGCCGACGAGGTATTTCCCCGTTTCGGGATGGATATGGGGGCCTTCGCTCTGATAGACCTTCGGTTCGGCGCTCCGGTACTTCTCGAATCCGGTGCGGATGAGCAGGATGGAGGCTTTTTTGATTTGCGCTTCATAGGGCTTGAGATCCTCCGGCATGACACCTTCGGTTTTTTTCTTGGGAACGTCGATGAGGAGGACGTTTTCGTGGCAGAAGTAATCGATGGGCAGTTCGTTGATCGAGACCCTTCCCGGAACAAAATGGCGGGGAGCGTCCATATGGGTCCCAAAGTGGTTTGGTAGTGTGGATAGGAAACTGTCGAATACGGAGTCTTCGCCGGCCTTGGTGCATTGCTTGACCTGCAATACGGGCTCGCCCGGCCACGCAAGGTCGTTGGGATCGAGCGTATGGGATAGGAACAGATACATCTTTCTACCTCCCTGCATCTTTGGAATAGGAGTAATGCTACGCTAACAAAATATACGATAGCAATAATCCTTCCATTACAATACTATGATGTTTGTGTACTGTCAACATCTTTTCGCGGACAAAGAGACAGACAACCCCAATGTCTTTGGCGTTGCGATATTGTATTTGACTTCCTGACCATGATATAGTTTACTAGAAACAGCGGCAAGTCGGACGAGTTATGAATTAGCAAAAGGAGAAAGATCCTGCCATGGAAAAAAAGGTCGTGGTAATCCACACAAGCTTCGTGTCGGTGGACGATCTGAAACGGCTTTTTGAAGAATTCGTGCCCGAGGCGGCCGTCCGTCATATCGTGGACGACAGTCTTTTGCCCGAGGTGCTTTTAAACGGCGGCCTGACGAAAAGCGTCATCAGAAGGTTCTGCGCGTATGCGCTGGAAGCGGAGGCGATGGGGGCGGACATCATTTTCAACCAGTGTTCGTCTGTTGGGGAGGCCGTGGATGTGGCCAGGAGAATCATCGGCGTACCGATCCTGAAAGTGGATGAGCCGATGGCCGAGGAGGCCGTGCGCATCGGCGGGCAAATATCCGTCGTCGCAACGGTTGCGTCGACCTTGGGCCCAAGCATCCGCCTGATCGAACGAACCGCAGAAAAAGCGGGCAAAAACGTTGAAATAAAGCCTTGTCTGGTGAAAGGCGCTTTCGATATCCTGTATTATCAAGGCGACAAGGAGACGCACAACAGGATGGTGCTGGACATGATCAGATCGGAAGCCCCTGAATGTGACGCGATCGTACTGGCACAGGGAAGCATGATATGCCTCCTGCCCCAGATAGCGGATATTCAGACGCCTGTTCTGACGAGCCCGAAGTCGGGCGTACGACGGGTGAAGGAAGCGCTGGAGTCGATCGGCAAGAAAGGCTGAGAATGGAACGGAAAGGTGCAATTGCCGCAGAAGCGAAATCTGCCGGCATGGACAAGCGATGACGAAAAAAATGACTGGAAGCGTTTTTGCGTTGATACGCACGAAGTACAAGACCCTGTCCGCGGCACAGAAAGAAGTGGCGGATTACGTGCTCGCAAACGCGGAGACCGTGATGACGAGTTCGCTCAACGACCTCGCCACCGCGTGTAACGTGAGTGAGACGACGATCATCCGATTCCTCAGGAAGCTGGATTACGACTCGTACCAGCTCCTGCGCGTACACATCGCGCAGGAACTCTCCCGCAGCAAGGGCGAGGATATCTACGAAGAGGTCCGCGCGGACGACGGCGTGAAAGACGTGATTCAAAAGGTCATACAGTCCACGGCCCGCTCGATTACTGACAGCGCAGAGATTATCGACCCTGTTCAGCTCGATTCCATCGTCGAACGCATCCTGAACTCGCGGAGGGTCTTTATCATTGGAATCGGCGCGTCCGCGGCGATGACCTACGACCTGTGCCATAAGCTTTTGAAGCTGAGCCTTAACGCCAGTTACAGCCACGATCCGCACATGATAAACATCCAATGCTACGGCATGACGGCGCAGGACGTCCTCGTCGTATTCTCCCATACCGGGGAGAGCCGGGAGGTGCTCGACGGGGCCGCATATGCGAAAGAGCAGGGCGCCCTCGTGGTGAGCGTGACCAGTTACGCGCGCTCGAGTCTGGCTGTGAAGTCGGACTACGTGCTGCTCAGTTCCTCGCTCGAGACCCGCTACCGTTCGGACGCGATGACTTCGCGCATCATCCAGATCACCATCATCGACATGATATACATATCCCTCGCGCTGCGCATGGGGGAGAGCGGCCTGTACCGGATCAACCGTTCGCGCGTGGCGGTCGCGAAAAACAAGACGTGATATCGAGAGATTATAAGATAAAGAGGAACTGAAAAAAGCTTAGCTTCCCTGCTCGTTTTAAGATGTCGGCAGGAGGAGCGGCACATGAGTAGAGCGCAGTAGGACATGACCATACTGAACTTCACGTTAGTGTATTTATTGCGGCGCTGAATATTTTCCAGCAACATGCAAAATGACATCATCAGTGACAGAAAGTACTACGATTTAATTACCGCATTTTACCAGAACGGAGATACCATATTCAATGCCACGAGGTGTTGCTGGCTATCCAAGTAGGCGGCCTGCACAAATGCCTGGAATTTCGAGCTGGCCAAAGTGACGGCGAACAAGGACATATTCGCTTATACCCAAACTTGAAACAGGTATTTTAACAAAACGGAGCTTACGACCAGTCGGCAACATTATTGCAAGGAGCAGATGTACCACCCAGAGGGCAGCAAGAAAGTGTATGGTAGCTTTTCAGCGGTGGTGTATGCGAAACCGTAGAGAATAAATTTTGCAGTAAGATTGCAGTACCAACTTTAAATACTGCAAAAATATACCACCCCATAGCCCTAAAACCCGCATAAACAAGGGCGTCGAACTCCACGACCCCTTGACTATATTCCGATGCTGAGTTGAATGGGGTTCAAGACGCCGACCGGCATATCCCGCACCCCTTATAAACGACACGAGGCAGGTCCAAATGGACCTGCCTCGTGTCGTTTGGTGCGAGTACCCGTAAGGGGCATAGATTAATTCCCGTATCATATGGGTTTGCAGCCAAAAGCAATGTTTATCAATAATGATTTATATGCCTTTACAAAGTCTTCAAATATTTATGTTTTCAGCAATACCCATACGGGGAGTAAAAATCCGGGAAAACCCCTATATTTGGCCTGACGGCCGACGAAATAAAAGCCCTTACCGGTAAATTTGCCATAGCGGCAAAGCACACGCAGGAGGCCGGGTTGGACGGGGCCGAACCCGCAGCGCAACCGCAGTGCAGATCAATTAAATATTTCATCTTTTTTGTATTGTTTGGCAGGAATAATGTGGAACATGTTGAAATGAAAATTGAGAATATATATAAATAAAGTCGGGTAATTTTTCGCGCGGGAGGGTTTTCTTATGTTTTCGCATGCATTTAAAACATGGAGCAAGTTCCTGGCCGCAGTGTTGGCGGTTACGCTGCTCTTCACGAACTTTAACGGTTCATTGGGGTTTTTGTCCAATAAAGCCTATGCTGCACAAGATCCAAAGGACGAGCAGCCGCCAGAGGACAAGCCAGAACTGTCGGCGCTAGAAAAAGCGCAGCTGACCAATGAGCGGGTGAAAATCGAATCCGAAAGCGATGAAAGTACGAATGTGTACCAGAACCCGGACGGCACCGTGACGGCCGATTTTTTTGGCGGTCCCGTTAACTATTTCGATGAAAACGGTGAACTGCAAAAAATCGAGAATGAAATAATGTATGCGGATACGGAGAAACAGTCGGAGGGCGTTTTCCTCAAGTTCGGGGTCAAAAACAACGGTAACAACGAAGGGGAAGGATACTGGTTCGGATGGAACGGGTAATAAAAATTTGCCCGATTATTCAGTTGAATTGAACGGTGTGATTAATAAATGCTGTAACGAATTCGCGCCTACGTGGCAGTATTATATACCGTATTATGGGAGTTTAGTTATACTCCATAATACTAGCGTTTATATTCATGGCATATTTAATGATAGAGTACAATAATGTTTGCAATTTATATGTGGATATGGAAAGCCACCGGGCACTCCGATAGAATGAATGGTGCAAGCAAATCATTCAAAAGGAG
>Ga0334896_1002050_pt1 | contig 14922 bp, 8 predicted proteins | sample GraSluR3_MG_8_FD_207734 | JGI IMG/M metagenome (GOLD analysis project Ga0334896, IMG submission 207734) | Sludge microbial communities from methane-producing bioreactor in Wageningen University, Netherlands - Granular Sludge_27_06-R3 | ecosystem: Engineered > Bioreactor > Anaerobic > Unclassified... | reverse complement strand
CTTTTCAATTGCATCCACAAGGTTTCTTGTCTTCTTCTCCTTAAAGCCCTCTAGCTCTATTATATCACTGTATTTCAGCTCGTAAATATCCGGCAGGTCCTTTATGTGGAGCTTTTCAACAAAAAGCTCCGCTGTCTTCTCTGAAAAGCCCTCGATATTCATGGCATCCCTGCTGGCAAAGTGCACAAGCCTTGACACCAGCTGAGGCTTGCAGGACAGTGAGTTTGGACAGAATATATGGACCCCGTTCTGGTACAGCTCACTTCCACAGGCTGGACAATGTGTGGGCTTTTCAATTTCACTCACAGGCTCCTCCGTTGGCATGCTCCCCAGAATCTCTGGTATGACATCGTTGGATCTCCTGATAAGAACTCGTCCGTTCAGCTTGACGCCCTTCCGTTCAATATCATCGTAGTTGTTGAGGGTTGCCCTTTTAACTGTCACACCTCCGATATCAACAGGCTCCAATATGGCTGTCGGAGTTACCTTTGCAGTCCTCCCAACATTCCATTGCACCCCTATTACCCTTGTGGTGCGCTCCTCGGCCTCGAACTTGTAGGCTATTGCCCATCTGGGGAACTTGTTTGTATACCCAAGAATTTCCCTGGTTTTTAGGTCGTTTAGCTTTACAACCATTCCGTCAGTCAAAACGTCCAGGCTTTTTCTGCTTTCCTGCTGGCTATGAATTTCCTCCATCATCCTATCTATGGATCTATAAACCTTAATGTATGGGAAAACTGGAAGCCTGTTTTCCTTGAGGAACTCTATCATTTCAATATGCGTACTGAAGCTTTTTCCCTCGATGTGTCCTGTGTTGTAGAAGAAGGCGGAGAGCCTTCTCTTCTCAGTCACCCTGGGGTCAAGATTTCTCAAGGCTCCAGCTGCTGCATTTCTGGCATTTTTTAAAGGTTCATCGGCGGTTTCATTGTAGCTCTCAAGAACTGACAGGGGCATTACACCCTCTCCCTGAATCTCCACCTTTCCCTTGAAGTCAATCCTCAGTGGGATTGACTTTATTGTCTTGAGCTGGGGAAGAATGGCCTCACCCTGGATACCATTACCCCTTGTGGCACCCTGCACAAGCCTTCCTTCCTGATAGGTCAGGTTTACAGTGAGACCATCAAATTTGAATTCCAGTACAAATTCAGGCTCAGGAAGCTTATCCTCATTGTCCCTGTTGTATTCACTTATTGTCCTTGCTATCTTTTCAGCCCAGGCTCTCAGCTCTTCCTCGCTCTGGCTCTTGTCAAGGCTCCAAAGCCTACCCTGGTGAATGTGCTTCTTAAACCCTGGCAGAACCTCTCCCCCCACACGTTGAGTAGGTGAGTAGTCATACTGTATACCAAGCTCCTTCTCCAGCTGCACCAGCTGGTCATATAGCTTGTCGTACTCTGCATCACTGATTTCCGGACTGTCCAGGGTGTAGTAGCTGTAGTTGTACCGGTCAATGAGCTGAATGAGTTCATCCAGTCTCTCTTTGTCAGCCATGCCAATCTCTCCTTTTATCATATTATTGTTATTGGCGCCATGGACAGCATAAGGGTCTTGAGACCACCGCCATCAAAGGCAATCCTTATCTTCTTGTCGTCATTCATCTCTTCAATGCTCACTATCATTCCACTTCCGAATTTATCGTGCTTGACCTTGGTTCCAACGGCAACTTCAACATTGGAGGTCTTCTTTTTCACCGGTTTTGGTACAAAGTTGTCCTTGTTGTACTCCATGGTCCTCTTTACTTCCAAAGGATCCTTCTTTATCTCCTTTTTCTTTTCCTGTGAGGTATCAATTTCCAATGTATCTCCCATTTCATCCAAAAAGCTTGAGGGAATCGTATAATCGGTTCTGCCGTATATTGTCCTTGCCTTGGCACTGGTTATGAAAAGCTGTTCCTCAGCCCGTGTCACTGCAACATAGCAAAGCCTTCTTTCCTCCTCAAGCTCCTCAAGTGATTCCATGCTCCTGGAGATGGGGAATAGCCCCTCCTCCATGCCCACAAGGAAGACAACGGGAAACTCCAGCCCCTTGGCACTGTGAACGGTCATCATTGATATGACATTTTCATCATCGGTGGTCTTGTCCACATCAGAAAGCAGGGATACGCTGGCCAGGAAATCCTCCAGTGTACCTTCGGGATTCTTGTTCTCAAAATTCAAGGCTACAGACAGGAAGTCCTTGATGTTTTCGATTCTTGTCTTGGCTTCGATTGTACCTTCCTTTTCAAGCTCCGCTATATATCCTGTGGATTCCATGGTCTCCTGGATAAATTCCTTTAATCCCATGAGTTCCTTCTTTGCCATAAGGATATTCATTGAGTCGGCAAAGGGTGAAATGGAGTTTATTGCCCTGGCGGAAAGTCCGGAAACGCTGCTTCTTTCCAAAACTGCACTGTAGAGGGATTCCCCCTTCTCCTCTGCATGGGCCTCCATTTTATCTATTGTCGCCTTTCCGATTCCCCTTTTGGGAGTATTTATGATTCTTTTCAAGGCAATATTGTCATTTGGATTCTGAATGAACTTAAGGTATGCGATTATGTCCTTGACTTCCTTTCGGTCGTAGAACTTTAGTCCTCCTATGACCTTGTAGGGAAGCTCCTCCGCCATAAATGCCTCCTCAAATGGTCTGGACTGAACATTGGTCCTGTAGAGGATTGCCATATCCTTCAGTTTATAGCCCTTGTAGAGGAGATGGTGAATCTTCCTTGCAACAAAAAAGGCCTCCTCTTCAGAATACTCCAGCCTGGTGTATATGGCAGGATTTCCTTCATTCTTGTCGGTCCACAGATTCTTGTGCTTTCTCTGTGTATTTCTTTTTATAACCTGGTTTGCCACCCTCAGGATTGCTTCGGTTGAACGGTAGTTCTGCTCAAGGAGTATGACCCTGGCTCCTGGAAAGTCCTTCTCGAAATCCAGGATATTGGTTATGTCGGCATGCCTCCAGGAATAGATGGCCTGATCAGAATCACCAACAACGCATATGTTGTTGTGATGTCCTGAAAGGAGCTTTACAAACTGGTATTGGATCTTGTTTGTATCCTGGTACTCGTCAACAAAGATGTGCTTGAACCTCTCCTGGTATTTTTTCAGTATGGGAGGATTGTTCTTAAGAAGGTCTACTCCCTTTATGAGCAGGTCGTCAAAATCAAGGGCATTGTAGAATCGTAGCTTCTTCTGGTAGAGGGCGTATGCCTCTCCGATATTTCTTTCCCTGAAGTCTCCATAGTTGTCATTGATATATTCATCAGGGGATACCTGAGTATTCTTCAGTTCACCGATTTTTGCAAGAAGGCTGTTTTCCTTGTACATCTCCTTGTCAAGATTCAATTCCTTCATGCATTCCTTTATAAGGGTCTTCTGGTCGTCCCTGTCGTATATGGAGAAACTTCTGTCATAACCGATCTTCTCAATGTCACGTCTAAGCATCCTTACGCATATGGAGTGGAAGGTTCCCATCCACATTCTGTCAACATCCACGGCTATAAGGTTTGCCACCCTTTCCTTCATTTCGTTGGCGGCCTTGTTTGTAAAGGTTATCGCCAGTATTTCGTAGGGAGATACCCCTTTCTGGTCCATAAGATAGGCAATTTTGTGGGTTACCACCCTGGTCTTTCCACTGCCTGCACCGGCCATAATAAGTAAAGGTCCTTCCACGTGAAGAACCGCCTCCCTTTGCCTATCGTTAAGTCCTTTTAAATAATCCATTTGTCACCATCCTAACTATTCTCTCTACAATTATATAGTATTGACTGGAAGATTTCCACAAAAAGAACCGGTTCCTGGTCTTAAATGAAAACCCGGCTCCGGTCCCTCTAAAAATGGGTAAGCAATTCTTACTCTCTTCCTGCAATCCTGATCAGGGCATTGACAACCCTTGGATCAAATTGACTTCCTGACCCATTTCTCATTTTCTCAATTGCATCTTTCCTTCTCTGCTCAAGGGGTCCCTCTCCACCGTTCAGGACTCGTTCATATACCTCAGCAACCGCAAGAATCCTTGATAGGAGAGGAATCTGCTCTCCAGCTAGTCCCCTTGGATAGCCTGATCCATCCCAATGCTCATGATGACTGTAGATGTATTCCGCAAGATCAACTGTTTCATCAAACATGTTCAGCAGCCGGTAGCCTACTACCGAGTGCTGCTTGACTATTTCAGCCTCCTCGTCAAGTGCTGCATCAGTGGACAGAACATCCTTGTCCAAGGTTATCTTACCGATGTCATGGAGATAGCCTGCTCTTTTAAGCCTGCTTAGCTCGGCTTCCCTCAAGCCCAACTCCGCGCCGATCTCTGCTGCCAGTCTGCTTACGTCCATGGAGTGGCCCTTTTCCCGTGGATTGCTTGAATACAGTGTTTCCTGAATATTGCTTATCATACCCTTGTTGACAGCTCTTCTATTTATGGTCTTGTCCTTGTACATCATGTTCTCAGCATTTGCCATTATCTCCTCCATGGATTCCTCAGGTGTCGTCTTTGTATCGTATCCAAGGGAGATGCTGCATTTAATTGCCTCCACTGTAGTATTTGAAAACCCTTTTCTTATTCTTGACACAACTTCTCCCGCACTTTTTCTGTCTGTTCTTGGCAGCAGGATTACAAACTCATCCCCGCCAATTCTCGCCACCGTATCCTGGGATCTGGTGGAGTGGACCAAAATCTCAGAGGCCTTCCTGATCAGCCTGTCACCAGCTGTATGTCCGAATATGTCATTGGTCAATTTAAGCCCGTTTATATCGGCAAAAATTATTGAAATGGGAAGCTTGTCCCCAACATCAAGCCAATCCATCACATCCTCAAAGCCAAGTCTATTAAGGAGTCCAGTAAGATTGTCGTGGTAGGTCAGGTGTTTTATCTTGCTCTCCCGTTCCTTCCTTTCTGTTATGTCCATAAAGGTTACTACGGCACCAATCACCCTACCATCCTTTACTTGGGGAAAGGAATGATACTCAACGGGGAAGGATGTTCCGTTCCTCTTCCAGAAGACCTCATCCTCAGAGGTGACGCCCACACCATCCCTAACAGATTTCAGTATTTTGCAATAGTCCATGTGATAGGGCATGCCACCTTGGTGACTGTGGTGAATCTTACTGTGCAGCGTCTGTCCTATGAGGTCCTCCTGGGTCCTGTAGCCTAAAAGCTCAAGGCTGCTTCTGTTGCAGAAGGTGCAGCGTCCCTCAAGGTCGATTCCAAAAATGGCCTCTGCAGTTGAATCCAGTATCAGCTGAAGATGGTCCTTGTTCTCCTCCAAGGATGAGTAGGCACGGTCAAGTTCCACTGTCCTTTCACTGACCGCATCCTCCAGATTGTTTATCAGGTACTGCATCCTGCCTGCAACCATGTTGAAGCTTTCAGATATCCGTCCAATCTCGTCCTTTCTGACTATCTCAACCCTCTGGGTCAGATCCCCTGCAGATAGCTTTTCAGCTGCTGAAAGAAGGTCTTCTACAGGCCTGAACATCCTGTTTGTTATAAGATTATAAATGATTCCTGAAATGACCAATGCCGAAAGTACCAATAACAGGGTCAGGGCCAAGCTCTCGTTTACCCTTTCCATCAGAAGACCTTCCGGAATGGCTGTCATTATGACCCATTCCAGGCCATGGAGGCTCAGTTCCCTGATATTTACAAGGCGGTCTCCCCCCGCTGATTCATAGGCAAAGCTGGCTGTTCCAAGCTCCCTGTATTCCCCATATGCATCAAGGATCTCACTGTTTCCCAGGTCCTCTATCCCAATCCTTTCAAAGCTGCCGTCCTCTAGAACATTAAAATTGTCAGCCCCCATTGAATTGGCAATCAATCTGCCTGACTCCTTTTCAAATATTATTGCATCACCCTGAAACTCCTCCACCGTTCCACTAAGGTAGGAGCCTATTTCACCAAGGAGCATATGTGTTCCCAATACTCCCTCAAAGCCGCCTTGGCTGTTGTATATGGGCCAAGCTGCGGAAATGGAGAGGTCATCCATGACAAAGTGCCTGTAAATTGGAGAGAAGGTTGGAATGCCTGATGCCTCCGACTCCCTGTACCAATCCCTGGTTCTCGGGTCGAAAATCCCAGCCTGGACGACCCTTTCTCCAGGGGTGTAGTCCTCACCTACGGAGTAGTACCAGGACTCACCTCCGGTTGTTGCATTGTTTCTCATGATCTCAATCTCGCCCATCTCATTCCGCCTGGCTCCGTAATACTCACCCTCGGCACTACCATAGCTGAAGCTGTATATGTGTTCGTCATGGGCCTCCAGGACACCTGCAAAAAACCTTTCCCTGGCCCTTGTATCAGCCAGGTCATAGCCGCCGTTTTCAAGATGAAAATGGTTTACTTCATTGACATGATAAGGCCCAATCATAAATGAACCTATCTCATTGTAGATGGAAGTGCTTATGCTGTTTGAAATTCTCTCCGTGATCTCCCTGGCTGAAGCATGCCAGTTGAAATAGACCAGGAATCCAACCAGACCCATGGTTATGGTCATTGAAGCTATGAATAAAAAAATAATTATTCTCTTTACGGAAATATCATCTCTTTTGGACATCACAAGTAAAACCACCCTTTTACCGTATTTGTCACAACAAATGTCAATACTTAAACGTTTTACAAACCCTTTAGGTTATATATACACCTCTTCCCATTAAATTATTGAACTAATTACAATTTCAAAAAAAAAGCCACACCTGTTCAGGTTTGATTCTGAATAGGTACGGCTTGATATATGTCTTCTATTCCACAGCAGGTACTCGTTTCCAGCTGTTTGCTGCAAAACCCATTGCCAGATAGACCACCGAGCCCGCCAGTCCTGCAATTATGGGGGCCTCAACCCATCCAACATCAAATCCCAGGACCAGGATCACGTTGACCGCGAAGCCTGTGAGCATGGAAGAAAAGCATGCTTTCAGGTCAGCCTCCACAATGGTCCGCATAATGATCGGTCCCACAAACATGGAGATCAGTCCACCGGTTCCTATGTAGGCTATCTGGTTGAGCATCCCCTGGGGTGCTACAAATGTAAGGAACAGTCCCCACAGGGCTGTCAGTCCAACAACCACACGATTGATCAGGTCGCTCTTTACCTCCTGCTTTTTTCCCAGGGATACATACATGTCATAGGACAGTGATGATGCCAGTGCCTGAAGAATGGAGCTGATTGTGGAGAGCATTGCAAAGAGAATGAATAATGTTATGATTCCCCCAACTGCAGGTGAAAGAAATGTATTCAAGAATACAGGCATTGCACTGTCTGGATTTACAAGGGTTGGGTCCTTGTAGAACATGTACATCCCCACAAAGGGTATAAGGCTAAGTATGATTCCCATTGGTGCCATGTAAAGTGCCATCTTGTGTATCTTTATATCCTCCTTAAGGGAGAGGAATCTCACTGACATATATGGCAGTGTGGTTGTAAACAGCAAGGCATAAACAAATACAAGGTATACGCTGAACCGGGTATTTCCATAGGGTGCCGAGGTGGTTGGATTTACAAGCTCCGAGTTCATCTGACCAACCGTACGTATCATTTCGGCAAGGGATACATCCTGAAGGATCACACCAAAAACTATCACTGAGGCTATGAGCATTCCTATGCACATTATGGTATCAGTAAGTGCCACGGCAAGAAGTCCTCCCATGATGGTAAAAATTGCCACCACAGTGATCAGCAGTATGGATGCATAAACTTCCGGTATGTCAAGCCACTGGGATGCCACAAGGCCCACTGCCCGGATCTGTCCGATCATGTACACGGAAAGAAATATGAAGGTTGCAAGTCCTGCAAAAAAGTGTACAAGTCTTTTCTGACCGTCAGTCCCTCTGTGGGTTGATGCAAGGTACTCGGGTACGGTCAAGCCACCGCTTTTTTCTGCGTTTTTTCTCATGAAATTAGCGAAGAAAAGGGTTCCAAAGACAATTGCCGGAGCAAAGAAGAAATTGGCAAGAATCTCTATGGAACCAAAGGCATATGCGGTTCCCGGCGAGCCAATGAATCCCCAGCCGCTGTAGCCGGTTGCCATAAGGGTTCCCGCTCCAACAAAGGCACCTATCTGCTTGCCTCCTAGAAGAAAACCCTCTCCTCCCTGGGCTGCCTGTGATTTTATCTTTTTGTTTGACCATACCCCAACACCTATCATCCCTGCGGCTGCCAGGATAAATACCATCCAGTTAAATATCACTTGTATCACCTCGGTTAACCACTACCATCTCTCTGTAAAGGTACACCGCCAAAGGTACCACCATGATTACTATGCATCCAATAAAAAATTCGTTTATTGCCCATGATCCTGTCATAATTCGTTCCTCCTTATCCACAATTTTCATATGGGGATGGGTTAAACACCCATCCCATTATCATCTATTTTCCTTCAAAGGTTACAAGGGTTGGGTCCTCAACCTGATTTGGGAAGTAATCCTGGCATTCCCCTTCTCTGTAGACATCTGCTGTTGCACAGTGGAGTCCTCCACCAAATGCATAGGCATCTCTGAATGGAACTGGGATTACGTTCATTCCAAGCTTGTCCATCTGGTCTTGCTGAGCCTTCTCACTTTCCTCCACAAGCACCGTCTTATGGTCAATCACTAGACAGTTCATTGACAGCCATACGCTCGAGTAGCAAAGCTCTGGTGGCTGCTCGTGGGCAGGCATTGCCGCTTCAACAATCTCCCAGTCATTTGCCTCAAATATCTTTCTTTGCTCCTTGGGAAGCTTTCTGTGTGGATTGTTGAGTATCAATCCTGGCTTCAGGGGAACAAAGGTTGCATCTATATGGATTGGATATGGGTCTCCTGGGAAGTTTACAGCATGCACTCTCATGTCAGGATACATTCTTCTAAGCCACTCCATCCCCTTTCTGTTTGTTGTAAGCCCGTGCTGTACAAAGAGGTCCTTGCCTAATCTCAGAACATCCGCAGCATCAAAGAGAATCTCATGTTCGGTAGTAACCATGTGGAGCTTGGCAGTTCTCTCAAGGAGTATCTCCTCGGTTACCTTGTCATCAAAGTAGTGCATATCATAGCTGGCATCCCCAAGCTCAGGTCTTGGTGCAGCTATCCATTTGAACTCAGGGTCCTTCTCGAAATACTCTCTGAGGTTCTTTGAATAGGCGTAATGCTCAAAGAATCTGGATCTGAAGGACATTGGTGCAGATATGATGTCGCTTCCAATTGTAAGCAGTACGTCTCTTGGTGGCATGCAGCCGAACATGCTTCCTGTCATGAAATGTGGTGTTACAACCGCCTGGTTCCACTGCAGGGCCTCCGGTCTGTCAACCTTGATGCCAAGGCCCTCAAGGACCTTGACAAGGTTCTCAAGCTGCTCATTTGCCTTTTCCACGGTATCAAGTGGTCTTGGGCCCGTCATTCCTCTCATTGGGGAATCAAGGGGCACCTTTGCCTTTGATGCTGGCTCCGATGGAGGTATGCAGCAGTTGTCTGCTCTACCTACAATCACGTGCTTAAGTGGGTCAAAATCGTTCCATGAATTTACAATCTTCATCTTTTCTCCTCCTAAAATTTATGTATTATTATTTTTGGGTAATAAAAAACCCGTTCCAAAGAATATATATATTCCAAGGAACGGGTTATATGCCGTGTTACCATCCTAATTCGCCTATATCTCACGATACAAGCCTCATCAAGTACGCACATGTATAAATGTGTTATACTCTATCACTATAACGGGTGAACCCGTTGCAGCCTACATAAAATCGGTGCAATGCTCTGAGGCCCTCTTCACTTCAGTAATATCCTGTCCCCTTCCACCAACCGGGACTCGCTGAAAGACTTTCTTGAAGCTACTGTTCTCATCAAAGCTATTTGTTGGATATTCAATTATTAGTTGAAATTATATACCATGTTTTTATTCTTGTAAAGGGTTACTTTTAAAAAAACATTTTAACTCAACGGTTCCGGTTCTTTTTGCGTTATTTTAACTTTCCTCTCACAATCATATCCCCAACATCAAGTAGTTTAGCTATATTTCTAGTACTAAGACCTGTCTTTTCATATATTTCATTTATAATATCTTCCAGTAAATCCTTCTTTTTCTTTAACTGATCCAAGGTGTCCAAGCCATGTTTCATAAAATGTTTCTCTATAATAGACTGTGCATGCTTATACATAATTTCCTGCTGCTCTTCTTTAATATCCAGGTATACATTAAAATCACTAACTTGATGAAATTTTTCGAAGCTCGTAATTTTATTTGAAAAAAACTCCATTACTATCTTCTTCTGGGTCTTGCCCAATATGAATGTTTTCTCCCCTGTGTATTCATTATAGCTGCTCCATTGGTATTCCCCAGGGCTTGATACAATGCCAGCCTTTACAGGATTATTGTGTATATATCTGACAACCTGTACAAGATATGTATCATCCTCTACGGGCTCGCTTCTAAACCTGTCTTGAAAAACATGTCCAATTCGATCATTGATAAGATTATAATTGCTGGCATACCTGATATTGATTCTTTTGAAAAAATCTGTCAGGCTATTAATCTCTGTCTTAAGTAGCAGATGAACATGATTGCTCATAATACAATAAGCTACTATGGAGACCTCCTCTTCCGAAGCAATTTCATTTATTGTTTTTATGTACAGCTTCTTGAGGTTGTCGTTCTGAAAAACATTCTCCTTGCTGTTTCCTCTTGCCATTGCGTGGTAATAACCTGTGCTGCTTTGTCTTCTAGGTTTTCTTGGCATCATTTCACCTCCCAAATTTATATTATCATTCAAGTAGAAATAACGCAATGGTTCCGGTTCTTTTTGTGTTATTTTGAAAACCCTGGATAAAGAAATCCAGGGTTTTCAAAGATAGGGGAAACTACTCTATTGTAAGGCTGATATCCTTCTTGTTTTCAAAGGATGCCCTTATTGCAGCTATTATGTCTCCATGTGAATCATTAAGGCTCATTGTTGCCGCTGATGTTACATCCGCAAGCATTGACTTCTCATCATCAGAAAGAGCATCATACTTGGCCTTGTCCTGTGCATCCTCCGATCCATCCTTCAAGGGTCTTCCGTTTCTGTCGGATGTGTACTTTTGGAACCACTCTTCAATTTCATCAATCGTCATTCCAATAAAGGTCTCTTCGAATCTGTCCATATGCTCAACCCATGTTTTTCCGTTACCCATAACATAGGAGTCTCCTCTTTCCCTCTTTGTCATCCATCCATCGATTTCAGCAAAGAAGTTCTCCTCTGTATCAGGAGTCTTTCCATCTACAACCTCGTCATGGTTCTCATCCCAGTTGTAGCCGCCCTGACCTGGGAATCCGCTGAAGTGTGGCATTCCTTCCCCATCGTAGTTAGGTGTTGCAATTTCCATTTGATCGACATGAAGTGCAACAAGCCTTCCTTCATCATCAAACAGCGAATTTGCCACCACCTGGTTTATGCTCCATACCTGTACGCCTTCATTATCAGCACCAGGTCCCTTTCTGCCCATGCTTGCAATTCCTAGACCGTATGCTGAAGCCTCCTGGATCTCAAGCGGCTTTCTGTTCTCATATGCCTTCTCAATGGCCGCTACGATGTCCCCGTGTGAATCATTAAGGCTCATTGTTGCAGCTGATGTAACATCTGCAAGCATTGCCTTCTCATCATCAGTTAGAGCGTCATATTTAGCCTTGTCCTGTGCATCCTCCGATCCAGCCTTCAAGGGTCTTCCGTTTCTGTCGGATGTGTAGTTCTCAAACCAATCCCTGACCTCTTCCACTGTCATACCGGCAAAAGCCTTCTGGAATCCGTTCATATGCTCAGTCCATGTTTTTCCATTGCCCATTACATAGGAGTCTCCTCTTTCCCTCTTTGTCATCCATCCATCGATTTCAGCAAAGAAGTTCTCCTCTGTATCAGGAGTCTTTCCATCTACAACCTCGTCATGGTTCTCATCCCAGTTGTAGCCGCCCTGTCCTGGGAATCCGCTGAAGTGTGGCATTCCTTCTCCATCGTAGTTTGGAGTTGCAACCTCCAGCTGATCAACATTCATCTCTAGTATTCTTCCCTCACCGTCAAAAAGAACACTGGCCAGAACCTGGTTTATACTCCACACCTGAACCTCTTCATTGTCGGCTCCAGGACCCTTTCTCCCAAGGTTGGAAATTCCAAATCCAAGATATACATCTGAAGCTGTAACCTCTCCTGCCTCTTCAGGTTCCTCTTCAACCGGTGCAGGATATGTATCTGGATCAATTGCATTGTTCACAGCGTAGATGATACCATCGCTTGTGTATGTAGCTCCAGAAACAACATCAACCTCGGTGGAGTTTGCCTCCACTATTGCAGCTGGTATCCCCTCGATTGCAGGATCGCTGATTCCAGCAGTTTCGCTGTGTGAAACCACTTCAACACCTGTTATTGTGTCACCTGCCATCATAACCTTGACTTCAATCGGTCCACCAAATCCCTCTCCTACACCTGTAAGAGTAACGGCATCAGCAGGCTCCTCCTCCTGAGGAGTGGATGAACACGCCGCCATGCCAAATGCCATGGCAAATGCCAATAGTAAAACCAACAGCTTTTTCAAATGACTCATCTCCTTTTATTGTAATTAAATTAACGTTATCTTATTATCAAATATATCATATCCTGGTAAAGCGTTCAACTTTTTTTGTGGTTCAAATGTTGATATTTCAACGTATGTGACATATGTTCAAAAGAGATGCCCATATTTCAATGGTTCCATCTGTTTATTTTTTCCATTTAATCTTTAAATTCTGTGAAAAAAGCCGCCACTTAATTTCAAGCGGCGGCAATCTTTTAAATATCCAGAAGATTTTTCTTGTACAGGCTATAAAGCATTCTCAAGTTATCCATTTTAATGTATATATCCTTTTGCAGCTGTGATGCAAGATCGTAGTTTTCCTTATCAAGTGCCTCCTTTATCTGGGTGAACATGGAGGTTCTGTTCAGGCTGTCCTTCATCAGCTCAACCCTCAGGTCACGGATTGCAAGCCAGTTGGATATATCCAGATCCGATGCGTTTGCAGGATCATGAAGAAGCCTATAGCCTCTGATTTCCCTCATCAGGTCCGGCATTATCCTGTGCTGAATCTCTGTAACCCACTTGTTGAGAACCGCCGACTGGTAGCTTTCAATAATGCTGCCCCTAAAGACATCGCCATTCTTGAGAATTGCCAGCTTATCAGGATAGATGTGAAAAGCCTTAATGTTCTCATAGACGGTTGCAGGAACCTTTCCAAAAATCCTGTCCCTTTCCGCATCCGTATAGTCCTCGAATACATTTACCTCACTTCTGTAGGCTCTTCCCTTCTGCAGATAGATTCCATCATCCTCCGGAGTCTTTGACAATTCCTCCAACAGACTGTCCTCATCCCTGTTTTCCTTCAGTACATGATTTATTCCATCGTCCATAGCCATAAGCATTGAGCTCATGCAAAGGAAGGAGTTTGTATGGGGATTTGGACTCCTAAGCTCAAACCTGGTTGCCAGGGGATTGTTTTCATCCCGGATAAGACCTATTAGAATGGTCCTGTTTCTGGAAGGAACATCCACACTTCTTCCCAGGGATGTAACTATGCAAACAGGAGCTTCAAATCCAGGCTTTAGCCTCTTGAATGATTCGTTTGAAGATGTTATGAAGGGGTTCATTATCTCGTAGTTTTTCAATATACCCATCAAGGCTCCGTAGCCAACCGGGCTCATAAAGTGCTTCCTATATGGATGGAAGAGATTTATCCTTTTCCCCGACTTGAGCTCCACGGCAACTCCCATATGGGTGTGCTCTCCACTTCCCGCAACTCCAGGAATGGGCTTTGCCAGAAAGGTTACATCCATTCCATTTGCCCTGAAGATTTCCTTGATGATGTGCTTTATGAATATCTCATTGTCCCCTGTCTGCATGGTTGTGGAATACTTCCAGTCTATTTCAAGCTGCTCCATGATTCCTGAGAAGCTTCCGTCATGCTGAAGTCTTGCCTTGACTCCACCGACCTCCTTGTGTCCCATTTCGGGCTCCATTCCATATAGCTCCATAAGCAGCAGGGAATCCTCAAGAGCTGTTCTGACGGCTCCCCTTGTCTTTGCCCAATATTGCTCATTCAGCTCCTGGGAGGTGGTCAGCTCCTGCAGCTCCCTGTTTGAATCAGGTGTCCTGACCCAGAACTCCAGCTCAGTTGCAGCTGTGACATGAACCTTCTTTATGTCATAGGGGCTGAAGCCATAGGCCTTGGTCTGCTCTGGGTTGTCCTTTAGGAGCTGCTCCATGTGGTCTTCAAAGTATCCCGTGGCATCCTTCAGTATGTGTCGTGAGTCAACAGGTATTCCATCATGGTAGAGAAAGCATGGAATTTTAAGGGTTCCAACAGGCCTTCCTGACTCGAGGTGAACATTCTCGTAATTGTAATCCACAAACCAGTTCGCTTCAACGTCTGATTTCATATCTATCTTTGCATTGTCAAGGGTAGCGATCTCAGGAAGATATACGGAGGAACCATCGGTCTGAACTGCTATTCCGTGAAGGAAAAGCTCGATATCATCCCTGAATACCTTAACTGGAATCTTTTCTTCTGTTTCATGTCCTATCAAGTCCACGCCACCAAGGGAGACGAACCTGATCTGGGGATTGTCTTCAAGAATCTTGAATAAATCCTCCTTGTTGTGGTTTTCCTTCTTAATTACATAGCACAAATCTTCTCTCATTTTATCATCTCCGGTAGACATATTTTAAATACTTCATTATTTTATTACTACACAGTGTGATTGTCAAGATTTTTGCTTTATTATGCGAAAGGACCTCCGAGGAGGTCCTTTTAATATTATTCCAAATCTATTACACTTGTGCTGTTTGTAAGGGTATCGATGTAGAGGATTTTTTTTCTAAGATTCTCTCCTTTTCCCAAAAGCAGCTTCACGGCCTCTGCCACCTGGTAGGAGGCAATCAGCGCCGGAGTGAAGGACGGGTTCCCAAGGTCCTTCTCAACTCCCT
>Ga0334896_1002049_pt1 | contig 14926 bp, 12 predicted proteins | sample GraSluR3_MG_8_FD_207734 | JGI IMG/M metagenome (GOLD analysis project Ga0334896, IMG submission 207734) | Sludge microbial communities from methane-producing bioreactor in Wageningen University, Netherlands - Granular Sludge_27_06-R3 | ecosystem: Engineered > Bioreactor > Anaerobic >... | reverse complement strand
ACCTCTACCGATAAAATATTGCTTTCTAAATTAAATTCAGCAACAATTTCACTTGGTGGATGTGCCATTGCTATGGCACCTGTTAAAAAGAATAATAAAAATACTATAAAGAATATTTTTTTCATTGTATTTCCCCCATTTCATTTTATTTCATTTATACACTTAATATTAACATAAATTATTTTCAGAATGTAAAAAATAATCCTGTTAAACGTATCTCTTTTTAGTTTTCTTTTCTTTGTACATTTCCCTGTCAGCACTGGCAATAAGTTCTTCCAAGGTTTTTGGATTGTTTGGTGAATACTCAGAAAATCCAATACTGAATTGAATCTGATAATTCTTTTCTATATTATGGTTTAATTGGGTTAATTTCTCGTTCAACCTTTTTCTAAACAAATGAACTTCATTTAAAGAACTATCTATAGCCGCCAGCAGAAACTCATCTCCTCCCATGCGGCAAATAATATCTACTTCTCTAAGTGTAGACCTAAATAAACCAGCAACTTTTTTTAAAACTTGGTCCCCTTCATTATGGCCAAAAGCATCATTGATTTTTTTTAAATTATCCACATCAACAAAAGCCAATAGTAATGAACTTTGTTCACGGCTAGCAAGTTTAATTTGCCTGTCTATCAACTCTAAGCCATACCTTCGATTGTAACAACCAGTGAGGAAATCAATCCGAACTAATTCTTTTATCTTTTCATACATCCCTTTTCTTTCACTTATATCTTTTATGATACAAACAATACCGGTAATTGCTCCCTCTTTAGCAATGGTGGAGCTGGAAAAAAGAATTGGTATATCATTTCCTTTCTTTGTTTTAAAGTTAATCTCATGATTTTTTACAGGCTCTTTATTAAAATTATTATTCATCGGGCTATTTTTAAAATCTGTGTCGTTAAAAAATATAGAAACAGGTTTTCTAATGAGTTCTCTTTTTTGATATCCTGATAAGTTTAACAAGGCTTCGTTTACACTTACAATCCTGCCTTCTTTGTCTAATAAGAGTAAAGAATCAATCATAGTAGAGACAATTTTTTCAGCAGCTGCAACAGGAGTTATAGCCATAAAACTATATTTGGTAATAGCATATACTAATCCACACGCCCAAATAAGAGTTATTATATTTGCCATCGAAGGTATCCTGATGATTCCCAACGATGGTAGAATTACTTCATTAATGGTGCCCATGATAAGGGAAGCCAAACTAGTCAGAAAAATTATTTCTGCCTGTTTTCTTCTAATCGGTTCTTTTGTTTTTCTTTTATAAAGGTATATTAAATAAAGGGATGTTATCGTAAAATAAAGATAATAAATATAAAATAGGGGATTCCAAATTGTTTTTGATAATATTTTACTCCAACCCCAGGGACGTTGAATATAATCAGCAACCATATAGCCAGTCCAATGCATGTAAATAAGTATTACCGGCAGGATAAAAAGTAAGAGATGAATTATTTTGTTGTTTAAAATCTTTTTCTTTTCTGTAAATATTAGAGTAAACCACAAAAACAAGCTGGCAAACCCTATCCATCCTATGGAAGAAATATTATTAAGATATGCAGCAGTACTTTTCGAGATGCCAGGAGCATAATAAAAAGTTAGACCAACACTCCAAATGGTTAAACAGGCAAGAAATGCAGAACAAACCCTGTGAAGCAAAGTTTTAGAATCTTTCCATAATAAGTATAGAAGCAAAGATAGATATACCAAAAAGGCAAGAAAATGTAAAAGTGGTAAAAGAATTGACATTTATTCAGAAATATACCTTTCTTTAAAACTAACTGATATATAGGTCTATACTCTATAAATTATTATAGCATTTTATTAAAAATCCTTTTACTTTTTCAATATTTTTTTAATAAAACTATTGAATTACATTGTTATTGATTTTCTTTATTTTTATGTTTTCCTTAAATATTTTTCTAAATCTTTTCCTAAAGATATATAAATACTGTATAATTCATCGTATTTCTCCACATTTGATTTTTTAGGATAATAAATATTAGAGAAACCCGTTTTCATTGAATTTTGTGCTTCATAAATATCTTTATATATACCTGCTGCAACCGCTCCAAACATTGCCGCACCAAGTGCACAAGTCTCATTAGAAGAAGCAACTTTAATTGGTTTATTTAAAATATCAGTTGTTACCTGCATAACATAGCTATCCTTTTTGGGTATTCCCCCCATTGATATTATTTCATCAATTTCCATACCCTCCTTTATAAACTGCTCATTAATAGCCCGGGAACCAAAAGCAGTAGCCTCAACTAATGCCCTATAAATCATCGGGGCATTTGTTCCAAGGTTTAAACCCAAAATGGCTCCGGTAAGTGTTTGGTCAGCAAATGGGGAACGTCTACCGTTCAGCCAATCTAATGCTAAAATAGTTGTATTTCTAAATTTTAATTGCTCGGAATCTTTACTTAATCTCGCAAGTATTTTTTCTTCTATCTCTCTTTTAATCTGAGTTCTATTGTTTTCATTCAAGCCTTTAACTTCAGGTAATATGTTTGCAATTGGCCAGGATAATAAATCCTTAAACCAAGCATAAATATCACCAAAAGCAGACTGTCCTGCTTCTAATCCTATTAAACCTGGGATTACTGATCCATCTACTTGTCCACAGATTCCATTAATCAGCTTATTTTTAATTATTTCTTTTGATGCTACCAGGATATCGCAGGTAGATGTACCCATTATTTTTACCAGAATTCTTTCTTTTATTCCTCCTCCTACTGCCCCCATATGAGCATCAAGAGCTCCTACAGCTATAGCAATTCCAGGTTTTAATCCTAACTTTTTTGCCCACTTTTCACATAATTCGCCTGCTTTTTTGTTAGAAGTATAGGTTTCCTTGTATAATCGGTCTTTTAATCCATCCAACAATGGGTCTAAATTCTTTAAAAATGCTTCACTCGGTAATCCATTCCAGTCCTCATGCCACATCGCTTTATGACCTGCAGCACATCGGCTTCTATTGATTTTAAGAGGATTTGTATTCCCAGACAAGATAGCAGGTATCCAGTCACAATGTTCAACCCAAGAAAATGCCACTTTTCTTATCTGCTCATTATTTCGCAAGACATGTAATATCTTTGCCCAGAACCATTCTGAAGAGTATACTCCACCTTCATATTTAGTATAATCAATTCCACACCAGTTTTTGGCTTTACCATTAATCTCAATTGCTTCCTGTACAGCAGTATGGTCTTTCCAGAGAATAAACATAGCATCAGGCTCATCTCTAAAATCTTCTCTTAAAGCTAAAGGACTTCCATATTCATCAACCGCACAAAGTGTTGATCCAGTAGTATCAATACCTATACCAACTATATTTTTCTTAATACTTTCGTTACATTTGTCTGTGGTGATTTTTACTGCTACTTCCATTCCTTCCAGATAATCAAGGGGGTGTTGTCGAAATTGATTTTTTAATGTATCAATATACTTTCCGCTGTTCCATCTGGGATAATATGCTATACCACTACTAATTTCTTTACCTGTCTTTGCATCTACTACTAAAGCTCGTACTGAATCAGTCCCAAAATCAAGTCCTATTACATATCTGCTCATTGCTATAATCTCCTTGATAGATCTTTTACATATTTTATAATAAATAAAAAATAACAAGCTAATATTTTTATGTCTAAATATCCAGACCTGATAAGATAATTGTATAATTTATTTATACAGTGGACCAAAATTTTTACATGCCCTGAAATCTGCGCCTTCAGATTCTGCTGTTCCAAATGCACTCCATGCTTTAGGTCTGAAAATATCTTTCTCCTCAACATTGTGCATAGCAACAGGAATTCTTAGCAAAGAAGCAAGTGTAATAAGGTTTTTACCAATGTGACCATAGCTTATTGCCCCATGGTTTGCTCCCCAGAAATTCATTACAGAATATACATCTCGAAAAGCTCCCTTACCAGTTATTTTTGGTGCAAACCAGGTAGTTGGCCAGGCTGGATCGGTACGCTCGGTTAATGTAAAACTTATTTCATAAGGTAATTCTACTGTATATCCTTCAGCAATCTGCAATACTGGTCCCAAGCCCTTTATTAGATTAATTCTGGACATAGTTACAGGCATTTCGCCTACAGTCCAGAATGTTGACGAAAAACCGCCTCCACGCATATATTCGAGATTTGCTGGACTCCATTTTGTATTTTCTAAACATCCCTGTATATCCTGTTCAGTAATTTCCCAGAATGGTTTCATGACCGATTTACCATTTTCTTTCTGCTGTCCTGTAGCATCAAGAGTTGTAGAACCGGAATTAATTAAATGGATAATTCCATTTTCTGCCAAACCGGTTAATTTCTTACCGCTAACTCTTTTTACTGATTCCGGGCTCCAATAGGTTCGAATATCTGAAAACATTTGTGCTCGATTAGTTAAAAGGTGATTCCACAACATTGATACACCATTCAAACAATCATTTTCCGTTGCAAAAATAAAAGGTTCTCTTACACCATTCCAATCAAAAGATGTATTCAGTATTGTTTCCATAAAATCACCATCCGGAAAATGGTCTGTCCATTGCCTCTGTCCCTGGAAACCAGCTGCTATGGCATTATGGCCTTCTGCTTCTTCTTGATAGCCCATATTTGCCAACTGTTTATTACCAATCATTAAATCACGGGCAATTAGTGTCATTTTAATTACAGTTTCCCATTCTTGGTCTTTTTGCTCACGGGAATGCTTTATACTGTCTTTATTTCTATCTTTTCCTTCCGTGCAGTTCTTCTTAACCCATTTTAAAGCTTTTTTAAATTCCTCTTCATCAAATATCTCTTCTTCAATCCTGCGGGTAAACTCAGACATATCCACAAATTCGGTTCGCATTCCTAAGTAATCTTTAAAAAATCCTGGGTTTACTACCGAACCAGCAATCCCCATAGAGACTCCTCCTAATGCAAGATAAGATTTTTCTTTCATATGGGCAACAGCTAAACCAGCTTTTACAAATTGAAAAATCTTTTCTTTAACATCCTCGGGAATTTTTGTATCATCCAAATCTCTAACATGTCTTCCATAAATTCCAAAAGCAGGTAATCCCAATTGATCATGACCTGCAAGAGCGGCAGCAAGGTAAACTGCTCCTGGCCTTTCGGTTCCATTGAATCCCCAAATAGCCTTAGGCAAATAAGGATCCATATCAATGGTCTCCATACCGTAGCACCAGCATGGTGTAACACTAAGCGATACACCTACATTTTCTCTGGAAAATTTATCAGCACACTTTGCTGCTTCAGCAAATCCGCCTATTGTTGTATCGGCAATAACACATTCAACCGGTGAACCATTAGGATGGCGCAAATTTGTGCTAATCAGGTCGGCAGCCCTTTTCGCTATGTCCATAGTTTGGTCTTCCAGAGATTCACGAACCCCTCTTCTTCTACCATCTATTATTGGTCTAATGCCAACTTTTGGTATAGAGCCTATTAGTCTGTTTTGAAAATTCATCCTATTAAACTCCTTTTTTAAACTATTAAAATATATTTAAAAACTCATCAATCTTAAAAACTAATTTTTACCATATTTTCTTACACAACATAGCCTCTTTAGCCTTTTTGAATTTATTAAAGATATTTCTTTATCATATCTTGCATCTCTACATTTAATTCTTTTTTTTCTTTCTGATTAAGACCTAATATAGGTTTCCTCGTAAAAGTTTGTTTAAACCCCCTAAAAATAAGTGCTTGCTTGAAATAAGCTAAATTTGCTCCATCTTTTAATACTTTAGCAATATGCTTTATAACAATTTGTATCTTATGAGCTTTCTCGTAATTACCTTCATTTAATGCTTCAAAAAGTTTTAAAAAAACCTCTGGAAACACATTTGCATTACCCGATACACTACCTTTGGCTCCGTATAAAATAGCTGTCATAAGAATAGGATCAGAACCAATAATTACATCAAAATCTTTTGGTGTTTCATCAATCAAGCGGCTTAGTCTCAGAATATCAGACATGCTATTCTTAATTCCTACAATATTTTGTATTTTTGCCAATTTAGTAACAGTTTCAGGTAATAAATCATTAGTCGTACAACCTGGTAAATTATATAAGTATACTGGAAAGTTTTCACTTACACTTTCTGCTATTGAATAGTAATAATTCTCCATTTCATATTGACTTACATTAAAGTAAAAAGGGGTTACGGCCCCAATACCTGCTGCTCCTATTTTTTCTGCATGCTGAGCCAATTCACATGCTTCTTTAGTAGATATTGAACCAGTATGAACAAATATATTTCCTCTATCACCAACATGGTTTATTATTAATTCAGCAGTTTTTTTTCTTTCCTCTATATTCATTAAAAACACTTCACCTGTTGTACCTAAAATATAGAAGTTTTTAACTCCTTTTTTAATTAAAAAATCATAATATTCCCTAATTCCCTCAATATCTATTTCACCATTTTTTCCAAACGGTGTAATAGTAGGTACAACTAAATCTTTCATTCTTTTCATTAAGATAATCCTCCTATATCTCCTTTGATGCTATTTTTAGCATTTCTAGACTTTCGTGATTTCATAAATATTCTTAATTTTTTCTATATTTCATTTATGTTTATTCAAGCAAAACTTTTATTACAACTTTTTTCACTTTTTCTGAATTTTCTAAAGCAATCCCTGGCATATGTACTTCATATGGATAAAAAATAACAAAAGTCCCGGCATCAACGATAACGTGGCTACCTTTGCCTGTAAAAAATTCAATATCTTTATTTTCATCATATGACTTGTATTTTTCTACCTGGCTTAAATTTGTGTAGCCTATTAATTCCTTATTAGTTATCACATATTGTATATCTATGTAATGACGATGAGCTTCCCATAATCCCTCTTTTTTTGATTTAGTAAAATAATTATTTACAACACCATAAACATTAAGATTATCGATCTCATATTCTCCAGGTTCTAAATTTGAAATATCTTTATTTCTTATAAAATCAAATGCTTTTCTAAAATTACTATTTATTGGCAGATATAAGTGAGAATTTTCTATCATATCAATAATCATGTTTTTACCTCCTGCTTATCTTGCTATTTAAAAAATTTGAAAAAAGATAAAAAGAACTATAAATTTATTAGCACACAAAATGACAATCCTTACACAAATTATTTTACCTCTCTACCTTCCTTTATAATTTTTCTTGCTTCTTCAAGATCTTCTGGAGTATCTATACTCAATGCATTATATTCATATTCGGTTTCAACAACATATAATTTATAACCATATTCAAGGGCTTTTAACTGTTCTAATGATTCAATCGTTGACAAAGGGGTATCCTTTAATTTTATAAATTCTCCAAGAAAAGACCTTTTGTATCCATAAATGCCAATGTGTTCATAAACTTTAAAATTTATTTCATTTCTGGGATAAGGTATTAAAGATCGACTAAAATACAGTGCATACCCGTTAATGTCACGTACTACCTTTACAATATTTTCATCTTTAAACTTACTTTTATCATGGAGCTGGTAGCATAATGTTGCCATTGGAATGCTATCATCTTTCATTAAAAGCTCTGTTAACTCATCTATTATTTCAGGGCGTATAAATGGCTCATCTCCCTGAATGTTTATTACAATGTCAACATCCATATCTTTAACAACCTCGGCAATTCGAGAAGTGCCATTAGGATGGTCTGCTGAGGTCATTATAGCTTTGGCATTAAATCTTTCTACTTCTTCTATAATTCTTTTATCATCTGTAGCTACAATAACATCATTTAATAGTTTTGCCCTTTGTACCTGCTCATATACTCTTTGAATCATTGTTTTTCCACCAATATCCTTCAAAGGTTTTCCAGGTAATCTGGTTGAACTGTATCTTGAAGGAATAACTCCAATAATCTTCATATTACCAACCATTCCTTTCTATTTATTTAATTCTTATAGTTTATATAGTTGAGCTTTTTGTAAAAGTTTTTTCCTATCAACAGCTTTGACATTTTTTACTATCCAATCTCTCATCTTTTGCCCTTCTTCTTCTTCCTGTGGATAACTTATAAATTCCAATGAAATACCAAGTTTTTCAGAAACCTTTGCTGCAATTATTGGCCAAACTTTTCCAATATCACCTACTATTGGTATGCTTTTTTCATGTCTTGCAAAAGCAGACATTTCCATCCTAAAGGGAATTCCTGTGAGCTTTGTTTTAGGTAAGCCTTTATTTATAGATTCCTGGATTTTTTGATTCTCACTTTCTACTAATTTTGCCTGCATCAACTGTTTATCCAAATCTATTCGAATAATATCTTTTTCTTTTAAACTGAAGGTGTTCATACCAATCCAATGAGACCAGATTCCATGACCCGTATAGCATTCAAAAGGACCATCATGTATTTCCTGCGTTAAAACAACCGCCGACTCTATTATAATATCTGCTTCCTGGAGCATCCTGGCAATTCTCATAGACCTTTCTGAAATAGGAATACTATCCCCAATTGATAGTCCTACAGCTCCTCCTCCAACAAGCTGAGGAACAGTAACTATCACTGGCAATCCTTTTTCAGCCCCTTTGCCTATCATAGTCCTTGAATCTGCACCCCAACCAGCAACTTCTTCAAAAGGCATATTATAAGTTTGAGCAATATTGAGAATTTCCCTGGAAAGAATTTCGGTTCTTAAGCCCATTGGGTATGCCATGTTCCCAGCAGCTTTTATAATAATATCGCCATCTACTTCTCTTGTTTTTTTCAACAATTCCTCATTTAAAACCAGTTCTTTTTTTACATTATCCAAATCACTTTCTTCCATTTGTGTTACTTCAAAAATATCACCCCGTGGAATAATATTGTTATCTATTTCATAATCAATCTTGTTAATTAACATTCTCTTAACTTTATCTAAACTGCCAGCCATTTCATGGGCTACAACTGCAGAACTGGTACTTACACTATTAACTATATTCTTATCCATTAATTCAGAAATTAATGTAGTAACACCTTCATGAATATTTGGACCACTTCCAGTGACTACCATAATTTTTCCATTATTTCTCTTAACTTCTACTATTCTATTTATTGCTTTGTCTAAATTATCCCTGCTTTTCTGCTCTAACTCATGATAATACTTTTCTAATAATTTAAAGTTAATTTCCATATTCTTTACCTCTTTCAATTTATTTCTAATAAATTACAATATAAATAAAATAGTATAAATTTTTAAGGCATATATCCTGCTAATTTTGGGAAAAATAAGACTATTTCCGGAAAATATGTACAAACAATTAAAACCACTATTAAAACTCCCAAAAATGGCCACATTTCCCGAATAATACCTCCCAACGGAACCCCAGAAATGGCACTTACAATAAATAAGTTTTCACCATAAGGAGGAGTAGATAGTCCAATCATAAAATTCAATGTTGAAATAACACCAAGATGGACCAAGTCTACCTCGAATAATATTGCTATAGGTATTAATATTGGCATTACTATTAATTCACCAACAATTGGATCCATAAAGCAGCCCAATATTAATAAAAATAAATTAACAAATAAAAGAAAAATATATTTGTTTGTAATAATTCCAGAATTAATAACTGCATTTGTTATTGCTACTGGTAATTGTTCTCTGGACACAATATAACTAAAAATAAGTGCGGCAGCTACCATTGCTGATACATACCCGGTACTCAGAGCAGAATCTTTAAAGATTTTTACTAATCTTTTAAATCCTAAAATACGATAACCAAAAACTGATAATATGAAAGCATAAAAAACAGTGACTGCTGCTGCCTCAGTCGGTGTAAATACACCTCCATAAATACCCCCTAATAATATTACTGGTGTCAATAATGGGAAAAAAGCTTTAAAAAAAGATAATATTAATTCTTTTAAATTAAATGCTTCGCCAGCTGGATAGTTTCTTTTTTTTGAAATATATGCAATATAAATCATCATAGACACAGCTAAAAATACACCAGGAAGAACACCGCCAATGAACAGATGACCTAAAGAAGCTCCTGAAATCATAGAATAAATTACCATTGGAATGCTTGGAGGGATAATAGGTCCAATGGTAGAACTTGCTGATGTCACAGCACAGCTAAATTCTGGATCAAAGCCAACATCATTCATAGCTTTTATTTCTATTAATCCTAAACCGGATGCATCAGCAATTGCAGAACCTGTCATTCCAGCAAAAATTACTGATACGAGAACGTTAACATGACCTAGTCCACCTTTTAATGAGCCTACTAATTTACCGGCAAAATTAAAAAGACGTTCTGTTATCATACTTTCATTCATTATTTTAGCTGCTAAAATAAATAATGGTACAGCTAATAAAACAAATTGCTTTTCAAATCCTATCACCATGCTGTCTACAATAACTGCATAATTTATATCCGCTAAAATAATATAAAGTATTGAAGGTACAGATATTGCAAAGATAATTGGATAACCAAATATAAACATTATGAAAAATAATATTGCCCAAATCAAAATAAGCATTTTATCTTATCTCCTGTTTTTCTGATTTTTTATTACCAATTAAATACTTTATGTCACGGATGATATGTTCAATATTGTGAATAATTGTCAAAGTTAAGAATATTGAAAACACACCAAAGACGATAGTCCAGGGTATTTTAAGGGAAACTGTTTTTATTCTATAATTAAATAAAAGATATTCCCAAACAGGTATAAAAATAATAATAAAAACTATGGTTGTTATAGTATCAAAAATTATATTAAGAATTTTTTGAACTTTTGGAGATAAAGCGTCATATATCAAATTAAACTTTACATGATGTTCCTCGCGTACTCCCCAAGCTGCACCTAAATACAAGGTCCAAATATAAGCATAAACAGATAATTCAAACGGCCAGCCTAAAGAAATATTGAGAAAATATCGGTAAAACACTTGAATAATTATTGCTGAGGTGCATATTAGTAATGATAAAGAAGGTAAAAATTCTTCAAAAAAAATAAAGAAATAACGATAAATATTTTTAAATAATTGCATATTGATCTATATCCCCTTTATATTGTGATTGAACATATATTTATTTCAGGAGGAGGGAATATAATTATTTTAACACCCTCCCCCTGTTACAATAATTAAAATAGATTCAATACTTAATTATTCTGCTTCATACACTTCTTCACTGGCATTTTGAATCATTTCATACACACCTTCACCCCAGATCTCATCATTTTTTTCATACATTTTTTTAACATTTTCCATAAAGGCAGGTTTATCCGGAATTATTATTTCCATACCATACTCATTTTGGAATTGAGCAATTAACTTTGCTTCCTGCTCTAAAACCAATTGATTACAGTGATTCCGTCCTACCAGCAATGCCTTTTTCATGTAAACTTTATAATCCTCAGGCATACTTTTCCATAATTCTTCATTAATTGTAGGATTGATTATAGTCATCTGATGATCAGTCAAGACTATATAATGGGTAACTTCATAAAATTTACTGGAATAATCAGTTGGTAAGGGGTTATCTTGGCCGTCGATAGTTCCTGTCTTTAATGCCATATATACTTCGTTAAATCCTAATGGAGTAGGTTGCGCACCTAGTCCACGTCCAACATCCATCCAGGCTTCAGAACCTGGCATTCTCAATTTTACTCCTTTCAAATCTTCAGGAGTTCTAACTTCCCCGACATCTTTAGTAAGATTTAACTGTCTGGTACCTAAAAACCAGGTATCTAACACTACTAAGCCTGATCTATCCCTTAGTTCATCCCAGTAAGCTTTACCGATTGGACCGTTTACCACATAGTACAAATGGTCTAAACTTTTAAAAACATATGCAGCTTCTAACACTCCAATTTCCGGATATGGTACCAGATCTCCAAACCAGGAAGGCGAACCATCAGACATATCAATGTCTCCCCTCATTGTGCCAAGAACCTGGGTTTTCTGATCTGCCAATTGTCCGGAATGGTATATTGTTACTTTAATATTACCATTAGTTAGCTCTTCTATTACTTCAGCAAACTTCATAAATCCTTGAGTTTGTGGCTCTTGAGGTGTAGCAGCGGTAGAAAATTTAAGATTATATTTTGGTTGTTCGGCAAAAACCACCATAGAGGATAAAAGAATTAGCAAACAGACTGTTAAAACCACTCTAACTTTTTTCATAAAAAACTCTCCTTTTTCTGATTTTTAACTTATTCTTATTCCTTAAAGACGTAACCTTATTTATAGTTTTATACACCTCCTTTCTTCCAATAAAATTACTGTTGGTTAAAAAGATAATCTAAAAAAAATAATCGAGATTATTGAGTAGTTAAATTTTTGTAGAGTTTCTAATGATTAATTCTGTATTTAAAGTTATTATTTCTGCTTGTACATTTAAATCTTCTTTTTTTCTCTCTATTTTTTTTATTAATAACTCACTTGCTACAGAACCTAATTTATATACAGGTTGTCTGATTACAGTTATGGGTGGTTCGAATATTTCTATCCAATCAGAGTCATCAAAACAAACAATACCTATATCCTCTGGAATTCTTAATTTTAATTCCCTGATAGCAATCAATGTACCAATAGACATATCTATATTGGTGGTAAAAATTGCTTCTGGTTTGTTTTGCTGATTCAATAGCTCTTTAGTTAATTTTTCACCGCTCTCCTTTTTAAAATCGCCAATTTTAATAAGATTATTATCTTTGGCTATCCCTGCTTCTCTTAGCGCTTTAAGGTAGCCTTCTAATCTTTCTGCACCTGTTGTCCTATCTAAATACCCATTTACAATCCCAATTTTTTTATAGCCTTTGGTAATCAGGTATTTCACTGCTTTATAGGCACCATCAACATTATCAACTAACACGGTATCACAATCTACTCTTTCAATGAGCCTGTCTAAAAGCACAACATGTGTTCCAGAATTAATCAGATGATTAATATAGGATGCATTCTTACCGGTTGGTGTTATTATGATTCCATCTACTCTGTTGGATTTTAGTACTTTTAAATAATTGAGTTCTTTTTCAGGATTTTCATCACCATTACATAAGATGGTATTATATCCGAATTTATTTGCAGTGTCTTCTACTGATTTAGCGATTACAGAATAAAATTGTGAAAGAACATTTCCTAAAATTATGCCAATGGAATATGTTTTTTCCTGTCTTAAGTTTCTAGCAACTGCATTTATTTCATAATTTAGTTCAGATACTGCCTTTAAAACTTTTTCTTGGGTTTGCTTTTTAACATTATTTGAATTACTGAGCACCCTTGAAACAGTTGCTACAGAAACACCAGCTTTTTTAGCAACGTCTTTTATATTTTTTTTCACATTTTTCTCTTTTGAAGAAAATTAATTAATGTAATCGTTTACATTATAATTTTATTTTAGACTAAATAAATAAATCTGTCAAGAAAAATACTGAACTATCCTTTTAATTTTAGTTAAGCTTTTTTTTGAGAACTTCTTGATATATTAATTTCTGAGAAATTTTTTTTATTTGCTAGAAGGAAGAAAAATCCAGTAGAAGGTAATAAATTATTTGAAATCTGAGCAATTGGTGGAAATAAAGCATTCTCATTTTACTGTATTATAATTTGTACTCACCTTTATTTGATTTGTTCCAGATAATCTCTGATTTTTTTGGAAATGAAATTGCTGCTCCCTTTTTTTTAATAGAATAAGAGGCAACTAAATTAGCAAATCTAATAGCTTTTTTAATGTCATATTCCTGTATCAATCCGTACAAAAAACCAGCTACAAAACAGTCACCTGCCCCAGTTGTATCAACTACAGTTTTCTCGGGTAATATTGATGGTACTAATGCTATCTTGCCTTTAGTTTCATAACAAGCCCCATGTTTTCCCAATTTTACAATAACCTCTTTTGCCCCTTTGCATTTAAGAGCTAATATCCCATCCAATATATTATTACACTTTGTTAGCTCTTTAATTTCTATTTCATTAGGAAGTAGATAGTCAATTAATTTCCAAAAACTGTCATTCTTAATATCCCTTACTGGTGCAGGATCTACAATTGTTTTTAATCCATATTCCTTGGCTGTTTTCAAAGCAAAAAAAACAGATTCTGCAGGAACTTCAAACTGTGTTACTAGAAAAGAAGAATCACAAAAACATTTTTTATTGTCAACGATATAACTTCTATCAACTTCTCCATTTGCTCCAGGATATATTATTATAGAGTTTTGACCTTGGTCATTGACCCATATTGATGCGGAGCCGGTGGACTTTTCTTTACTTACAGATATTCTACTAATATCAACTCCGCTATCTTTTAATAAAGAAAGTGTAAAACCTTTAAGGGGGTCATCTCCTATTTTGCCTAACATCAGAGTAGGGATCCCCAGCTTGGATAAAGCTATAGCCTGATTGGCACCTTTTCCTCCCTGAAAAATTTCAAAATCTTTACAAACAAGGGTTTCACCGGGACGAGGATATTTAGATATAAAAGAAACAAAATCAATATTAATACTGCCTAATACTAACACTTTTTCCATATTTGCTTAAAATGACTTCACTTTCTTTGATCAAACCCATAATACCATGCATTCTGTTAATTTGTAAATCAATTAATTTAACAACTTTTATTTATTATATTAGAAAAAAGTTAATTTATAAATACAATAAATCAACACCGGTCAAAAAATAAGCATAAGCTGAGGGATTTTGCTCAACCATTGGTGAAAAAGCTTTCAATAATTGATATGCCCTTTGCTTAAATTGCTTGTTACCGGTAAAATCTGCTAATTTAAGTAAATTATAAAATGCTACTGAATTACCAGACGGAATTGCACCATCATAAACTTCTTTTTGCCTAATCAGAAGCTGTTCATTATTTGCAGAGGTAAAATAAAATCCTCCATTTTTTTCATCCCAAAAATCCAAAAATAAAACTTTGTTCAGGTCAAGAGCTTTCTGTAAATATTCATTAGAAAAAGTTGCTT
>Ga0334896_1002046_pt1 | contig 14943 bp, 14 predicted proteins | sample GraSluR3_MG_8_FD_207734 | JGI IMG/M metagenome (GOLD analysis project Ga0334896, IMG submission 207734) | Sludge microbial communities from methane-producing bioreactor in Wageningen University, Netherlands - Granular Sludge_27_06-R3 | ecosystem: Engineered > Bioreactor > Anaerobic >... | reverse complement strand
GACAAGTTTCCAAGAGAGTGACCGGGAGATTATACAGATGTTAGAAAAGCTATTTTTATCGAAAGTAGACAAATAAAATTACAACACCAATATCTTTGTCTAACAAAACAAGGACATTGGTGTTGTTTGTATCTTATTAATTTGATATAACAAAACCCGGTTATGAGACAATTAAAAATCCTAAAAGGTGACATTATCTGGCGATAATTAACTGCCTTTTTAGGTGACATTTTCTAAAGTTATTGACAGAAAATATTGGAAATTATGTGAAATATTTTCTGAAAAATAAAAACAAATTATTATTTTAAAAATAAAACCTATTTATGAGTAGAAAGTCTTTCTATTTACAGCAAATATTAAAGCAAATAATACAAAATACCCGGCAATTATTTTTCAAAAATACCGGGTATTCTTATTCTATTTGAATCTTAACTTATAGATTAACTATTTTTTTACTATAATTAACTTTCGATATTATATTTTTTACAAACTTCATCAACATCAGCTTTTTTGTGAGTTATGTCTTTCAGGGCAGAAATAATATTCTTCATATTAGGATCTCCCCAGACATTTCTTCCAAAGCAAGTTCCTTTGCCACCAGCATCCAGAGAGTCTTTAGCCATCTGAAGTACTTCTTTCATTGAATCAACTTTAGGACCACCAAGAATAATTACCGGAACATGAGAATACTTAGTAATCTGAGCAAAACTTTCCTTATCTCCAGTATAGGGTGCTTTTAGAATATCTGCTCCTAATTCCAGGGCAATTCGGCAGGCATCGACTATAACTTTTGGATCTTTACCCTTTTCCTTAGGAAGATTTGGTCCCATTTGAACCGGTTCAATCATTAAAGGCATTTCATAGGCATCACATTCTTCTACCAGGGCAGCAATATATTTAATAGCATCCATTTGCTGATCCAAATCAGTTCCCCAGGAAAACAATACTTTTACAGCATCAAAATTGTATTTTGCAGCTAATTCAACTGATGAAAAATATGTATTTGCCAGAACACCTTTAGGTTCTCCCGGTATTTCTCCCAGTATTGCATAATCAGCTGTCATTATTTTAGGCAGAAAATCCTGTGTTCCAAAATATTTGCTGGCTATTTTATTTAGTCCTAAACTTATCAATGTACCATCAACTTTATATTTAATTAATTCTTCAATTTTCCCGATAGGATCTTCCAAACCCTTAACTGCTCCCATGTAAAAACCATGATCCATCGGAGTAATCAGGGTATTTCCACTTCTTGGATTAAACAAATTGCTTATCCTTTTTTCCTTTAAATTTGACATAATGTCCTCCTTGTTTTTTTTATTATCTAACTTGAAAAATCAAGTTCAGAAATGCGATGATTAATATTTTTTAACGCAGGGTATATATCTTTAAATATATCAAACTTTCTATTATACTGTTGTAGATTATTTTTATTGGGTAAATACTGCTTTTCAACTTTTGCTAATTCTTTTGATGTTTTTTCCATTGATTTGTATTTTCCGATTCCATACCCGGCTAATATAGAAGCGCCCAACGCACCTCCTTCTTTATATATCATACTAATTACTTTGCGGTTTAAGATATCGGCCTTTAGATGATTCCATTTTTCTGACTTGGAACCACCACCAATAACTGCAAATCTCTTCTTTTCTAACCCCAATTTCTCTAATGCCTTCATGCTTATATTCAGACTAAAAGTAACACCTTCCATAACGGCATCTATCATCTGTTTTTTATTAGTAGCCAGGCTCAAGCCAATAAAAGCTCCTTTAGAATGAGAATCCCACCAGGGTGTGCCACTTCCTGCCAGATGAGGTAGAAAAAATACATCCGAAATGGGCCTCTCTCCTTTTTCAATCAAATCATACACATTAATTCCTCTTTTTTCAGCCTCTTTAATTTCTTCCTGGCAAAAATTATTTCTAAACCATTTTAAAGAACCACCACCGGTCCAGAGAACAGTCATATTGGCAAATTGATTTTTAATGGCAGTGGGGACTTTAATAAAATGGTGACTAAATAATTCTTCATCACTAATCTTTTCCGGTAAAATTATAGTTGCGCATTCTACTGTACCAGTAGAACAGGATGAGTCCCCAGGCTCTACAGTACCGGTACCCAGCGCATTACATAATTGATCCATTGCTCCTAAAGATACTTCCACTTCTGAATCATTAGGAAATCCTAATTCAGAGGCAATCTTAGGAGATAATTTCCCCAAATATTTTCCACTTTCCCCTACTAATGGTAGACTTCTACTGTCAATTTTTGCCCATTCTAGAACTTCATCATTAATTTCTCTGTTATTAATATCATAATACAGAGTTGCTGAAGCGGAGCTATCATCCATAATTGGCCTAAAACCCAGTTTTAGGTTTATCCAGGACAAAACATCAAGAAATTGTTTCGCATTTTTGTAAATATCTGGCATATTATCTCTGATCCATAATATTTTTGTTAATGGACACATTGTATGTGACCATCTTCCTGAGTATTTAAAAATATATTCCGCACCAAAATGTTCTTCTAATTGCTTTACATATTTTATGCTTCTTATATCAGCAGATAGCATTGCCGGATATAATATTTTGTTATTTTCTCCTATCGGAATAACTGCGTCCCCTAGTACAGAAAAACTCATGGCATATTTTTTTTCTTTTAATTGCTTTACATTTTTCGAAATATTATTTTTAACGGCATCCCAAATTAAAAGCGGGTCTAATTCGACCCAGCCAGATTGAGGGGTTACAACAGAGTATTCACTGTAACTCTCGCTAATAATCTTTCCATCATTATCATATAGCACTACCTTGGTTCCAGTAGTACCCAAATCAATTCCCAGTAAGTGCATATAGCTATTCTCCTTAGTCTATAATATTGAATATATTCTGCTCATCTTAAGAATGAACTAATTCTATTGTTTATGTCTCTTAATTTTATATATGAATCTTTAAATATATTATATTTTTTATCATAGATTTTCTCATATTTCCCGGAAGGAGAAAATACCCCATTAATCCTGTTTACCCTTTTAGCAGCTTCGGTTAAATTATCAAACAATCCCGCACCATAACCAGCCAGCAGGGCTGCACCTAAAGAGCCTCCTTCTTGTCTTTCTAATCGTAATATTGGTTTTTTAACTATATCAGCCTTTATTTGCAGCCATTTTGGAGACCTGGAACCACCTCCAACTACGCATATTTTTTCAATCTCGATACCGGCTTTTTGCAATTGTTCCAGATTGTACCTCAAATCGTAGGACACCCCTTCCAATATGGCATCAACAAAATTTTGCTCATTTGAAGCAAGATTCACGCCTAGGAAAGCTCCTCTGGCAAGAGAATTCCAGAAGGGTGGTCCGGTTCCAGAAAGATAAGGAAGAAATATTTCTTTGCTTGGTTTTGTTTTTTCTCCTATTAACAGTTCATATAAATTGTTTCTGTTTAATCCTTCACTTTCCTTTCCATTTTTCCCATAGTATCCGAGAGTATCCCTGTACCATCTGAGAGAACCTCCTCCTGACCATAAAAAACTGAAGGTTACAAATTGATCCGGGAGAGCGGAAACAGAGCGATAATAATTTCCTGCAAATAGCTGCTTATTATCTATATCATCAGGAAGTATTGTGGTGGTTGCCTCTACTGTTCCAATAGAGCAAACCATTTGATTTGGCAATACTGTTCCAGTGCCCAGGGCATTACATATCTGATCCATCCCCCCACTAACTACTTTTACCTCACTATTTAAAGAAAATCCTAATTCCAATTTCACTTCATCTGAGAGATTGCCAAGATACTTCCCGGACGGAATTAAAAATGGCAGCTTTTTTTCAGGTATTTTTGCCCAACTTAATATTTCATCATCGTAACGTTTCTTGTTTATGTTAAAAAAAAGCATTCCTGAAGCTGAGGAATAATCTGTTGCAGGCTCAAACCCTAATTTCGCCAAAATCCAACTTGCATAATCTAAATACCATCTGGCTTTTTTATAATACTCCTCATAATTATCTCTGAACCAAAGTAAACGGTTTAGTATAGACATTGAATGGGGAATACGCCCGGTCTTTAAATACAGTTCCTTCTTGTTTAACTGCTTTGATATTATCTCTGAATACTCTGCACTCCTGGTATCAGAAGACAAAATAGAACTCATAAGTGGATTAAATTTTTCATCTGTAACTATTAGAGCATCTCCCAGAAAGGAAAAACTTACTACATATTCTTTTTCTTCAACAGGCATATCTAAAAATAGACGACTAATCGTCTCTTTTAATGATTTCCAGATAATATTCGGATCAAGCTCAACTACTCCTGATCGCGGGCTTTGAACTGTATAGCTCGTGCTATCACTCTTTAAAATGTTAATCTGCTCATCATAAACAGACATTTTAAGCCCAGAAGTACCAATGTCAATTCCAATTATTTTCATTATGTTTCAACTTTCCAATTAATTCCACAAATATATAAAAGCTATATTTACTATTTTTTTCAAAATATAATATATCTATTTCACTTCTATGAACGTTGGAATTTCTTGATAGCCAAAGCTCCAATAAGCACCAGACCAAGTAATATTTGCTGCCAATATGATGAAACTCCCATAATAGTAAGGCCATTATTTAATATAGTAACTACCAATGCACCGACAAAAGTCCCTCGTATAGTGCCGATACCTCCACTCATTGCAGTACCACCCAGTATAACAGCAGTTATCGCATCCAGTTCCCTCATCTGTCCCGTTACCGGGCTTCCGACTCCCAAACGTGATGCTGTGATAATCCCGGCAATGGCTGAACAAATACCTACGATAGCAAAAATTATTATCAAAATACGATTATTTGATATACCTGCCAAACGAGCTGCTTCAGGATTGCTACCGATTGCCCTGGTATAGGTACCGAAAGTTGTTCGGCTCATTAAGAATTCCATGAACAGAAAAATTAACATTAAAGCTATAACAGGAAAAGGAATACCGGCAATTCTTGATTGTCCAAGCCAGTAATATGAGGGCTGAATGCCCTGGCTGATAGTAGTTCCACCTCTCATTAATAATGCCAATCCCCTGGCAATTGTCATCATGGCCAGAGTAGCAATAAAAGAGGGAAGCTTAAAGAAGGTAACTACAAAGCCGTCAAAAAAGCCAATAAGGGCTCCTAAGCCTATTGTTATTAATACTCCCCAAAAGACAGGTATTCCTGCAACCGAAAGTGCCATAAAAACCATACCCGCCAACGCTAATACCGAACCTACTGAAAGGTCAATATTAGCTGAAGTAATCACAAATGTCATACCAAAAGCAATAATTGCAGTAATAGAAACCTGGGTAAAAATATTTATAATATTATTGACAGAAAAAAAACGGGTGCTAATTATTGAAAAGAAAATAACCAAAAAAATTAAGGCACTGAATGCCGGGTTATCTAACATTAAATGAACAAATGATTTTGTTTTGTTTTTTTGTTGATTATCTTTATCTTTTCCAACATCATTATTCTTTTTAATTGAAACCATAAGTCGTTTTGTTTCTCCTTTTTATTTTAAAAATTTCACAAATTTATCATACTTTTTAAACCATTTTTTCAATGATTTTTGCTTCGTTAATATCATCTCCAGTTAAAATATCTGCAATGCGACCCTGTCTCATAACCGCTACCCTTGAACTTGTTGACACTAGTTCTGGCAACTCACTGGAAGCCATAACAATTGCCCTTCCGCTTTTTGAAGATACGAAATTAAACATCAATTCATGCATCTCTTCTTTTATTTTTACGTCAATACCGCGGGACGGCTCATTAAGAAGTAGAAAATCACAATCAGTATTTACCAGTCTGGCAAATAAAGCTTTTTGTTGATTGCCCCCACTCAAAGAAGGCATAGACTGGTTTACTCCGGTTGTTCGAATGCTGAACTTATCAATAAACTCTTTTTGAGTATCATAGTTTCTTTTACGGTTTATAACTCCATTTTTTGAGGAAACTTTTTTCATATTTTCAATGGTGATATTTTCCCCTACTGTCATTGTTTTTAAAATTCCTTCATTCAAACGGTCATCAGTCAAATAAACCATACCGCTTTCAATTGCCTGTTTCGGGCTGAGAAATTTGACCTTTTTCCCTCTAAAAATAATTTCCCCGCTATCAAATACCTCAGCTCCAAATATTGATTTAATCAAAGGAGTTCTACCAGAACCAAGCAATCCGGCAATACCAAATATTTCTCCTTCTCTTACTTTGAAAGATAAATTATCAAAAAAGCCTTTTCTTGTTAAATTTTTTACTTCTAATATCACTTTATTTGAATCTGGAACAGGATTTTCCTTAAAAAACTGCTTAGTGTGTTGTTTCATAATCTTACTTCCCACCATCATCTCAGTAAGCATTTGTGAATTTGTGTCCTTAGTCTCTAATACTCCCTGCAATTGTCCATCTTTTAATACTGCAATCCGTTCAGTAATTTTAAAAACTTCATCAAGATGATGGGATACAAATATAAAGGAAATGTTCTCTTCTTTACTTAACTTCCGAATAATATTAAACAATTTTTCTACTTCATTTCTGGAAAGGGAGGAAGTTGGTTCGTCAAGTGCAACGACTTTTGCATTAAGAGAAATTGCCCTTACAATAGCCACTAACTGTTTCTCATCAGCACTTAAATTATAAACAGGAACCCTTAGATTAAAATCAACCCCTATTTTTTCCATTACTGACCTGGCTTTTTTAACTTGTGCTTTGTGATTAATTGTTCCGATCTTTGATGTCTTTTCATTTCCCAGTAAAATATTCTCTTCTGCTGTCAATTCCAAAGCCAACCCCAATCCCTGATAAACCATACTAATACCCTTTACTCTTCTTTCGTAGGGATTACCAGTTAGCTTTTCTCCATCTAAAAGTATTTCACCACCAGTTTCCTGCTCAGCTCCTGAAAGTATTTTTAATAATGTTGACTTACCGGCACCATTTTCTCCCATTAATCCAAATATTTCCCCTTTTTTGATACCAAAGGAAACGTCATTTAAGGCAACAGTCCCCGGATAATGTTTAGTTATATTCTTAAAGTCAAGAATATTATGATTATTATTAGCCATTACAAATACCTCATTTATTATTTATATATATCATTTGTATTAATTGCCACCAATCGATTGTCTAAGTATGAATATATTAATAGATTTTATTATTTAAATATAAATTTAATGAAAACAATTTTATTTTGGGCATCTTTCTGGTTTTTATGAGCATTATTTTTATCGGTTCATTTTAAGTTAATTATTGTTTGTTTTTATAAAAAATTTTGCCATTATTTAAATACAGATAGCTTTTAAAAATATCTTTTTTAATTAAATAATTAGGAAATGTTTTACTTAACCGCACTTTTCTAATAAACTTAGTTTAAGCTTTGCATACATTCATGCTCAAAAAAGAGCAGAACCTCTTTCATAGTTGGTCCTGCTCTTTTTTGATTTTTCCTTTATTTAACTGGTTCGCTTATCGGGAATTCAACGTCAACTGTTCTGGAAATAGCCTGACCTGATTCAACCATTTCTTTTGCATCAATCTGGAAAGGCTGGAAAGGCAAGTGAGTTGGGGTACAGGTAATTTTAGTATAAGTAGGAACTTCCTTACCTTCTAATATATCAAGCAACCTCAAAGCAGCTACATAACCGATAACCTGTGGATGCTGTGCACCAGTACATTTAAAGGCAGTACCTGCATTTATTTCATTAACTGCTTCAACCTGGCCATCTACACCAGTTACGATAACTTCACCTTCTTTTCCTGCTTCTTGAATGGCTTTTAAGGCGCCTAAAGCAAAGTTATCATTACAACCATAGAACATCCCATCTAAATCGTCATAAGCAGTAAGCATATTTTGAGCAAATTCATAACCTTCATCAACGGCAACGCCTTTTTGTTCCTGTGTGGCAATAATTTCAATCAGCCCTTCAGGTCCTTCTGAAATTGCCTGTTCGAATCCTTCCTGGCGGTCCCTACAAGAGTTGGCCTGGCTAAAGAGACCACATATTATCTTGAAAGGTCTTTCTTTATCTGTAGTTCTTTCCAACTGTGTAAAGTATTTATTCATCCAATCACCAACTACATATCCAGCATAGTAATTATCTGATTCTACGGTAGCATTTAAAGGGGCATTAAAAACAGTCATGTCTCCACTTACAACAGGTATTCCAGCATCTCTAACTCTTGAAACAGCGGAAGCCAGGGCGAAACTATCAGTTGGGGTTAAGAGCATTCCATCAACACCCATAGCAATGAAGTTATCAATATCTGCTGACTGTTTATCCACTCTTGTTTCACCATCAGAAATTATTACTTCATAACCAGCTTCTTCAAAAACTCCCTTTGCAGAATCATGCAGAAGAACAAAGAATGGGTTATTCTGACCCCAACCAGCAATAGCAATAGTTCCTTTTTGGGCTAAACCATTCACACTAAAAGCACATAACAATATCAGTATCACTAAAAAAAGACTAATTTTTTTCATCATTTTTCTCCTTTTTAAAAATATTTTTATGATTAAAGTCGCAAAATCTAGACATGGACCCTCTATATTAGCAAACGTAAAAGCTAATAAATTAATTACTTTTCTATTATTATATTTTAAATGTTATTCACTGACTTGTTCAAATTAGCTCTAGCAATGGTTTGCCTCTTATAGTTTTTCACCTCCTTTCCGAGGTATTTCTATTTTTATTTGAAAACACATACATAAAAACATAGATATACATTTTAAACTTCCATGAGAAAAACTCTTTATACTCTTATGTATGGTGTCAAAATGTCCTCAATAGGCCTGTCAAAATTATCAAAGTATTCCTAAAAAATTAAAATATTATTAACTTAATCCACTATAATTAACATTTATTATTATAATATAAAAAATTATCTTATTCAAATAATAAATAGCTTAAATTTGAATATTTTTGATTTATCTTATATCAAACTCCTCCAAAAAATATTGATGGAATCTAATGTCATTTCCAAGTTCCGGATGAAACGATGAAACCAAAAGATTTTCTTCTCGAGCAACAACAATATTTTTCTTAAAATATGATAATACCTCTATCTTTTTCTCTAATCCTTTAATATAAGGTGCTCGAATAAAAATCGCCTTAAACAAAGGAGGTGTAATCTCTTTTATTTTCAAAAATGCTTCAAAACTATCAATTTGTCTTCCGAAGGCATTTCTCTTAACAATAATATTCATTAATCCCAAAGTAGGCTGTTTTTGTCCTTCAATATTTTTTGCTAGTAAAATCATACCGGCGCAAGTGCCAAAAATAGGAAGTCCTGTACGTTTATATAAGTCAATAATTTTTTCATCCATATTATATCTTGTAAGTAATTTACTAATAGTAGTGCTTTCTCCACCAGGTATAATCAACCGTTGAATCTGATTCAATTGTGCAATGGTTTTTACAGTAATAGCCTGATGTCCACACTGTTCGACCATTCTAAGATGTTCTGAAACGGCTCCTTGCAATGCTAAAACTCCAACTTTCAAACTTATTCTCCTTATCTTATTAATTCTAAGCTAATTGCTCAATCTGTTAAATCTGGTGTTATACCCTGTTATTTACCATCCTCTGATTTGCATCTTTTCAGATTCAGGGATTTCTTCAATCAAAACACCTTTCATTGCCTCTCCCAGTCCTTCCGAAACACCAGCAATTACTTTTGAGTCATCATAATGAGTCGTAGCTTCTACAATAGCCTTTGCTCTCTGTTCGGGATTGTTTGATTTAAATATGCCCGACCCAACAAATACTCCATCACAACCAAGTTGCATCATCAATGCAGCATCAGCAGGGGTAGCAATGCCTCCGGCAGCAAAATTCACCACGGGCAATCTGCCAAGCTCTGCTGTCTCTTGAATTAATTCAAACGGTGCACCAAATTCTTTGGCTTTGACAATCAGCTCTTCTTTCCCAAGGCCTTTTAGAGCCCTTATCTCTTCATTCATACAACGCATATGCTTTACAGCTTCAATAATATTTCCAGTCCCGGCTTCACCTTTTGTTCTAACCATGGCTGCTCCTTCTGCAATTCTTCTAAGGGCTTCTCCCAGGTTTCTAGCTCCGCAAACAAATGGTACTTTGAAATTAAATTTGTTAATATGGTACTTTTCATCTGCCGGCGTAAGAACTTCACTTTCATCAATGAAATCTACTTCCAGGGCTTCTAAGATTTGTGCCTCGACAAAATGGCCAATTCTTGCTTTTGCCATTACCGGAATTGTAACTGCTTTCATAATCTCTTTTATTTTTTTGGGATCTGCCATGCGGGCAACACCACCAGAAGCACGGATATCAGCAGGTACTCTCTCTAAGGCCATTACTGCCACTGCTCCGGCATTCTCAGCTATTTTAGCTTGCTCAGCACTCACAACATCCATAATTACTCCACCTTTGAGCATCTTAGCTAAACCAGTTTTAGTCTTATTAGTTGATTTTTCAATCATTTTTGTTCCTCCTCATTTTCATATAAATAATCAGATAAAAATATTCTTTTTATCATTATATAATAGCTGTAAATAGCTAATAATTTAAAAAGGCTGCTATTGATTAATAACCATATCGATAGCAGCCTTAAAAATAATAATTTTTATTAATATAACCAAACATTATTGTTAAAGTTGTTTATATTATTAAATATCGCACTCGCATAGCGGGTGGCTTACAGAACCCCTGATAGGGGTTTATCTTTTTTGCTATTTTTCTCCACAAAGTTCAAGTAATCTTTTCCAATTATCATCAACATCTTTCTGAATTTCTTCTACTAACCATTTATTTTCAGGTCTCAATGCGTTCTTGTATCTTCCCTGGGATTTCATCCATTCTGTAACGGGTTTTCTTTCTTTAGGTTTATAATTAAGCTTCCATTTACCATTTTCTACTTCGTATAAAGGCCAGAAGTTTGTTTGTACTGATAATTTTGACATCTTAATGGTATCTTCTGAAGGAAAGCGCCAGCCTCTCGGACATGGAGCTAAAACATTTAGAAAAGCAGGTCCTTTGGTATAAAATGCCTTATGAGCCTTATCTATCAAGTCACTCCAGCGCCAGATAGAAGCCTGTGCCACATATGGTATCTTATGAGCGGCTACCACTCCGGTCAAATCTTTACGGTATTGAGTTTTTCCTGGAATTACCTCTCCACAAGGCGAGGTAGTGGTCCAGACACCACGAGGGGTTGCACTGGAACGCTGTATACCCGTATTCATATAAGCTTCATTATCATAACATACGTAAACAAAATCATGGCCTCTCTCCAAAGCACCGGATAATGATTGCAGCCCTATATCATAGGTACCACCATCACCGCCAAAAGCAATAAATTTAATCTCTTTATCTATCTTGCCCTGTTTTTTCAGGGATTGATACATTGCTTCAACTCCGCTAATCGTAGCAGCTGCATTTTCAAATGCATTGTGGATAAAAGATGAACGCCAGCTAGTGTATGGATAAATAGTTGTTGCTACCTCCAGGCAACCAGTGGCGCTGGCTACTACTACCGGGTCATCACAAGCAGATAAAATCTGCCTTACAGCAATAGATGCACCGCATCCGGCACATAGGCGATGTCCGGGACTTAATATGTCTTTTTTCTTAGATACTTCTTTTAATTTTGCCATTCTGTTTCACCCCCTACTCCCTTACTCCATAATATTGTATTCTATCTCCAACTTTTCCAGTTTCCACAATTTCACCTAATTGGCCATAAATATTTTTTAAATCCTGCTGGTTAATATCTCTTCCACCAAGTCCGTAGATAATGTTAATGTTTTCCGGCATTTTACCATACTCAACCATTGCTGACCTGATTTCAGTAAAGACAGGTCCGCCAAAAGCACCAAATGAATCAGAACGATCCAGAATTGCCACTGCCTTCAGGTGAGACAATGCCTCAGCAAGTTCATTGTAAGGGAACGGCCTAAATACCCTTGGCTTAAGCAGTCCTACTTTTTTACCTTCATCTCTTAGCTCGTCTACAACAGCCTTAGCAGTTCCAGCAGTTGAAGATAATGCTACAATAGCAGTTTCAGCGTCCTCTAATTTATAGGACTCAAACAGCTTGTATTCTCGCCCGGAAATATTCTTGAATTCTCTGGCAACATCAAGAATAACTGGTTTTGAATTTTTAATATCCTCAGCCTGTTGCCTCTTGTGCTCAAAATAAAAATCATACAAATCTAAGGGTCCATAGGTGAGGGGTTTTTCGGTATCTAATAATGGATGATTTGGTTTATAGTCTCCAATAAACTCATTTACTACCTTGTCATCCAGAAAATCAACTACTTCTATACCATGGCTGGTTATGAATCCATCATACATTACCATAACCGGTAGTCTAACCTTCATGTTTTCAGCAATTTTTATTGCCTGAATAATATTATCATAAGCTTCCTGGGCGCTTTCCGAATAGATTTGTATCCAACCGGCATCCCTGGCAGCCATAGAATCACTATGATCGCAATGAATATTAATAGGTCCTGACAGAGCCCTGTTAACTACCGGCATTACAATAGGCAGCTTATTAGAAGCTGCGATATATACAATTTCGAACATCAACGCCAAGCCATTAGCAGATGTTGCAGTCATAACTCTTCCACCTGCTGCAGCAGCGCCAACACAGGCACTCATAGCACTATGTTCACTTTCAACAGTTACAAATTCAGTATTAACCAATCCATCTGCAACATATTCGGAAAAAGTCTGAACTAAATCTGTTTGTGGGGTAATTGGATATGCAGCCATCACATCCGGATTAATTTGTTTAATAGCGTAAGCTGCTGCATCATTTCCGGTTATTGCTACTAAGTTTTTTTTAGTCATTTTTTTCTCCTTTCTCTGTCCTGAATTCACTTTCATTTTTCATAGTAATAGCATTCACAGGACATTCAACTGCACAAATTCCGCAACCTTTACAATGGTCATAATCAATATCTTTAATTTTGCCATCCTCTACAATGATTGAAGAATCCGGGCAGTAAACCCAACAAATCAGGCAATGTGTGCATTTATTATCATCTCTAACCGGTCTAGTTGAGCGCCAGGAGCCTGTTTCATATTTCTCAGAATTCCCGGGCTCAACAATCAGTCCTCCTTTTGGAATATCTTTCCATCCTGACTTTTTATGGACAGTCATTCGCTTTTCACCTCCTGATATGCTCTATTTATAGCATTAACATTTCCATCAATAATTTTTTGACTAAATTTTCCAGCAAATTTTTTCTTGATATCTTCAATAACATTATTCAACTTTAGCAAACCGGTAGCCTTGACAAGGGCCCCAATCATTGGAGTATTAGGCATAGGCCTTCCCAATTCCTCTGAAGCAATCTTACTTGCGTCAACAGTAAATATCTTCTTTTTTTTAAGGTTAAGCTTTTTTCTGATATTCGCCGGGCTTTCACTGGTATTAACAACAATAATTCCATCTTCAGTCAACCCCTCAGTAATATCAACCGGACCAATTAAAGTGGGGTCCAAAACAACTACCATATCCGGGTTGGTAACATGACAATGGATAGTGATAGGCATATCGCTTATCCTGGTATAAGACTGGATTGGTGCGCCCATTCTCTCGGGCCCATATTCAGGAAAAGCCTGAATATATTTGTCCTCAGCAAGTGCTGAAGTTGCCAATAGCTTAGAAGCAGTTACTGCTCCCTGTCCTCCTCGACCATGCCATCGTACTTCAGTAATTTTTTTCATAAAAAATATCCTCCATTCTTCTTAAACTAATTATCATTTTTAAAAATCTGCCTGCCCAACATCGCTTGAGACAAAGTAACCTCATCGGCATATTCTAAGTCTCCACCTATGGGTACACCATAGGCTATTCTGGTAATCTTAATTCCTTCCGGCTTCACCAATTTTGCAATATAAGAACTGGTTACTTCTCCTTCAATATTGGGATTGGTAGCTAAAATAATCTCTTTAATCTTCCCGGTTTTTAATCTGGACAAAAGGTGGTCAATAGTCAAATGATCCGGCTCTACGCCATCTAATGGAGAGATAGCCCCTTCCAGGACATGATAAAGCCCTTTAAAACCTCCGGTTTTTTCTATAGCCATTAAATCTCTGGCAGTTTCCACCACACATATGATACTTTTATCTCTGTTGCTATCCCGGCAAATTTCGCATATATTCTGGTCAGTAAGATTATGGCAAACCTGACATCGTTTTACCTGTTCTTTTGCATTGAGGATGGAATGTGCTAATATACCGGCTTCTTCTTTAGGAATATTCAATATATATAGCGCCAATCTCTGGGCAGTTTTGGGACCTATACCAGGCAACTTTGATAATTCATCAATAAGTCTGGCCAAAGGTCTGGTATATTTGTAGGCCATAACTTTTTCCTTTTAAAACATTCCCGGCAGATTAAGCCCACCGGTTAATTTGCTCATTTCTTCATTTACCATTTCTTTAGATTGTCTAATTCCTTCATTTACTGCTGCTAAAACCAGGTCTTCGAGCATTTCCTTGTCTTCGGGGTCAATTATATCCGGTTCAATACGCATCTCCTTAATTTCCTGTTGGCCATTAATTACCAGTTCAACCATCCCGCCACCGGAAGTAACCTTTATTTCTTTCTGTGCCAATTCTTCCTTTATTGCTTCCATCTTTTTTTGCATATCTTGAGCTTGTTTCATTAAAAATTTCATATCCATTTTAACTAACCTCGTTTTTTTTTAATCTTCGACAATATTTCCTCCAAATAAATCACGAGCTTTCTCCAGAATCTCATTATCAGCAATATTTTCCACTGCTGGCTCTTGATTTACAGCTTTTTTGCTTTCTGTTGCCCCCTTATCTTTATCTGAATTAAAATTATTAAAATCTTCTTTTTTTCTTTTTACTTTATCAGTAACAAAACAATTCAATTTTATCTCGATATTTACTTCCTCTTTCAGTATTGCT
>Ga0334896_1002027_pt1 | contig 15091 bp, 13 predicted proteins | sample GraSluR3_MG_8_FD_207734 | JGI IMG/M metagenome (GOLD analysis project Ga0334896, IMG submission 207734) | Sludge microbial communities from methane-producing bioreactor in Wageningen University, Netherlands - Granular Sludge_27_06-R3 | ecosystem: Engineered > Bioreactor > Anaerobic >... | reverse complement strand
TCCTAAGAGTGTTAAGAAGTTAATGAAGATTAAAAGAGGAGTAATGTCACGAATAAACATTAGAATAGAAATTCAAAACCAGAAAAAACTTTTTGACATTTAACCCCCAAGTTTTTGACAGAGCCAAAATAATTAACAAGAAAAATAAAAAAACTAAGTAACTAAAAAGTCTCAAATAGTGTTTTGTTACTTGTGCTTTTGACGTATTTAAGACTGGTTTTGTATTACTACCTTTTTCTTGTTATATTCAAGAATCTATATGGATTATTTGATCCTTTGCATTAACAGGTGGTTTTAAAAACAGAAATTTTACTGAATTTCGTGATTTTTCATTAATTCCATATAAGTTTTGTGTAAGTACAGACAGGCACACATTACGTTAATTGTGTATTTTGATCATAGGGTGTTAGGTTTTTACATTTCAGCGAGTTGCTGTAGTTGCTTGTTATCGGGTTTTAGTTTGGAGACTATTAGGGTTGCTAGGTTCTATTTTAAATGAACAGAAATTGATTTCTATTCTAAGGGGTGACTTCCAGTGAAGATACAGGAACTGGAGATCTGTAACTTCAGGGGGATAAAGGAATTAAAACTGGAACCTAAAGCTAAAAACTTCCTAATTTCAGGTCCCAATGGTTCGAGTAAAAGTGCAAAAGTGGATGCAGTGGACTTTCTTTTAACGGGTCAAGTTTCCAGGATGACTGGTGCCGGTACCAAAGACATCAAACTCCAAGAACATGCACTCATGTGAAGGCAGAGGCTGGAGATTGCTGGGTGAAAGCCACAGTTGAGTTACCAAACGTTTCTGAACACGTGGAGATTAAGCGGGTTATGGACAAGCCCAATAATCTAGTTTGTGATGAGGGATATACTGATGTTTTAGGACCTATTCAGGAATTAGCCATCAGAGGACAGCATGTCTTAACCCAGCGTGAGATTCTCAACTATGTCACCGCTGATGCAGGCACCATAGCTAAACAGATACAAAACTTGCTTAGAATAAATTATCTGGAGAAAACACGTGGAAAACTAGGAAAAATAAAAATTCACTTAAAAAAGATTTTCAAAAAGCGGAAGCTAATCTCAACCCCAGTAAAGCTCATATAAATGGCACAGTGGGTATTGAAAAGTTCAAGGAAGATGTTGTTTTAAACTTTGTAAATGAAAACCGGGGATACTGGGTGGTGAAGTCTTAGCTGAGCTTGATTCAGCAACTATTAAAGAAGGTGTCAAATCTCCTGCTTTACTTGCCGATGCTAATATTAACCTAGGATTACTGGAGAAAGACCTGGAAAACCTCTAAGTTGCTGATTTTAAAGAAGAAATAGATTTATTGCAAACTGAATATAAAAAATTACACGATAAATTAATCTCTGACACCACATCACCTAAGGATAGACTTCAGCTTACACAGTTAGGGTTGAAGTTAACTGGTGATACCTGCCCCTTGTGTGATAATCCCTGGGAACCTGACCAACTAAAAAACCATCTCGAAGATAAACTGGAACACCTTAAAGAAGTTGATAATGACCTTAAAAGGATGAAAAAATTATCTGATGAGATATATCTTGGCAGGTGAAAAATAAACTATCTTCCCTGGTGGAAGTGATTAATGCATGCATGCTTTTAGGATTAACGGGTGAAGTGGATATTCTTGAAGTTTACAGGAAGGATCTTCAAAGGATAAGTAAGGCTCTGGATGAAGATGATTATAATGGAGAAGTCATACTCCAATTAACTGGAACCGAAGATGTGGGAATGAAAATCTTTACAGTGGCAGTTGATACATTTGGCTCACCCTCCCCTGAGCAAACTGCCTAGGATACACTCAACCGATTGGAAGAAAACCTCAAATATTATGAGGAAAACCTGATAAAAAGAGACCAAGCCCAGAAAGCCCTTCAGAATGCTGAAATATTACATGACACATTCATAGATTCTAGAGATATGGTTCTGGGTGGTTTGTATGGTAATATTAAGGATCGTTTTGTGGAATTATACAGGCAACTACATGGAGATGATGAGGAAGACTTTGATGCACATCTTGCATCAGAAGGTGCGGGAGTTGACTTTAAGGTAAGTTTCCATGGTGAAGGCACACACCCACCACACGCCCTGCACAGCGAAGGACATCAGGATAGTATGGGTATCTGTCTTTACCTGGCACTGGCTGAAGAACTAACTGAAGGGTATATTGACCTTATAATTCTGGATGATGTTATGATGAGTGTGGATGCACCCCACAGGAGGCAGATATGTCACCTACTGGCTGATTTCTTTAAGGGAAAACAGTTTTTCATTACTACGCATGATCAGACTTGGGCTAGGCAGTTAAAAAATGAGTCCGTCGTTAAAATAAAAAAATGAAAAGTAAAAAACTTTATAATCACCTAAGCTTTTTGAAGTTAAACACATCTTTAATTTTTTGATGGAAATAACTTCCTTTGGAATCTGCATCCATTAATCCTTTATATACTGATTGTGGAACATTATAATATTCATACAATCCATTATGGAACTCTATTTCTAAAGTCGAGGTATTGGAGTCATATCCAACAGATACTAAGTTACTTGAACTAACAGGTTTTCTTTGCAATTTAATCACCAAATATTATTTTATATTACTATATTAAGTATTTATCTATATTTGGTATTTTGTTAAGTATAAGAAATATTAGCTTAAATAAGCATTTTCAATAAAATTTTTGTAACTATCAACTGCCTCAAATTCAACATTCTTATCGAGAGCTTTAAAATGCTTTTTACCACACTTGATTTTATCTTTTTCTATTTCTCTAAGCGATTCGAAATCAACATTTCCTTTGGTTTCCAGGACAAAGTACAGTTTTTGTTCTCCATCTTGATCTAAAAGCACCGCCCAATCCGGATTATATGAACCTAATGGAGTTGGGATAGTGAACCAACCTGGAAGTTTAGCGTATAAAATAACATTTTGATCATTTTCAAATCGCTGAGCAAATTTCACTTCGTTTTCAGAATCATAGATGACATGATCATACACAGATCGTTCACTTTCAATCATATTTTTTGATAAATAGCCAAATAATTCTGTGTTCTCAAATAGTTCCTGAGCATAATATTCATTATCCCCAATCTTGGTGTATTTGATACCATCAACCAGAAGGTGTCTCATTTTAGCAGAGATTAACTTCAGAGTTTCATCCATGTATTGTTGAGGATTCTTCTTGAACTGATTCAAGGTATCGCTTTTTATTAGAATATCCACAATAGTGCGTCGGGTGAGGTATGTTTCATTCTGTAAAAATGTTATTATATCTGGTAATGGTACTTTTTCGTTATCTGCATGGACTACTTTTCGTTCTTTTTCTGTTGCAGAAACTCCCCTATCTGTTATTCCCACTTGAGCTTTAGTTGAAATCAATTTAGGTGGTTTAACATCAAGTCGTTCATCCATATCTTTAACACATTTTTCAATGAGTTCAGGAGTACTAAAGTCAACTGCATAGGTTGTTTTGTATTTAATTTTATCCCAAAATTCCTTGAATTCAGGACTGAGGTAAACCTTCTTATTGAGTTTAACCTTCCGTTTATCATTAATATTTTTAATATTAAGCTCTTTAGTAGCCTTACGAGCAGCATTGGTAATGGCATCTTTCACATGGGAGAATTTTTCCGGAACCTCAATGTTATTTTCTGCAATAGCAAGTTTGAGTTCGTCTGTGACCTTTCCATTAGGTTGGACATAGCCTTTTTCTTTAAAGAAGTTGAATATTTCTTCAGAAGCTTGAGTTCCGATTGCTTCAAGTTTCCCTTTCTCAATTTCTTGAGGAATAGTAGCAAAAGTATGTTTATCTATTAATCCAAACTTAATTTTTTCATCATCTTCAATCTCTTTTTGAAGGGTTTTTGCAAAACTTTCGTAGCTTTCATTTGCCATAACCGTAAGGGTGTTTGTTTGGAACCCTTTAATTCTCTCTCCTTCCTGATTCACACAGAGACGGAGCCCTCGTCCAATTTCTTGGCGTTTTTTCATGGTGGATTTAGTTTCATTTAATGTGCATATCTGAAAGACATTAGGGTTATCCCATCCTTCCCTAAGTGCAGAATGTGAGAAAATAAATTTTAACTTACTATTAAAGCTTAAAAGTTTCTCTTTATCTTTCATTATTAAACTGTAAGCATCATCATCAGCAAGAGTTTTTCCACTGGTATCTTTTAGGACTCCCTTCCTATCCTGGGCAAAATAACCGTTGTGAACACCTGCAGCAGGAGTTTCAACATCAACTTCCTTGTAAAGAGTATGGTATTTTGGTTTGGAAATGATGTTTTTATATTCCTCTTCAAATATTTCAGCGTAAACACCTTTCTGGGGGTTTCCTTCTTCATCATAATAACGATAATTAGCGACCTTGTCAATGAAAAATAGGCTTAATACTTTTATCCCTTGAGGTTTAAGGATCAGCTCTTTATTTAAATGTTCTTCAATAGTTTTTCGAATCTGCTGGCGTTTAATAACCAAATCATCGATATCCCCAATAGTTTGACCTAATCTAAGAATATCAGGTTTATTAGTAAAATCAACATATTCATTCCCTTCTTCACAGTAAATATCACCGACAATATACCCTTCATAAATGTCACGATTTGAAATTCCTTTAGAGGCTAAATCATAACCTTGCTTTACGGTTACCGTTTTAGATATTATCTTACCTTTATCATGAGCCTCTATTTGAATTCTGGCAGTGATGGTTGATTTCGAATTGTCAACTGAGACTAATTTTAAGAATGCTTTATTATGATAATCTGCTGATTCAAAAGATGCAACTTCAATTTGCTTAACCAGTTCCTTACCATATGCATCTATTGAATCTAACTTATACACTAAATGATTTTTATCTAAATGAGTCGCAGAATATTGGAAAGTACATAAAGGATTTAAGGAAGCTATAGCCTCTTTAGCTTTAGGGGTTTTTGAAGTGGATTGGGGTTCATCTATTATAACAATAGGATTAGTTTCTTGGATAAGCTCAATTGGTCTCATTCCATTCAATTTATCATTTTCACGGTGAATGATGTTTGCTTTGCTTTCTTTAGATGGATCTGTAAAGCTCTTCCTGAAAGCATCGATATTGATAATCATTATTTGGATATTGTTACTAACTGCAAAGTTTCGAACTTGCTCGAGCTTCTGACTGTCATAAATAAAATAATCATAAGGTATGTTATCATATAACACTTTAAAATGTTCCTCAGTCATTTGTAGAGATTTATAAACTCCTTCTTTGATAGCAATGCTGGGAACAACAATAATAAACTTGCAAAATCCATAATTTTTGTTTAATTCAAAGATAGTTCGCAAATAAACGTATGTTTTACCAGTTCCGGTTTCCATTTCTATATTAAAGTCTAATTTATTAGTTTGAAGATCTTCACTAAGAGGTAGCCCTTTTCGTAACTGGATTTGTTGGAGGTTTTCAAGTATGTCATCATCTATGAGTTCGAATCTATTCCCAATCCCCTGACCAGCATCGTATAATCCTACTTGAGCACCGTAATTAAGAACAGTGAAGTTAGATTGAGCAGATTGTTGACCTTTGAATAGATCAACAACAGAAGATATAGCTTCCTCTTGATAATCAAGGTTAGGGTTAAATTTAAGTTTCATTTTTCTAACCCCTTATTTAGATCGTCACAAACTCATCTATTCCATGAGTTTTGAGTGTTTCTTTAATATTAGTCTTGTCACTATCTGTAACAAAACCATTATCTTTAAACACAACTCTAATTATTTCTGGTGAAAGTTCTTCTTTTAATTTTAATATCTCCGTGGCTATACTCACGTCTAGATTATCATTAAGACATATTAACAATGCACCAAATCCAATGGAATAAATGATTTTCCCATCATATACTTTATACTCTTCAATTGGCAAAGTTAGATCAATTCCATATTTTAACATTATTTCATAAATTAAATCTAGTTCAATACGATCTGGGACAAGATTATTAACGCTGTGTAATAAAGACTGTTCTATATTTTCATATTCAGGATCCCATTTCGAAAGGTTAGAAGAATCAAGTTTGAAGACTTTGAAACCAATATCAAGTTGATTATCATTTTTCTTTCCAGAATTAAGAGATGTTTGTTCATTTTTTTCCATTTCAGATAAAATTTTATCTCCCGCTCTACGAATACGTTCTTGGCCTATTTCGCAGATGTTTTTATAATTTGCTTTATAAGCTTCATCTTTTTCACTTGTAGGCTCAGGTAATTGAATCAGGATAAATTTACGGTTTCCGTTATCTTCTGCATTAAGTTCCATTACTCCTTGAGCTGTTGTTGCAGAACCTGAAAAAAAATCCATTATTATATCTGAATCATCAGAAACTGTTCCAATTTTTAAAATTCTTTTAAGCAAACTGACAGGTTTTGGATTATCAAAAATCCTATTTTCAAACAAGCTTTTAAGTTCTTTTGTACCTTCATCAGTTGTTCCTGTGTCCTTATGATTCCAAACATCAATAGGAACAAGACCATCGCTGACTTCTGACAAGAATTTTTTTAGCCTAGGAAATTGATGATTACCTTCTAATCCCCAGAATAATCGATTTTCTTTTATATGAATATCATTTTGTTTTTTACTAAATTTCCATGCGTGGGTTGGATGTTCAACAAATTTTTCAGAAATTGGATTTTGAATTTTATAAACTAGATTTGGTCTTTGAGATTTATTAGCAGGGTTTACATATGAAACACTTGTCCAAGGGCCTCTAGTGTCATTATCAGGATTAGAATATATAGAATCAGATTTTTCAGTTCTTGGTTCTCTTAAAACTGAAACATTTTCAGTTTTTCTATAAACTAAGATACTATCTTTATTGGATGCGAATAGACGTGCATTATTACTGCGTGTAAAACGTTTTTCCCATGCAATGATAGCTAATCTATTTTCTTCTCCAAAAATTTCATCCATTAATTTTGTAAGATTCGATAATTCATTATCATCAATAGAAACAAATATTAATCCTTTAACAGATAACAAATTTCTGGCTAATCTTAAACGTGGATACATCATATTAAGCCAATTAGTATGATATCTTCCACTCGTGTCTGCATTAGTAGAAAGCCTTAAACCATCATTATCAATTTGACCAGTCATTTCAAGATAATTTTGAAGATTATCTTTATAATCATCTGGATAAACAAACTCTTTACCAGTGTTATAAGGAGGATCTATATAGATCGTCTTTATTTTCCCATAATAAGACTTTTGAAGGAGTTTTAGAACTTCTAAATTATCTCCTTCAATGTAAAGATTCTTGGTTGTATCCCAGTTTTTACTTTCCTCTTTACATGGTCTTAAAGTTCCAGTTGAAGGAGTTTGAGCAAGACGTAAAGCATTAGCTTTGCCTTTCCAGGTAAAATTGTAACGTTCAGAATCAGTTTCAGTGTAATTTCCTAAAACTGCTTTTAATTTATCAAAATCAATTTTATCTTCAGTTACAATATCGGGAAATAATTTTTTGAGCTTTGAAACATTTTCAGAAATTAAATCAAAGCTTTCACCATTAAGTTGAGTATCTAGCATCATTAGCCTCCTTAATCTCACTGTAAAGGGTTCTTAAATGATTATCAGTCATGTCCAAAATAGGTTCATACATAAATGAATTTAAGTGAATGTTTTCAGGTGTCATTAGATTTACTTGTTCTAACGTTTTAATTACTGGATCATCTTCATATTCTTCTTTAAACATATTGAACAGTTCTCGGGTTTGATTTTTTTCAATATTATCAATTTTGTCTTTATCAGTAATTTTGTAAATCATAAAATCTTCAGCTAAAAGTCTAATTGCAATGGATAAAGCTATTTTATTCTGAAGTTTGAGATTTTCTTCATTTTCAGAAGCTATTTTTTCGGCTTCTAAAATAATAAGATCATAAATACAATAATCTGGTTCACAATCAAGTTCCAAGTTCCAAACATCATCATATATTTCTTCTAAGTCCGAAATTCTCAAAGATTTAGTATCATCTTTAAGATGTAATAATTGAGTTAATGTACTAAAGCATTCATCATTACTCCCGTAAATGTATTCTACCATATTTCGAACAAACGGAATGGAAGCAATCAAAATTCTCTCATTGATATCATCATCAAGCTCAGATTTCCAATTTTGAAAGATGTTTTGATGTAATTCACCACCTTTAAGAAGACTTATTTTATCCTTATCCTTTAAAGCAATGAAACTATTGCCTTTAATATTCAGGCGAGAACCAATTGTTCGATAAAAGTCAAAATTATGAGTTAAAATTATTATTTTAAAAATATCTTCATTAAGAATATCGTTTAAATATTCTACAATTGCATATTTATTTTGATAATCAAAAGAGTCTACAATATCATCTGCTATAATCAGTGTTGGTTGCTGATTGTTTCTTTTTATTTGTATTTCATAAATAATATTCAGCAGATACAATGCTCTTTTTTCCCCATTACTTAAAACATTAATTAAATCCTCATTTTCAAGATAAACATCATCATGAGATTCATGTTTATATATAAATTTAACAACTGGAACATCATCTTTTAAAATTACATCCTCTTGATTAGAAACTTCTAATTCAAAAGGAACTATAAATCGTTTATTAAATAATTCAACAACTTCTTCCCAATCTGCTTTTTCGGTTTTAGCTGTATGGAATATTTTTTCAATTTTCCTTTTGCTAGATTTATAAATAGTAATTAGTTCAAAATATGCTTCATGTTCACTATTTAAAATTGAGATTAATAATTTTCTTTTAAATTCAGGAATATTATTTAATTCTGGAATTAATTCTTTTTTACTTTCTAACGTTTCTCTTAATTTCCTTAATTCCCCATTACTGTTAAGTTGATTATCAATATCATCAAACCAATCCTCTAATTCTGATTCGGATAAAATTTTCTCTTTTTCTTCTTGGATAATATCATTAAGCTCATTTTGAGAAGTTGTAAATTCACTTTTATTTTTTAATAAGATTTTATGTTCTGCATCGAAAAATCCGTTATTATCAAGTTGTTTACTTACATTAGTTGCATTATTATGTGTAAATACATTTTTTTTAAATATTTCGGACTTATCGATTAATTCTGAATATTTATTTGAATATCTTTGAATTAGATCAACAATATCTTCACGTTCTAAAAAATCAAGAGCTTTAGTATTAAAAAAATCTTTATATTTGATATCATCTACTGGTATTGTTGGAACACCCTCAATTTGGGATTCTAATGAAAATAATAATTCTAGAAAATTATCTTCAGAGTCTCCAAACGCATTTAAAAATGTTGCCTCTATCTGTTTGGCACTAATACCATATTTCTTTATTTTATTGAAAAGATTTTTTTTCTTAGATTCTATTTCTTTATAAATATCATCATATTCTTTCTTTAAAGCCTCTTTTACTAGAAGAAAGGAAATATTATCAAATTTAATTGATTTTTCGTAAATTTTGTCATTATATGATTGAATAACAAATATTTCTCTGGGATCAATATTTTTCGAAGGTCCAAAATCAGTTTCTTTCTTTTTTATATTCCATGAAGGTTTCAAATTGTGAATGTTTTTTTCAGGACCCCCATTTTCTGAAATATCATAAAAAGTTTTGGCAAATGAAGTTTTCATAGTTCCATTTGAAGCGTAAATTAAACAGCCCTTATGTTTTTTAAAATTAAAATGACAATTTAATTTATTAATCCCATAACAATTTTTTAAATTTACTGAAAGTTGTTCCATTTAACCCAACCTACCCCTTAGTTTTTCCCTTTCATCTTTTAAACCATTAATCTCAATATTCATTTTAACTATACGATTAAATTGTGTCTCGTTTTTCATCTTTCCTTTAATAAGCTCAATTTGATTATTAATATTATTAATTTCATCATAAATATCCTTTAATTCATAAACTCCAATATCTGAAGAAATATCAGAGATTTTAGAAACATTATAACGGATAATATTCTCGATAATGCAATTATAAAAAGTATAAAAATTAGTGAAATTCAAATTTTGGAGTTTAAGATCCTCAAATAATGCAATATCATTTTCATCTAAATTATCAAGATCAATCCAATCAGTGAAAAAAAATTCATCAATAGTATTCTTGCTGTTATCTGCTTTGTTGATTCTCAAATGACCGGTAAATAATCTTATTTCATTAGAATTAGAATTCTCAAAGGTTAAAAGCATAGGATAAGGAATAGTTCTCATTATAATATCAGCTATGCGCTTAGTTTTTTTGGGTGACCTGAGATTAACATTGATAAATTCAATCTCATCATATTCACGGATATCATCAGAATATGGTTTTATATTGATATTATCGGATTTTAATGAGTAATCCCAATTTATTCGATTAATATTTTTAGTGAATGTGTCTTTATCAGATCTACTCATCTTAGAATTTTCATAAAAGAGTTTTTTATGGATTTTATTTCCTACTTCACATTTTTGAGGAATATTAATAAACTCTGCTAATTTTGACACAAGCCCCACCCGTATCTCCCATCATCTTAAAATCAAAAATGTTACCAGTTCAAATTCTTCCAGTCCAGTTCTAGTATTCTTTACGGGGGATGTTCCACCCCTATGGAATAAACTATTAACCCCAATTTCTTCCTTTTTGCCAAGAACGTTATCTATACATGATGCCAGTAAATCGGAATATTCCTGCATGTTCCGCCCATCATTGGTTTCCTGATTAAATTCATTAACCAGATCTAGTAAAACATCTTTTTCTCCCAAACAAAGCTTTTTATAATAATCAAGTATTTTTTTAACGTGTAGGTAACTGAGCTTGACTTCCCCATCATTAGTAATGTATGTTAAAAAGAATGGATATAATGGATTTTGGTCTTTGGCCTTACCAAAGCCTTTAACCTGTCTTAAAGTGAAAATAACTCCTGGTTTAACAGTTTCCTTAAGTGAATCATCAATTTTAACAATGGAATAAATTCCAGTAGGTGCTTCTTCAAGCTTCTGACGATTTTCTTTCATGTATTCCATTAGATCAATCTTGAAATCATTGAATGTCAGATCGGTAATGGAAATACCACTAGATATATCTTCTAAATCGATTACTTCATCTTTAAGTTGCATTAATTGTGTTTTCCGATACTCTAGGTCGTTCATCTTTTTCTTATCACTATTTTCGATGATATTTTCTTCACCTGTGGATGATACATCAACCATGACCATGCGGTTTTCAACACGACCTTTGAGTTTTATGTATTCATCAAGTTCCATGTTGGGCCAGAAATTCACTAATTGAATTTCATCATTAATGGAACCTATACGGTCAATACGACCAAAACGTTGGATAATGCGGACAGGATTCCAGTGAATATCGTAATTAATTAAGTAATCACAGTCCTGGAGGTTTTGACCTTCAGAGATACAATCGGTTCCTATGAGAATATCTATTTCTTCTGTTAGTTTACTATTAATTTTGTCTCGTTCTTTAGAAATTGGAGAAAAATTAGTTAAAATATTGTTGATATCCGTTGGCCCAATGCCTTTAAAGGTAGTTTTATTTTCATCAGAACCAGTTACCAAAGCACTATGCAAATTATAATTAGCTAAAGCCCAGTCAGATAGGTTTTCATATAAATATTTAGCTGTATCTGCAAATGCTGTGAAAATAACTATTTTTTTGTTATCAGTGTTTATGGGATTGTGGATTTTATGGCTAATAATCTCTTTTAAGTCCTGAAGTTTAGCATCACGATCCGGGGTGATTTGACTAGCTTCACGTAGAATATAAGATAGTTTTTCTTTATCAGCAATTAAGTCCTGTTTCCATTTGATGAGATCCATATCTTTGAAAAGAACTTTCTTTTTCTTTCCAAACATCATATCATCATATTCTTCTTCATCTGGATCAATAAGGTTGATATCTATTGTTGGATCAAAGTTTATGTCGTGAGTTTCAATTTTTTCAATTAAATCAGATATTTTATTGAGTAAAGTGGATATGGTAAGTTTGAATGAGTGTATGGAACTTTCCATACGTTTTAACATATTGATTCGCATTAATTCTACTATTTGCCTTTCACGATCAGTTTGTTTGAAAACTGAGTGACCTTTACCTACTAACATATCATATTTTTCGCTGTAGGCTTCGCGTTTATTTGGTAATAAGTAGGCTAAAGGTGAATATATGGCAAGTTTCAATCTCTTTATTGAACTGTTAACATCTTTAAGGGGTGGGAATTCATCTTCAGTGTCTATATCAGAATATTGATTTATGGGAGTTTTGCGTATTGGGAATCTGCCAACTTCATCTAAGTTGTAATATTTTTCAATGTGTTTTCTGGATCTAGCAATAGTGAGAGTATCTAATAATTTAAAATAATCTAAATCCATCATGTCAACGAATCGTTCACCAGTTCTTTCTTCATCCTCAAGTTTAGACCATGCATTGAAAACCATCTGCGCATTACTTAAAACTTTTTGAACACTACCCAAACCTATATCCTGAAATGCATTATCCCGATCTTCGGTTATGAACGATATTTGGTTCTTAATATCATTCATTCGGTTATTTACAGGAGTAGCTGAAAGCATCAAGACTTTTGTCTTCACTCCTGATTTGATAATATCATTCATCAACCTTTCATAACGAGTTATTCGATCTTTAAATGAAGGATTATTTCGGAAGTTATGTGATTCATCAATAACAATTAAATCATAATTGGACCAGTTAATAGTTTTTAAATCAATTTCCCCAGAAAGACCATCAAACCGGCTTAAATCTGTGTGATTTAAGACGTCATAGTTAAATCTATCTTCTAAAAATAGGTTTCTAAGGTCATTTCTTGTATAGATAGTCCAGTTTTCCCTTAACTTCTTTGGAACTAATACCAGTACTCGATCATTACGTAGTTCATAATATTTGATTACCGCAAGGGCAGTGAATGTTTTTCCTAACCCAACACTATCTGCTAAGATACATCCATTGTGTTTTTCCATTTTGTCAATGGCACCAATAACTGCATCTTTCTGAAATTTGTAAAGTTTATTCCAGATTTGAGTCTCTTTAAAACCAGTACGTGTTTTTACAATATTTTCTTCGGTTAATTCATCAAGATAATCTCTGAAAACGTTGTACATTGTCACAAAATAAATGAACTCACCAGGATTCTCTTTATACATCACCTGCATCTGTTCTAAAACTTTTTGTTTCACATCATCAACCAGAGATTTATCATCCCATAGTTCATTGAAGTTTTGCAGATAATGAAAAGTTGCTTCTTTGCCGTACATACAGGAGTTAAAATCAGAACGATTAGAAGGAGTAATTCCCAAACCGTCTGTAGTAAAATCTACACTTCCATTAATTAAAACGTTTTCTTCAGGATTCTCAATATAGACCATTCTTGGCTGAGCTGTGTTAACGTTTTTAAAAGATTTAATTTGAGCCTTATTATCAAGCCACTGCGCACATTCACGGGCAATATGACTCTGTTTCATTTCATTTCGAAGTTTTATTTCAAATTCATTGACAAAAAGGTCACGTTCAAAATTTGTGTTAATGTAGTATTCCCGATATTGTTCATTATCATTTTTGAGGAAACTGGGTTTAGTGAAAATAAATCTCATTTCATCTATTTGACTCAGTTCATTTCTCAGTTCATAATAAGCATAAATTGTAAAATAAGCGGATATTATTGAAAGCTTAGAACCATGTTTAAGAGTTTCTCTTAATTCCTCATGCACAATTCCATTTTTCTTGTTATCTAACATTTTTGGTGCCTTCAATTTTTCACCTTCAATTAAAAATGTTGTTATTGGATGATTATGTTACTATTGTAAAGTAATATTAATAGTAATCTCATATGATATATAAATGGAATGGTCACGTTAAATTCATTTCAAAGGAACATAATAAAGTATCATTAATCTAACAACGTTGTTTCGATATATTTCCTTAATCCGCCATTTAAAACAATTCAATACTAATCTGAGAAGCTATTTGCAGAAGTATGTATTTTATATTATAATGATCAATAATAGTAGGAGGGGTTATAATATGAAAATAGTAGCTGTATCACATCCAATACCAACAGAATATGCTGAAAGAATATATAATGATGGAAATACTGTTTTTGTAGGTAAATCTTACTTAGGTAAAGTTTCTCCAGGAGATAAATTCATTATCTATGAATCTCACGGTGCCAAAGCTTATATTGGCTGGGCTGATATTGTATCCATTGGAAAACAAAAAACAAACACCATCACCCGGAAGTATGGTAATAAGTTAATGATTACCAAAGAAGAGTTTCAGGAGTATGCAAAGGGTCGTCCTGAAATGAATGTTATTGAATTTGAGAACTTCCAGAAATTCAATAAACCTGTGGTTCCTAAACGTTTCGTTGCAGTTTCCGGTAAATACATCTACGAGGATGAATTTAAGACAATAACTAAAAATAAGGGTTGATGTTAATGGAGTCAACCAATAAATGTCTTAAAGAATGGAATGCAACTATTGAAGCTTTGGGGCAAGGAAAACAAACTATTCTTATCAGATCTTACAGTACTACTTCTAATGGTTTTCTTTTATATCCTACTGTAAGTTATGCAAATAAAGACAATTTTTTAGAAGGTTTCCAACCTGAATATCAATCTTTTGTTGAAGAAAATACACTTCCAGATAAGGAAGGAGATAAAGTTGAAATCAAATATTATGCAACTGTTGAAAAGATAATCGAAAAGTCTCCATCTGTTATTTCTAGACTTCAAAAAAATTATATCTGGACCAGTGAACATGTTCGAAATTATCTCAATGGTAAAAAAGCTCAGGTATGGGTTTTAAGGGTTTATAAATTAAAAGAACCCTACCTGGCTGAACCTACTCCTGGTGCTATCAAATATGCTAATCTTAAAAGAGGAGTTCCATTAAAAGATATAAACCCCATTTTAACGGATAAAGAATTCTTAATAACTTTTAACGCATTAAAATAGATGATTTCTATGATGGAACTCCCCCAACCTCAAGCTAGACCTTTTTCAGGAATTATGAATGACATTGAAAAAGGGCAAATAAGAATTCCACAATTCCAACGAGATTTTG
>Ga0334896_1002022_pt1 | contig 15125 bp, 12 predicted proteins | sample GraSluR3_MG_8_FD_207734 | JGI IMG/M metagenome (GOLD analysis project Ga0334896, IMG submission 207734) | Sludge microbial communities from methane-producing bioreactor in Wageningen University, Netherlands - Granular Sludge_27_06-R3 | ecosystem: Engineered > Bioreactor > Anaerobic >... | reverse complement strand
AGAACGTCATATACCTTATATGTTGGTTTGTTATGTGAAGTTGGTTTACTGGTTTGAATACATCCTCCTTGGTCAATAGCCACATCCACAATAAATGAATTCTTAGGCATCATCTGTACCATTTTTTCAGTTAAAACTTTAGGAGCAGCAGCACCGGGAATCAAAGCTGCCCCAATTACGGCGTCTGCTTCTTTTATCTCTTTAGTAACATTATGTTGGTTTGAGAATAACAAAGTGACATTCTTAGGCATAATATCATCCAAGTATTTAAGACGATCTAGGTTAATATCCAGAATGGTCACATTGGCTCCAATGCCGGCAGCTACCTTGGCTGCTTGAGTACCTACAGTACCACCACCAATTACTACAACCTTGGCCGGTTTTACACCAGGCACACCTCCCATTAAGACTCCGCGACCTCCAAGGGGTAGTGCAAGATAGTAAGCAGCAATATGTCCAGCCATTTTTCCGGCTACTTCGCTCATAGGTGCTAATAAAGGAAGCTCTCCATTTTTTGTTTCAATAGTTTCATATGCTATACAGATAGATTGTCGATCAATCATTGCTTGGGTCAAGCTTCGAGATGCGGCAAAATGAAAATAGGTAAAGATAATTTGATTTGACTTAACTAGCTCATACTCACTTGGTAAAGGCTCTTTTACTTTCATAATCATTTCTGCTTGTGAGAAAACTTCTTCAGGGGTATCTAAAATAATAGCTCCTGCGTCTATATATTCTTGATCTGTGATTCCACTTCCGTTTCCTGCTGTTTTTTGTACAAAGACTTTGTGATCTTTCTGTGAAAAAGCGTTCACTCCTGCAGGTGTAATGGCAACCCGATTTTCATTATTTTTAATTTCTTTCGGTATACCAATGTTCATAAGAATTATATCCCCCTTGGTAAAATTTTTAAATTATTTTTTTGCATGATTCTCTTTCAATAAGAACAGGTTCAACTAAAAAAGGTTTTTGTACACTTTTTTTGACACCATTATTAATATTTTTAATTAGAATATTTACTGCTTTTTTGGCTATTTCGTCTAGTGGAGGAGCTATAGTTGTTATTTTGGGTGTAAAGTATTTATCGACAAAGATGTCATCGTATCCTAAAATAGAAACTTCTGACGGAATCTTAATTTTATTATCAAATAAACTCTGAATTGCTCCAATAGCCATCAAATCATTAAATGCAAAGACTGCTGTAAATTTTAAATTTTTTTTAATTGCCCTATATACACAATCATATCCAGATTCAATATCAAAATTACCTTCAAACAATAATTCTTTATTTATTTTTTTGTCAGTTATTGATAAATAATCAATAAAACCTTTTAATCTTTTATTAGTCGAAATTAATTTTTTTGGACCAGTAATTGTCAAAATATTTTTATGCCCCAGATTATGAAGATATTTAGCAGCTTTATAACCACCAAGATAATCGTCGCCAACTATTACATGTCCTTTAAAATTATCTATTTCTTCATCTAAAAGAATGATATTAGTTCTTTCACTTAAATCTAAAATATTTTTAATTTCATAATTAATTAGTTCTGTACTGCACAATAAAATTCCACGAACCTTATGGTTTTTTAATATGTTCAAATATTTTTTTTCTCTGTCAATATTAGAATTAGAATTGCATACAAAAGTTAACAACTCATGTTTGTAAGCCTCATTTTCAATAAAATAACTTAGCTGAGTATAGTAAGGGTTTGTAGTGCTAGGTAGAATAATTGCAATTACTTTACTGAGTCCACTCCTAAGAGTGCTTGCGATTGGATTAGGAGAATAATCTGTTATATCTATAATTTTTTTTATCTTTTCATAAGTTTTTTTCGACATTTTCCCTTTAATTTTATTATTACAAACATTAGAAACAGTTGTAACAGAAACACCCGTCATTTTAGCAATTTCTTTTTGACTAATTTCCACTTAAAAGACTCCTTAACTTTATCAATAGAAATATAAAAAATAAAACGATAAACTAAAACGTTTTACTTTACTTAAGATATATATTATATAAAAAAATCATCGGACAAACATTATAAATATAAATTTACTTAATAATTACTATAGTGTACAAACTTATATTATCATAATATTTATCTAATGTCATTAAAGTTATTAAAAACAAAATTTTAAATTTTTAAATAACCATATTTGCATATTTGTTTAATAATTTAGGCCAAATATTTTGACAAGTTACTTTTTAGTTTGTATAATTAAATAAAACGATAAACTAAAACGTTTTACTAATTATTTTTTCATTAAAAAATAAAAAATACATTAATATGGATTTAATTAATTTTAAAAAATATAGCAAAATTTATAAATTAAAAAAGGAAGGTAAATAATGGAAAATATCAGAGAAAATCAAATAAAACAAAGAAGAAGAATCAAAAAAACCGAAAAAGAATTGTTAGAACGAATTGATAAGGCACCATTTGGGGAGAAGGCTAAGGAGTTGGCAAGAAAATCAGTTAAATATGAGTCTTTAGGTGCAGTTGGATGGGGGTTATTTGATGTAACTCCAGTTATTGAAAGAGCTGAGGGACCTTTTTTGTATGACGCTGACGGCAAACAGTATCTCGATTTATTAGCCGGGTTTTCTGTTAGCTCTCTAGGTGAGTGCAATAAGGAAATTACAAAAATAATTCAGAACCAGGCTTCAAAGTTAGTGCATTATTTTGATTTCTCTCACCCAGAAAGAGTTAAATTGGCAGAAAAATTATGCAAACTTTCAAGAATTTCTGGTGAAGCAAAAGTTGTATTTGGAGTAACAGGTTCAGACTCTGTTGAATTAGCAATAAGGGCTGCAAGGTATTTCACAGGACAACCTTATATTTTAACTGCATATGGAGACTATCATGGTGTTACTTATGGCTCAATGGCCTTAACTAGTAAAGGAAATATGCAAGGAAATTTCTATCCCGTAACCCCAGTTCAATCAGTCGGTTATTTCCCTTTTCCTCATAATTACCGAAACATGAATGATAATCCTCCTGGCTATGGAATGGAGGCAATATATGCTTTTGAGAGCCTCTTAGAAGGAAAAGAAACTCCATTTACAGATGGTGTTAATGGAATTAATAATGTTGCAGCAATTTTAGTCTCACCATTTCAAAGTTCTGCAGGATATTATATACCCCCAAAAGAATACTTACAAGAGTTGCGAAGAATCGCTGATAAATTTAGAATGCTTCTAATTGTTGATGAAATTCAAACTGGACTTGGTAGAAGCGGAAAACTTTGGGCTTTTGAGCATTCAGGAATAGAACCAGATATGATTTTAACCAGCAAAGCCCTGGGAGGAGGCCTTCCAATTTCTGCAGTTATTGCCAGGGAAGAAATATTATCAGAATGGGGTCCAGGTTCACATGTTTCTACTCAAGCAGGAAATGTTTTAGCTTGTGCAGCTGGAAATTATGTATTGGATGTTGTATCTTCTGAAGAATTTTTAGGCCAAGTCAATAAAATTGGTTCTTACTTTAAAAAGGGACTTGAATCTCTCCAAGAAAAACACAACATTATTGGATATATTGACAATATGGGCATCTACACAGGCATTGAATTAGTAAAAGATAGAAAAACAAAGGAGCCTGCCATAGAAGCCACAACATTTATTAGAGATATGGCAGTTTCAGAGGGAATGCTTTTTGAAAAGGGAGGTTATTACCATAATAGATTACAATGTATTCCTCCTCTCAATGTTGATGAATCCTTTATTGATTCTGTTATAGATAAATTTGACAAGATATTCTCGGAAGCTGAAAAAAAATTTAATATTTAAATTTGGAGATAAAAATGAAAAAAATATTAAATAATCCAAAAAATTTTGTAAATGAAATGCTTGAAGGAACTATAAAAGCACATCCTGAACAACTAACTTATGTTAATAATGATATTAGGTGTATTGTTAAGAAAAATTTAAACAAAAAGAAAGTAGCATTGGCTTCAGGGGGAGGATCTGGACATCTTCCCCTTTTTATGGGATATGTTGGTGAAGGAATGCTAGATGGTTGTTCTGTTGGTGGTGTTTTTCAATCACCAAGTTCTGAGCAGATGCTCAATGTAACCAAAGCAATTGATAAAGACGAGGGAGTTCTTTATATTTATGGGAATTACTCAGGTGATATTTTGAACTTTGAGATGGCAATGGAGATGGCAGAAATAGAAGGTATCAAGGTTGAACAAGTAATTTGTGCTGATGATATTGCTTCAGCTCCAAAGGGAGAAGAGAATAAAAGAAGAGGAGTAGCAGGAATATTTTTTGTCTATAAAATTGCTGGTGCATGCGCAGATACAGGTGCTAGTCTAAAAGAAGTAACAGAAATTGCAATTAAAGCTTCCAATAATGTAAGAACAATAGGCCTTGCTCTTTCTCCCTGTGTTGTTCCTGAAGTCGGCAAACCATTGTTCGCATTAAAGGATGACGAAATTTCTTTGGGTATGGGGATTCATGGTGAGCCAGGAATTAGTATAGAAAAAATTAAACCCGCCGATGAAATTGTTAATGAAATGATGGAAGCAATACTTAAGGATCATGAAATTAATAAAAATGATGAAGCGTCAATTTTGATAAATGGTCTAGGGGCTACCCCCAAAGAAGAATTGTATATTGTCTCTAGGGGAATCCATCAAATACTTGAGAAAAATAAAATAAATGTCTATAATACCTATGTGGGTGAATTTGCTACTTCTATGGAAATGGCTGGTTTTTCAATTTCCATTTTGAAGTTAGATGAAGAGCTGAAGGAGTATTTAGCGAAACCTGCAAATACTCCTTTTTTCAAGCAATTTGAATTAAAATAAAGAAAAAAATCCCTCATTCTGAATAAGAGTGAGGGATTTTTTAAAAACACAAAATTATAAAATCATTAAATAGTAGCAGGAGGAATTGGCTTATCAATTATTCAACAATTAACCTTTGCAGAAACTGCAAAAGAAATATCATCTAAAAAAAATTACAATATATACTTGTAGGTAATATTAGCATTGAACAATATAGAAGGTTATGTAAAATATGTTAAAGTTAAAATATTATATTTTTACTAGGAGGTATTATAATTGAAATCAAAAGAAGTGAAATTCATGTTCTTATCACAAGAGGATGTTATAAAAGCCGGGGCTTTAGATATGAAAAGGTGCTTAGAGGTAGTAGAAGAAGGATTCGTTTTATTGTCAAAAGGTGACTGTTTGGCAGGAGGGCCTGGTGAACATGAACATGGCTGTAGAGTTTGGTTTCCAAAAGAAGCAAGAGGTAAAAATATGCCAACTTTGGGACCTGATAGAAGATTTATGGCAATGGTTGGATACTTAGGCGGCAGATTTAATGCATGTGGCACAAAATGGTATGGGTCAAACATAGAGAATCGAGAAAAAGGATTACCCAGGTCAATATTGCTAGTAACCTTAAATGATCCAAATACAGGAAAACCTTTAGTTATCATGGATGGAAATATAATTAGTGCAATGAGAACTGGAGCTGTTCCAGGAATTGCTGCAAAATATCTTGCGGGTAAGGATTCCAAAGCATTGGGTATAGTTGGAGCAGGTGTAATTAGTAAAACCTGTCTTATGAGTCTATCGATTGCATTAAGTGATTTAGAAGAGATATATCTTTATGATATTAACCAAAATAATGCAGATAATTTTTGTGAATTTATTAAGAAGATTACCAATGTTAAGAAAATTTATAAGGTTAAAAACATTAGAGAATTATCAGAGAATTCTGATGTAATTAGCGTGGCTACTTCTGGAAGCATCCTTCCAGATATTAAAAATGATTGGTTAAAGGATGGTGCATGTCTGATTTTAGTAGGTGGAATAAGCCATCAAGAAGAAATTTATCTTAGCGCAAATTTAGTTGTTGATGACTGGAAAATGCATTGTAAATTTCAAGAAGAAAATGAAGATAGAAAAATAGTAGAACCGCTAGATAATTCAATGGAAGATTTACCAGTAGCTTATATTAATAAGCTAATTAAAAAGGGCAAAATTAGTGAAGACAATATTATTGAGTTAGGAGATATCATTACAGGAAAAAATAAAATTGACAATAGTAAAAAAAGTATGTTCATCAGTGGCGGACTTCCAATGGAAGACATTTCTTGGGCATATGAAGTTTATCAAAATGCACTAGAAAAAGGGATTGGACAAGAATTATCTCTTTGGAAAGAACCACATTTTTTTTAAATCCACAATCGGTTTTAGTGTAGTATTGTCAAAAATATTATATTTTAGTTGGTATATAATTAATTATAATAATAATCCTAATTAAAATTTTATTATACTAATATAGTTTGTGATTTTATAAATAAAAGAATTTTAATAGGATTAGAAAGGAGGGAAAATATAAAAAATTGTAAATAAAGCAGAATAGAAACCAGTTAATTTAAGCAAAAAAGTGAGAGACTTAAATAAAAATATCTTTAGATCTAAATGAAGAAATAAAAGAAGGGAGAGAAAAATGAGGAGTAAAATTACATTTACAATTACTATGTTAGCAGTAATAGTATTATTAGCAACATCCTTTGCTTTTTGTGACAATAAGGAGTTGGCTGATGACCAAAATTTTCATTTTGGTATAAATGTTAGAGATGCTCAGACATTCGATCCAATGAATGCTTCGGCAACTGCCGATAGAATAATAGCAGATATGATATTTAATGGTCTTGTTCGTTATCCCCCAGGAAATCAGGTGGATGTTGAAGAAGACTTGGCTACATCTTGGGAGGTTTCAGAAGATGGCAAGGAATGGATTTTCACCCTTAGAGAAGGAGTATTTTTCCATCCATTTCCGGGATATCCAGAAGGATATGAGCTTACTTCTGAAGATGTTGTTTTTTCTCTGAACAGAGCAGCAAACCCTGAATATTCTGCATATTCTGGAGACTATACAGGAATGAGTTTTGAAGCAATTGATGCATATAGGGTTAGAATTACTCTTGAGACCCCAATCTCAGAAATTTTATTTTTCCCAAAAATTGCTGACTATGGAAGTGGTTTTATTGTTTCCAAAAAAGCTATCGAAGAGATGGGAGATGAATGGGTAAGAAGCAATCCTATTGGAACAGGTCCTTTTATGTTTGATTCTTATGAACCAACTCAGAAGGTATTTCTAGTCAAAAATGAAAAATATTTTCGTAGTGAACCAATTCTCGACAGTGTAACTGTAAGGTATATGCCTGAGGTGAGTCCCAGAGAGCTAGGATTACGTAGAGGAGAATTACACATGATTAATGGTTTAAACCAAAGAGATTGGTTAGAAAGAGTCCAAAACGAACCAGAAACAGTAATAAACTTTTTTGGGCCTGGCGAGACACAGATAATCCATTTTAATATATCAATGCCTCCTTTTGACGACATAAATGTTAGAAAAGCTGTTAGTCATGCACTTTCGAGAGAAGCTGTTTCGGCACTTATAGGGGGAGAAGGAGGTTCTGTGCCAATATATTCCTCTGCACTTGCACCACCAGCAGTTGGAGCATTAACCAAAGAAGAAGTTATCGAAGCTGACTTACTAATTGAACAGGATATAGAATTAGCAAAACAAATGCTTGCTGATGCTGGTTATCCAGATGGTTTTAGTATAGAAGTGATATCAACCGAGAATGAAGAGTATTTAAAAGGACATACAGCAGTACAAGCAATGTTGAGAGAGATTGGAATTGACATGTCAATAAAAGTGGTTGACCATGCTTCATTCCACAGCTTAATTAGACAAAACATGAATCCTTTTGTTTATTATCTATGTTGGAGACCTAATGTTGGTGTTTTTCTACAGCGCTTTTATCATTCAGATTCAGTAGTAGTATCTGGTGCTAGCCCTGATACTAATTTTTCTAATTATGGTGCTGTCGATGCCAATGGTGATGGTTCAATTGATACTATCGATAATCTAATTGAAAAAGCTGCTATAGAAATAGATTCGGCAAGTCAAATAGAACTATGGAAGGAAGCTCAAATAAAAATCTTAGAAGATGTGGCTGTTTACCCTGTTATACGTTTTTTAATTCCTTACCCAATGAAATCATATGTGGACTTAGGATATACAGGTACTTTTGCTTGGACAACAAGTGGTGTTCCACAAATAACTGAAAAGACAAGAATCTTAGCTCATTAGTCATAAAAATAAGATATGAGGAGGTATTGAGCCATTGATTAATTATGCAATACGTAGAATTATAAATACTATACCCATAATATTTATTGTATTAACTCTGGTGTTTTTTATTATTCGGTTAATGCCAGGAGACCCTGCAACTGCAGTGCTGGGAGATTATGCAAGCAAAGAAGCAGTTAATGCCCTAAGAGAGCAAATGGGTTTAAATAGGCCAATAATGGTTCAGTACCTCTCATATCTAATTGATATAGTGCGTTTAGATTTTGGAAAATCGCTTATTCATAATATACCAGTAAGTGATAGAATATTTAGCGTTTTACCTTATTCCTTAATGTTAACCTTTAGTGGAATCTTTATTGGCTATCTTTTTGGAATCCCTTTAGGCATTTATGCCGCTATTCATAGGAATAGTTTTATTGATTATTTTAATCGTGTATTTTCATTAATTGGTCTTTCTGTCCCCGCTTTTTTTCTTGGCATTATTTTGATTCTAATTTTTTCTATTCAATTTAATTTTTTTCCAATAGTAGGCGGGGGAGATTTTTCCAATATTTTAAATGTTCTTCATCATCTTTTTTTACCAGCCCTTACTCTTGGATTGATAATGACTGCTTATGTAACCAGACTAACCCGTTCTTCTTTTCTTGAGATTTTAAGAGAAGATTATGTTAGGACTGCTGAATCCAAAGGGCTTAATAACCGTACTGTAATGTATAAACATGCTTTAAGAAATGCACTTATACCAATTGTATCATTGGGAGGCCTTTATGCAGTTGGACTTATTGGTTCTTCAGTAATGGTAGAAATTGTATTTTCTAGACCAGGTTTGGGAACATTATTAGTAGCAGCAACAAAACAGAGAGATTATACTACACTTCAGTCATTGATGGTATTTTTTACAATTATTGTAGTAATATTAAATCTTTTTACTGATTTAGTTTATAGTTTAATTGATCCAAGAATTAAGCATAATTAAAGACTATATTTAGCTTTATATCTTTATCGAATGAATAAAGAAATATTTTATTCTAAGATAAATATAAACTATATATTATAAATAAAAATGGAGTAATAATAGGGATGTCAATAAAAAAAACAAAGGCAAACAAGAAGAAATGGTTAATTTTTACTAGAAATAAGACTTCTGTAATCGGTGCTGTTTTAGCAATTATTATCATCCTAATAGCGATTTTTGCCCCAGTAATTGCAACCTTTGATCCTTTAAAACAAGATATTTTTAATGCTCTTTCTCCAATGAGTAGAATTCATCTGTTTGGAACAGATGACTATGGAAGGGATATTTTTTCAAGAATAATATGGGGTTCACGTATTTCAATATTAATAGGAATAACTTCGGTATTATTTGGAATGGCTATAGGGACATGCATAGGCATAACAGCAGGTTATTTCGGAGGAAAGATTGAAAGCATACTAATGAGATTTACAGATATAATGATGTCCTTCCCCGATCTCATACTAGCCATTATTATTTCAGCGGTATTGGGTCCTAGTATGATTAATATAATAATTACTATCGGAATTGCAAGAACACCTGGTTTTGCTAGATTAGTTCATGGCATTGTATTGTCAATTAAAGAAAGAGAATATGTAGAAGCTGCTAAATCTCTAGGTGCCAGTAATGGCAGAATTATGTTTAGGCATATATTACCAAACTTTATTGGTCAATTGTTAGTAGCTGGAACGCTCTGGATTGGAGACGCTATACGGCTTGAAGCTAATCTTGCTTTTGTTGGGCTTGGAGTACCACCCCCATTTCCCACTTGGGGAGGAATTGCAAGAGATGGTATTAATTTGCTTATGAATTCTCCATGGATTTCTCTTTTTGCAGGATTGTCTATTTTTATTACAATTTTATCTTTTAATATGTTTTGTGACGGACTTCGTGATATTATTGACCCAAAATTACGAGGCAGTATGTAAATATATTTTTGAACTTAGAGAAAACAAATTTATTTAAACGGCATGGATTATATAAAAAATTAATTTTCTAAATATATAATTTTTACACAATGGAGGGGAATTAATATGTCATTACAACTGAATGGGAAGGTAGCGATTGTTACAGGAGGTGGTTCAGGAATTGGACGTGGAATATCCATAGAGCTTGCTAAACACGGAGCAGATGTGGCAGTATGTGATTTGTTTTTGGACAAAGCACAAGAAACATGCAATAGTTTAAATAAAAAAGTACAAAACACAGCAATAAAAGCTGATGTAACAAATAAAGAAGAAGTAGAGTACATGGTAAAAAAGGCTATAAATAAATTTGGAAAGATTGATATACTTTGTAATAATGCTGGCATTTCTTTAATAAAAGACACAATTGACCTAGATGAGAAAGATTGGGATGCTCATATGAATGTCAATGCAAAAGGTGTTTTTCTTTGTTCAAAAGAAGTTGCTTGTGAGATGATAAAAAGACAAAAAGGCGGCAGGATAATAAATACTGCATCTTATTTAGGAAAGATTGGAGCAGGAGGTTTGGCACATTATTGTGCTTCTAAATTTGCGGTTATTGGTTTTACCCAATGTCTAGCAATCGAATTAGGAAAATATAATATAACAGTTAATGCTGTTTGTCCAGGCGATGTAGATACACCTATGATGGAAAGAGAATGGAAATTGCATGCTTTTAATAATGATACTACTTCTGAAGAAGAAAAGGAAAAAAATAGAAAAAGAATGTTATTAGGGAGACTGGAAAAACCACAAGATGTTGCAAAGTTAGTAGTATTTCTTGCCTCAGACTATGCTGATTATATTACTGCAGAATCAATTAATGTAAGTGGTGGATTACCCTTTACTGCAAGGGAATAATGATGGGGGATAGGAAATTGACTAAATTTGAAAAAAAGGTTTGCCTGGTAACAGGAGGCTCAACCGGTATTGGAAAAGCAATAGCATTAGATTTTGCAAGAAAGGGAGCTAATATTGTTATTGCAAGTAGAAATATTGATAAAAGCAAAATGGTATGCCAAGAATTTCATGAATTAGGTTATCGTGCGATTGCTATTAGAACTGACATAACACAAGAAAACGATGTTAAAAATTTAATAAATCAGATTATTAAAGTATATGGAAAGCTTGATATTGCAGTCAATAATGCCGGAGTATCTTCAATGGGCAAGACAATTGATTTAACTGAAGAGGATTGGGATTTAAATATGAATGTAAACGCAAAGGGTGTATTTTTTAGCTGTAAATATGAAGCAAAAATAATGGTTAAACAAGGTTTTGGAAAAATAATAAATATCGCATCAATGGGCTCAAAAAGGGGTATACCATTACTTTCACACTATTGTGCTTCTAAATATGCAGTAATAGGTTTTTCTAAAACTTTAGCCCTGGAATTAGCCCCATATAAGATTAATGTAAATTGCGTTTGTCCTGGTCTTGTTAAAACAGATATGCAAAAAAGAGAGATAGCCTGGGAAGCCAAACTTAGAAATGTCAGCTTAGATAAAGTTATTCAAGAGTACATTAATATGACGCCTTTAGGAAGATTAGAAGAACCTGAAGATGTTGCAAAACTAGTATTGTTTTTGGCTTCACCTGAATCAGATTTTATGACTGGTCAAGCGATAAATATTACCGGTGGAATCGAAACGAATTGAAAAAATAGAAAGGTTGTTCTATGTATCTTGGTATAAATGAGATAAAAGATTCTATTAGAAATATTAAACAATTGATGATTGAAAATAAAGATGAGATGATTGAGGCTGATAGTATTATTGGTGACGGTGATTTAGGTATTACAATGTCAAGTGCTTTTATAGCAGCGGATGAGTTTTTACAAAAAGAAGAAGATGAAAGTGATATGGGCAAATTATTTATGAAAATTGGTATGGAAATTGCAAAAGCTAGTCCATCAACTATGGGTACATTGATAGCTACGGGATTTCTCAAAGGAGGCAAGGCACTACTGGGTAATAATAATATAGGTGCTAAGGATTTTTTTATATTTTTTAAGAATTTTACAGAAGGAATTAAAGAACGAGGGAAAGCTAAGCTAGGAGAGAAAACCATATTAGATGTATTGTATCCTATAGTAACTACTCTAGAAAACAATGTAGAAAAAAGTTTAGAAACTGCAGTTAATAGTGCTCATATTGAAGCTCAAAATGCCCTTGATAAAACAAAAAATTTAATCTCTCAACACGGCAAGGCAGCCGTATTCAGAGAAAAGACTTTGGGACTAAGAGATCCTGGATGTATTGCTATTTTATATATTATTCAAGGATTTAAGGAAGCCTTAGTTAAATAATTATTAAATAGAATAGCTTTTTAAAAAAATAATTATAAAAAAGATACTACAAAGTGAGAAATTTTATATGGATAAAGATAATTTACTTGAGGTAACTAATTTAAAAACATATTTTTATACTGATGATGGTGTAGTTAAAGCGGTAAATGGTATTGACTTTAAAATTAAAAAAGGCGAAACTTTAGGAATGGTCGGAGAATCTGGTAGTGGGAAAAGCATTTCTTCCTTATCTATTATAAGATTAATTCCAATACCACCTGGAAAAATTGTTGATGGAAAGATATTATTTAAAGGCAAAGATTTATTAAGATACAATATAGATGAGATTAGAAAAGTTCGAGGTAATGATATTTCCATGATTTTTCAGGAACCAATGACGTCTCTTAATCCAGTTCTTACCATAGGTAATCAAATATTGGAGACAATTGTCTTACATCAGAAGGTGGCAAAGGATAGAGCAAAAAAAAAGGCAATAGAAATGTTAAATTTAGTAGGTATCCCCAATCCTGAAAAGAGATTTTATGAATATTCGCACGAATTAAGTGGAGGTCAGAGACAAAGGGTAATGATTGCTATGGCATTATCTTGTAATCCTGATTTATTAATCGCGGATGAACCAACAACTGCTTTGGATGTTACTATTCAGGCTCAGATATTAGAATTAATTAAAAAATTACAAGACGAAATAGGAATGGCCGTATTAATGATTACACATGATTTAGGTGTTATTGCTGAAATTGCTGATAATGTTGTCGTGGTTTATGCAGGGAAAGCAATGGAATATTCAGACGTGCTAAATATATTTCAAAATCCAAAGCATCCTTATACAAAGTCTCTGATGAAATCAATTCCAAAATTAACAGATAAAGCCAATAAAAAGCTTGAAGTTATTGAGGGTTCTATTCCAGATCCTTTGTTTTTACCTTCAGGGTGCAAGTTTCACCCAAGATGCAAGCATACTAACGATATCTGTATGAAGGAAGAACCTAAATTGGAGAAGATAGACGACAATCACTATGTACGTTGCTGGATGTATAATAAAGAAAAAGAAGGATATTTTAACAAGTCATTATAAAAATTGTATATTTTTTTAAATGCAGATAAAAAATAGTATCTATTGAACTGGAAAGCGGAGGTAAAATACCTTGACAGAAGAAGTATTGCTTAAAGTTGTAGATCTAAAAAAACATTTTCCTGTAAGAGGTGGTATTTTTTCAAAAATAATTGGCTACATAAAAGCGGTTGATGGGATTAGTTTTAATATTATAGAAGGAGAGACATTAGGTTTGGTTGGCGAATCAGGATGTGGTAAAACTACAACTGGTAGAGCCATAATAAGACTTACAGAGCCAACTTCAGGTAGAGTAATAATAGATGGTAAAAATTTAAGTGAAATTGGGAAAGATGAATTAAGAAAAGCAAGGCGAAGAATGCAAATAATTTTTCAAGATCCTTATGGCTCCTTGAATCCAAGAATGACCATATCCAGTATAATTGGCGAGCCATTTTTGATACATAATATTGAAAAAAATAAAAAAAATCTATATGACAGAATTGAAAATTTGTTAAAAACAGTTGGTCTAGATGCTAATTATATGCAGCGATACCCACATGAATTTAGTGGTGGACAGCGTCAAAGAATAGGCATTGCAAGAGCATTAGCCTTAAATCCAAAATTAATTATCTGCGATGAACCCGTCTCGGCTTTAGATGTTTCAATTCAAGCTCAAGTTATTAACCTGCTAGAAGAATTGCAAAAAGAATTTAGCCTTACTTATCTTTTTATTGCACATGATTTAAGTGTAGTTAAGCATATTTCTGATAGAGTTGCAGTTATGTATCTTGGGAAAATCATTGAATTAGCAGATGTTGCTGAATTATATAATTACCCAATGCATCCTTATACTAAAGCTTTGATTTCAGCAATACCAATTGCTGATCCTACTAAAAGAGAAAGAAAGAGAATTTTACTAGAAGGAGATGTTGCAAGCCCATTTAACATGCCGGAGGGATGCCGTTTTTATTCAAGATGTAAAGATAGACAAGATGTTTGTTGCAAAATGGAACCAGAATTAAAAAACATTGGAAATAATCATTATGTAGCTTGCCATTTAATAGGATAAGCTAGTTTTATAATATTAAAATATCATAAGGAACCCTATCTATAATTTGGTTCTTAGATAAGAAATGAGTATCTAGCCTATGACACTGATTAAAGATACAAAAATATTTAATTTTTTAAACGAGATGATAATAGAATATCTTCTCTTTTTAATAATCGTGTATAAAATATTTTCAGTAAGTGGGCTTTTTATATACTTTACTATTCTCATGTGAGTAAAATCTTAAATATTCAAATATTCTTATCTTTCAATTTTTCAACTTCAAATAAGGTGCTTTGAATTAGTTAATATTATTTAGTGTTATTGGTACTATTTTTGAATATAGATATTTCAAGTACTTTTTGGGTAGTAATTTTGGTTCTTTCGTATTTAAGTTGCAATAATATTTAAAAGTCATTACTATCTAAGGCAAATAGAAGAAAATGGCAGTTGGAAGTAAAATTGATATCATTAAATAACTAAAACCAGAGGGAAGACATGGATTTAAATACCCTAACCAAAATATTAAACCTTCCAGATTATAAAGTTACCCAGATTATTTCTATTACCGATACCCAGATGCACTTAAGGATAGAACCCCGCAAGCAGAAAA
>Ga0334896_1002008_pt1 | contig 15209 bp, 9 predicted proteins | sample GraSluR3_MG_8_FD_207734 | JGI IMG/M metagenome (GOLD analysis project Ga0334896, IMG submission 207734) | Sludge microbial communities from methane-producing bioreactor in Wageningen University, Netherlands - Granular Sludge_27_06-R3 | ecosystem: Engineered > Bioreactor > Anaerobic > Unclassified... | reverse complement strand
TGCTTTAAACTCGCCTGATAACCATCCATCAAGAGACCTTTCAGATACTTTCTATATTAATGATGAACTGCTGTTGAGAACTCACACCTCACCGGTTCAAATAAGATCAATGAAGAAGTACGGAGCACCCTTGAGAATTGTTTCGGCAGGTAGAACATTCCGTTACGACGATGTTGATGACACCCACTCACCAATGTTCCATCAATTAGAGGGCTTGGTTGTGGATGAAAATATTTCAATGGCCAATTTGATTCATACTTTGGATATATTCATCAAGGAGCTTTTTGGTGATGATATGAAGACACGATATAGACCACATCATTTTCCTTTTACTGAGCCTAGCGCAGAAGTTGATGTAACATGTATCGAGTGTAGGGGAGAAGGCTGCCCAGCTTGTAACTTCACTGGATGGAGCATGGAGCTATTAGGATGTGGAATGGTGCATCCTCAGGTTCTTGAGAATTGTGGGATAGATTCTGAGAAGTATACAGGTTTTGCGTTTGGCATGGGAATAGACCGAATTGCCATGGTCAAGTATGGCATAAAAGACATTAGACTTTTATTTGAAAACGACAATAGATTTCTTGAACAATTCTAGGGGGTATTGAAAGGATGTTATTACCAGTTAATTGGCTAAAAAAATATGTTGACCTGAGCATTTCTTCAAAGAAGATCGCCGATGGTCTTACTTATTCAGGATCACACGTTGAATCCATAACAAACATGAACAAGGGAATTGAGAAAGTTGTGGTTGCAAAACTAGAAAGCATCGAAGAGCATCCAAATGCTGACAAATTGTTGGTATGCAAGGCTAACACAGGAGAGGAAACTTATACAGTTGTGACTGGAGCAAAGAATCTCAAGCCTGGTGACTTCGTACCAATGGCTTTGCCAGGGGCAAAACTCCCAGGAGGCATCGAAATTGGGGTTACCGATTTTAGAGGTATAGAATCACAAGGAATGCTGTGCTCTTTAAGGGAACTTGGTTATGCTGACAATGTAATACCAAAGGAGATGAGAGATGGAATATTTGTTTTTGACAAGGAGTATGAGCTTGGTAAAAACGTAGTTCCTCTAATGCAGCTTGATGACGATGTCATTGAGTTTGAAATTACACCAAACAGACCGGACTGCCTAAGCATATATGGAATGGCAAGGGAAGCGTCTGCAACATTTAAGGGAGAGTTAAAGGAGCCTGAAATAGAAATTGATAATGAAGTGGACGACATACATGAATATACTAATGGAATAGAAGTGCAGACACAAGCCTGCAGAAGATATTATTCAAGGGTAATTAAGGATGTCGTAATTAAGCCATCACCTCTATGGATGCAGACAACCCTCATGAATGCAGGAGTAAGACCAGTAAATAATATGGTCGATATTACCAACTATGTAATGCTGGAGCTTGGGGAGCCTCTTCATGCCTTTGATCTTGATAGGCTGGGAGGTAGAAAAATAATTGTTAGACAAGCCAGTAATGATGAAAAGCTAACAACATTGGATGATGTTGAAAGAAGCCTGGATGAAAATGATGTTGTTATAGCAGATGAAAACACCGCAATTGGCTTGGCGGGAATCATGGGTGGACTGGACAGTGAAATCACCAAAGGGACCAAGACTGTCTTGCTTGAAGGTGCCAACTTCAGCCCAAGACATGTTCGTCTGACATCAAAAAAATTGGCTTTGAGATCAGAAGCCTCCACGAGGTTTGAGAAGGGAATTGACCCTAATCTTTGCAGCCAAGCTGTTGAAAGGGTTTGTGAGCTGGTAGAGGAAACGGGAGCAGGAAAAGTAGTCAAGGGTGTAATAGATGTTAATCAGACAACAGGCAATCCTAATACAATCATATTGAGGCCTGAACGGGCCAGGATGCTTCTGGGAGTTGATATACCCAATGATGACATGGTTGGTTATCTAGAAAGACTAAAATTCAGGACGACATTCAAGGAAGGCAACATAACAGCAGAGGTACCGTCCTTTAGAGAGGATGTTAAGGTTGAAGCGGACCTGATTGAGGAAGTAGGAAGATTGTACGGGTTCCACAATATTGAAAGCAAACCACTCACAGGAGGGTTAACACGAGGAGAGAAGCCCTACAACAAGCAGATAGAAACCAGGGTGAAATCAGTTCTCCAGGGAATTGGCTATAATGAGGTCATGACCTATTCATTTATCAGTCCCAAGGCTTATGACAAGCTCAAGCTTCCAGAAGATGCTCCCGAGAGAAACTATATCAGACTGATGAATCCATTAGGCGAAGACTATAGCACAATGCGTACCACTTTGATGTCAAACATGATGGATTTGTTGGGGAGAAATGAAAACAAGGGAATAGAAGAAGTATTTGCTTACGAAATAGGATATATATTCATTCCAAAGTCTTTACCTGTAGTGGAGCTTCCAGAAGAGAAGCAGGTTCTTTCCATAGGCTTCTACGGGAATAAGGATTTTTATTACATGAAAGAAACACTTGAAATGGTTTTTGAAAGACTGGGAATTGGGAAATTGAACTATAAGCGTCTGACTGACAATCGATCGTTCCATCCAGGAAGAGCAGCCACTGTGTATTCAGGAGATGAAGTACTTGGAGTGTTTGGAGAGGTTCACCCAGATGTAGCAGCTAATTATGAACTTAAGAATAGACCATACGTAGCTACTATAAACTTTGATAAAGTTGTTGAGCTGACGGATTTGGATATTAAATATAAGCCATTGCCAAAATACCCTTCCATGACAAGAGACATAGCTGTGGTTGTGGATGAGAATATAATGGTTGGAGAACTTGAAGAAGTTATCACAGTCCATGGCAAGGACCTTGTTGAATCAATTGAGCTGTTTGATATTTATAGGGGAAACCAGGTTGAAAAGAATAAGAAAAGTGTTGCCTTCTCAATAGTATACAGATCCTACGAAGGTACCCTTACTGATTCTGTAATAAATGAAATTCAAAGCAGTATAATCCGTGACCTGGAGACTAAATTCGATGCAAAGCTTCGTAGTTAGGGGAGATTTTCCTCCCCAACCATGAAGCATGTAAAGATACTGGACTGTTTTAAGGAGGATGGTTATGACAGAGAAAAGAAAAATTAACGTGTTGATTGATGGTCGTAACTTTACAGTAGTAGGTGCCGAGGACGAAAGATATGTGAGAGAACTGGCGGCATATGTGGACAGTAGTATCAAAAGGATGTCAAACAAAAATGAGAGACTCAGCCCAACAATGGCTGCAACCCTGACTGCTTTCAATATTGCGGACGAGCTTTACAAACTACAGGACGAGCACAAGGAGCTTAAAAAGAGATCCAAGGAGCCCCTTGAAAAATATGATTCCCTAAAAAAGGAAGTCCAGGAGGCAAATGTAAAGATCAGGGAGATGGAGACTAAAAGCCTGGAATACCAGGATGAGGTCATCAAGACGAAGCTTTCCAAAGAAGAGCTCTTTGGAGAGATTAATGAGTTGAAGGAAAGTGTAAAAAGCAAGGATGAAGAGATACATAAGTGCCACCTTGCCCTGAAGGAATATAAGGATAAGCATTTTAAAACCCAGATGGAAATTGTGGAGCTTAAGAAGCAACTCAAAGAGACACTAGAGCTTCTCGATGAGAATTGATCAGGAGGAGAATATTTGATTAAAAATTTGGAATTATTAGCTCCCGTAGGGAGTACAGAAGCCCTCCAGGCTGCTGTAATGAACGGAGCAGATGCTGTTTACCTAGGAGGGAAGCTATTTAACGCACGGCAGTATGCCTCCAATTTTGATTACGAACAATTGATGGAGGCAGTTTCTTATGCCCATTTAAGAAATGTATCTGTTTTTGTAACCGTAAATATTCTATTGGATGACAAGGAAATACCTGATGCCATTGATTATGTGAAGTATCTATATGAAATTGGGGTTGATGGAATAATCGTGCAGGATATTGGCTTTCCAGCGATTGTTAGAAGGATTTTCCCAAAGCTTCAGGTTCATGCCAGCACGCAGATGACAATCAACAATCTGGAGGGAGCAAAGCATCTGGAGGAACTTGGGTTCACACGTGCAGTACTTGCAAGAGAAGTTCCTTTGAGTGAAATTGAAAGAATTTCGAAAAATAGCAACATTGAACTTGAAGTATTTGTCCACGGTGCATTGTGCTTTTCATATTCAGGACAATGCCTGATGAGCAGCCTTATTGGAGGTAGAAGTGGAAATAGGGGAACATGTGCTCAACCATGCAGAATGGAGTATAGCATAGTTGATAAGAATGGGAATTTGACAGGGAAATTTGATAAGGGGTACTATTTGAGTACACGTGATTTGAACACCCTTGATCAAATACAAGATCTAATTAGGGTCGGTGTCAAGTCATTTAAAATTGAAGGTAGAATGAAAAGACCAGAATATGTGGCGACTGTAGTTGGTGCATACAGAAAAGCAATAGATGGTGGAAGTTCACTGCTTACACATAGGGATAAGATTGATGTTGAGCAGATGTTTAATAGGGAGTTCACAAAGGGTCTAACCTTTGGAGATTTTGGAAGTGACTTTGTTTCGGTAGAAAGACCTGACAATAGGGGAAGAGTGGTTGGCAAGGTAATCTCATCAAAGAAGAACAGCATACAGGTTTTATTGTATGAGGATGTTAATGTTGGAGACGGATTGGAATGGGATACCTATGGAAGAGATAGGTCTGGTACAAAGGCACAATTCAATGGTAAGAAGGATGAAATAGTCTGGATTGATAGAATAAAGGAAGCTGCTTTGGAAGGCTCTCAACTTAGGAAGACTTCTAGCTCCGAGTTACTTGATTCTGCCCAGAAATCCTACAAACATTCCGACAAGGATTTTTCAGTGGACATGGAAGTTATCTTACACATTGGCCGTGAACCTGAGCTAATAATGGACTACAACAATACGACTGTAAAGGTATCTGGAGACAGTATGGTGGAGAATGCAATAAAGGCACCAATTTCAAGGGATCGAATTTATGACCAGCTGTCAAGGCTTGGAGATACAGTTTTTTCACTGAGAAATCTGGATTTGGAAATGGATGAGAATGCTTTTATAACAGTAAAAGAGATAAATAATCTCAGAAGAAAAGCCACTGAAAAACTTGGGGAAAAAATAGTCGGAAGCTTTGGAAGAAAACTGGATATAGTTTTCAATGAATTGAAGTCCAATGAGTTAAACGTTGTTAAAGAAGAGAAGGAAAAAATAAGACTCACAGTTAGGGTTAACAATCAGAAACAATTGAATCAGCTGAACCTGGAAAAAGTGGATAGAATTTATATTGGATTTGATGATAATCTTAAGGAGAATCTAGGAAGACTTAAGGATAGAGGCTTAGAGGCTTATTATTGGACTGATAAAATACTGTATGAAGAAGACCTAAATAAACTACAAAGCGTTGTAGATGATAATTCTGAGCAGCTGGATGGAGTATCAACCTCAAATCTTGGGACAATTCAATTTATTAAGGATCGGTTTAATACAAAACTACATGGTGATATTGGCCTGAATTGCTTTAACTCCTATTCAATAGATTATTTTAGAAAAATCGGAGTTGGCGGAGTCACCTTGTCACCAGAGTTGAATCTTGTTCAAATACGTAATGTAGCTGAAAAGAAGGGTGGAGAACTCGAAGCTATTGTCTATGGCTACCTACCTTCCATGATTACCAGAAACTGCCCCATGGCATATTTGAAAGGCTGCAAAGATGATAGAGGTTGCAAAACCTGTCAATACTCAGAAGGATTTATGCTAAAGGATAGGATAGGGAAGAATTTCAGGATGCAAAGGGGAAATGGATTTACAACAATATATAATTCTGTGCCAGTGATGATACTTGATCGGCTTGAGGATGTTCAGAAGTCTGGAGTAACATCCTTCAGACTAGATTTTACATTTGAGGAGAACATATCTGAGATTCAAGAAATTTATTATGACTATCTGAACAACAAAGTTGGCAAGAATGATGCCATCAGTTTTATGAATGAATACAAATCAAAAAATGAAGTAACAAATGGACACTTTTTTAGAGGTGTTGTTTAACGGGGTGATTTTTTGAACCAGAAAAGCTTAAAAGTACTTGAATTTTTCAAGATTAGGGATATGCTTGTGGAAAAGGCTGAATCTACACCTGGCAAGAAGATTGCTATGGAGCTGATGCCATCAGTTGATTCCCATGAAGTAAAATACTCTCAAGATGAAACCAATGAAGCACTGACGCTCTTGATTAAGAGGGGTAATCCTCCACTCTTTGGCATAAACGAGGTAAGGGATGATGTAAAGAGGGCAGAACTTGGAGGTATGCTACATCCTGGCTCCCTATTGAAAATCGGAGAAAGTCTTAGGGTTTCAAGAGCTTTGAAAAACTATATGAGGGACACACGGGAAGATTCTTCAGAGGGTTATAGAATAATTGGAAATATGATTCAAGATCTGGGAGTGATCAAGGATCTTGAGGATGCCATCAGTAATGCAATAATTGGCGAGGATGAAATATCTGACAACGCAAGCTCTGCATTAAGAAACATCAGAAGACAGATTCGAGCTAAAAACGAAGGAATAAGAGATAAATTAAACAGCATAATAACCTCTTCAACACATAGAAAATATCTTCAGGATGCTATTGTAACAATGCGGGAGGGCAGGTATGTAATCCCAGTCAAGCAGGAAAACAAGGGGAGTGTTCCTGGCCTAGTCCATGATGTTTCATCAAGTGGAGCAACTGCATTTATTGAGCCTATGGCAGTGGTTGAATTAAACAATCAGCTAAAGGAGCTTGAGATTAAAGAGAAAGAAGAAATTGAGAGGATTCTATTGGAACTTTCTGGCATGGTTGCAGAGAATGCAGAAGGCATCAGAAGCAATGAGCTATTGCTTTCAAGGCTTGACTTTGCATTTGCAAAGGGGAAGCTTGCTCTGTCAATGGATGCGACAAAGCCTGTTTTTAACGAAAATGGATACTTGAACATTAAGAAAGGAAGACATCCTTTACTGGGAAAAGAGGTAGTACCAATAGATGTGTTCCTGGGAGATCAATTTAATACTTTGATTATTACAGGCCCAAACACAGGAGGGAAGACTGTAACATTGAAGACAGTTGGTCTTTTCACACTGATGGGTCAAAGTGGAATTCATATTCCAGCAGATTTCAACTCTGAACTATCAATATTTAAGAAGGTTTTTGCTGATATTGGAGATGAGCAAAGCATTGAGCAGAGCCTCTCAACCTTCTCATCCCACATGACCAATATAGTTGATATACTTGAAACCGTAGATAATAGCAGCCTTGTTTTGTTCGATGAACTTGGCGCAGGCACTGATCCAACGGAGGGAGCTGCCCTTGCAATGTCCATACTTGATAATCTTAGGACAATGGGGATTAGAACTCTTGCCACAACCCACTACAGTCAACTGAAGGTATATGCCTTGACAACTGACAATGTAACAAATGCTTCTGTTGAGTTTGATGTCGAGACCCTAAGTCCTACCTACAAGCTATTGATTGGAGTTCCAGGAAAATCAAACGCATTTGAGATTTCCAAACGCCTTGGTCTTCAGGATTATATAATTGACAGGGCTAGAGAGCTTCTGACAAAGGAAAGCATTGAATTCGAGGATGTCCTACAAGCTATGGATAGAGACAGAAGGATTGCAGAGGAAAACAAAACTGAGACAGAAAGGTTAAAGCTAGATCTACAAAATCTTAGGGACCAATTGAATAAAGATAAGAATAAGACCGAGGAAATGCGCGAAAAAATCCTTCAAAAAGCCAAGGAAGAGGCAAGACAGATTGTAAGAAATGCAAAGGATAGTGCTGACCTTATAATTGATGAATTAAAAAGCATTTCAAGTGAAATTGACAGGGATAAGGGAAGTAGACTTCAGGAAGCTCAGGATTTACTGCGAAAGGAAATTCGAGAAAAGGAAGCCCAGGCAAGCTCAGGGATTAAAGAGGTCAAGTCTAAAAAACCACCCAAGAACCTAAAAGCTGGAGAGGCAGTGGAGGTACTTTCACTTAATCAGCATGGTACGGTTGTTACACCGCCAGATGATAAGGGAAATGTGGAGGTACAGATAGGAATAATGAAGGTTAACGTTTCCGTATCAACCCTAAGAAGGACTGAAGGCAAGGAGCAGTCCAGCTCTCTGGAGAGAAGCAAGTCTGTCAAGACAAGAAAGGCAAAGGCAATCAAACCAGAGCTGGACATTAGGGGAAGGAATATCGAGGAAGGGACATTTGAGCTTGATAAGTATCTTGACGATGCATTCATTTCAGGATTGAAAGAGGTATATATAATTCACGGGAAAGGCACAGGTGCTCTGAGGGATGGAATAAAGTCATACTTGAAAGGACATAGACTGGTTAAGTCACAAAGATCAGGTAAATATGGCGAAGGTGGAGATGGAGTAACGGTGGTTGAATTGAAAAACAGTTGAAATTTTAACTGAAATCAGTTATATTTATTCATATACTAAAACCTAGGAAAAGAAGAGTAGGGGACAAGCTGTCCATAGCGAGCTGGAGATAGGTGGAAGCCAGCAACAGCAAATCCGTTGAAAAGAGTCTTTGAGGTTGCTTCGGCACGTTAATCACGTTAAGATTTCGAGTGGGCTTAGGCCAATAAGAGTGGTAACACGGGGTGACTCTCGTCTCTTTATCAAGGGATGAGAGTTTCTTTTTTTGTATAAAATATGCACCTAATATAATGGGGAGGGGAAAATGTTGATAAATTTTAAAGATAAGGTAATAGAGCTTCTTGATGAAAAGATAAGCAGCTTGTCGATTGAAGAAATTGAAGGACTTATAGAGGTACCACCTTCATATGATATGGGAGACTACGCTTTTCCAACTTTCAGACTGGCAAAGGAGTACAGGAAAGCTCCAAATGCAATAGCCGAGGAAATTGCTTCAACCATGGAAGGAAATGAGTTCTTTGGAAAGGTGCAGAGCCAGGGACCTTATGTAAATTTCTTTATAGACAGGAATAAGCTTGTGGAAGATGTAATGACAGAGGTAATGGATAAGAAGGAAATGTTTGGATCTTCAGAACTTGGAGAGGGAAAAAAAGTAATCGTTGAATTTTCATCGCCTAACATTGCCAAGCCATTTCACATAGGCCATATAAGGACAACTGTAATAGGAAACTCCTTGGCCAAGATTTACAAGTTCCTTGGATTTGACACAGTTACAATTAATCACTTGGGAGACTACGGAACACAATTTGGAATGCTAATCTCCGCTTATAAGAAGTGGGGTGATCGTGAGGTAATAGAGTCAAATCCAATTTCTGAACTTTTGAAGCTTTATGTAAGATTCAACAAGGAAGCTGAGGAGAATCCAGAATTACAGGATGAAGCTAGATATTGGTTCAAGGAGCTTGAAAACAAAAACGCAGAGGCCATGGAATTATGGCAGTGGATACGAGATATAAGTCTAAAGGAATTTAACAGAGTTTACGATATGCTGAACATTAAATTTGATTCATATGCAGGAGAGAGTTTTTACTCTGATAAGATGCCAGAGGTTCTTGAAGAAATGAAGGAAAAGGGAATTGTCAAGGAGTCAGAGGGTGCCTTGATTGTGGATCTTGAAGATTATGGTATGCCACCTGCGCTTATTATGAAAAAAGACGGTTCAACCCTATATACAACTAGAGATATAGCTGCAGCATTATACCGGAAAAAGCATTATGATTTCCATAAGAACCTATATGTAGTTGCTTCACAGCAGAATCTACACTTTAAGGCGTGGATCAAAATTGTTGAACTGATGGGCTATGAGTGGGCTAAAGATTGCATACACATACCTTTTGGGATGGTAAGTCTTGAAGAAGGAACTCTTTCCACCAGAAAAGGAAGGGTTGTATTCTTGGAAGATGTGTTGAATAAGGCAATTGAAAGCACTAAAAAAATCATTGAGGATCGAAACCCAAATCTTGAAAACAAAGAAGTTGTGGCAAAACAGGTGGGAATTGGTGCAATTCTATTTCAGGAGCTTTTCAATCAGAGAATAAAGGATTATACCTTCAACTGGGACAGGACCTTAAGCTTTGAGGGTGAAACTGGACCATATGTACAATACACTCACGCCAGGGCAAACTCCCTATTGGAAAAAGGTGATTTTAATCAAGAGGATCAGATAAGCTTCCATAAACTTACTGGTGAGGATGAAATAAATATTATAAGAATGCTATATGATTTTCCAGATGTTGTGATTGATGCAATGGAGAAAAACGAGCCATTCTATATTACAAGACAGATAGTTGAAATATCCAAAGCATTTAACAAGTTCTATAACAGCACCCAGATAATCACTCAGGATGAAGAAACGAAGAAGGCAAGGCTTATGCTTGTTTACGCAACTAAGACAGTAATAAAGACAGGTCTTGGTTTGTTGGGTATTGAAGCACCAAATAAAATGTAAGAGACGTTAAAATATTAGAGTGTAAATACTCTGTCAGAAAGAAAAAAGAGACCTTATCTAGAATGATAGGGTCTCTTCTTTTAAATAATCAAGGAATTGGTCTTGGGTCAGTTCTGCCAGTGAGGATAATTCCAACAGTATGTTTTCCCTTAAAGCAAGAAAATCATCTATGTTTGTAGCCTTGCCGGTATACTCAAGCGCCTCTATTATCAGTAACATATCGTCCTTAGACATTTCCTGGATAGAAATTTTGTCAAAATAAAAATGCTTCATCTTATGTCCCCTTTCATTAGTTCTACTATACATTCTAGTACTTTTGAGAGGATTATTCAATAGAATTAAGGTTAATTATATTGGCCTTGTTAAGTATTTTAAGGTAAAATAATAATGGCGACTCAAAGAAAGGAAGATTAGCATGACAGTTCTATTAACAACTCTCAATTCAAAATTCATTCATTCAAACCTTGCATTGAGATACTTGAAAGAATATACAAAGGACATTGTAGATATCAGCATTGTAGAATTTACAATCAATCAAAACCTTGCTGAAATAGCAGCGAAGATTTATGGAATGAAACCAAAACTTGTCTGCTTTTCAACCTATATATGGAATATAGATCAAACATTGGAAGTTTGTGAAAGAATAAAGCTTGTGAGCCCACAAACCAAGATACTTCTAGGTGGGCCTGAAGTATCATTTGATATGGAAGACTTGATGATACGAAACAATTATATAGATTATTTGATATTTGGAGAAGGGGAGGAGTCATTTAGAGAACTCCTGATATCGAAGGAACCTTCAAAAATTAAGGGATTAGTTTATAGAAATGGGAGTCGAGTGATTGTAAATCCACCAAGACCTTTGATTAGTGATTTAAATATAATTCCGTCACCATATGAGACCATTGGAGATGAGTTCAGAAATAAAATAGTATATTATGAAAGCTCCAGGGGATGCCCATTCAATTGTGCTTTCTGCCTTTCTTCAACAATTAGAGGTGTTAGGTACATGAGTATTGACAGGGTTAAGAGAGATTTGGACAATCTCATTGATGCTGGAGTAAAGCAGGTTAAATTTGTGGATAGAACCTTTAATGCAAACAAGGAATTTTCAAAGGAAATCATGAAGCACATCATAAAGAGAGACCCCAAGGGCATAAATTTTCACCTTGAGGTAACTGCACATCTCATAGATCAAGAACAACTGGAATTTTTTGAGAGTATAAGGGAGGGTTTGTTCCAATTTGAGATTGGTGTCCAGTCAACATATCCAAAGACTATTGAAGCCATTGGAAGAAATACTGACTTTGATAAATTATCAACTGTAAGTAAGGCAATTAAGAAAAACAGAAATATACATCAGCATCTGGATCTGATTGCGGGGCTACCTTATGAAGATTACCAAAGATTTGGAGAATCCTTCAATCACATATATGCCTTGAGGCCTGAGAAGATACAGCTGGGGTTCTTGAAGCTTCTTAAGGGTTCTGCTTTACGAAAGATGAAGGTTGAGTATGGATATAAGCTAGTGGATAGAGCACCCTATGAGATTATGGAGTCAAAATGGCTAAACTATGATGATGTAATAGCCTTAAAGGGTATAGAGGAATTGGTGGAGAAATATTACAATGAAGAATTCTTTAGACACAGTCTTGAATATTTAATAAGTAACCACTTCAAAAGCCCTTTCATATTTTTTGAGGACTTCATGCATTTTTGGAAGGAGAAGGGATACTATGAGTATTCTCATAGCAGGGAAAAACTATACGAAATCTTGTATGATTATTATAAAATGAAAGCATTTGAAGGCTTGCAGGTTTTTTCAGATTTCCTTATCCTGGATTATCTTGAGAATAATGGGGGAAAACCGGTGCCTGATTTTCTAAACAGGGTGGAAAAACAGTCCTATATTGATTATCATGGCATCCTAAAGTCAGATAAGATCGTAAATAGATTTTTACCAGAGTACTATGGTATGCCAACTAAGAAGGTTCTAAAAAAGGTAAGGCTGTATAGCTTTACGTATGATATATTCAAGATAATTGATGATGGATATAAAGAGTATGGAGATAAGAAGAGGACATTACTTTTATTCAAATATACGGATGGTACTCTTGAAAGGTGCAAGACGTATAATATCACAAGCTGCTTGGAGGAGTTTACCGATGAATATAATTAACGACATAATCCTTGTAAATAAGGAAATCGCACAGAAATCAAAGGATTCAATCATGAAGAACCCTGAAGTCCTGCTATTGGGTGTAGTGTATTCAGTCATGAGTATCGTTGCGGGAATGCTTGTTTTTAATCTACTTGCCGGACTTGGGATACTCTTGGGTATCATATATGCATTGGTGGAAAGTGCCATTGTTTCAAGTTACTTGTTTGTTCTTCACAATGTTGTAGTGTATAACAGATTCAGATGGAGGGACATCAAGCATGGATTTACGTATTACATTAGAAAGGTATATGGTGTATTGTTCATATTTTACCTTGCGAATCTTATATTGGGATTTTTGTCCAACCTCTTAGGTCCAATGATAGTGGCACTTATTTTTATAATTGGAATTGGAGCTTTAGTAGTTTTAAACCCATTGCCGGAAGCATTGTATGTCAAGGACAGAGATTCTCTTCAGACAATCCTTTACTGTGTAGATTTCATGAAGGAAAACTGGATAAATTGGTTATTTCCAAACATCATTCTAACATTAATCCTATATTTACTAACTGGTGGTATCCTCAACGGGGGATTAAACCCATTTAGAGGCTTATCATTTAGTGTCTCAATTTCATCTATTGTTCTATATTTGATTGGAAGTGCTATACTTTCTACTGCAATGATTTATAGGGGACATCTATTCAAGCTATTAAGTACAACCACATTAAGAAAAAGAATGTTTATGAGAAAACTATAAGGAGGAGTTATATGTCAGCAGGAGAAAAATATTTCAGTTCAAAGACTGAGCTGATAAGCTTCGTACAGCTTAAGGATGAAAGCGAGGTTATCTTAAAGGGATTTGAATTGGATCAATCAATACCTTTGCCTGTAGTGACCGATAAACTGCTAAGTCAGTTGAACAAGGTTGACAGTGATCAGGGTATTACATTGGAGAGAGTTATAGAAGGAATACTTTATTTGATGGGAGCTGACCAGGATTTTCTTCACCATGATTACTATGGCCGGATACTTGAGGCCTACAACCCTGATATGGAAAAGGAATTATTCAAGAAAGCTCTATTAGCCCTGGAAAATGGGAATCATATGGAAAGTGGACTTTATCTTAGGGCATTCAATAGCCTGTATGGAACAAAGGAAGGCTTGTTCTACTATGCAATGGTCCTTGAGGCAATGGGGAAAAATGAAATCGAAGAAGGAAGCATTGAGGATGGCAATAATTACCTTGAGGAATCAACAGCTATACTAGAGGAATTGTTGGATGAAGATGAAAAGTACTACCCGGCATATTACAAACTTGGCTACCACTATAAATTCTATGAGCAATATGTAAAAGCAAAATTGACATGGGACAAGGTTCTTATATATGATCCTGATGAGAATCGGAGGCAGGAAATCAGGCAGGAATTGGATATTCTAGATCCTGAGTATAGAGTAGAACTTGGACTGACATATATGAACAACATGAATTACGAAAAAGCGATTGAGGTCTTATCCAAGCTAATGCCAAAACATATAAAGAATTGGTATGCTAATTATTTGCTTGGTATGGCCTACAGGGGCTACGGAGACAACCAAATGGCTATGGAATATTTCTACGGAGCTATGGATAGCGATCCTTCCATACCCGAAGTTTATAATGAATTGGGGATATCATACTTCAATGAAAATGACATTGAAAAGGCTATGGAAATATTCACACAAGGAATTGAAGCAGGTAGTCAGGATGATTACAGGTTGTATTTCAATAGAGGGCTTGGATACCTTAACCTAGGTGACATTGATAATGGTTTTGATGATATCTATAGGGCCCATCAACTGAATCCAGAGGACGAAAATATCAAAGCTCAGCTTAATGCAATAGAGAGATACAGAAAAAACCAATAAGCCAGGAGGGTTAGATATGATAAGAGAATTGAACAAATTGTTGTCGATCAAGGGTGATAGGATGAAGCTTGCAGTTGTAGCATGCCAGGATGAAGATGTACTTGAAGCGGTTATTGAGAGCTCAAGACTTGGTATAAGCGAACCGATACTAATTGGTTCAATGGTGGAGACAAAGGCAATTGCAAAAAAGCTTAATATTGACATTTCAGATTTTGAATTTATTGACGAGGAAGATCTTGCTTCAGCAGCTGAAATTGGAGTTAGAATGGTAAGTGAAGGCAAAGCAGATTTTATCATGAAGGGGCTTGTGGATACATCCATATTGCTTAAGGCAGTCTTAAACAAAGATTGGGGTCTTCGAACCGATAGTCTGTTAAGTCATGTAATGGTTTATGATGTTGATACGTACCACAAGCTGCTTTACCTAACTGATGGTGGAATGAACCTAAATCCATCCTTGGAGGAGAAAAAGAAAATCATTAAGAATAGTATTATTGTAGCCAGGGCTATGGGATGTGAAAATGTTAAGATAGCAGCATTGGCAGCAAAAGAAAAGGTAAACCCCAAAATGCAGGCTACTGTGGATGCAAATGAGCTGAAGAATATGGCAGAGGAGGGAGCGTTCGGTAAGGGTGTTATATTAGAAGGGCCACTGGCATTGGATCTGGCATTGTCCAAGGAAGCTGCAAGAATCAAGAAAATCGAAAGTCCTGTTGCAGGTGACGCTGATG
>Ga0334896_1001996_pt1 | contig 15298 bp, 15 predicted proteins | sample GraSluR3_MG_8_FD_207734 | JGI IMG/M metagenome (GOLD analysis project Ga0334896, IMG submission 207734) | Sludge microbial communities from methane-producing bioreactor in Wageningen University, Netherlands - Granular Sludge_27_06-R3 | ecosystem: Engineered > Bioreactor > Anaerobic >... | reverse complement strand
AATTTTTCCCTCCGGACTGAGGTAATAAACCCCGCGGACATCCTGCTCTTCGCCTCTGCCCTCTTTCCACCATTTTCTCTGGTAATAGGGATCGGAGAAATAAATGCCGCCGTTGGGCGCAATCCACAGGTCGTTGGGTGCATTCAGCAGTTTTCCGTTGTAACCTTCATGAATGAGATGAAACTCCTTTTTTTCATCGAAATATCCCAACTGATTGTACAAATCGGCGCAGGTTACCAGTTGCCCTTTTGTGTTGAAATACATGCCGTTGGAGCGGCGCGTGCCTTCCAACCACAGGGAAACCCCTTCTTTTTCATCCCACACGTAAATGCGGTCGTTTGGCTGGTCGGTGAAATAAACCTTTCCATCGTGTGCTACTGCCGGACCTTCGGTAAACGCATAGCCGGTTCCGGCTTTTTTTATTTCAGCATTCTTTGCCATGATGTTGCTTTTTTGTGAAAAAGCTGTAAAAGAAATCAACAGGAAAAAAGTGATACTTAATATTTTCATTTTTAATAATTTATATATTACATAACTATGTCGTTTTATCAACGCTGTCAAGCCTAAAGACGTTGACAGGTTCAGCACTTAAGACTTGACAGCGTCGGCATGACCTGTCAACGTCGGACAGATATGCTGTACAAAAATGATTAAACTAAACAACTTTGCACAACTCTAAAAAACCTTAAACAGGCCTTTTATATCCAGTCCGGTATGGACGGGCAAGAAGTTTTGCCGCTACCGGATTATTCAAAATTGTTTTAGCCGCAGCATCCCACTTTATTTCGCTGCCGGTGTAATAAGCGGCTGTGGCCAGTTGTACCGTTGTGGTTGACTTCCACGCTTCCTCAGTAGTGCAACTCAGCAATCGTTTATCTTTGGCTTTCACCGCGTTAATGAAATCGGCCACGTGTTTTTCCTGCATATCCGGCGTGGGAATGTCCATCTCCTGCTGGCTTTGATTTCTTCCGGCAGGCAGTAAAACCAGCTTGTTGTCGGAAGCAAACAGGGTGGCTTTTTCGCCATAAAAGAAAACGCCGTTGTTAAACTGTGGATTCAAATCGCCTGTTCCCCACAACCTGTGCTGCCAGATTACCGGACATTCGTCAAAGTGCATGGTGGCATTCAGTGTGTCGGGTGTGGTTATTTTGTCTTTCAGAATTTCAAGGCTTCCGCTGGCTTGAAAAGATTTGGGAATTCCGAGGTCCAGTGTTTTGCGGATAATGTCGATGTGGTGGATGCCCCAATCCACCAGATGACCGTTGCCGTATTCCTTTTCCAGCCGCCAGGCTTTGTGTGCGATGTTTGGCCTGTAAGGCAGTTTGGGCGCCGGTCCGCACCAGGTATCCCAGTCGAGCGATGCCGGCGGGTCCTGAATGGTGGTGTCTTCATGTACCGGAACGTAATGAATCTGCGCGCCAACCTGACGGATTTTCCCTGTCGTTCCATCCTGAATCAGTTCTTTTGCTTTTTGAAAAGCCGCACTTTGCCGCCGCTGAAAACCAATTTGAACAATGTTGCCTGCTTTTTCCACTGCTTTAATCATGGCTTTGCCTTCCTCCACATCGTAAGCCAGTGGTTTTTCACAGAAAATATCGAGCCCTTTTTCGCAGGCAGCTACAAACTGTAGCGCATGCCATTGCGGAGGTGTACCGATAATCACCGCTTCCAGGCCTTTCATTTCGAGCAATTCACGGTAATCTTTGAATTCTTTGGGTTTGCTTCCCTGCAAAGAATCCAGTTCGGCAGCGCTGTTTTTCAGGTGTTCGGTGTCCACATCGCAAACAGCAACAAGTTCCACTCCACCCACTTTCAGGGCAGCCTTGGCCACCACCATGCCATACCATCCGGCGCCAATCAACCCGATTTTAATCTTCCGGTTTTGCGCAAAAGCAGGAATATGAAAAGCCGTCACCATTCCGGCTGTTCCCAAGGTTGTTCTTTGAATAAATTTTCGTCTGTCCATACTATTCGGTTTTAATTCATTTTCGTTATTTCAGATAAAATTTTCAACTCACCTGTATTTTGCGGTAAAATAGTAATTTTTTTGCATCTAAGGATAGCAGAAAATGCATAATCCAACACAAAAAAAATCCCGGAAAGCCGAAACTTTCGGGATTTTTTGACTTATGTAACTGATTAAAAATTAAACCAGTGAAATCAACACTCCGGCAGCCACTGCCGAGCCAATTACGCCCGAAATGTTGCTGGCCATACAATACTGAAGTATATGGTTGGCCGGATTATGCTTTAACGCCATTTCGTTGGCCACCCGCGATGCCATGGGTACGGCACTTAAACCGGTAGCGCCGATGAGCGGATTGATTTTTTTATGCACAAATAGGTTGTATCCCTTAACAGCAAAAATTCCTCCGGTAACCGACAAGGCAAAGGCGATGAAACCGCCCACAATAATTCCCAGCGTTTTGGGTGTCAGAAAAACTTCGGCAGTCATGGTAGCCCCAACGGCCAACCCCAGAAAAATGGTTGCCGTGTTCATAATGGGGCCTGTGGCTGCATCGGCCAGGCGGCTGGTAGCAGAACCTATTTCTTTCACCAAATTTCCGAACAGCAACATACCCAGCAGGGGTACTGAAGAAGGCACAAATATGGCTACCACCGTACCCAGAACTATCGGGAATATGATTTTCACGGTTTTCATATTTTTGATTTCCCGTTTGGCCGGGTATTGTTTATCCATCTGCCGCATGTTAATTTCAAATTCTTTTTTGGTAATGAACAAGTTAGCTATCAGAGGGATTATGACCGGAACCAGCGCCATATATGAATAGGCTGCAATGGCTATTGGCCCCAGTAAATGCGGAGCCAGTTTAATGGCAGTATAAATGGCTGTTGGGCCGTCGGCGCCGCCGATGATACCCAGCGAAGCCGCTTCGTTCATATTGAATCCCAGAAGAATGGCGCCAATCAGAACGGAAAATATACCAATTTGCGCTGCTGCACCAAAAAAGGCAAGGCGCAGGTTGCGAAGCATAGGACCAAAATCGGTAAGCGCACCAACCCCCATGAATATGATGGGAGGCAGAAACCCTGTTTTGATGAGCGAATAGTACAAAAAATTAAGAATTCCGTACTCGCTCGCTATTTCAAACAGGTTTTTGTACCGGCCATCTCCCAGTTCAATGTTCGATGCATCTACAATCCCCATTTCCGCGCCGGGAAAATTGGCCACCAACACCCCAAAACCAATGGGAACAAGCAACAACGGTTCATATTTCTTTTTAATACCGAGATAGAGCAGTACAAATGCAATAATCCACATAATGACAGTCAGATAGTTAATACCCCCCAAAGCTGTCATTTCAAACAAATTTGAAAAAATATCCTGCATACTTTTACTGCAATTTTATGATTACATCGTCCTCATCTACCGAGTCGCCGTTATTCAGACATATTTCGGCAACTTTCCCCGATTCTTCGGCCACTACGGCATTGTATGTTTTCATCGATTCGATGTATCCCAGCACATCCCCTTTTTTAACACTGTCACCCGGTCTAATTGCAGTTTCCGACGGGTCTTTGGTCAAAAAGAATTTTCCTTCGAGCGGTGCAATCACCTCTTTCAAATCTCCGGAAACAGGTTCCGGTTGGCTTTCTGCCGGTTTTGATGTTTCTTTGGCAGCTCCGGAAACCTCTTTAACTTTAGCGCCATCATAAGAAACAGTCACTTTGTATTTTTCGCCATTCACATCGATATTCAACGATTTGGGTGCAAAACCGGAAGCAGCTGGAACAGCTGGAGCTGAAGCCGGAGCTTTGGCCTGTTCTTTCTTCGCCTTCAATTTGGCCAGTTCTTCCTCGAAAGCAGCCTTTGCCTGACCCGATTTGTATGCGCGGTATTGTTCGGGGTGCATGGCCAGTTCGAACAGCTCTTCGTCGTCCTGTCCAAAATCCCAGATGTTTTTCTTCATTTCTGCACGGAATTCATCCAGTTTATCCGGGTATTCCTCCTGCGGGTTTCCGGTAAAAAATTCCCGGCCTTGTTTTACAGCCATTTCTTTAATTTCGGGAGCCACTTCGCCGGGCAGTTTTCCCGATTTACCCAAAATCATATCCCAGATGTTGTCGGCAATCATCGACCAGCGTTCTTTTCCTTTTTCCATTTGAATAACATTGAACAACGCCAGGTTTTTCACATATTGCGAGAACGGCGTAACCAGTGGCGGATAACCCACTTTAGGCCACACATAAGCCACTTCGTCAAACAGCTTAATCATCAGCTCATCCTGTGAAATTTCAGGTTTGCCGTGTTTTTTGTACCATTTATTGAGGCTTTTCTGGTTGTCTCTTAGGTCGTTCATCAGCGACCCCATCATTCCCCCCGGAAGTCCCGGAGCAATCAACAGTGAATTTAACTGCCGGTTTCTTTCTGGAATGTAGTAACCAAGGAAATCATCCATAAATTCCTGAGTTAAAGCACGTGCTTTCATGTAGGCTTTCATATTCACATCGGGAACGCTGAAACCGGCATCTTTCAGCATTTCTTTCACCATTAGCACATCGGCATGTCCGGTACCCCAAGAGAGGGGCTCCATACCCACGTCGATGATTTCGCAGCCGGCCCTTGCCACCTCGAGAATAGAAGCAGGCGTAAACCCGGGTCCGGTTTGGCCGTGGTACTGTACCAATGTGTTGGGATGTCTTTCTTTTATGTATTCTACAATTTTCCTCAGAGATGCAGGGCGGCCAACACCCGCCATATCCTTGAGACAGATTTCATCGGCGCCGTTTGCAATCAGTTCATCGGCAAGGTCACAGTAATACTCCACGGTATGCACAGGGGAGTGAGTCAAACTAAGGGTTGCCTGCGAAACCATTCCTGCATCTTTGGCGTATTTGATGGATGCCGAGATGTTGCGTGGATCGTTCAATCCGCAAAAACTACGGGCAATGTCGGTACCCTGCGCTTTTTTCACTTTGTAAAACAGTTTTCTTACATCGGCCGGAACAGGACTCATGCGCAAACCGTTAAGTGAACGGTCGAGCATGTGCGTTTCAATTCCCGCCTCGTTGAAAGGCGCCGACCATTCGCGTACACTTTTGTTTGGGTTTTCACCAAAAAGGAGGTTAATCTGTTCAAAACCACCTCCATTGGTTTCTATGCGGTCGAAACACCCCATGTTAATAATTTCCGGTGCAATGCGTACCAACTGATCGGCACGCGGCACATACTTTCCGGCGCTTTGCCACATGTCGCGATAAACTAAACTGAATCTGATTTCTTTTGCCATGATAATTTATTATTCTTTTTCGATTTTTGTTACATTTCCCTGTCCACCGGTAACTGCTTCAACAGCAGCAATTATGGCTGCCATCGTTCCTGAGGAAATCAATCCTTTCCGGGTACCCGGCTTTCCTGGTGTTTCGGGCAACGGCCAATACCTGTTGGTTATCCTGATGAGCATTTTTCCAATTACAACCACCAGCCCCAGTATCAATATTACGGTAATCATCCCAACTACCATAATTGAAAATGCAATACTTAAACTTTCCTCCATATTTTTAATTCTCTTTGATGTTTTTATTTCTATTATTGCTTTACAGGTCAGCCTTATTTTATTGAGCCAACTTTTATATTCTGTACGAAAAATAAGTGATTAAGTCACAGGAAAACAAAATGACCTTTTGTGAAAAACAGGACCACTGATTTCGATTGTTTTTTAGAAACAGGGGGGAGAGATTCCCGGTTGGAAAGACAAAATTCCAATACTTTTATTTATAAAAACAAATCGGTTCATGTTCACAAAATTGCAATGTTTTAATGGAAAGTGCAGAATCCGGAGGTTTTCTAATTACATATTTAAAACATTATTAACGTGAATACCATATATACCCGTTTTCCCGAATGCTTCTTAAACTCTGTAATAAAGGCTTGCTAAAAACAAAATCCTGCAAAAGAATGAGAAATTTTGGCCGGGCATGTAATGAATAAACAACAGATACGTCTTAAGAATGTATGACATGAAAAAAGAATTAACCAGGGAAACTTCATTAAGAAATAAACGAAAACAAATTGGGGCTGTAGTCATTACACAGTCTTATCTTTGAAAACCTGCTAAAAAGCAGAGGAAAAACAAAAAAGCGAATGGTTACCAGCGATTTTAAAACACGAGTTCTGCCAGTGAGTAAAAAGTTGCTCTGTTACGCGGTCCACTTCATGAAAGATGAAGAAACAGCGCAGGATGTGGTTCAGGATGTTTTCCTGAAACTTTGGCAAAAAAAGGATGAGCTGGACCATGTTGAAAACATAGAAGCCTTTGCCGTGCGGATGACACGAAACCGGTGCCTCGATGTTTTAAGGGCAAACAAAGTGGTTCCCATCGATGCAGAAACCGACCGCAAAATGAAGCAGGAAACCATTGATGTTCATTCACAAATTGAATTAACTGAAGCCGCCACACAGGTAAAAACGCTGATTAACCAGTTACCCGACGTGCAGCGGCAAATAATGCACCTGCGCGACATTGAACAGCTGGAGTATGAAGAGATTGCCGAATTGACAGGCCTGCAGCTGAACGCCATCAGGGTAAATCTGTCGAGGGCAAGAAAAAAGGTACGCGACGAATTTTTAAAATTGAATTCAGATGGAAAAGAAAGAAGTAAAATACTTGCTGCAACGCTTTTTTAACGGGGAAAGCACACTTGCCGAAGAACGGCAGCTGGAAAAATACTTTCAGGCGGGAAAAGCGGATAAGGATTTGAAGGAATATGCCGGATTCTTTGGAGGGATTTCAGAACTTTCTCAAAACGAAAGGGATGTTAACCTCGAAGAAACAATAATGGATCACATTCTGGAAACCGAATCGAATGAAAAAACGAAATACCGCCGGCTGTGGCAAACAGTAACAGGAATTGCAGCATCAATAATCATAGTTATTGGAGGATTGCTGTTTTACCAGCAGGGCGACCAGCAGTTTGATGACACTTTTAACAGCCCTGAGGAGGCATATACTTACGCTGAACAGACGCTCGGTTATATTTCGGCCAAATACAATAAAGGGCTGGAGGGTATGGACGAGTTGTCGAACTTCGGGAAACTTTCGGCCGCTGCTGAGCCGATGCAAAAAGGAGTGAAACCGGTAAACCAATACCTGGAGGTGATTGAAAAAATGAGAAAGGAAGAAATGAATGAGTGAATGAGTGAATGCATGAATGCATAAATGCGATAAGGAAAAAAAATGAAATTATAAAATTGAAAAATTACTTTAAACATGAAGCTTTAAACTTTAAACAAAGAAAAGTATGAAACGATTAATCTTGATTCTTGCAGTTGTACTGCCGATGGCAGTGCTTGCACAAAAAACACCTGTTGACCGGCTGTTTGAAAAATATGCCAACAAAGATGGATTTACCACTGTGAGCATTTCGGGTAAACTGCTGGGGTTTGCCAGTAAAATTGAAACCGGCGATGAAGACACCAGCGAAATGCTGTCGAAACTGAGCGGAATTCGTATTCTCTCGGTTGATAATGAAGAAATAACCGGCGAGCTTGATTTTTTTAAAGAACTGGAAAACGATGGCTTTTTCAAAAACAACGAATACGAGGTGCTGATGGAGGTGACCGAAAAAAATGAAGTGGTACGGTTTCTGGCCAAAGATGGCGGCAACGGAAAATTTTCGGACCTGATTCTGGTGGTTGGCGGCGACGATAATGCCCTGATTAGCATCAAGGGGATTATCGACCCCGAAAACATTGGAAAAATTACCAAGTCGCTCGATATTGATGTTGGCGGAGAAAACCGGTTTTAAGTTCAGAAATTAAAAAGTCAGGGACATTAATTTTCAGGGGGAACGGAAAGTCGTTACGATTTTTACCGTTCCCTTTTTTATTTTAGGTTTCACCACATTCGCAAATCTTTTTTAATTTTATCGGTCATAATTAATAACAGAAAAAATGCCTGATAACGCGATTTTTGGAAAACATCAGATGAAACCCGGTGAAAGCCGACTTTTTTCAAGCGAACAATTTTCGTTGGGTGCCCGACGCGAAAAAGAGGGATGGGTGCTTTTATACCCTGAGTATTTCACCGCCGGCGAAACCGAAAAACCCGATTTTGAGCAGGGCGAATATTTCCAAACCGGCAAATCGAACACGCTCTTCATCGTTCCTGCTCTTCCTGAAAAACCATTGGTGTTTAAGGGAAGTAAACTTCACGTATCGCCCGGGCAAAAACTCACCTTCTTTTTAAAAATCCCGCTTACCATTCAGGTATATTTTTCAAAAATAATTCCTGAAAACCTCATGAAAGAGTTCCCTACCCAGCGCCTCTCCGATACATGGTTTGGCGAGCCATATAGTGGGGAACCGGCTTTTTCTATCGGAAGCGAATTTTTTATGACCGTGCGTGAGGCAGTTCCATTGCCATTCGAAAGTATCTGTCCGGTTACCATCCATAATAACTCCCCGGGCGTACTTGAAGTAGAAAGACTCATAATCAGGGTTGAAAATATGGCGTTGTACCAAAACAAAGGAAATATTATTACCAGCCTGTTGCTTGTTGAATACAGGGGAAAAGAAGTCATCAGCTCGGCAACCTATCACTATTCCAAATCATTTCATGGCGAACAGGCAGACCAGGTGACCAAACCGCGTAGCGAAAGCACCAGAAACCTGCTGAAAATCAATTTTCATTTCATTAAAAACCTTTATAAACAGGAACTATGAACATCGCATGGACCGATTTTTTTACTGCCGAAACCCTTGAAAAAATCATACGGATTGCTGTTATTCTGGCAGTGGGCGTTGCCATTATTTATTTCATTGCATTTCTTGTAAAAAAGCTGTTGCCTCAAAAATGGTCGCGCCAGCGGAAAATGATCATCAACCGGGCGGTTCAGTACACCGGATTTATAACCCTGTTTTTAATTGTAATTTCGGAACTGGAGATCAATTTAGCGCCCATTTTCGGAGCAGCAGGTGTTATTGGACTGGTAATAGGTGTTGCCTCACAAACCAGCATCGGGAACATTGTGAGCGGGTTCTTCCTGGTTTCCGAGAAATCCTTTGAAATTGGCGATGTAGTGCAGCTGGGCGACAAAACAGGAACGGTTTTCAGCATCGATTTGCTGTCAATAAAAATCCGGACTTTCGACAACCTTCTTATCCGTGTTCCCAACCAAACGGTAATCAGCTCCGAACTTACAAATCTTACGCGTTTCCCTGTGCGGCGAATTGATACCCTGGTAAGCGTGGCTTACAAAGAAGATTTGAATAAAGTAAAAAGCATTTTGGAAAATGTGACAAAACAAAATCCGTTGTGCCTCGACGAGCCCGAACCGGTTATTATTTTTCAAAATTACGGTACCAGCGGAATTGATATTACACTGGGAGTTTGGGTGGAACGTACAAATTTTCTGAAAGTAAAAAATGCAGTATTTATGGAGATTAAAGAAGCATTTAATAAAGAAGGCATTGAAATCCCGTTCCCGCACATCAGCCTTTATACCGGTGAAGAAACGAAGCCGTTTCCGGTGGAAGTGAAAAAACAATATGAGGGAAGTGAACAGTCGCAGTGAACATTCACCGTTTATCTAAGAATCTAAAAAAAAGCAGTTGGCAAATCCAAACGGTTGCCAACTGCTTTTTTCTTGTATTTAACTGTTACCTTTCAAGTCCTGACTTTCTGTTCCTTCACTTCAGCCCTTTACTTTCCAGGTAAGGTTCAATGGAAGGTTCTTTTCCTCGGAAATTTTTGTAAACAGTCATGCCATCATCAGCACCACATTTTTCCAGTAGTGTTCTGAATTTGGCTGCTACTTCAGGGTTAAAAATATCACCGGTTTCCTTGAAAGCGTAAAATGCATCGGTATCGAGCACACCGGCCCAGTAATACACATAGTAACCGGCCGAATAACCGCCACTAAAAATATGCGAAAAATAGGTACTGCGGTAACGTGGTAAAATTTCATCAATAAGCCCGATGTTGTCCATCGATGCTTTTTCGAATGCGCGCACGTCATCAATCACAGTATTTTCAGTGGTGTGATAATCCATATCGAGTAAAGCTGCTGCCACAAATTCACCGGTTTCAAATCCCTGGTTGAATGTGCCGCTCATTTCCAGTTTTTGAATCAGTTCATCCGGAATGGGTTCGCCGGTCTGGTAATGCCGGGCATACACTTTCAGCACTTCCGGTTCGGCAGCCCAGTGCTCCATAATTTGCGACGGTAGTTCCACAAAATCACGTGGTACGCTACCGGCAGTGCGGTCGTAAGGTCCGTCGGCAAACAAGCCGTGCAATGCGTGCCCAAATTCATGGAAAAAAGTGGAAACTTCGTCGAAACTCAGTAATGCCGGGGTATCGCCCGACGGGCGGGTAAAGTTCATAACAATGGAACCGATGCGTGGGATGCGCTCACCGTTGCGATAGGTAGCGCTTCTGAAACCGGTGGACCAGGCTCCTACCCTTTTGCCGTCGCGCGGATGGAAATCCATATACATCACGCCCAGTTTCGACCCATCGGCTTCCAGTACTTCATAAACTTCGGCCTCTTCGTGGTATGTAGGCCAGTCGCGCGGTTCGAGTTTCAAACCATATAAGTTTTCAACCACATAAAACAACCCTTTTTTGGCATTATCGAGGCTGAAATAGGGTTTCAACTCCTCATCGTCCAAATCAAATTTTTGCTTCCTCACCTTTTCAGCATAATACCACCAGTCCCAGGATGCCAGTTTGAAATTGCCCCCTTCGCTGTCGATAATCGCCTGCATTTCGTCACGTTCTTTTTTTGCCATTTCCATGGCGGGTTCCCAAAGTTGCATCAGGAACTCATAAACCGCTTCGGGCGTTTTGGCCATGTTTACATCGATAACATATTCGGCATGGTTACCAAAGCCCAGCAATTTGGCTTTTTCATCGCGAAGCTTTACAATTTTTTTGATGATTTCCTTGTTATCGTGTTCATTGTCGTTATCACCACGCATGAAGTAGCCGCGGTAAAGTTCTTCACGCAAATCGCGGTTTTCGGCATACTGAAGGAAAGGCAACATACTTGGTTTGGCCAGTGTAAAAACCCATTTTCCTTCTTCACCGGCAGCTTTTGCATCGTCGGCAGCACGGGCAATCACATCATCCGGCAAACCGGCTAAATCTGCCTCATTGTCAATCACCAGCTTAAAGTTGCGGTTGGTTTCGGCCAGCAGGTTTTCACCATACTGCAAACTCAGTTTCGATAATTCTTCGTTCAGTTCACGAAGTTTTGCCTGATCTGTATCTGAAAGATTTGCACCGCCGCGCACAAAATCTTCGTAATATTTTTCAGTGGCGCGCATTTGCTCCTTATCGAAACCCAAATCATTCCGCCTTTCATATACACTTTTAACTCTTTCAAACAGCACCGGATTCAGCGAAATATTGTCGCGGTGCTGGGTCATCAACGGAGAAACTTCGCGAGCCAGGGCCTGCATCTCATCGTTTGTATTTGCTGAATTGATGGGATAAAAAGTTCCGGTTACTTTTCCCAGCAACTCACCCGATTTGTCGAGCGCCAGAATGGTATTTTCAAATGTGGGCTCATCCGGATTACTCACAATCGCTTCAATTTCAGCCTCCTGTTGTTTTATACCTTCTTTCATTGCCGGAAGGAAGTGGTCGATTTCAATTTCATCGAACGGTGGTACTCCGTAGGGAGTGGTCCACTCCTTAAAAAATGGATTTTCCATATCTGCACTTGTACTGCCCTGTTGGTTCTGGCAAGAGATAAATGCCACTGCCAAAACCAAAGTTCCAATTATTACTTTTTTCATATTCACTTAATTTTTATTGAATTTGGGGCGAAAATAACGAATTTCTGTTTACCAGAAAATGATTTTCAGTTCATCTGGTTCATTTGAATTGGAGAAAACTTTCTGGCAGGAATTCTTATGGCCTTTAAACGTCCTTTCAGGGTTGGCGATTTTGTGGAAACAGGTGCCATTAAAGGTAAAATTATTGGCCTGAATATTAGGGATACCCAGCTTAAAACTCCCGATGGCAAGGATGTTTATGTTCCAAATGCAATGATTATTAAAAATCCGCTCATCAACTATACCATCGATGGTTTTTTGCGATACGACTTAGTGGTTGGTCTTCCTTCCGACTCGGACTACAAAGCTACAATGCAGGCCATTGAGGATGCGGTGATAAAGGTTGACGGAATTATAAAAAAACGGCGAAAAACAACCGTAAACATTACAGGCTTATCGGCTGGCAGAGTTGATGTTACCGTTCATTTCCGGATCGATACTTTTACGGTAAAAGAAGACACGGAAAAAATCCGATCGAAGGTATTTGCAGCCGTTCAGAATGTTATAAAAGATAAATCTTTAAATTGAACAGGCATTCATTTTCTTTTTTAACTTTATATCCAAAAATTAAAAACAGCCTGAATGAATATCCATTTTCCAAAACGAAGCTGCAACTTGAGAAATTTTTCTCTAAAAGTTTTGCCGTTTTTTTTCCTGCTTTACCTGACTTTTCCAGGTTTTGTCCAGGATTATGAGAAATCGGAATCGAGGTTTTTCAGGGGAACGGCAACTATTACCACCAAAGGCCTTTCAACATTTCCAAACCTGACATTGGGAAAACCGGCTGCCATTTTCGACTTCTCCATGGGCGGAGAACAATTCAGGTTCGACCCCACCATGCGGTTTGGCCTCGACGGAAAACCGTGGATGTTTATTTTCTGGATGCGTTATCAGGCAGTAAATTCCGAAAAATTCGGGTTGCGGTTTGGCATACATCCGGCCTATTCGTTCAAAACTGTTGCTGTAACCCAAAATGGAATTGCAAAGGAAATTCTGAGGACACAACAATTTCTGGCGGCAGAAATTGCACCGGTATTTTATGTGACGAAAAATATCAGTATCGGGCCGTACTACATCTATTCCCGCGGGGTGGATAAAGATGCGGTTCGAAACAGCAATTTCATTACACTGATGACCAACTTTTCGTCAATAAACCTAAGTGAAAATACTTTTCTGCGGCTTTTAGCGCAGGCTTATTACCTGAAAATGGATGCCAACGACGGATTTTATATCAATTCAACCTTGTCGCTGAACCGCCGGAATTTTCCGTTTTCCATTTCTTCCACGGTGAATAAAACTATTGATTCAACTATTCCGGGCGACGATTTTTTGTGGAATATCAACCTTTCGTATGCATTTGGCGGCAACTACAGAAAACAGTAACCGGGTTTGAAAAACGGAGTAACGTTAATTTATTCTTTCGTACTCCTCATCCGTAACCGGCCCAATCCAGACCGCGCCACCTTCATCAGTATTCAGACTAACGGCAATGTGCGCAAATTCGCTGTCGGGTGCTGCGCCGTGCCAGTGTACAACGTTACATGGAATTTCTACTACATCGCCAGCACTTAGCGACCCATCAGGATTCAAACCGTTGGCATCAGCAGAACTGCTTGGCGAACCCAAACAGGGAGCTGAAGGAATTACTGCCAGAGTGGGCGGTTCAACCCAAAACCGGGCACCCATTGCACTCTCACAGGGGAAACTGCTTATACGCGACCAAAACCGGATGATGTGTGTGAAAGTGGCGGAATAGTTTTTAAAACAATTGTTTCAGAAATTACCAAATCAAAATACTTCCCTAGATTTCAATTTTGCGAACCATTCCTTGTTGAGGGAATGGTTCTTTTTTTAATTGTCTCCGGTTAGTCCCAGCCAACATTTTAAAAATTCAGCAACCAATTTGTACAGATTTATTATCTTTTGCGCTTTAACATTGAAATATTGATTTCAAAAAAATATAACCATGCAAAAACAACTTACTTTTTCAATACTATTTTCAATTTCTTTTGTTTTTGGAATTTGTGCCTATGCCCAGGAAAATTTTGAGTGGCGCCCCGAAAATCGCACAGGTGTCTCGGCAGAAACCGGCCTGTTAAAAGAATGGCCTGAAGCCGGACCGGAATTGATGTGGGAAACCCTGGAACTTGCAAAAGGAAATTCTTCACCCTCGTTTGGCAACAACAAAATTTACATCACGGGAACCATAGATGACGATGATATTTTATATGCACTCGACATGAACGGAAATATTCTCTGGCAAGAAGTGATGGGCCGGGCCTGGGATGGTTCCTATCCCGTTAGCCGGTTATCAGGTACAAATATCCGGCGACGGGCAGAGTGCTGAAATTGTATGGACAGACGATGTGCCCGATGTTCACCACGGAGGTGTTGTTCTTGTTGATGGCTACATTTACGGCGCCAACTGGCTGAACAACGCCAACGGCAACTGGTGCAGCATTAACTGGGAAACCGGCGAAAAAATGTGGGAGGAGCAATGGCACTGCAAAGGCTCTGTAATTGCCGCAGAAGGAATGCTCTATATTTACGATGAAAGACAGGGAAATGTAGGACTGGCAGAAGCTACACATGAGAAGTTTAACCTGATAAGCAGTTTTCAGGTTACCCATACCAATTCAGGTCCGTTTTGGGCGCATCCGGTTATTCACAACGGAAGACTCTATTTGCGACACAATAATGCATTTATGGCTTACGATATAGAAAAAGCATTGTAACCCGAATAATTCATCACGCAAAGGCGCAGTGACGCAAAGGTCTGAAATGAAACAGTTTAATAATAGAAATGTATTTTGTCAAAGGACTTGCATTTTGTTCAAATAGTTTATTTAACTACATAATTCCTGGCGACTTAGCGGCTTTGCGAGATTAAAAAAAACAGCACCGTCCCTGCCTGTCAGCAAAAGGAAAACCCTGTTGGGTAAAAGAACTTCCAGCCACTTAAAATAATATGCGGAAAATTTTTTTATTACAATATTTTCCTATTCTTTTGTCGGAAAACATAAATAGAAAAATATTTTCCAGCGATGGATGACGTAAAACAAAAAATATTACAAACAGCGCACGACCAGTTTCTAAAATACGGAATCCGAAAAATGTCGGTGCAAAAGCTGGTTTCGCCCATGGGTATTTCAACCAAAACCGTTTATAAATATTTCAAAAACAAAGAGGAGTTACTTGAAGAAGTTCTCCGTTACTACTTTGCCCGGCAATACCAGTTGTTCGGGCAGTTTATGGAAGAAAAAAGCACGATTCCCCTGTTTTTTGAAATCTGGTACCTTGCAGTGGAAAGAGAGTACAGCGTAAACAATGCTTTTTTTCACGATTTGCATTACTATTACCCCGAGCTGGAACATAAAGCTGAAAGAGAAATTGGCAGTGCATTTTGGGAAAAGTTAAAAGAAGTAATTCAGAAAGGAATGCAGGAAGGTGTTTTTCGCGCAAATATTCATATTGAAATTATTCTGGAAGCAA
>Ga0334896_1001991_pt1 | contig 15336 bp, 16 predicted proteins | sample GraSluR3_MG_8_FD_207734 | JGI IMG/M metagenome (GOLD analysis project Ga0334896, IMG submission 207734) | Sludge microbial communities from methane-producing bioreactor in Wageningen University, Netherlands - Granular Sludge_27_06-R3 | ecosystem: Engineered > Bioreactor > Anaerobic >... | reverse complement strand
GAGGGGGATCAAAAAATATCCTTTATGAAAGATCAATATGAACCGTATTATTCCCGACATTTTCCCGACATTTTGTCGGGAAACTTTTAACCAACCATATTAATAGATGATCAGATCAGGATAAAAATTGATACATAAGCTAATAAAATTACTTGAAACATCGATAGTGGGGTGTATATATGGGCATTATGGGAACCTGGCATATTTATGAAATGGAGTTGTGGGATGAGGATTATTTTAACACGGAAGTTCAGGCTTATATTGAGATAAAATCAAGCAACCGCGGATATTTTCAGTTTGGTTTAGTATCGGGCCGTATTGATGGGGAAGTTATGTTTTATGCAACTGAACATATGGAACATTTAATGAACATATGGAACATTCAACCAATTCTCCCAATAACCTAAACCGATATTTTCTTAATATGAACTCCTATTAACTACATTCGACAACTAAAACGACTACCCATTTGACTACTTTAAGACGTAATAGGTGGATCTGCTCCCACCCTTTTTCTCTATAATACCCTTATCCATTAAGCTCCGTAAATATTTATAAGCTCCCTGGCGAGAGATATTTAAGAGCTTCTGGACCTCTGAGTTAGTGATGCTGCCGTTTAAGTGTAGGTATTCTAAGATTTTCAACATTTTTCCGGTTAATTTTATTTTCGTTGGTGCACCTGGGGGAAACAGCATTATCCTATCCTTAATTTCAGATAAAGAAGTTAAAAATCCTTCCAGGAAATATGAGAGCCAATCAGTTAGATCCTGAGTCTTTTGATCAACTGAGTTCAGGGCATGGTAGTATGCCTGTCGGTCACTATGGTAGTATTCATCCAGGGTAAAATCAACATCAAATCCCCTCAGGTACAGGTAAATCGCTGCAAGTGCCCTGCCTGTTCTCCCATTACCACCAGCGAAGGGATGTATTCTTACAAACTCATAATGAATTATACCTGCAGAAACAACTGCATTTAATTCACCAGATGAGTTATTGATCCATTCCAGGAGGTCCTTGATTTGGCCCTGCACCAGATTAGCTTTCGGGGGAGTAAAAACAATATCACCTTCCCGGTTTACAACATGAACCGGTTCACTCCTGTACTGGCCTTCAAGATAAGTATATTTCATTGTGTAATGAGTTATATTCTCATGAAGCTTTAAAACGTTCTTCTCTGTAATTTTCCCGTCTTCAATATATTTATCCATATTTTTAAGCACATTTAGATAGTTTAAAACTTCCTGCATAGCCTGCTTCTGTCCCTGTATTTCAATTCCCTTAGCCAGTTTATCCACCTGATCTAAGGATAAGGGATTGCCTTCAATTGCAGTGGAGTGATGTGCTGATTTAAGAAGCGCATCTTTTTTTAGGGATACTTCCATCTCCAGTACAACCGGTGCGTTGACAATAAAATCCCTTATGGAATTAATTTTAAGCAGTTTATTTACTAATTCGTGGTTATATGTGAAACAGGGATTGAACATATTTTTTAAATCCTTGGAAATCTTTTGTTTAATATAAACTCTTTTATTTTATCTACAAAATCGATCTATATATTCGACTACTTTCATGACTACTATTTTGTATTTTATATAATAAATATTTGACTCCTTTATGACTACCTATTATATTGTTTAGAGGAGTTTTAGAATGGTAATAAAAATGCTTAAGGTTTGTAAAAATATATTATTTAAAAGATCTGTAATTTTCATAAACCAAACATTTGAGTGCTTATTTGATGAAAATATAGGTAAATTTCAGTTTCATAAATTAATGAAAAACGAAGTATATAATCATGGTTTGATTCTTTTTATCTATATGAAAAATCAAACCTTGGTTAACATTAACCCTTTTAAAGTTTGGTAGTGGGTTTTTGAGAAAGTCCCCCTGCTAAAGGGTTTAAAGTCCACTGACAACTAACATTATATGTTAAAAAGATCATAATATTTAATATGGATGCTGAAACTAAAAAGCTCAGGGAAGAGTTAGGAATTACTCATGTCCTTAATAAAGAAGCTTTAAGGCCCGAAGCTAGAGGGAAAACAGGTGCGGAGATTATAAGAGATCTTCGTAATAATTTGAAACGTTTTTAGATCATATCATCTGGATGGGCTATTTCAATGAGCTCATTAAGGTTTTTACTTTTTAATATCTTCTGATCAATGGTAATGAATGCAGTACTATCACTCCCCAGAGCTTCAGCTATTATCTTCTTAATTTAAATCCTAACTTTTCGAGTATATGGAGTTATCTTTTCCATACTTTCGCTCCACATACTCCACAGAAAGTTTCATTACCACTTAATTTTCGTCCACATTTTTGACATGTGATTTCTATTTCATCAATGCCTTTGCTATGGAGTTCCAAAATTTCATCATATTTACCTGAATTAACCCATTTTAATATTTCAGAGGCTCTTAATACTGCCCAAGGATGATCTGATATGCTTATCATAACAGTTTTGGCAACTTTATCCGTAGTTTCAAAATCAAAACCCTTGAAATCTTCAGCCTGTTTGATAAAGTCTTCTGGATTCATTTTATCATAGAAACTTTGAGGAACACCACCTGCTTTCATTAAAGTACTGTAAACTGACTTCTTATCCTGGCATGCTAAAAGGCCAGCTCTATCAGCAGTGAGTTCGGACATCCTATACCAATACAATAAAGCTAATTCTAAACCTGTTGAGACTAATCCACCTATACCTAAAGTTGCAGATCCGATAATATCTCCTAAAATTGGAATTATCAAAGACATATCATGATACAACATATGTCCACTTTTTATATGTCCTGCTTCGTGTCCTATTAACCATAATAATTCATCATCAGATAATAAATCAATAGCACCGGAATTTAGAATAATAATTGGGTTTTGAGAACCAATGGCACATGCATTTACATCGTAACTCCATCTAATATACAATTCAGGAATATCTTTAAGAAAAATATTGGCACAAGCCTCTTCTAATAACTTATAAATGTCCGGAAAATTATCAGGAGTAACTCGAATATGACTACCAGTGTTAACTAAGCGCATCATCCTTTCTACGCCATGCTTGTGAATATATTTCACAGCCTTTTCAAGCCCGGGTGTTCCTTCTAATGTTTTAAGGGCTTTTTTATCAAAAGGATGTTCATATTCTACAGGATTAAGTAATAATAATTCTTTTCGTTCCATTTATGGACCCCCTATGATTTATAATCTTAATTTATGTTCTAAATTTCCACCACAATCACATTCATCAGCAAAATCATCTGCAGACTCTCCTTGCTGAAGCTCGTAGTAACCACCACACTCATCACAAACTAGATAACCGGGGGTTTCCATTAGATTGTGGTTATTTTCTTTAGCGGATGTATATTGACCTTGACGGGTTTTTTCTATATTTTTATCAATACTTTCAGCAGCTTTATTCAGGAAACCCCCCAACCCTTTCATCAATCCCTTACCAGATTCAACAACATTATCCACAGTATCCCCTTTAACTGGATTATTCCCCTCTCTCATCTCTTGACGTTTTCTCAGTTCCTCATTAATCGCTGAATTGGACACATTTGTAACTTTTATGGAAGTCCCACATTCTGTGCAAAAACTGGTTCCTGGAGGGACATCAGCATAACACTTAGGGCAAGTGGTTGCTTGGTCTGCACTTACTGTGCGTTCTATTTCTGTTCCACATTTAGTGCAGAATTTCAGACCAGGTTCCACTTCATCATAACATTTAGGGCAAGTAGTTGCTTGGTCTGCACTTATTGTCCTTTTGATTTCTGTTCCACATTCAGTACAGAATCTGAGACCAGGTTCCACTTCAGCATAACATTTAGGGCAAGTAGTTGCTTGGTCTGCACTTACTGTGTGTTTGATTTCTGTTCCGCATTTTAGTGCAGAATTTCAGACCAGGTTCCACTTCATCATAACATTTGGGGCATGTGGTTGCTTTAACAGGAATCTCTTCCGTTTTTTCCATTTAAACACTCCCTATTTAATCAAATCTTGATGCTTTGTTTTTAACTCAAAAAATTGACTATTTGATTAATCTAAGTCAATATTGTATGAATGTATTATTAACTTTTCGGGTCAATATACCAACTCATACACAATATTATTGAATCAAAAAATCTGAATAATAAGTATATGAAATAATATAATATTATCTTTTAGGAGGATTTGGTAAGATTTAGGGGATTCACAAGTTCCACAAATCAATCTTGGAAGCAATATTGAAAGAATCATTCCATAAATTAGATAATAAAGATGATTTGATTCTAGAATTATTATAAAACTTCAAAAATTAACAGCTGAAAGAAATCTTCAAAGGAAAATAAGATTTCAATAAATATACATGAAAAACCAGGAAAATTTGTTCATACATGGTCTAATCTTCATCAAAAAACTGGTCAATATCCTTTATTTTAACCCGATCTTGTTTCAATATCCTCTGGATTTTTTTAACATATTCCGGACGGATATTGCCTTGATCATCACTCTTTTCAGAAGAGATAGGGGCCTTTTTTAATAGATCCTGTTTTTTATCCATATTTTTCATTACTTCCATATTTGTAACTCTTTGAATATTAAAAATTACTTAAAAAAAGGTATTATAATATTATATAAAAGTTATGATGTGATCTTTTAATTGGTAAAAAGAGGAATGAAATGGTTATGATTTATCATCTAAATACTTCTGCATACCTTAAACATTTTTACTTTTCATTATTTAAACTTCTTTTCTAACGATTCACTTGCCAAATCCCCAGTTTTGAGCTTTTTGTTGTTGATCCCACAATTTACTATACGGCCCTCCCAATTCAAGGAGTTCACTGTGTTTACCCCTTTCCTGTATTTGACCATCTTCCAGGACCATGATCTGATGGGCGGTGGTGATGGTGTAAAGCCGGTGGGCGATGACCAAAACGGTTTTGGATTTAACCATCTCTCGGATAGCTTCCTGGATGAGGGATTCGTTTTCCGGATCCAGCGCTGCAGTGGCTTCATCCAATAAAACAATAGGAGCATCCTTCAGGATGGCGCGGGCTATAGAGATGCGTTGCTTCTCCCCCTCACTCAACTTTGATCCTCCCTCCCCAATAACCGTGTTATAACCATGGGGAAGTTTTTCTATGAATTCATGACAACGAGCAGCTTTAGCTGCAGTGACTACCTCACTGTCACTGGCATTTCTCTTACCCAATTTTATGTTCTCCTTGACGGTGTTATCAAAAAGTATCACCTCCTGAAAGACTATGGACATGTAAGATAGCAAATTATCCAGCCCCATATCCCTCACATCCAGACCACCAATCCGAACTGTTCCGGAATCCACATCCCAGAAACGAGCTATCAGGTTAGTTATGGTGGTTTTCCCCGAACCAGAAGGCCCCACCAGGGCAGTTAAGCTCTTCTCCGGAACATGGAAACTAATATCATCCAGCACCTTCTGGTCTTCATAGCTGAAACTGACTCCTTCCATCTGGATGTCAAATTTATCCAGAGAATATTGTTTTTCGGGCTGGGGAATGGCTTCCTCATTGATTAACTCCATCACATGTTCAACTGCCTGACCAACGTGGTTTTTAACGTGCAAATATCCATACAAATAATTGGCCAGGGAGTCTGAGAATACCGGGGTGGCAATGAGGAAAAATATGAATGTATCCATAGCCAAAACACCTTTGAAGTAAAGGTACAGACCCACCGGGAACAGAACCACAATGCTCAAACTGGAAAACACCAGAAGAAATATGTTAGGTAGGGTGGTGGCTCTGCTGATGTGGATGTTCCGGTCCCGGAAATCTCGAACCGCCTCCTGGAATTTGTGGAAATGTGAGGAACTCTGGTTGAATATCTTTATGATGGTCATTCCCTGAATGAACTCAACAATAGTGGAGTTTAAGCGCAGGAGAGATTTTTCTCTCTCCCTGACAACCTGTTTCGAGATCCGGTCTGTGTACGCGAATGCCAGATAAGCCAGAGGAAGGACGGTGATAGAGGCCAGTGCCATTCTCCAGTCCAAGATGAAGAACAAAACCATCAGGCATAGAACTGATATCTGGGCGGAGAAAAGGAATGGTGCCTGGTAGGTGATGAAATATTCTAGTTTAGAAACGTATTCACTGAGTGTGGTGTTTAACTCTCCCAGTGTTTTATATGTGAAAAATCCCAGGGAAAGCTGGGTGAGTTTATCACCCAACTTCATCCGGAGATCATAGGATATCCGAAGGCCCATCTCCATACAGTAAAGATAAAGATAATGTTCTAAGATGTTGTAAATCAGATAAATCAGACCCAGAATAAGGGTAAGCCACCATATCTCCCCCAGGTTTATAACCGGTTTTAAAAGTTCCACAATGATGAAATACAACACCAATAGGGGTATTATCTTGATAAGTCCTCTCACTCCCATGAAGATAAACGACCGTTTGAGGTTCTTCCGGTTTTTCCCAGATAAAATGAACAACTCATTATACATTTTCCTCTCCCTCCCTGATCCTCCAGTCCATGGTGGAAACATGCATCTTCCACATATGTCGGTATAATCCTTCCTTCCGCACCAGTTCGTCATGTTTACCTTTTTCTACTATTTTTCCCCCTTCTAGGACTATGATCTGGTCCACAGTGGTGATAGTGGAAAGTTTGTGGGCTATTATGAGCACGGTCTTATCCCGGGTCAAATTATCTATGGCTTCCTGGATGAAGGATTCATTTTCCGGATCTATAAACACGGTAGCCTCATCCAGAATCACAATGGGGGCATCTTTCAGTAGGGCTCGAGCAATAGTAATGCGTTGCTTCTCACCCCCACTCAGCCGCGTTCCTCTCTCCCCTACCATGGTATGGTAACCTTCAGGGAGTTTTTCTATGAATTCATGGCAACGAGCTGCTCTGGAAACTTTCATCACATCTTCAAGAGTAGCTTCCGGCCTAGCGATCCGGATATTCTCCATTACAGTATCGTTGAAGAGGAAATTATCCTGAAAAACCATAGATACCATGGATAACAAATCAGTAAAGGGCATATCCTGAATGTTTAACTGATCAATGAGGATTTCACCCCCATCAACATCCCAGAATCGGGGAATCAACCGTGCTATGGTGGTTTTACCGGAACCAGATGGTCCCACCAGGGCAAATTTACTCCCACCAGGTATCTGGAAGTCCACGTCATGCAGAACCTCATTTTCCCTGTCGTAGGAAAACTTGACATTTCGGAAGGTGATATCATGCTTTTCCAAGATTTTTTTAGCCCCACCATCCTGCAGGGGTTTTGTATGGAGTACCTGATTGATGCGATCCATGCATTCCTTCTCTTCCATACCATACCTTAAGAATTCATAGATGCGCATGAACTGGCTTCCGAAAATGGGACCCACTAATATAAACAGAAGGAAAATTTCCAGGGTCAGGTTTCCCTGGTTATAAAACCATAACCCAGCCGGGATAATAAATATTGGGGCAGAAGAAATAAATGCTTGATATAGTGTAAAGGGTAGCGCCCTATCCCGTGACCATATTCTCACACTATCCCTCCATGTGGCCATACCTTTCTTAAACTTCCTGAAGGATTCAGCAGTCTGATTGAAGGCTTTTATGGCTTTTATACCCTGCACATACTCCATGATGATGGTATTAACTCCAGCCTGGGCAGTGAGATAATCGTTCATCATCCTCTCCAACTCTTTACTTTGAATCAATATAGGCGTTAGAGCAATAAGCAAAGGAAGAACAGAAGCCAATGCCATCCTCCAATCAGTTATAAAGAGGAATATGCCCAGAAAAAGAGGCACAAATATCGTGCTGATCATCTCTGGGAGATGATGAGCCAGAAAAGATTCCAAACGCTCCGCATTTTCGTTCATAATAGTCTCCAGCTCCCCTGTTTTTATCTCCTCGTAATAACCCAATGGTAGGCGCGTCATCTTCCGGCCCAGTTCCAGGCGGACCTCATAAATGATCTCATAGGCAGCCCGGTGGGACAGGTCGTAGGCCAGGATCAGGATGGCAAATGTTAAGACGTAAATCAGAGCTATAGCTGCCAGAAGATACCATGCGTTGATCTGGTCAGGTGAAGGATTAAACAATACCACAATTAGAAGGTATATCAGGAAGAAAGGAACTACCGAGAGACCACAGGAAATAACGTGCAAAATGGATGCAATGATGAGTTTAGTTTTCCTTTTCCCGGCCAGTTTAAGCAGATCTCCAATCATATTGTACCTCCCAATGTGATTTCCATTCAAATTCCTCCTTTAATTTTATCATTACTGATCCATCTCTACTGAACTAATTTAAGTCATCTCATCAACTGAACTCGTCCTTACTGATTTCATCCAATTTAAGCAGTGGCGGGAAAATCCCTGATTTAAAGCTTATCTCCGAGATTGGTGCAGGTTTTAAGCTGGCTTCTCTCATGAGATCCGGTTGGGAGAACACACTCCTTGTATCTCCATCCAGAAATATTGAGCCATCTTTCATAACTACCAATCTCTGGCAGTACTCTGCAGCCACCCTCATGTCATGGGTGATAAGGATGATGGTCATCCCATTCTGATTGAGTTTCTTCACCAGATTCATGAAGGAACTTACATGGTACCAGTCCTGTCCTGTGGTAGGTTCGTCTATAATCATAATTTCCGGGGTTTTTACCAGAGCCGTAGCCGTAGCCACCCTCTGCCTCTCACCTCTACTCAGTGTTAATGGATGATTCTCTTTGAACTTTTCCAGACCCATTGTGCGGATAATCTCATCCACCACAACTTCTTCCCCTTCAAAGCCGTAAGCCAGTTCTGAATGAACTGAATCGCAGAATAACTGGTGTTCAGGATTTTGGAATAGGAATCCTGCTATTTTAAGTAATTCTTTTCTCTGTTTTTTCGGATTGAATCCCCCTACACTTACCGATCCCTGGCTGGGCTTCAACAAACCAACCAGGAGCAGGGCCAAGGTGGTTTTTCCAGAACCATTGGATCCCAGAAGGCCCACCATCTCTCCCCTATTTATAGATAGATTAACATCACATAACACATTCTTATCACCGTACTGGAAGGATAATTTGTTAATTTCCACTATTTTTTCAACATCCACCCCTTGATTAACATCCTTCCTTTGATTAACATCTTTCATTGAATGAGACCTGGAAACGATTTTGAAAACATCCAGGGCATCATCCACTGAAAGAGGAAGCTTCGAAGCGCCCAATTTCAATCCAATTTCAACAGTCTGAGGCGGTCTCAGTCCAATATCTTCAAACATCCTGTTTTTGAAAATGTTTCGAGGAGTATCATCGGCGAGTATCTGGCCTTCATCCATCAGGACCAGCCGATCCAGGTAGCGGGTCACTTCGTCCAGATGGTGTTCGGCCAGGATGATGGTCATACCTTCCTGATTCAGCCGTTGAACCACTTCCAGTACCATCTCCGTACCCCTGGAGTCAAGTTCGGATGTGGGTTCATCCAGAACCAGAACATCGGGTCTAACAGATATTGCCGAAGCAATTGCCACCCTTTGTTTCTCCCCACCAGAAAGTTCAAAAGGGTATCTTTCTCTCAAATCACCTATTCCAACTGCATCCAGGGAAAAATTCAGGCATTTTCTTATTTTTTCCAGAGGATAGTTCAGATTCTCCGCCATAAAAGCCACTTCATCTCCTACAGTGACACTGAAAAGCTGAACTTCCGGGTTCTGAAATACCATTCCCACATGGGTGGCCAGCTCTGAAATTTCATGTTTTGCTGTATCCATCCCACATATTTCCACCTTACCCTCCCTGTTGCCATTTACAGCATGAGGTATAATACCTGTGAGATTATAAAGTAAAGTTGATTTTCCACAGCCAGATTTTCCAGCCAGACCTATGAATTCGCCCTTTTCCACCTCAAGATTAATGTTATTTAAGATATACTTATCTGATCGGGGGTATCTGAATGATAAATCACTTATCGAGATTATTTTATCCATATGCCACACCTGTATTTAGCAGTACAATTCCTAAAACAGTTAGGGAGAGAACTGAGAATATCACGTCATTTTTCCCAAATTTTATGGTTTTTAGGGAAGTCCTCTTGCTGGAGAATCCAAATGCTTTGGTTTCTAAACTAAGAGCCATCTGTTTAGAGGTTTTTAAGGATGTGATAAGCAGTGTTTCCATGAGCAGTATCATGTCTTTGAAACTAGTTTTCACTTTTCTGAGTTTTTGAGCGTTTCTGATGGTGTGAAAGTTCTGGAAAGTGAGGGGTATGAATCTTATGGACATGGTTAAGAGAAGAATCATCCATTCAGGAAATCTTATACTCCTCAAAACCAGTATCATATCACGGGGATGGGTGGTGAATGGAATTATCATAGGAGCCAGAAGAATCACCACCATTCGCATGGAAAAAACAAGACCATATTTAAGACCTTCAACAGTAACTGGTAGGGAACCTATTACAGGCACATTGCAGGGTAATAAGTTGAAGAGAACTGTTACAGTACCGGTGTAATTCGTGCGATCAGTGTAAAACACTGCCTGGGTCACTATACCTACCAGAACAAATACTAAAAGGACCAGGAAGACAGGTTTAAGCTTTCCAATAGGAACATCAGCCATTATCCAGATTATAGCAGAAACAATGATCAGAAAAGCTAACATAATATAGGAAGAGGTTGATATAGCTGCTGCCATTATACAGAATGAGAAAAGTATCTTTGATCGGGGATCCAGCCTGTGTAATGGGGAGTTGGAATTAACATATTCAATCATTGAATCGCCTGACTGGTTTAAATTATGGAATACGATTTCAAGTATATTAAAAGATTTATACTGATTCTATAACGTTTTTCACTTTGTTCCCGAGTTTATAGCCCAAAAATCCTCCCAATAAAAAGGAACCGGGATATACAACAAATCCAATGATTATCGCCCATTGAGGTATGGTCATACCATAAACAATGGTTAATATTGCTGCGTAAACTCCCCAATATATTATTCCATAGCCCAATATCCCAAGTAAATCTGTTTTCAGGTTTTCGGCATATGGTTCTGAGAGATATAGAGCGGATTCCAGGACGATTGCTCCAATGAGATAACATAGGGCTGCCAGGCTCCCTCCATAAGTATCGGGTATAAGCAGCATGATAATGGTTTTAGCTATTCCCAAGGTCAAAATAGTGTATCTCTTGCCAATGACTATAGCTGCAATGATTAAAACGGCACCATAATAAATACCAATACCAAAAGGAGCGAATACACTTCCTAGTATCCAGATTGCCTCGGCAACCATCATCAAAGCCAGGAAAGCTGCCATTATTACAATATCACGTTTAGTGAAATCAAATCGGACCATCATATCACCTCACATCTTTAAACCAATTCCAATGCATTGACCTCAGCATTAAATGAAATTAACAAGACTTAGTTACTCATGCTGCTTTTGTCACCATTTTATAAGTATAGAAAATCCGATCTGAATGTGATATCCCTTGTTGAAAACGGAAATTTAAGAGGACATTTTTTGCCCTTCCAATCATTAAAGCCATTATCACATGGAGGAAATAGCATTTTTAACTCGATTACCTATCCGATCTCCTAAAAAGCCCCCTAGTGCGAATGTTATCACAGGTACAACAATCATGAAGGCTAGAAGCCAGTTGGGTAAGACCATTCCATAAAAGACAACACTTATCCCTATGAATACTATTCTAGTTACCAGACCATACACTGCAGTTCCAGCCACATTAATTTTTAAACTTCCTGCATATGGTTTTGCTAATTGTAAGATAGCCTCAAGAACTATTGCATTTATAAGGAACGTTACTGCTGTTAGACTTCCCACAAAAGCACCAGCTATAAGTATTTCAGCAATGGTTCGAGCAACCCCTAATGTTAAAACTGTGTAATTTTTACCAATAATAACGGCTGCTGTAATCATCAAAAGTCCTTCCACAATACCATAAATTACATTTCCAATCACATATCCCGTGATCCATATGAGATTTGTTGATAATAACAATGCTAAAAATGCTGCTAACATTGCAATTTCTCTATTATTAAAGTAAAATTTATTTTTTTGATTTTCAACTGCTTTAACCGTATTATCATCCCCTTTTAACAACTTTAAGATTTTTTTTAATTTCTGATTATTCTACAAAAAACTCATACATAATAACTCTGCACTAAGCGTATATAATATTTTCTATTTAATTATTATTACCTTTGCGTTAAAATAGTCAATAAAAATAATAATTAACTAATAAAATGAGATTATCATTCCAAAAAAAATTGATTATATAAATAAATTTAAAATCCATAAATAAAATCATGATCTATTTATTTGCAAGGATAAAGAAATTATCATTATCTATATCTTTATCTTCACCAGTAATAGATGTTGATTTCATTTTGGCATTTTCATAACCTACTTCACCAAATAACGTTAACATATCCCCTTTTTTGGGAGTATAAAATGGAAGTTTATTTTTTATAGGATCATAATATTTACTAAAGATATCATAATCATCTTTATTTAAAAAATTTTTAATTCCAAGTTCATTCCATTCATTTTCCATAATAATAACACTTCCCCCCTTTTTTAAAACTCGTTTCCATTCCATCAATGTATTGAATGGGTTTAAGATTGTCCAAAGAAGGTATCTGCTAATCACCACATCAAAATATTCATCTAAAAAAGGTAATTTTTCAGCGTCAGCACAATGAAAATTTATTGGTAAATTACTTTTCAGAGAGTTATCCATAGCTTTATTCAGCATTTTAGAAGAAATATCCACGGCTGTTATTTCATGACCCATTTCAGCAAGTATTAAAGCAACAAAACCATTCCCTGTTCCAATATCCAGAATTTTTAAGCACTTATTTTCATTGAATATTTTAAGTTTCTTCCAAAAAACCCGCTCGTTATCCAGTGCAGTACCGACAATCCCTTTATATGACTTACTTTTATAATCCCAATACTTTTTAATATTATCTTTTTCCATTATAGACCCTCTTTAAATGCTAATTTACATGAAGGATCACTTCCAAAAATGTCACCTGCAGCATATGCTTTACTTCTACAGCCCCCACATTGATTCTTAAATTCACATGTATCACAACCACCACTCCTATCTTCACGGAGTTTATTCATTATCTCACAGTTCCAAATTTCATCAAACTCCCTTTTGTGTATATTCCCCAAAGTTAAGGGTAAATTAGTGCAGGGCATGAAATTACCATTGGGATCTACTCCGAAAAAGTCTTTACCAACTCCACACCCCGTTGCAGTATTATCCCATCTCACCCATTGCGGATAAAACATGAGAACATCAACATCTGGTTTCAATTCCTTTAAATATAAATTTAAATTATTTAAAAAAGATTCTGTATCCTCAAATGTTAATAATAGATTTTCACAATCCTTTCCTTTCCCAACAGGATTTAAACCCTCGAAAGTTATAGATTTTAACCCTACATTTTCTGCAAATTTAATCATATGTTGTGCTTGCTCAAAATTTTTTTGAGTTATGCAAGAATTAACATTAACATCAAGGCCCTCATCTACACAATGTTTTATACCTTTAATTACCGCCTTAAATGATCCATCTCTAAGTTCATTATGAATTGTAGGAATTACAGAGTCTAAACTGATACTTAAACCTTCTATTCCACTTTTAACTAATTTTTGAGCTACATTTAAATTTATTAATGTTCCATTTGTGAGTAAATGGGTTTTCATTCTGTCACTACTCATTTTCAAAACTTCAAAAATATTTCTATGTAAAAGAGGTTCTCCACCACCTATAATCACAGTTTGCACATCAATCGTATCTAATAAATTAACTCTACTCGAAATATCACTGAAATTGGCGTTTGAAAAACTGTTTTCACCAGCACTGATGTAACAATATTTACACTGTAGATTGCACGATCCATTTATCATGAGCACACATTTCATTCATTAATCCTCCAACACTGCGGATCTTTTCCAATATATGAATCATGCGCATATGCCGCGCCCCTACAACCTCCACAAATATATTTGTATAAACAGTTTGAACAGCCCTTGAAAAGATCTCTATTTCGCAATTTCTGTAAAACATCTGAATTAAACCAAATATCTTCAAGTGAACTTTCCTTCAAATCTCCGGCAGTTACAGGCAATCGCGGGCAGGGGGTGACTTTAAGATCTGGATTAATTGTTACTGATGCAACTCCAGCAGTACAACCACCACATATATGATCACTTTTTGCATGTTTCTTAATTATGTCTTCGTTAAACAGAAGCCACAAAGGATCATTGGATCCGATGTTTAAATCATCTTTATACCCAGACATTAACTTGAAAGTTTCATATAAATCAGAATAAGATGGCTCAAATCCTTTAGATTGAGGTATTTCATTGATTGCTGTTACTCTCTCAATTATACACCTATCGACACATTTATCCATTGCTAATTGAATATAATTCTCAACATCATGAAGGTTATCTTGAACTAAAGTCATTCTCATGGATGTTGAAACATTTGCATCCACAAGCTTGTTAATAGCATTAATAGATGATTGATAACTTCCATTTCCACGTATTGGATCATTTATTTCAGCACTTGATCCATCGAGGCTAATTGTAACCATTGCATCTACAGATTTCAAAAATTCAACATTATTATCATCTATTAAAGTACCATTGGAAGTTATATGAACTTTTAAGCCAATATTATTTGTGTATTCCATTAGCTCACAAATTTCAGGATGTAAAAAAGGTTCTCCTCCACTTAAAATGACATGTTTCGTCCCTAAACGGAGTGCATCAGATAATAATTGTCTTATTTTTTCATTTTCTAAGTTTATAGCATCATATGGACTTGCATAACAATATTTACACTTTAAATTACATTTGCCAGTAATGTGAAATACCAATAAGAAAGGCTGATAATCGATAATTATTCCCCCATTTACTTTTTAGACCACATTATAATATTTAATTTAATTGCGATAGTTAATTAAAATGTTAAAAGGAGTTATGAGTAATACATAACTCCTTAAACACATTTTTAATGGTTACAGAAACAGCCCGCTTCCGCAAATTCTTCGTAGTCCATGAGCCCACCTCCTACTTTTATAAAAATAATTATGATCCACATGTTATAAATATTTTTTTAAAAAAAAGTATTACAAATGAAATGCACTTAGTGGAAAAGAGAAAAAGCCTGAGCTATAAGATACAATTAAAAATAATGACACTGTCAAAAACTTGAGGGTTTTTGAAATTTGTGTTTTGATAAACAATTATTTTATTTTTCTTTAAACTCATTATTTTCTGAAATAAAAAACTAAAAACTTTTATAATAAGTGGAGCATAGCAT